>LNFM01002042.1_pt1 | contig 43582 bp, 45 predicted proteins | sample 596031 | NCBI WGS metagenome assembly LNFM01 (sample SAMN04254537, study PRJNA301005) | activated carbon metagenome | isolation source: dual media filters at the Ann Arbor, Michigan drinking water treatment plant | place: USA: Ann Arbor
GCAGATGATCATGCAACTCGGTGGCGAGGCGTTTGCGCTCCCGCTGCTCGGCCAGATTCAGTTCCGTAGCGAGGGTGCGCAAGCGCTCCTGCGACTGTTGGAGTTCAGCGGTCTTCTCGTTCACCGCCTGTTCCAGTTCGACGTTCCAGCGTTGGAGACGCTGTTGAGCATCGTGCAAGGCCATCTCGGCCCACTTCCGTTCGTCGATATTTTCAACGATGGCGATTTCATAGTCAGGGGCTCCTGCCGCCGTCCGCATGAGTGAGAGCGTGAGCCGCGCCCATACCGTATGTCCGTGCTTGTGGATGAAGCGCTTCTCGACCCTGTAGGTATCCAGCTCCCCGGCCGCCATGCGGCGAAACGGCACCAAGTCCAGATCGACATCAGCGGGGTAGGTCATGTCGGGCCAGGGAGTCCGCAGCATTTCTTCCCGTGAGTAACCGACAAGCAGGCAGAGTGCGTCGTTGACATCGATCCATGTCGCATTGTGAAAGGCCACGCGTCCAATCCCAACCGCGGCATTGGCAAACGTCCCGCGATATCGTTCTTCACTCTGCCGCAGCGTCTCTTCCGCCTGTTTTCGCTCTGTGATGTCCCGCAGAATCACCGTGTAGAGAGGCTTGCCACCAGCCACCATCTGGGAAATTGAGGCTTCAATGGGAAACTCTTCGCCATTTGCTCGTAGCCCGCTGATAGTACCGAGCGCTCCCATCTGACGGACCGTCGATCCCGCCTGGCCAAACTGCTGGACATGCCCTCGGTGCGCGGCTCGGAACGTCTCTGGAATGAACCGATCGATTGCAGAGCCCACTACATCGCTGGATCGGCAGCCAAACATCCGTTCCGCTGCAGGATTAAAGAGAATGATGCGCTGTTCTGCGTCGATGGCTATCACGGCATCCATCGCCGAAGTCACCAGCCCTTCCAGCCTTGCTTCACTCGCGCGCAGCGTCTCTTCGACCCGCTTGCGTTCAGTGATGTCGCGGGCTATCGTCGACATGCCGATGATTTCGCCCCGGTCGTTTTTGATCGGCGAGATGGTCAAAGACACGTCCAATAAACTGCCGTCTTTGCACCGCCGAACCGCATCATAGCGCTCGACCTGTTTACCGCTCAGAATGCGGGCCCTAATGTGCGCTTCGTCGTCCTGGCGCTCGGAGGGAATGATCAGTGTGATCGATTGCCCCACCGCTTCCAGCCCACTATACCCGTAGAATCGTTCCGCGCCGCCATTCCAACTGGTCATGACGCCATCCCGATCTTGCGAGATGATTGCATCTTCAGAGGAGTGGACAATAGCGGCCAGCCGAATCGATTCCGCCTCGGCCTCTTCCCGTTGGATCGCGCCGGCGAGCACATTGGCGACGCCCTGGAGAAACGCGATGTCGTCCTTCGTGAAGCGCCGCAGGGATGTCGTATGCGCGCCGAGCACGCCCCACGGACGATCCTCTGCGCCCAGAATGATGCAGCTCATCCCACTGACAACTCCGTGGTCATGCAGGAGCGGCGGCCCGCTGAAGCGGATCTCGGTCCGCATGTCCTCCACGATGACCGCCTTGTCGGCCGCAAGCGTATAGCCCGCCTGAGAATGCATCCCCGTGCTGACAGTGGCACGCCCGACCAATCCCTCTTGCCATCCTATTCCTGCCCGCAGGAGCACCTCTTGGCCGGATGGGAGCAATTCCAACACCTTGCACAACTCCACATCGAGCGTCCGTACAATACACTCAACCGCGAGGTTGCATACCGTTTGGAAATTCCGCTGCCGTAGCACCACCATACCCAAGGCAGCCAACGCTTGTTGTTGGCGTGCGCGCAAATCAAGAACAGCCTCGGCCTGCTTTTGTTCGGTGATATCCTGAACCACGCCGGTCATGCGGACCGCGTGGCCGTGCTCGTCGTAGTACAAGCGTCCAGTGCGGTTCATCCAGTGCACTGTCCCATCTGGGTGAATAAATCGGTATTCGTCGGCGTACTGGGTCTCACACCGAGCCATCAAGTCTTGGAGCTTCTGCCACACCCGAGCCCGATCGTCCGGATGCAGGACGTCGACGAAGGCTTGAATCTTGCCGCTGAAGCCACCGGGCAATATTCCTGCCAGCTGCTCATGCTCGCCAAACCATTCGAGTGTGCCGGTAGGAATGTCCCAATCCCAGATCCCGCAGTGAGCCGCTTCGGTCGCGTCCAGTAACTGGCGCTCGGTACGGGACAGTTTCTGGATGAGCTGCTGATTGTCCTGCTCTTGCTGGGCCAGCTTAAGCAGCGCCCGCACGGTGGCGGTGAGCTCTTCTTCTTCCAGCGGTTCGACCAGATAGGCGTCGGCGCCAACTTCCACACCCTTCACTCGATCCGACGCACTCCTGCGAAGGGCCGAGATCTGCAGCACTTTGATGTGTTTTGTGGTGGATGTGGTCTTGAGCCGTTCACAGACCTCGGAGCCATTGATGTCCGGCAGGATCACATCAAGTAGGACGAGAGCGGGCCGTTCGACAGCGGCGACGGCGAGCGCGTCGGTGCCGTTGGTGGCTTCGATCACTCGGTAGCCCAGACGGTTGAGCCATCGACTTTTCAGGTACGAGGAGGCTGGATCATCGTCGACTATTAAGATGGTGTGGGCGTCGGATTCTCTCGTGAGCTGGTGCATATCTCCCTCGCGCGAATTATCACCGGCCAATGTCGAGTTCGGAATTCACCAGGCTTAGCCATCCGCCGTCACCTCGGGTTCTAATTCTTGTCAGTCATCTTCGATGAGCTGTACTTCCTGGTAACCAAATGGTTCGTGAACAGAAGCACCGGTTCTGGAGATAAGATTCCAGACTTCTTGCATGGGGCGATGAAAAGCATTGAAGCGATGGGTAGTTTACTGCACCGCCGTATGATCGGTAAACGCAGAAAAAGTAAAACTAGGGCTTTCCCTAGTCTGCATTGCAAAGATTGAGCTAGCACGGGACGCTCACCCGTCGATGCTCCCTCTTCCATTCATCCAAAACAGCGAATGTCTCGCACGGCAGAGAGGATCTGAGCACAGAACATGTGGCATGTTAGCTGATCACCGAGGCCACCCCTTATTTTAACTCCGGCCCCATGCAGTTTCCTAGTAGGACCCCCACGTGGAGGTCCGGTATGTTGGATTATCGTCTGGCAGACCGGAAGCCTTCCAAGAGAAGCAGGCGGGTGTTACCGCTTCTGCGGCTGAGTGAGCAGATAATTCTGAGATATGAGTGTGAGAACGGCTAGCCTCCTTCTTCTAACACTTCTGGTTAGCCTCTCGGGATGTATTGTGACATACCGTGATTTTCCCATGCCCCGTTCCCTTCCACGCATGGATGAGACGAGTTCACGCTCCCGTTGTCATCAAACGGTTCAGTTTTCTTATGCACTTGAAGAGGGAGGGACATATCAGTGGACATATCATGGCTTGTTTTCCCCGATTGGAGTGGCGGCTGCACTGGAAGACGCGCTTCAACGTTATGCAGGCTGTAGCAGCAGCCGCGACTTCGTTTACAGTTCCATGGAGCCAGGAACGGAAGTTGTGGTTACTGTGCAGGACAAACCCTATCCGTGGCGTTGGTATGGTGAGTACCTCGGATGGATCTCATCTAAGCTGTACCTTATTTTCCCTTTTTATATTAACGAAGGGGGCTGGGAATTTTCTTACAGCATCAATCATCAGAATGTGCTCACAAAGACTTACAAATATGAAATTACGGCGAGACAATTTTACTGGATCTTGTTGTTACCCTTCTCCTGGATGAACGTCTTCACGCACAGCCTCGAAGACGCAGTGCAATCGACAACGGCTCAATTTGTCGTGGATGCCCAACGAGAAGGGTATTGGGGAACAGTGAATTGACTTAGAAAGTCCATGGAACCTAGGAGTCGCACTGATTGTTTGACAACAATGCAAGCTAAGCCAAACCAGAAATATCAAATGAGGTGAATGCCATGCCAGGAATGTTTGGTGCGAATCCTCCGATCATGTTAATCGCTATTGGGATTGTGGTTCTAGCCATTGTGGTCTTCGCCTTGATGACTGCCGGCTATTGAGCAGATGATTAAATCGGATGGCCGCGGGGGCACCAACCGTGGAACAAGTATTCCTTTCTATCGGGCGGTCACCACAGTCCGCTTTTCTGATACCGTGGCGTGATCGTCCCAATATGACCTTACGTCCGTATGAGACATCTACGGGGGGAGGACCTAGTCCCCTAGTAAGGACAGATAAAGCATACTAGGCCGACTGGCTCTCATCATGTTGGCACAATCGTTACTCTGAACTGTAGAGATGACAGAACGTTGTAAGACGGATGTTGGGCAAAAGTGAAAAGAACGGAAATGGTGTAGAAGGAGACGATCATGAGAACACTGACCGCCGCCGTAATCGCGATAGGTTGCTTGTCCTTGACAGGCTGTTCTTACCTCAAGCCGCAGCCTAAGGCTTATATCAAGCAATCCAGCGTCTGTATCGACAAAGGATGGTACGGCTATTATCAAAACATTCGGTGCCCATACCCCACGAAACACGTGACACCGGATGCATCACAAGAAATGTCTGCGCGGCTTACAGCGTCGCAAACCGACCTGAACCGGTCCCAGGAAGAGAAGGATCGGCTGGCTGCCGAACTGGCAGCTGCAAAGCAGAGGATTATGGATCTGGAAATGAAGTTGGATCGGAGCAATGAGAGTCTTAGCAAAGCCGAGCGACATCTTCTTAAGGCGCTTCAACCTAAACTTTCCAAGGATACGGTGTCGTACAACCAGTCTGAATAGAGTCTGACCATTCACCTGGCGTCAACGCTGCTGTTTGATCTGGTACAAGAGCGGTTAGTCAGCGGGCGGAACGGACGCCGGCCTGCGCTCTTCCCGGACAACATACTTCGCACCATCCACTCGTCGTACGCCATTAAACATCGCCACTTCCTTGCTTCGAATCGTGTGCGGCCTGCATGGCATTTTGCCCAAGTCGCAATCAATTGGTGCCTCCTAGTCAATGTTGCTTATGAGCTTGTTACTCGTTTGAAGCTTGGCTCCCTGTTGTTGTTCGCAATATTAGTTGGGAAACCAACAGGGGATACCCCATGTAGGAAATGGAGAACAGTTGGTTCGTTCAACTGTCTAGCATTCTTACTAGTAGGCTTTCACGGAGATTCAGGGCAAACATGTAGTCTGCCTCATCTGAAGATGGGCGACATCCGCACTTCATTCGCGGTTTAATCGAAAGGAGATAATAAGTGAAGGCAATTTCATATAAAAGCAACCAAGGAAAGACAAACAATATGGAAAAGATGGAGTCGACATCGTCCAACCATAACCAACTTAGCCGAGCGGTCCGTTCGGGAATACGGACCCCGCTGCTTACCAATCTGGGAATACCGGCTCCCTTCAAAGTAAAGGAAATCGAAATAGACCGTGAAAAGCAGGAGCGTCGGCACGAAGCGCTTCGCCACATGCTCTTTTGCAAACGCCAAGAGACTATGAGGGAACTTCTGGATAATGTTGGCCAAGCCTTGACCGAAGGCCAACAACGGCGTTTGGAATCCGTGGGTGACGTGGCAGACCAGGCCTTGAGGACGTTCGAACGTGACCGAAGCATCTTCCTGATGGAAATACGGAATCGCAAGCGACAGTCTCTCGACGAAGCACTTATTCGTCTGGATGAAGGAACCTACGGCGTCTGCGCTGAATGCGGAATCGACATCAATGAAAAGCGCCTTCAAGCGGTCCCTTTCGCTAAGCTGTGCGTGGCATGTCAATCACGCACAGAGCTGCTCGAACAAATCGAAAGGGCAGAGGTGCGCGAGGATCTATAGGGAGGTTCAAACAGTATGCCATGCGTGGCAAACTCCGCTACAAGGGACGGAGCTGATCAACAGTCCGTGACTTGCAACGGCCTGGACGTCTGCTCGGCCACGCCTTGATTGTCCTGCGGCCACGCTGCAGACTATTGAGCATTGAAACCATCTACCTACAGGATGCCTGCTGATCGACAACCAGCAGGCGTGGAACTCGATTGTGCTGCATCAATGCGGCCCTGTCTGAACGAGACAGGTCACTTACTCCGCTGCAGGCTTGATCAGGGTGGGAATGCCAGCTGAGTCCACCGTCACCTCGACGGTCTCCCCCATGCGGATCATTGACGGCATTTCGGTAATTTTCGTGGATTTGAGTATCACTTCATAGCCGTCCGGTTTTCGCACGATATACGTCTCGCCTTGAATGGAAAGTACTTGGCCTCTGATCATGCCTGGTCCAGATGGCTTCGACCGTACCCGGCTCGGATCAAGTTGGGGGCGTCCCGGCTCGCCGGTCCCGCGATTGCCGGGACCCAATTGTGGATTCTGTTCATCGGGCCGTCCACCCGTGACCGGGCTCTTCCCGCCACCTGGTGCAACCGTTGATGGCTCCGTCGCGGCCTGGACATCTATCACCCCAGTTAGCGCCAAAACGACTCCTATTCTGAGCATTTCTCTACAGAGTGTGGGCATATATACCTCCGCCATTTTACTTGCCGAGTCTACTACGAGGATCCGCCTGTGTGGCCTCGGAAAGAGCCTAGGGCGAGACGATACTCACCACGATGGTGATGAACGCAATCTTGACTAGCTCGATCGCTCCCGTTTCTCGAATCTCGCGCAGACCAGCCGGCGATCCGCTCATAGGGGACGCGGAGCATCTCTATGAAAACTCCTTGCTCCTATTTTATGTCCCTCCTCGACACCACTGAACCATCTGGCAATAAAACATGTCCGCTAATGGTTCTAAATTCGTACAATCTGCCTGGTTGTAGGCCAAGAGGCGCGTTCTTGCTGTCTGATCCCGGCGATGTCGCCAGCGATTCCAGAGTAGGACGGCATCTGACCCGGTCATTCCGTGCAATTGAGGTTCGCGTTGCAGGCCTAACTGCAGCTCAATGGTCTTAAGACCTCCCCGATAGCCAAGCTGTCTGCCGATAGTACAGAGATCGAGGTGTGGCTGGTCTAATGGCAGGTCGGGAAAGGCGGCAAGCAACATGGGCAGATCGAATCCTGATCCATTGAATGTGACCAGCAGATCATACCCCCTCAGTGCTTCATGGAGGCTCCGGGCATCCAGCGACTCGCCCCGGATGAGGGACGTATATCGGCTCTGCCCATAGAGTCCAACAACCGTGACCTGTCCGAACGAATTGGTTTCAATATCGAGGTAGACCGTCCGAGGGCGAAGCCACTCGTACAGTCGCCAGTGTTCGTGTGCCGGCAGGTGAACGCCAAAGTAGCGCGCATCGTTTTCGGCGCGTTTGTGCTTCGCTTCTTCCAACGCTCTGTCGTAGATGGTCTTCCGGTTTTCTCCAAGGCCCTTGATCGACTTTGCCGTGAGGAAATCATCCCACGACGTCAGACCATCCCGCCACCATCGTCGTTCGGTCTTGCGTCCGACTCGGGGAAGAAAGCAAAACGACGACTCAATCATGACGACCCCATGCGAGATGAAGAGCGTGAACGCCAGGCCAGAGTCGATACGTACACTCTGAAGACCCTTGGCCGTCGCCGTAGGCAAAACTCACCCATACCCTGATACCTGAATTCAGCAGTTCCAAAGAATTCTGCAAAATGCAGACCATTTCAGCGATCGTGGGAGCGGCTAAAACGACTAATTTGAACGGTTTGCTCATTGGGGCGACGATATCAATACTCCTGAAACAGAAACGGTCTCAATGAGACTCGGACATCCTTTCTAGGCCAGGACAAAACATCCCTTCTAGTCTCACAGTCTGCTGAAAAACTCCGATTCTGCTTCGCGCACCGTTGTACAAAACCGCTATTCGCTGCGCGGTCAATGAAGACCTGAAGGAAGAATGGGACAAATATCTGGATCAGACACGTGCCCACGAACAAATGGTGCGCACGCTGTTGGAAACGATGAGAACTCGATCCGGCGAAGGAAACTCCGGGGCGAGAGATCGTCCGTCACAAGGGCGAAGCGTTGATCGAGACCATGATAAATAGCACTCAAGGAATGGCTGGGTACAGGAGGTTTCCTCATTTTCCGTATAAAGCCAAACAAGGGTATGCTCCAGTTATGGAAAGCTGGGGTGCATGAGAACATGCAGGATCATTTATTACGTTCCGACATGAGAACCACTACACCTGTGTGGTGATGAGGATGACCAATGCAAAAATCGAAACCTGTACAAAAGATCCGTCCGGCCCAAAAACAGAAAAAGCCTGGGCTCGAAAAGACAATGCTTCCGTCACCCGTATTCGATACGGATGCTACAGCGGGACATGCGTTGGCGGGCAAAGTTGCCATCATCACAGGAGGTGACAGCGGCATCGGGCGCGCTATCGCCGTAGGATTTGCCAAAGAAGGTGCGGAGGTAGCCATTTGCTTTTTAAAAACTGAGCGGGCCGACGCTGAAGCCACCAGAGGGTATATTTCTCAACGCTATGGGAAAGAGTGCCTTCTCTTGCCTGGAGATCTTCGCCGCGAGGGTGACTGTATCAAGGCGGTGAACAAGACGGTGAAGCATTTCAAGCACCTTGATATCGTGATCAATAATGCCGGCAGGCATGATGTCCAGGAGCGGATTGAAGATATCAGCGGTACACAATTACGCCACACGTTTGAACTCAACGTCTTTGCGATGTTTTATATCGTGAAAGCGGCGTTGGAACATTTGAAACGAGGATCCACGATTATCAACACGACCAGTGTCACGGCTTACAGGGGGAGCGCACATTTAATCGATTATGCGGCCTCCAAGGGGGCTATCGTATCATTCACCCGCTCCCTTGCAGCGTCTTTGGTCGATAAAGACATCCGGGTCAATGCGGTCGCTCCTGGACCCGTTTGGACTCCCTTGATCGTATCAAGTTTACCAAAGGGGAAAGTTGAAACGTTCGGTAGCGATTGCCCGATGGCACGAGCCGGAGAGCCTATAGAGATTGCCTCCTGTTTTACCTTCCTCGCCAGTGATGCCGCTTCCTTCATCACCGGCCAGGTGCTTCATCCCAATGGCGGTGAAATCATTAACGGGTAAGAGGAGAGAAATGAGCCCTACCTCTTTCACTCACAGTATTACAAGTTAAGGGTCAACGGAAGGGGAGGTGGTTTGTGCTCGTCCACATTGTCGCTGACTATGGACACGGGGACCTGGCTTTTGCTGAAGTCGTGCAGCGTATTAAGCTTCACCTACCGTCTGCCGAGCCCGTGCTCGTACCGGTCCCCCCATTTTGCACCGTGGCAGCTGGCTTTTGTATCGCTCAGCTCGGTCTTCATCCTGCACCTCCTGGCACGTTGATCTATCACAACATAGCCCCACGGGAGGACGATGCAGCGGCCCGACCAGAGAATGCGGGGGAACGTTTGGTTTATGCACGGCTTCCGACTGGGGTTCGGGTGATCGGGGTCAATTCGGGCTATACCCTTTCCTTCATTAAAGACGTCGCAGAAACAATTCAATGGTCGTCGGCGCCGGCAGCCGGCAGCCAGTTCCGTTCACGGGACGTGTTTCCACAAGCCGCGGCGGCTATTGCGATGGGACGCTCCTCAGCACTGGGCAGCGAGATCGATGTGAACGCACTGCCAGTGCCGCCTTCTTCGGTGATCGCCTATGTCGATGGCTATGGCAACATCAAGACCACCATCGCTCACAACGTCAAGAAACTCCGCCCTGGACAATCTATTCGCTTGAAGATCATTGATTGTGAGCTTGAGGCGAGGGTGAGCGATGGCGCCTTTGCCGTGCGCCATGGCGAATTGACGTTCGCACCCGGAAGCAGCGGCTGGCCTCTTGCCGGAGGTAAAGAAATCCGGTGGATGGAGATTTTTCTTCGTGGAGGCAATGCCTGGAAGCTGTTTAAAAATCCACCCATTGGAACTGCCGTATCCATTGTCCTCTAGGTTCAGGTTGTCAAGAACCACATAAGTCCAGACTCAGAATGGGGTGTTTTCCTACCCCACATGAATCGCGAATCCTATAAATGACAAATTTGAACCCGTTAGATCGGTTTATGGAGGGCCTCAATGGAATCAAGAAGCGGTGAGCTCAGTCTCGCAGAACTCTACGCAATAATCCGCAGCCAGATCGAACATAGTAACCTGAACATGTTTTCGCCGGGAATGATGCCGCTCGTCTTTACCGCTGCATGGCTCGTGGTTCTGGGGAGGCTGATAATCGCATGGTGGTGACTTGTCCCCCAGCCTGTGCAGACCATCGGCCTGAAAACGGCTCTCTTCTCCCCATTGCCACCAAGGGACATCCCCAGTTGGTTCCCAAACAAATTGGCGGTAATAATGGGTACAGTCAGTAAATGGTTTTAAGCGGGACATCAGCATGCACACAAAAGATTGTCCCTTCTCGATCACTCTCGACTATCAAGAGGACACCGTCACCGCGATGGATTGGGAGGCCATCGGCTTCAGTCGATTGGTTCACATTGTGGATGATGTCGCGCTCATCCGGCTAGGACTAATACTTATGGAACGTGTTGCTCAAGCGGAAGGGCGCGTTTTATGGCATTAAGTAACATCAAGCACACCAGGCCCACAGTCACTAAGGGAGAACGACACCATGGCGTATAGCGACAAGGTCGTGGATCATTTCAATCATCCACGCAACATGGGGAGTTTTACGAAAGAGGATCCACATGTCGGCACCGGCATGGTCGGAGCACCGGAGTGCGGCGACGTGATGAAGCTTCAGATTAAGGTGCAGAACGATACGATCGTCGACGCGAAGTTCAAGACGTTCGGTTGTGGGTCGGCCATCGCCAGCTCGAGTTTGGCCACAGAATGGCTCAAGGGGAAAACACTCTCAGAGGCAAGGAAGATTAAGAACACGGACATTGTGCAGGAACTGAACTTGCCGCCAGTTAAGATCCATTGTTCCGTTCTGGCGGAAGATGCCATCAAGGCGGCATTGACGGATTTTCAGCAGAAAAAGGACGCGAGTGTCACGGCGGTATCGGAGCGCCCATTGGAGGTAACACTCTAAGCCTATCAATATTGCTCTGGAGGGAACACAATGCGCACTGCCCTCGCCGCAACGGATACAAGATGCATGAGAATTACCTCAATGCCGGAGACGCGATCGGTCAATTCCGATTCATCACCTGGCGCTAGTTGATCTGCGGCGAAGTGATTGATCCAGTGATTCTAAACCATAGACCTCCACGCCCGGAGCCGCCGATAGACCGAGCCAGGATTTCCCCCGTCGTGTGTCACCTCCGGAACGCCCATTAACAACATCAGGAGATCTACCCATAGCCTCTCCAGGGAAGCAAGACCGGACTGGCTCGATTATCAGCTTATGGTTTCTCTGTCCATTGTCAGGACCTTCATGAAGACAGTTGTTCTCTTCATTCTGATTACGTTGGTCACGGGATGCGCGCTTGAGCAGGAAGTGTCACGCACTCCTCGGACGGCGGTCGAGCAGGTTCTCTTGACTCAGGCGGTTGAGCAAGCTCTGGAGAATCTGTCGGTTCGACTGCCCGAGGGAGTCAATGTGGACGTGGATGCGACCGGGCTCGAAAATGATCGGTCCCGGCTTCGCATGACCAACGCGGATCTTGGTGCGATCGATCGTCCATCGCGCGATATTTTCTACATCCGAGATCTCGTGGCTGCCGAGTTGGGGCGAAGAGGCTATCGCGTCTCCGCCCGAGACACAGAATCACCATACTTAGTTCGCGTGATGGCGGAGTCGTTCGGGACGATGCAAGGCACCGTATTCGTGGGCATGCCGCCGGTTCAGAGCGTGTTGATTCCCTTCTCGCTCCCCGAACTCACGCTCTACAAGAACCAGAGCCAGAGCGGATATGCCCGACTGCATGTGGACGTCTACGATAATCGGACCGGGGAGTTTCTCGGTTCGACTCCTAAATTGGTCGGACGAGCATTCTACAATCAGTACACGGTGCTGATTTTTGCGACCTGGATCCGTACCGATGTGACGGCCCCACCCGTAGCAGGCAAGTAAAGGTTTCTGGCCCGACCCCGGAGATAAGGTTGTTGGCAATTACAAAGCGGAAGGCCGCTTCGCTCCCGCGGCCGGGAGAGAAGCGGCCTTTATCGACTTTCTTCTAACTCTTTGAAAAGGGCTTCTTGCCTCCGGTGAGTTTGGTCACCATGGTTTCTTTACGTTTCATCACAGACGCCTCGAGCCTTTCCCAATCGATCTCGCTGTTTTGCGCTGCTGGCAACATCTCTCCCTCTTCTTCCTCAATATGATGCTTCACCAGTTCACCCAGAACCTTGAACTTGGCCTGAAATACTGCATCTTTCGGTTTCAGCTTCTTAAGCTCCTTGATCAGGACATGGACGAGATGATGCTCCTCTAATGCCTCATTCATCTTCTCGTCTTCGTCGATGTGCTCCCGAATGGCCGGGTAGATGAGCTTTTCCTCCAGGTCCGCATGGACTTCGAGCTCCATAATAACAGTGGCTGCGATATCCGCCTGTTCTGAACCTTCGGCTGCTTCGAACTCTTCGAACAGCCCTTTCACTTTCTCATGGTCCTCTTTCAACATCTCTATCACTCCCGACGCCAATGCTGCTTTGCCTGCCATAGGAACCTCCATATTATGATTTAAGGTAATGTGATAAGCGACAGCCTGCTCCCGTGATGACTATCTCGCATCCCGGATGCCATATGCATTCCACGCAGCCTAAGGACTTATTAGTGGCTGTCATACTAGGAAAGTCCATAGAACGAGCAGATCAATGGCCTCGAAAATCCTTGAGCACAACGCGACTAACCGTCTCCGTCCATGCCCATACCCGGAACGGCGGTTGAGGGATGCTTAGGTCCTGGCTCCTCATCGCCCTTGGGAGCACAATCGCCTTCACCCGGAATCCCGGAGATGGAAGAATTCCTAGATAATCAATCGGACTTTGAATATCTATATCGATACCATTGATGAGCTGGAAGATTTACGATTGCATGACGTGAAGCTAATCCGGGACAGCGCTTATAACTTGCTGGGGTGCATCCTAGTCGACATCTTCTCTGGAAACTGGTTCATTCACCCATCATAGTGATAGCCTGATACGTGATTGGGCTGCGGGAAGCAGGATTTTGAAGCTGCAGGATTGCCCAGGCCACCGTCATGAATGTAAGTGTGATACAGGACTTTCTCTTACAGATGGGGCTCGCCCTTGTCTATTATGCGGTTCTCATCACGGTCATGCGGCTCGCTGGAAAACGGTTGGCTGGGCAGACTACGACCTTCGATTTAGTGATCCTCATTACCATTAGCGTCGTACTGCAGACGACGGCGCTACGCGAGGGAGTCCTTAATGCGCTCATCTTTATCGCGACGGTCTTTGGCGCGCATCAACTCCTCGCGGCGATCTGCGCCCGCTCAACTCGCATTCGTCATCTCGTGCGCAGTTGTCCTCGGCCTCTGATCCAGAATGCCCGTGTGGACTACAAGGCGCTGGCCAGCGAAGGGCTTTCTTATGACGAACTCCTCGCGGGGTTGCGGAAGCTCGGCTATCCCTCTCAGGAAGGGATAAAAAGCGCCACGCTCGAAGAGACCGGACAGATCAGTGTGATTCCTCTGGAACGCGAGGAACCGGCTCGTTCGAAATGATAGCGGTCGAAAAAGAATATCCTGGTCAGGCTCGTCTAGAATTATCCGAGCAGACTTGCGCCCCAGAAGCCCTATCTTCCTAGCGAGACGCCGACGGCGGCAGGCGCCGTTTCCAGAGATAGCTGCCCCCATGTTGTCGCGGTGGGATGTTGCTCCTCGTTCCGACGCGCTCATACCACCAGATGCCTCGGGCCTCGGAGCCATCTTCCGAGAGCTCGACTTCAAAGGCGCCTTCGCGGTCGTTCTTCGATTGTTTCCATGTTCCCTGCCAGCGGCGATCATCATACTGCGTCGTGACGATCTGCCCACCCTGCCAGGTGTAGGGGCCATGGCCGTGCGCATCCAGCGTCGCGTGATACTGCTTATTGTCTTCGACCTCTGTGATGTCCCACTCACCTGATAAACGGATGTGATTGGGCCCGTCTTTCTGACGGCCATCGGCACGACGGCGCAGCGTCGTCTGATCTGTCAGGAGGTTCCCCAAACCGGTATCCGGTCCCCGCCCGGATTCGTGCCACGCAACGAGAATCCACTGGCCACCCCGCCGTTCCAGAACACCTGTTTCACGGAGTGGGATGACCATCCGCTGACTAGGATCTTCAACGCTGAGGTACCGGATATAATCCAGTTCCATCGCAAACCACGCGACCTCTCCCTTCTGCCATACCTGGAGATAGGTGATCGGCAGCTCCAGCTTGTGGACGGTTCTAAACTCGGTACGCATATCAGTCTCTAGATCAGGCCATCCGACATACTTATGCCCGTCGATGGTGTAGCCGACGGCGTCCGCATCGTGCGACATGTACTTGGACATCGTGGCGACGTCCCGCGCTGCATTGGCTTCGACAATGACGCGCACCGTAGCTTCGGGTCCTCGAGGCTCTCCCGCCGAGAGTATCGTCGGTGTCAGACTGCACAAGAGGATGAGTACGGGCCCGTTCCAGCGCGAGATCATGGTCGATGAACTTAAATATTGCCATGGTTTCATAACGAACTGATGCTCCTTGCTTTTTCCCGTTCAGGACGCTGTCTCGAGGATCATCGGATAGCGATCACAATGGCCCCCGTGATGACCCTAAAGCCATACGCCAGATTTGTTCGGTATCTTGGCCATACGGCGTCGGCCAACGCACCTGGTAAAAACCCTGGCCATACAGCACGCGGACAGGTGCGGGGTGTACCATCGCTGCCGCAAGGCAAGGGCGCTGCCAGTACTCGCCGCACCTTCGGCAATATAGCAATACAGATTGAGCAAGCACCTGCCTCGACCATCCTCTAAATGGTTAGCTTGAGAAGAGACACTGTTTGAACCACGCCACACTGGAAAGGCACTAGGGCCCATACTAGTATCTCCTACCCTCGGCGCGCCCTTACCATTACTTAACGGGTTCACTTACCGGCCACTGTCGAAAAACTATCCGGGGGACATTTAAGAATCAGACTTGGCTCGCCCGATAAGGTAAGGACTGGAGCAAGACATTTACAAAAAGCATGCATTGCCCGCGTTCGGATGAGCGAGCAGTCGGAACCACTCTCTCACCTTCATCGATAAGGAGATCGTCTGACATGAGAAAAGAGAAGAAAGAGAAGGACAGTGCCAAAATAAAGGCCTTGGCCCAGTTTCAAGAACACAGCGCTGATCAGGTCCTGACGACCAACCAGGGTCTTCGGCTCAACGATGATCAGAACTCGCTCAAAGCGGGAGAGCGTGGCCCGTCGCTGCTCGAAGACTTTCACCTGCGCGAGAAGATCACGCACTTTGACCATGAGCGCATTCCCGAACGAGTCGTGCATGCTCGTGGCTCCGCCGCACACGGGTTCTTCCAGGTCTACGAATCGATGGCTCCCTACACCAAGGCATCATTTCTTCACGATCCCACCGTCCGAACTCCCGTATTCGTCCGTTTTTCGACCGTGGTGGGATCTCGCGGCTCAAGCGACTTGGCGCGCGATGTCCGGGGGTTCGCGGTGAAGTTCTATACGCAGGAAGGCAATTTCGACCTGGTCGGGAACAACATTCCAGTCTTTTTTATTCAGGATGCAGTGAAATTTCCCGACCTGGTTCATGCGGTCAAACCGGAACCGCACCATGAGATGCCTCAAGCGGCTTCCGCGCATGACACATTCTGGGATTTCATCTCGTTGATGCCGGAGTCGATGCACATGATCATGTGGGTGATGTCGGACCGAGCGATCCCCCGAAGCTATCGGATGATGGAAGGGTTCGGCGTGCACACCTTTCGGTTCGTTAACGAGAAGGGCAAATCCCGGTTCGTCAAGTTTCACTGGAAACCCCTCTTGGGCATCCATTCCATCGTCTGGGATGAAGCGCAAAAGATTTCCGGGCTCGACCCGGACTTTCATCGCCGCGACTTGTGGGAAGCCATTGAGAACGGCGACTTCCCCGAATGGGAATTGGGCGTCCAACTCGTGGACGAAAAGGACGAGCACGCATTCGACTTCGACCTCCTGGACCCGACGAAAATCATCCCAGAAGAACTGGTTCCAGTGAAACGGATCGGCAAGCTGACCTTAAATAGAAATCCGGAGAACTTTTTTGCCGAGACTGAACAGGTAGCCTTTCACCCCGGGCATCTTGTATCCGGAATCGATTTCTCCAATGATCCGCTCCTCCAAGGCCGCCTCTTCTCCTACACAGACACGCAACTCATCCGGCTCGGCGGTCCAAATTTTCATGAGATCCCGATCAACCGCCCTGTAGCCCCCGTCCACAATAACCAGCGGGACGGGCATATGCGGCAAACCATCAATCAGGGCCGGGTCAGCTACCAACCTAATTCATTGGGCGGTGGCTGTCCGCTGCAGGCCAAGGCCGATATGGGTGGGTTCGTCAGTTATGCGGAACGAATGGAGGGCTCGAAGGTTCGCGCCCGGAGCGAGAAGTTTTTCGATCACTTCAGTCAGGCGGCGCTGTTCTGGAATAGTCAGTCGCATCCGGAAAAGGCTCACATCGTACAAGCCTTGCGCTTCGAGTTAGGAAAAGTCGAAGTGCCGGCAATCCGAGAGCGGATGGTCTTTTTGCTTGCTCAAGTAGATAAAACGCTCGCGGGCATGGTGGCGCAGGGGCTGGGCATCTCCGTTCCTTCTAAAGTCGCCGGTCCGATAAACCAGAGCGTGCCGGCTGACAGTCCTACCAATCGGTTCCAACCGAAGCAGCGTACGCCTACGCTGGAACGGTCGCCGGCCTTGAGCATGGCCAACACGATGAAAGAAGGGATCGCGACGCGCAAGGTCGCTATCCTCGCCGCAGATGGAGTCGACGATACGGCTATCATGGGCATGAAAAAATCCCTTGTGGCCGCAGGGGCACAAGCCAAAGTGGTGGCTCCCAGACTCGGAACCGTGAAAGGGATCAAGGGCGGACAGGTGGCCATCGATTTCAGTTTTTTAACGGCCGGCTCGGTGCTCTTCGATGCCCTCTATCTTCCCGGCGGCGAACAGAGCGTGGACATTCTGGCGGGCGATGCCAAAGCGATGTTGTTCATCAAAGAAGCCTATCTCCACTGTAAGCCGATCGCCGCCACAGATGAAGGCATGGATTTACTGGCCGCGGCTCAGCTGGGCGTGGACAAAACGGCGAAGAGTCACGCGGAGGGCGTCGTACAGGACCCTGCGAGCCTATTGGCGGGGGATGAGGGCATCGTCACCGGCCGAGGCGCGCAGATAGGACAAGTTGCAAGAACGTTCATCAAGGCCATGGCTCAGCATCGCCACTGGGCACGGGAAAGCAAAGGACAAATGCCGGCATAGAAGAGACCGCCGGCGCAACATCATTCAGCATAAGTCACCATTTCACTGGAGCAAGGAGACCATCATGAAAAATGACCAGTTGCACGAACTACTCTATCAGGCACTGGAGACCGAGGCGGGCGGAGTGCAGGTATACGAAACCGCTCTCCGCTGCGCTGTCAATGAAGACCTGAAGGATGAATGGGAACAGTATTTAGAGCACACACGGACCCATGAGCGCATGATGCGCTCCCTGCTGGAAACCATGGGACTCGACCCGGCGAAGGAAACCCTGGGGCGGCAGATTGTCCGGCACAAGGGCGAAGCGCTGGTTGAGGCCATGAACATGGCGCTCAAGGGTGACAACCCCCAGGCCGCTCAGCTCGTTGCCGCGGAATGTATCGTCACAGCGGAGACCAAAGACCACCAAAACTGGGAGTTGCTCAGTGAGGCGGCTGAAAAACTCCCTTCAGCCGACGCGAAGGCACTCAAGGACGCGTGTGGGCAGGTTGAGGACCAAGAGGACGAACACCTCTACCACTCCATGGGATGGAACCGCGAGCTCTGGTTGGAGTCGCTCGGACTTCCGGCCGTGCTGCCTCCCCCGGAGGAAGAAAAGGATGTCAAATCAGCCGAGGAAGCCGCCCGTGCTAAACAGTCGAGGAAGCAGATGGTGTGATCTTAACCGGAAGTCTCTGTGAGCGCGCAGGTCTCAACCCACCTTATCTGCCGCCTCCCGCCTATGGCAGAGGCGGCCCCGCCTTTCCCTCGATTTCCTCACTCGACTCATCGGCCTTTCCTTGCATTCATACGGCAACAACCTGCCGTCAAACTGGCGGACTCGACGGACACATTATAGTGTCGGACTCGGAGCTCCACTGACGTACCGCTGTCCGCTGGATGTCTCCTCTTTATCAAAACTAAAGTACCCGCGCGCTTCACTGCTCATCAAATGGGTGATGCGAGTGTCTCCGTCGATCAAGGCCACATCCACGCGCACCGTGTAAGGTGCCCACAGTCGCCATCGGACCTTGGCGTGCGGATGATACACGCCCCGCATGGGGGAAGATTTGTTTCGAGCGATTCAGGCATGCAGTTAACGGCTGCCACCGGGGCGGTGATTCGCCAGGTGCTGATTCAACAGGCCACTGCGCCTGTGCAGGAAGGGGCAGCTCAGGTCATCGATCTGGGTGACACTGTGAAAGGGAGTGCAAGAACCCCAACGAGTGACGGTTTCCAGCCAGTACCTGGGTCAGCGAATCCTGATTAACCCTCGACTCGCGAAGGGCCGCTGAGTTTTCGATAGGCGAATAACACTAAAATCGCCCCAATCACTGCCATGATAAAACCGACCGGATCGCTTTCCCCATACCATCCAAGAAGGCGACCGAGAAACCCCCCGATGAGTGCGCCCACGATACCCAAGAGGATCGTCACAATCATTCCTCCCGGATCGCGTCCGGGCATCAACAGCTTCGCCACCACGCCCACGATCAACCCAAATAGAATCCATCCTATTATCGACATAATGTATCTCCTATGTGTTTCAGTGTCTGCACTATGCTGACTATAGCTGCCCAAGAATGAGTTCGGGTTGTAGGCTCATTCGCCCCCGTTTCTCGGATACAGGCTTTGCGTAATCTGTATTCTTACACGGGCAATGCAATCTTATGAATCCACCCCTGGTGCACATTGCATTTGCATCCCCACTTTGGAGTATGGCAGGAGTCCGGACGATGAACCACTCGGATCTCTCCTAGTCCGCGTGACCATACTCCCATGAGTCTGTCCACCTACACCAATGACAGGTTCATGAGGAGGTGATCAAGAATATGCTCTATAATTTTCGGACGTGAGCACTCCGTGCGCGAACCTCTCGCATGTCCCGACATAGACACACAGGTCCACCAGGAGGCCGGATAGATACCTACCGTCAGACCTTCCTACTGTAAGTCGTGACCTAACATAATTATCTGCAGGGGGAGTCCCTAGTCCCCTCAGGGAGGATAATGAAGCATACTCTGTTTTTGGTCGCGGTTCTGGCTACTAACGATGTCATAAGCGTCGATCCATCGCGGACTCGTCGTGCCTCGACCTGAAGATGCCGTTCCAGGACCAACTCACCCCATTGAGGGATTTCTCCATGCAGTCAAACCTCATCAACACGACACTGATTGACGACGGCGACAACGCCAGATGCGAGAGGCGCCTGTGGAATCCACTGTCGGTGGATCTGGTGGCAAGCCAGTACTCGAGCTATGCAGCCTTCAAAGATACGAAGGTCGTCAGGCCGCTGGTACCCGACCTACCGGTTGATGCCGAGCTTATCGGCGCGCACGATCAACTCATTCAACAGATAGCCGGCGATTTTCCGTGCACCGGCGCCATCTCGGTGTTCGCCCAACATTGCTATCGATTCGGGTTATTCCAGGAACTGGCGTGCGACAATGCCGTACGTGCCGTCTGCCATGATCTGTACGAGTTCCTCCACGACTTTCCGATTATCGACGACAACCTCAGCACCTTCATTGCGATGTTCCGCGGACCCACGATCGAATCAGAACAGCATTTTGAGGATCTGCTCTGGAGCCAGCTTCAGGCCATGCACAACATTGATTCCAGTTTCTTTGCCTGGGATAAGAGCGTCGACTCCGACCCAAGCAACAATAACTTTTCGTTTAGCATCGGCGGTCGAGCAATGTTCGTCATCGGCATGCATCCCAGGGCATCACGTCTGGCGCGAACGTTTCGATATCCCACCATGGTGTTTAACCTCCATGAACAGTTTGAGCGCTTGCGGGCTCGTGGAAAGTTTGAGACCATGAAGCAGACAATCCGAGCACGCGAGATGACGGTCCAGGGCTCGATCAACCCCATGCTGACAAACTTCGGCGAACACTCCGAGGCGAATCAATATTCCGGCCGGGCCGTATCGGACAATTGGTCATGCCCGTTCCACACAGGCAAAAAGGAAGAGACATGACCATTCAGCAGTTGACTCGTATTGCGCCACAGAGTGGCTGCTCATTCACAATCAAGCGTGGGCAGGTGTTACACGTTGTGGATCCCCTAGGCGAGCAGGTAGCTGACCTGTTCGCCTTCGACGCGCATGATCACGATTGCCGGCTGTCGTCAGGTCGTTCGCTGGATTATGCGGGGCGGATCTACCTGACGACAAGCGACATCCTCTATGCCAATAACAGCAAACCGATGTTCTCCATTCTCGAAGACAGGGTCGGCCTGCACGACTTCTTACTGACACCATGCAGTCCGGAGATGTTTGCAATCCTTTACAAGCACAAGGGTTACCATCCGAGCTGTTTCGAAAACTTGCATAATTCGTTCAAGGAACACGGTATATCGGGATTCCAGATCTCGACGACATTCAACATCTTCATGAACGTGACGGTGGATCCGCAGGGAAAGATAACTGTCGGCGTACCCAGGTCAAAGTCGGGCGACTACGTTGACCTCAGAGCCGAGATGGACATGGTGTGTGGCCTGACAGCCTGCTCCGCCGAAGGTTCGAACAACGGGCTCTTCAAGCCGATCGACTTTTCGATTCTTGGTTGATGCCCCACGAACTGCTCGCTCTTGCCCGTTTCGCCCTTCCCAGAGCTTCTAGCCAGTGCTGATACAAAATATGAGTCGCTTTCGGGTCCACTTGCGTTGCTGTTTTTTTGACAGACTATTTGTTCTCAAAGTCGGGAAAGGCGGTTTTGGCCATTGCACCTAAGCGGTCTCGCGCCATACATTATAAGAACGGTCGCGTCAGGACGCTCTTGGGAGGTAAGCCGCTTCTCTCCGCCTGCCAGGAAAAAAGCGGCCCCCTTTTCTCTATCTCTTAGAGAGAGGCTTCTTCTCTCTGGTGAGTTTGGTCACCAGGGTCTCCTTGCGTTTCATTACAGCTGCCTCGAGCGTCTCCCAGTCGATCTTGCTGTTTGGCGCTGCTGGCAACATCTCTCCTTCTTCTTCCTCGATATGATGCTTCACCAATTCACCCAGAACCTTGAACTTGGCCTGAAATACTGCATCCTTGGGTTTGAGTTTCTTCAGTTCCTTGATCAGAACATGGACGAGATGGTGCTCCTCTAACGCTTCGTTCATCTTCTCGTCTTCGTCAAGTTGCTCCCGAATAGCCGGGTAGATGAGCTTTTCTTCGAGGTCCGCATGGACTTCAAGCTCCATAATGACAGTGGCTGCGATGTCCGCCTGTTCTTTCCCATCAGCCGATTCGAACTCTTCGAACAGCCCTTTCACTTTCTCATGGTCCTCTTTCAACATCTCTATCACTCCCGACGCCAATGCTGCTTTGCCTGCCATAGATCCTCCCATACGTTCATTTATATTGTGTCGATGACCGATAACCAGTTCCCGGACGGCGAAATAGAAGTACGGTTCCGAAGCATTCGTACATCTACTACTACCGTAATGACCTGCCAATCGCATTCGTACTAGGAAAGCCCATAGGATGAGAAGACCGATGAACTCCTGTACTAGTCAACCGGAATATTAACGGCCTTTCGCCTTCCTCTGAAGAAGGTTCAATAAGATCTTGGCATTTCTTATGGCATAGCCATTCCGGTCATTATTGAAATATGCCCAGACCCTTTCAGCGCCGCTATCGCGTATATGGTTTGCCCACAGGCTCAATTCTTCCTTTGAATAATCATGTCGATACCACTGGCGTGTTCCGTGAAATCGTACATAGATGTCCTTCGATGTTTTGATCACCCCATCAGGCAACCTCGGACCGCTGCACGAACAAAACATCGTGCCGGTACTCCGAAATGCGGCAAAAACGGTTTCGTTCCACCAACTGGCATGACGAAACTCCACAACATTGCGGCGGCTATGGTCCAGTTGACCCACGATTGCTCTCAGACGGGCCGGCGTATAATGAAAACTGGGCGGCAATTGGAAAAGAAAACAGCCCATCATGGATCCCAGCATATCCGCGATGAAACTGAAGTCGGCAATAAGCTGTTTGGTCCTCTGAAATCGCCTTACATGCGTGATCAATTCACAGACCTTGACGGTATAGACAAACTGTCTTCGCCCTGCCTGCCGCCGCCAGGATTGAACCGTTGCAACCGAGGGCCATGCATAAAAAGAGGCATTGAGCTCAACCGTCTTAAAATGCTGTGCATAATGGTCAAACCAGTCTTTGGTTGGCATATTGACAGGATAGAAATCGCCCCGCCAGTGCCAATAAAACCAGCCGGAACATCCGATATTGAACTTGAGAGGTCCGCTGGAAGAATCAGTCAGCTGCTCCCGTTTCGTGGTAATTCTTGCCTTATGCATGTTGGCCGCCCTACCCACATTGACTTCTCGTTGTTTTTCGCGGCGGAGTCGGCGGCGGGCGCGACGTTCTTCGGCTGTAAGGACAGGCTTATTAGCCATGTGTTACCGCCTCCAGTTGCGAAGAATGGTTTCAGTCTCTACCGGTTCAACCTGAACGCTGTAGCGCTGGTGATAGAGATCGATCGCGGCATCATGGGCTTCGTCGGACGAACTGCACAAGGCATCTTTCGCCAAGACAACCCGATATCCAAGATCGACCGCTCCCAGGACAGTAGCAAGGACACACACATCCGTTTCCCCTCCGGATATGATCAGTGTATCGGCACCCTGTTTCTGCAGACGCTGATGAAGATCGGTTTCCAGCCATGGGGCATAAACCTGCTTATCGATGACGGAGGCGGGCGGGGTAAATCGGGCTAAGGCCGGTACAAGCTCCAGCATATCCGCGCCTAGCTTTTCCACGGTCATCGAAGCCCAACGCTCGTAGTATTGTTTCCACATCCCCGGACCCTGACCGGCTCTGCGCGCGGGGATGAAACGCGTGAAAATCGTTTTCTCGGGTTGGAATTCCACAAGGGCCGTTATTTGCGGCAGGACTTTTGCCGACCAAGGCATCATCCATTCGGTCGGCTCCGCAAACATCCGCTGCATATCCACGCACAAATGGGCGGAATTCCTGCCTACAGGTCTAAAAATAAGATTATTTTCTGTCATGTAAGAAGCTGTTCTCTTTTGCATCGGACAGTCTACTAGGTGTTTGCCGAGGATAAGGGGTGGTCGACTGCTTAGATCATTTATATGCTGTCATAACTAACGAAGAGACTTCGCCAGTTATGACGAGAGCCATGCATTCAGCCCTACGGGACGACCTGTACTAGGCAGAACTCGAGCTGCATTTGGCATTGATCTTCATCAATAACTGCCCGTAAAATGCCCGTACAATTGCGGCTGATAAGGCCGTGTCCCTAGGTCTTAGGTGCCTAAGCAATCAGTGTCTTTTTCTCTGAAAGACGCGCACAGGCATGACAGTGTCTCCGGAACTCAGCCGACATAGCGCAATGATTTTAGTCGTCGACGCTGTCGAGGCGATCCGTTACGCCCGCAGCCAAATATTGAGCCAAGCCGGCCATCGTGTGGTCGAAGCCTCTACCGGCGAAGAGGCGTTGCTCATGGTGGCCTCGCATCGACCGGATGTGATCGTGCTCAATGTAAGCCTCCCGAGCATCGACGGCCTCGAAGTCTGCCGACGCCTTAAAGCCGACCTCAACACTTCTCACATCATGGTATTGCAGGTCTCCTCTGCGCACACGTCCAAGATGGAACTTGCAGCCGGGCTTGAAGGCGGCGCCGATGGATATCTGATCGAGCCGATCGATCCGGTGGAGTTGCTGGCCACGGTGAAAACGCTGTTACGGTTGGCGGATCGTGAGAAGGAAAACCTCAGATTGATCCAAACGCCCGGCGGACGGTTCTTTTATGACGATGCGGGCCATGCCGTTCGCATGAGCGGTGTGGGGCAAGACATCCTTGTCCGCAAACAAACAGAGGACACGCTCGCTCTGTATCGCACGATCATTGCCGCTGCCACCGATGGCATTGCGCTCATAGACCGGAATGCCCGATACATTGAACAGAACCTCGCCCATCGTGTCCTGCTAGGGTACTCGGACGAAGATTTAATCGGCCAAACACCGGCTCTGCATGCCGGAGAAGAGGTCTTTCAGCGAATCGCGACTGAATTGATCGATACCGGACGTTTCCGTGGTGAGGTCCGAGCGCGCCGCAAAGACGAACAATGGATCGATATCGCCTTATCGGCCTTCGGCATCTACGACGACAAGGGAGAGGTGCTGTGTTACGTCGGTATTATGGGAGACATCACCGAGCGGAAGCGGCAGCAGGCGACACTGAAAGAAAGTGAAGTCCGGTTCCGCAACATGGCCGATCACTCCCCTGTCATGGTGTGGGTCACGGAGCCGGATGGGTCTTGCTCGTTCTTAAGCCGGTCCTGGTATGACTTCACCGGCCAGACGCCGGAGACCGGTTTAGGATTTGGATGGACCAATGCCGTCCATGCCGACGACCGAGCATCGGCAGAGCAGACATTCGTCCAGGCGAACAAAACACAGAGCGCATTCAGGCTCGAATATCGCTTGCGAAGGCATGACGGGGCCTACCGATGGGCGATCGATGCAGCCGCTCCTCGGTTCTCTTCCGAGGGTGCCTTCCTCGGCTATATCGGATCCGTCATCGACATCACGGATCGCAAACAGACCGAGCAAGCGCTGGCCGAGAGTGAAGAGAAATACCGGCATATGTTTGAGAATGCCGGCGTGTCGATGTTTGAAGAGGATTGGTCTGACATTCAACGTTGGTTCGACGATCTTCGCTCCGAGGGCGTCACGGATCTGCGCGGGTACCTCGATGCGAACCCCGAGAAAGTGGCGTCCTCCATTCCGCTGATCCGCGTCACGGACGTAAACGACGATACCATGAGGCTCTTTCAGGCGCCGTCGAAAACGGCGCTACTCGGGGCCTTGGATCGCATCTTTACTTCCGACACGAGTCCTGTCTTCAAAGAAGAACTGATCGCCTTTTGGGAAGGACTGGACCTGCACGAACGACCTGCCTCGTTACGCACCCTCAGCGGGGAAAGTCTCTCTGTGCTGTTCACACTCAAGGCGCCTCGACACGGTAATGATTGGCGCCGTGTCTTAGTGGCCTTGACGGATGTGACGGCGCTCCGTGTCGCGGAATCCGCAGTCCGCGAAAGCGAGGAACGTTTTCGCACCTTGGCGGATAATATCTCGCAGTTGGCGTGGATGGCCGACAAGAAGGGCTGGCTTTTCTGGTACAACCGACGCTGGTTCGACTACACCGGTACGACCTTCGATGACATGCAAGGCTGGGGCTGGCAGAAGGTCCATCATGAGGATCATCTCCAGCGCGTGATCGAGAAATGGCAAAGAACGCTCGAGACCGGTGGTATTTGGGAGGATACGTTTCCGCTACGGGGTCATGACGGACACTATCGATGGTTTTTGTCTCGAGCGGTGCCGGTCCGAGACAACGAAGGATCTATTACCCGATGGTTCGGCACCAATACTGATATTACCGGCTTACGGGAGGCGGAGCGGGCGCAAGCTCACCTGGCTTCGATCATCACCTCCTCCGATGACGCCATCATCAGCAAGGATTTGAACGGCATCATCACGAGTTGGAATCGCGGAGCGGAACGCCTGTTCGGATACAGCGAAAAGGAAGCGGTCGGCCTGCCGATCACGGTACTGATTCCGCGTGAACGCATACACGAAGAACCGGATATTCTCGCCCGCATCGAGCTGGGAGAATCAGTCGAACATTATGAAACCCTCAGGCGGCGCAAAGATGGGACGTTGCTGAATATCTCGTTGACCGTCTCCCCTATCAAAGACGACGAAGGTCGAATCATCGGGACGTCAAAGGTGGCGCGTGACATCACCGACCGCAAACGGCAAGAAGAGGAGTTGTATCGGTTGAAGGATGACCTGGAGGATCGCGTCCGCGAGCGGACGAAAGAATTGCTGGCGACGCAGGAGCGGCTGATGGCGGTCACCTCACAATTAAGTCTGACCGAGCAGCAGGAGCGCCGCAAGTTGGCTCGTGATCTCCATGATTATCTGGCACAGATGCTTGCCGTCGGACAGATGAAAACGAGCATGCTGAAGAAGCAGAGTCCGCCCCATCCGGGAAGCGCGACCCTCGTGCAGGACTTGGACAAGGTGTTTCAACAGGCCTTGGTCTATACGCGCACGCTGATCGCCGAGCTCAGCCCGCCGTCGCTCCAGGATTCCGGTTTGCCGGCCGCGCTCACGTGGCTGAGTGAACGATTCGAAAAGGATGGCCTAAGGGTGGAAGTTCGAACCGACTGCGACTCCGTGCCGCTGGCGGAAGAACAGGCGGTGGTGGTGTTTCAGGCAGTGCGCGAGTTACTGTTCAACGTGATGAAACATGCGGGCGTGGATCGAGCGACGGTGACCATATCGCTGGGTCATGGCAATGTCTTGCGGGTGGCGGTCGACGACCGAGGCAGAGGCTTACCTCCCGAAGCCTTGCAACGCTCAGCGGAACCGGGACATCTTGGGCTCGTCAGTGTGCGAGAGCGTTTCGGCGCCATGGGCGGTCGAGTTGAGGTGGAATCCCTGCCGGGGAACGGCACGACGGTGACGCTGGTATTGCCCTTGACAGTCGGCGGTAAAGTGACCGTGAGGCGTCCCTCTTGTGGATGACCACAAGCGGGATTGAAGTCTTAGGGAACCTCTGGGTTACTTCGCCGACTCGCGGGAGGATCGAATCAGCAACAGGCCAATCACCACAAGTCCAATCCACCAGGGGAATTGCTCCACGGATCCAGACGAGTGAGCCGGTGAACGAGGGACTCCGACCCCGGCGAGGGATCCGGAGTCTGTGTGCCTGTCGATATCTCTACCGGAAGACAGTGTACTCATGTCTCCAGCATCCTTAGCCTTGTGGGGATCCTCGACCACTGCATTTTCCGAAGGGACAATACGCGCCCCGACGCCATTCGCATAGACTTGGGTAAATTCAGCGCCAAACAACAGGATCTGCGCCGAGTAGTAGACCCATATGAGCACGATCACAAGGGAGCCCGCGGCCCCATACGCGGAGCCCACATCGCTCTTCCCAAGATACAATCCGATCGCGAATTTACCGATTGTAAAGAGCAGCGCAGTCATGGCCGCGCCTACCCACACATCACGCCACGCTACCTGAGCATCGGGAAGAATCTTGAAGATCATGGCAAATAATCCGGTGATAACGGCAAGCGAAATGAGAAGCTCCGATATTTGCAGTACAAACTCAGGAGCTGGAAGCCACCCCCCAAACCATTTCCCGAATGCCGCCAAAGCGGCGCTCAGCGCGAGAGACACAAGAAGCAAGAATCCGGTTCCGAGGAGGGCGGCGACGGACAGGAATCGATCACGGATGAGTCCCCACAGTCCTCGACCCTCTTTGGGCTTAACTCCCCAAATCGAGTTCAAAGAATCTTGGAGTTGCGCAAAAACCCCAGAGGCGCCGAGAAGCAACGTTCCGGTGGCGAGAACAGTGGCAATGATTCCTGTCGAGGGTTCACTCGCGCGTTGAATCATCTCCTTGATGGCCTCGGCGCTTTGGGGGCCCACCAAACTTCCTATCTGCTCGAGGATGTAGCCTTGCCCGACCTCGCGGCCAAATATGAGCCCGATTATCGCAATAATAACGACGAGTAATGGCACCAACGAGAGGACGGTGTAATAGGCCAGTGCCGCTCCATGACGCGGGACCTTATCCTTGTTCCATTCGGTAAAGGTGTCCTTAAGAATCTCCCAGAGTTGGGCTGGTTGCAACAGGCTTTTCCAGGACGCGGTCATGGCGTTGTGTCTCCTCCTCCCTTCCTATTTTCTCTTCATTGAGAACGCCGAACTTTCTTAACCCATCATGTGAAGATGTCATGAGAACATGCGGTGGAGCACCTGGTGAAAGCCCCTGAAGTGACAGGGAACAATCTGTTCGCGTTGAAGGGCAAGAAGTGAAAACATTGTCCGGGAACCCAGGGGGTCTTCCCAGTTACTCGCAATCCGTAAACCGATCAGACTTCTTCATAACTGCGATGAGCGTCACGTCAATGCCAAAATGGTTGTGGTGGGTGGCTATTCTCCTTAGTCTTCTCTTGGTGATCGCCATTGCGCTCACATTCATCGATGAGCCTTTGCGGGCCTATGCCGAGCGCGAGATGAACAGCCGCTTGCCGGCCTATACCGTCCTTATTGGCGAACTTGACCTGCATCTGATGAGTCTCTCTCTGGATCTCGAAGATGTCATCGTTCGGCAAAAAGATCACCCCGATCCACCAATCGCCGCCGTTTCGAAGATGCATGGCAGCCTCCAGTGGAGCGCCCTCTTATCCGGCCGCTTCGTGACCGATCTGTCGATCGAGCATCCGGTGATTCACTTCACCCGTCCGCAGGCGTCGAAGGAACTAGAGGCCTCACCGGTTCAGAAACAGAGCTGGCAGGAGATGCTCTTTGCCATGCATGAGGTCCAGCTCAACGAAGTCCGCATTACGAATGGCGACGTGACCTATCGTGAAAACACGACCTCTAATCCCCTTCATTTTAGAGAGCTCAACGTTCACGCCGAAAACATCCGCAATGTGCGCTCGGCGCCCTCTCAATATCCCTCGCACCTCCAAATCGAGATGGAGGTCTTTGACAAAGGGCGCTTCCATCTAGACGGCTATGTCGATTTTTTTGCGGAACCCTCCATCGCGGTCAATGCCGACGCGACCTTGACCGACATCCCACTCGCAGACTTATTGCCGCTTACGGCTCAGCATCAAGTTCATCTGTCGCAGGGGATTCTGTCCGCAGAAGGTCATGTCGAGTATGCGCCAACGGTGCAACAGGTGCGATTGAAAACGTTGGCCGTACGGGACGTGAAAGGGGATTTTGTTCATACCGTCAAGACGCAACAGAAAGAACAAGACACAGCTAAGAAAGTCGCCCGGGCGGCTGAGAAAGCCTCCAACCATCCCACGCTTCTGTTGCAAGTCGATCGAGGGAAAATTGAAAAGAGCGAGTTTGGACTGGTCAATAAGTCGACCGACCCTCCCTACCGGGTGTTCATGACGGAGACGGATATCGAACTCGAGAACTGGAGCAACCGACTGTCAGAGGGGACCGCGGTCGTCAAACTTCAAGGCATGTTGATGGGATCTGGGGAGACTCACATCTCCGGAGTGTTTCGACCAGAAAAGGAATCCCCCGACTTTGACATGAGCGTAAAAATACTCAAGACCCCCGTCAAATCCCTGAATCAGTTGCTGCGGGCGTACGGCGGGATGGATATCGCCTCAGGAATCTTCTCCGTGTATAGCGAGATGGCGGTCAGGAACGGGAAGGTGAAGGGCTATCTCAAACCTCTCTTCAAGGATGTCAAAGCGTACGATCCCACGCAAGATCAAGACAAAGGCCTCTTACAAAAGATTTATGAAAAAACGATTAATGTGGCGGCCGAGCTCCTCAAGAATACTCCACGGAAGGAAGTGGCAACGAAAGCCGATCTGTCTGGACCAGTCGCAAACCCGCAGGCCAGTACGTGGGAGATCGTCGTGACTCTATTTCAGAACGCTTTTTTTGACGCCGTCCTGCCAGGGTTGGAAGGTCGAACGAGGAAAGTATCCTAAGATCGTTGCGTCAACGCTTCTGTCTCCATATATCTTTCCTGCAATGCCATCGATCACAACGGTAGCTTTTCCAGCCGACAAACCTTTCAGCACTAGACATCGAGCACAATTGAGTAATGCTAAATACCGTCCAATGCGTCCAGGGCAACCCGTCCCTAATCAACAATCCCTTACTTTGCGCAGCGTACACGACTACCACCTCTAGTTCTCCAAATTGTAGGATCAACGCTTTGTGCGGAAAGGCACCACCCCGTCAAGCGAACACAGCCCTCGCTTCACAGGGGGTTGCACGCATGTGACTGGGTACAGATCAATGTAATTGACCTGGTGGATGTAGTATGCTCTATCTCGATTACAGAGTGTTTCTGTGCATTCTCAACCTGGACAGGGTCGACCATGGAAGCTGAGAAGACTGCATTTTCACAAAAGTTGCGGGAGCAAACCGACGAGAGCCTGGAGGAGGAGCGGAAGAAAACTGACGCGCACCTCGAACAACAAGTCCAGGAGATCGAAGAGAAAACGGATGAAGAAGTCCGCTCCATTCAACGAACCGCCCACAAGCATACCGCCTCTGACGCGTTCCAAAACACAGAGCAAGAGTCTCACGCTCGCATTCAGGAACGCTTTCAAAAAGCACTGATCGCCGAAACTGAGGCGCTTCTTGAAAGGGAACGTCAAAAGACCGACGTCAGTCTTCTCGAAGAACGCATCCATATCGATTCGGAGCTTACGACGAGGAATCAATTTCTTGCGATTGTCAGTCACGACCTGCAAAATTCCGTCGCGGGTATCTTGATACGGGCTCGTTTGATGCGAAAAGGGCTGTTCGGGGACCAAATGGATACCGGCAGTCTTCTGGACAATATCGGGATTATTGAGCAAGCCGCCACGGGCATGCACCGAATGATCAATGATCTCCTCGATGTCGAGAGAATGGCGCATGGAAAGTTGCTCCTGAAACCTGAACGAGTCGACGTTCAGGCCTTGGTCCACGAGTGCATGGATCTTTTCGCGCCGGTGGTCGCGAGCAGGTCTTTTTCAATGAGCAGTGACTTCCCTTCAGAACCGATGTTTGTTCATTGCGATCACGACAGGATCCTACAGGTGTTGTCAAATTTGATCGGGAATGCCCTGAAGTTTACACCTACTGGTGGAACCATTACGCTTTCAGCTCGAAAACGGGAGAGTGAAGTTGAAGTCTCGGTAACCGACAACGGGCCTGGAATTCCCGACGACGCAAAAGCAAAGCTTTTTGAAAAATTCTCGCAACTAAAGCTGAACGACCGTCGTGGTCTCGGACTGGGCCTTTTTATCGCCAAATGGATCGTAGATGCCCATAAGGGACGCATTGGGGTCACCTCAGTCCTTGGGAAGGGAAGCACGTTCAGCTTCACTCTCCCACTGCACTAATTGGGGCGATAGGTCTAAAGCTTCTACAACGGCTCTACTGTGGAAGATTCTTCAATCTCTTCGTTTTCCCTCGGGTCATCATCACAATGACGGCTTCCGCGTCTCCAACAAGCCCATACTGAGCTTATTGTGTGCATCCAAGGCTGCCACCTTGTAACATTCTGCCAGCGTCGGATAGTTAAAGACTGAGCGCAAGAAATACTCCAGCCCACCACCGAGGTCGAGCACCGCTGGCGGAGCCTCAAGTATGAGGCGGTCTATCTCCACGCCTACGAGACTGTGCAGAGGGGCAGCGCGCTACGTGACCTTCTACAATCAGATCAGGCTGCATCGTACGCTTGACGGACGCACGCCCGATCGTGTGTACTGGGAGAACCGGCCCGCACAGCCTTCTGCTGTGTAGGCCTAGCCGCCAAGCACCACTTGAACCGGCAAAATCTGTCCAATCAAGCAGAGCACCCCTCTAAGCCATGGAAGAAAACGGATGGTATAGATGACGCGTAAGCTCCTTAGGAAGTATAACGAGAAGCGAGACTTTGGCATAACCGCAGAACCACGTGGCAAAGCGGGAAAGCGCTCTACACACAACCTCCGTTTTGTGATTCAACTCCATGAAGCGACGCGCACTCACTATGATTTGCGTTTGGAATGGCATGGCGTCATGAAAAGCTGGGCGGTCACCAAAGGCCCCAGCTATGACCCAGCTGATAAACGCCTCGCGGTCCGGACCGAGGACCACCCCATGGATTACAATGAATTTGAAGGCGTCATACCCGACAAGCAGTACGGGGCCGGACCCGTCATGATCTGGGATGAGGGCGTCTGGATGCCGGAAGATGACCCTGAGAAAATGGAGAAGAAGGGGCACATCACCTTCACAATCGACGGCTCCCGGATGAGAGGTCAGTGGCATCTGGTCCGGATGCATACCCCTGACAAACGCGAGAACTGGCTGCTGATTAAAAGCAAAGACGACTTCGCATTGAGCAAATCCAAGAATGACGGCTTTTTACAACGCGAAAATACAAGCGTGGTAACGGGCAGAACCATGGCCGATATCCGTAAAGCGGGCCTGGGTAAAACCACACAACGCAAGCAGCCCAGCAAGCCCTTGCCTGTTCCTCAGAAGCAGTTAAAGACGAGTGCGCAAAGGTCCAGCGTGTCCTTACGGAGCTTAATGAAACAGTATCCTGATCCGGAACTTGCCACCCTTGTGGATAAGCAGCCCAATGGGGATGCATGGGTCCACGAAATCAAATATGACGGCTATCGGCTCATGGCATTCGTGGACAAGGGTTCAGTGATCTTACGGACCAGGGGCGGGAAAGATTGGACGCACAAATTTATACCCCTTGAGAAGGCGATCGCCCAGTTACCTGTCGAGAGCGCCGTGTTCGATTTGGAGGCTTGTGTTCTCAATGAACGTGGCCAGTCAGATTTCGGAGCATTACAGGCCGCACTTTCAGACAACAATCCGGGGGCCATCCATGGCTATATATTTGATCTTCTGAATCTCAACGGTGAAGACCTCACCAATAAACAACTCATCGACCGAAAAGCTCGGCTATCCACAATTCTTAGGAAAGCCAAAGCTCCGCTGCACTTCAGCGAACATTTAGAAAGCTCCCCGGACTTGCTTGAGAAGGCCTGTAAGATTGGTGCGGAAGGTTTGGTGTCGAAGAAAAAAAACAGTCTTTATTACGGACGTCGTACCAGTGATTGGGTCAAAAGTAAATGCGGGCTCGAGCAGGAATTTGTGATTGGCGGCTTCATGCCGGCCAAAGACCAGGTCAAGGCCATCGGCGCATTATTACTCGGCTATTACAAAAATAACAAATTCACATATGCGGGAAAAGTTGGAACGGGGTATTCGCGAAAGCTTGCCAAAGAGATCTATCACAAACTGATCCCGCTTACAATCACGACATCGCCATTTCAAGAAAAGGTAGGCCGAGGCCGGCGAGACTATGCTTTCGTGAAGCCCGAAATACTTTGTGAGATCTCATTTATGGAGTGGACGCCTGATGGCCATATCCGCCATGCATCCTTTAAAGGCCTGCGGGAGGATAAGAGCCCCAAAAGAGTGATTGAAGAAATCCCGAAGTCTATAAAACAAGTTTCGAAGGCCACGGAGCCGGGCTTCCAAAGCAAGGGAGACGTATCTTATAGGGGCGTAACAATCACACATCCTGAAAGGATCGTGTTTCCTGATACCACAATCACAAAAGGCGACGTGGCTGAATATTATGATCGGGTCGCACCGCTCATGTTGCCCTTCGTTCGCTCGCGCTTGATTAGCTTACTGCGCTGCACAAACGGTATCGGCGGTGAATGTTTTTTCCAGCGCAATCCCATGCAAGGCATGGGCGATGAGGTGTATTCCAAATCACTCACTCATAAAGGCAATAAACATAACTATATTTACGTCCAAAATGAAGTCGGGCTGTTGCAGATTGTCCAAATGGGAACGATCGAATTTCATGCCTGGCAAAGCTCACTTTCACACCAAGGGAAACCCGATCAAATCATTTTCGATCTTGATCCCGATGCTGGCGTACCGTTTGAAGCGGTAAAGCTTGCGGCTTTAGATATTCGCAATCGCCTTAAAAAACTAAATCTTGTATCCTTTCCGAGACTCTCGGGCGGTAAAGGCATCCACGTTGTGGCACCGATTAAGCCCGAACATGGCTGGGAAGAAATCAAAGAGTTCGCTCGTGGCTTTGCCGAATCAATGGCACGAGAGATACCCGCCGCGTATGTTGCCAACATGAGCAAGAAAAAGCGAACGGGAAAAATCTTCGTCGATTTTTTCAGAAATGACTTTTCATCCACCGCGATTGTGCCGTTTTCACTACGAGCGCGAGATGCAGCTTCTATTGCGTGGCCCATCACTTGGACAGAGTTAAAGAAATACAAAAAGGCGAGCGCAATCCAGCTCAACAACATTGATGCGAACGTGATTCAAATGGCTCAAAAGGTCTCGGCGGACTTCCTGAGCATTTCTCAAACGTTGAAACTTTAATAGGATCGCCTGGCATTGGGCAATTCGGTCGCCAGATCGTGACAATTGCGCCAATTCCATTTCTCTTTGACGTCGTCGAGCGTGCTTCGCGCAATGCGGCCGGGAAGACCGAGGGAATACAACTTGCTTTAATGGGCCCGCAGGCTCGACTCGATGTCGCGCAGGCTCTCCCGAAAGGTGAGCTGCGCAAACGCCATCACCAGGAACCGATCGCGATGCGAGAACGTCAGTGTTGGGTAGCGGCCTGAAGAACGGGCGACACAGCCCCGCAACCTATGCGGGGACAGGTGCCCCATCAATTGAGTAAACACGCTACTGATGCCATAAATCTTCAGGGACAGATCCTTACCATGATCCCTCCTCCCTACTACTCATCAACGTCACGTACACCGTGCGTTCGCGTGGGCCATCGAGTTCGACCAGCAACACCGATTGCCAGGTCCCAAGCATCAGTTTACTGTCCGACACGATGACGGTCAACGACGGACCGAGAATCGAGGAGGCCATGTGCGACCAGGCATGCGCCGGATTATGCGCGTGCTGAAACTGAATGCGTGGGATCATTTCCTCCACGACTTGTAGAAAATCCTGCTCCGTCCCCTCCCCGATCTCCCCGGTCGTCAGCGCAGCCGTCGTGTGAGTGACAAAGAGAACACAGAGCCCTTCCTGTAGCTTCGCCGTTCGGACCAGCGACTCAAGCCGATCTGTTAGATCTATGACCTCTTTTTTGGCTGACGTTTTGATGCGGAACACTTCGGCCATATGGACAAATCCTAAATGAAGCAGAAGCCTGAGACGGATGCGATAACAATGATAAGGCATCTTGCCTGACTCACTTGGAAACGAAGTGAGTTCGTGAAAATTCGATGGTTGGTGCTGACGCTGCACGCCAGCATTTATCCTCCGGAGGCTCGTGAAATTTGCTTAATGGTTGTGGCAGTTCCCATATCGGATGCCTCAATACGAACCTGATCACCTGGTGTGAAGGTGCAATCCTTTCCGCCCACGATAAATCCTGAGCCTCGAGCCACATCCTCCTTGGCAGTTGCATCAGTAGTCCCAACCATCTCTTTCAATTCATTCGGATCTCTAGATAATGCACCTCTCTCAGTTGGTGCGACATCTTGTTGTGACGGCTTGCTGCCTTGGCCCCCTGTCCGCGCTTGTTTCTCCATTGAGGCTGTGGGAGCGATTTCCTGGTGCTCTTTGGCACCTTCTTGTCCTGTCGAGAATTGGGTACCAGGACTTTTAGCACAGACCTTATTGGTATCCTTCGTCACCCGGAGCGTGATGTTCTGACCATGCTCCCCCCGAATGGAAAAGTGTTCCCCTTGAATCCCTGTAATTTCCCCTTCGATAACTTCGGGGCCACCTGTCATCACGTTTGAAGATTCACTCCCTGGCAAGCCAAGTCCCTGTTGGCCTTTCACATCCGTAGTCTCTCCTTGTGCAGTCCCTCCCGCTGCAATGACCCCGCTGGGGAAGTTGACCCCCACGGCCAATGCGACCAAGACGAGACCTCCCATGATACGTTGTTCCATGATGTCACCTCGTTCAACAGTTACGGACATTCATCTCTTGTTCACGCTCAATACTTGTGTTGCGAAGCGTCCTGAGGATCTCATTCGATCTCGCGAACGGTGATCACCCGACTAATAAGACCCTTAGTACACTGCTTTTGCTGAAAGCCCCGGTATCCCTGATCCCCCAACCATCTAAAGTGCTCCCTTGTTGGTCGGAGGGGATGTCAGTGGCTCATGCTTTGATCTGTCAGAAACGAAATGGCATGATTTTGCTCATTGTACTTAGCCACCACATTGGCTCCTAAGTCTGGGCTTAGCATAATGTCCTTCCTTGTGGTCGCCTTATCGACATGAAGCACTACCACCTGACCGGTATCGTTATCCTTCACTCCCACATGCCACGTTTGTGCAGCCTTCGCGTCCGGATTAACACTCATGACCTTCCCTTTAATGGTGTGGCCCGTCTGCACATTCGGCTTGTCATAGACCTCCCGGTCTACGGAGAGCGCAATCGTTGAAACACTTGCGCACAACAGAACTGCTAGCAGTGTCGTTCCTATCGTCTTGGACATGATTCGCATATTCGACCCTCCTTTGATGTGACGTGCAATCCCATACATGCACAGATAGTATGCTTACTTGCTGCCGCCGCTTAGCCCGTTGAGCCCATGCCACCGGGACCTGAGCCTATGCCGGATGAGGTGGCCCCTGTCGATCCTTTACCCGGATTCTTCGTACTCGAATCGGGCATGCGATCCGATCGCCTGGAGTCACTTCACCACCTGTTTTGGCGCAACGCTTCGACCATCACGGTCCATTTCTGTGTTACCACATTCACGGCCTTGCTTCATGGCGTCTGCACTGCACTGCTGGGTTTCTGCTCCTCCAGACAATAAGAGCAGCCCATTCGTGATCACGAGATATACGCCCCGCTTAATGGATAGAGACGCCACCTCCTAAGTATTGGGTCGAATGAAAATCATTCTCTGGGGCTTGCTGGTTAGAGCCTACTGAAGTCTACGGGAGTGCGATACTGGGAAAAGGCATAGGGCGCGGGATTGAAATGAAGCGAAAGGATGATAATCAGGAGATTATCACTCGTTAGGACACAAACATTCTCGCAACTAAAACTGAACGACCATCGTGGTCTTGGACTCGGCCTTTTTAGCGCCAAATGGATCGTAGATGCCCATAAGGGAGGCATTGCGGGCCATCACAGATCTTTGGAAGAAAAGCATATTCAGCTTCACTCTCTCACTGCACTAATTGGGCGATAGGTCTAAAGCTTCTATAACGGCTCTACGCTCGCGCCACGTCCAGAAATAGCGGACGGCTGAGATCCAGTCTGAAGCTGCGGTAGGGATCACTGTGATTGTGGAACAGCGGTGGCTCGTCCTATTAAAGCCCACAACCTGTCGCGTCGACACATGCGATTGACTGACAACACAGATGAACGCTCTGATGCCCGAAAAGGAGGTTATGACGTTGGTTCTTCAGATGACTCGCCCACAAAGTAGAGGTATTTTTCCCCGGTGAGGTGCTGCGGTTGCACGATGTAATCGCCGGTCATCGAGGGAATCCACACGGACTTTGCTACCTCCAGATTCCCCCCCGTCATCGCCCAAGCGAGACCGCCCACAATCCCGCCCCCAATCGCATAGGCAACCTTTGCGGCACCGTAGGGCATGGAGAGCATCCAGCAGGCTGCTTGAAGCCCGGCTTCTGTAGGGCTAGATGAACTTGAGGGGCTCGAGGAACTCCTTTCCGGTATTTCTTCCACGTGAGCCAGTGCCGATCCCCCACTCGCGACGAATAACATGCAGAGGGCCACTCCAATGATCAGAGACCGTCCACAATGTATCCTTCGAACTTGAGACAGGCTCACGTGTCCTCCTCCGAGGTATGATCCTGTTGCTTGACGCCCAGCAAGAGGTGCTCAGTCCCAAGAGCACCTGGCGACCGGTCAGATGATAAACCACGTTCCTTCTGTGCCAGGCGCAGATCGAACAGATTTCAGGAAGCGTGAATCCGATACAGAACCATCATCACGATCATTCATTCAGAGCACTACTAGGAATACTCCCTGTCCGGATGTCGTCAGCCCGTGACGAACAAGGGAGTTCTCTAGTTATTGACAGGCGGGGTCACTGGTTAACTGACAAAATAGAAAACATCCTCCTACGCGCTCCTACGCGTGATGAAGGACGACCAAGAAAGAACTTTCATGGGGGATCGTAGATGACATGAGTGTTGCCCACCTATATTCTGACGTAAATAAGGCTGGCGCGCGGTCCACGGTACTCGGGACCCTCACCACCACCGTGCTGGTGGGCACCTTCATGCTTGACCTTGGACTGCCCATGGGCGTGTCCGTCTGGGCACTCTATTGCCTAGCCATTGTCCTGGCATTGCAATGGAAGGGGCGTCCCGCGATTGCCGCCGTTTCTACAATCTCGATGATCTTCTTGGTGCTTGATTTTTGGCTCGGTCCAGGGGGAAGCCTGGGGACAGACATCACTAACCGAGCCATCGGTGCCGTCACCATCACTGGCGTCGCACTAATCTGCCTATACATCGACTGGAGAAGGCGCCGAATCGGGCATCAGCTAACGACAACATCCTTGAGCCGAAGCCGGTTACGTCTGTTCCTCAATAGCCTGAGCGATACCGCGGTGGTGTTGACCGACGTTCGAGGACGAGTCACGGAATGGAGCTCTGGAGCACAGGAGCTCATCGGTTATCCGAGGAAGCAGACCATTGGGCAACCGCTCTTTCGCATGTTTACCACGCAGAGCACTCCGGCAGTCCGTTGGTCCCATATCTATCGGCAAGCTCGGCTGCAAGGGAAAGCAGTTCGACAAGAGAGTTACCAATGCCGAGATGGCTCATGGTGCCGGATACATCTTGTGATCAGACCTCTTCGGAACCGCTTTGGTCGTCTGCGGGGGTATTCGCTGGTGATGCATGACTTAACAAACCCGGAGAAAGCCGAAGAAGCATCAGACAAGAACAGGGAGACCAGGCGCGAATAGGCGTGAAGATCCGGTGATGAGCATCAGATAGGCCATCGCGTCATTCCTCAACCGCTGCAGCAGCGTATAGCGCGCATCGGTCAGCAGCTTCGCGCAGAATTTTCTGGGATCCGCCACCAGGAGCGGACGTCGCTGCGGGGATCGGATGGGCTTCCACCCCTTCACGAATTCCACAGGTTCCATCGGCCTCTGATACACCTATTAAGCACATCCAACCAAAATCCATCATGAGTAACGGTCGTCCGTCCACCGAAGCTACTTCGATGTAGCCATCCAGATTCCCGTCGCGAACAGTGGCCGTGAGGCTGGTGATCTCTGCGGCGTCCTACAGCGGCAAACACTCCACCTCATTCCTCCTTCGTGGAGGAACCGGCACGACGTCGACCATATTGGCCGCTCCCCCCCATCAATCAATAGAAGAAGTGCAGACCTATCCCATACCATTCGACCATTCTCGTATAGAACTGCCCATCCGGGGAGGGACCAAAGTAATACTCAAAAAGTAGCTGTAAGCGACGATCTCCGATACGGGCATTCTCGAGCTGCAATCCCGCCATCAACGAACGTGAAACCGACCAATTTGCCCGTTCGTTCGCCTGAAAGTCTCCATACGCGACTGGGCGCACACGCCCCTCTAACAAGGTGAAGGGACTGGTAAGCTCAACACCCCACTGTGTTGTTCCACGTCCGATTTTCGGGTCTCGACGGAGCACCACGCCACCTCCACCATAGACACGGAGCCAGCTTGCCGCATCGTAGGCTATTTTCATATCCAACTCTTCGAAGCTCAGATTGATACGTGTCACCTGGGGATTATTCAGTATAAATTCATCTCCGAGATGCGAGCTTTGATGCAGAAGACGAACGAACCCGGACCAGGCATTCGCGCGATAACTGGAGACCACTCCTACTCGGTAATCGGCATTGACCAAATCGATTGATTGTTGGCCGAAATCAAGCAGGCTGAATACTCCCGCTTGTACACCAAGTTCCCATTCGCCACCAAATAGCGCCTTGTTTCGGTATATGGAAAATGTTTCACCGAAATTTCCGGCAAATCCTTCGGACACATTCAACCCGGTGGAAAATGAGCGGTACGCGGCTGAAAAGCGTGGCCATCGGAGGTCGGCATGTAAAGGATTGAACAACAGTCCGTGCGGCATCCACTTCGAGCTGTGGTCTTCGATGGCGGTCGTTATGGCACCACTCGGCTGTTCTTTTGCATCGCCGATTTGTGGGTCCCCATTCGATAGGTCTTGGAGCTTCTCTGCTGTCTCGCTCCGGATATCCACCTGCACGACCCCTGGAATCCGTTTTATTGCTGCTTCCAGCTTCCCACGATCAACCTGCGATCCGGCTACCAGGACAACTGTGACAATACCATCGTGCACCTGGAGAGCAGCGTCGCGAAGACCGAAGTCATGTTCAAGTGACGATGCGGTATAACCTGCGATATAGGCATCCTCAACCGTCCCTGCATCCAGCCAATAGGGGGAGAATAGAAACCATATCCAAAGCAGGCCCGTGAGGATGCCCCATGCCTGACGGCCACTGTACCGCACAATCCCCAATGGCATAACAGAGTGATCCATATCTGTCGCTTGGCCCTTTCTTCCTATCACAGGTCCATGCGGGTCAGGTGCAAGTTCCTTGTACGGATTGAGCGAGGCGATGACTGCGGCGAGGGGCAAGTGGCCTGGCCGGCATGACCAGGCCACTCTCAAAGGGCCAGCGAAACAGCACCGTTACGGTTGCGCACCGGCAGAAGGCTTATCCTTCTCATACCAGTCCGTTGTCCACCTGATCACTTCTTCCTTTTTATCACCGTAGCGTTCTTGAACACGCCCCATGAATTTATCGTAATCTCCTTCGGCCTGTTTCAAGTCATCGTCAGTAAATGCGCCCCATTTCTTTTTGACTTCTCCTTTAAATTGATTCCATTTCCCCTTGAATTGGTCTGCGTTCATATCCCCCTCCTCATTATTGTAAGATTATTGGTTACTCTTTCAGCGCACGTGGAGTTCGCTCGTGCGCTCCATCTAGAACATACCGTAACCTGTTTTGCGCGTTCGCCCCACTAGGGATTCCCATAGATGTGGATATCCGCCCTGACCATCGGTCATTTGAGAAGACTCACAAGATCCTCCGCATGCTCCTCTTCTTTCGCTAAAATTTCTTCCAAAAGCCGCCGGGTAGTTGGATCGAATTCCTTTAAATACTCAATCATGTCCCGGTAACTGTCGATGGCGATACGCTCTGCGATGAGATCTTCCTTGATCATTTCTCCAAGTGTGTCACCTTCTATATATTCCGAATGGCTCCGACTAAGCATCCCATCCGGGGAGAGATTCGGTTCGCCTCCCAACTGGACGATACGCTCCGCTAACTGGTCCGCATGCCCTTGCTCTTCGTTCGCATGCTGAATAAATTCCTTTTTCACACTCTCCGAGCTCATCCCCTGGGCCATGAAATAGTGCCTCCGGTAACGCAGCACACAGACGATTTCCGTGGCCAATGCGTCATTGAGCAGTTTCACAACCGTCTGGGAATCGCCGTCATAACCTTGCGTCACGGCACCTTCTTCGATCTGTTGTCGGGCCCTTCGGCGAATGGTTTCCAGATCGGTTACAAAGGCACTGCGCTCGTTAGCCGGTTGTTCCTGTTTCATGGCTTGACTCCTTATTTAGATTTAGAAGTTGAAGAGGTGTTGCAGCAGCACTCGAGCTACCCCCATGTTTATACTAGGGGTGTCCTCGGGCTAGCCCTACTGGATAAAGCCCTAGCGAACTTGTATTGAGCCTGGACTCGTGCGGAGTGTATGTCAGAGACTCGAGAAGATCACGAACCTGAATGCATTGAGACAGTTCTCATGAAGGGAGCAATACGCCGGCTAAGTTCCCTTTTTCGTCAAGAATAGGAAGCCATGAAAGGCCTCTCTTCATCATCGCTTCGCGAAGTGTCACTAATCTATCGTATATTCTGGCGCGGAAGGGGATGGGTAGCATTACATCCCGAAGCAACAACTTAGGAGGCTTTCCATATTGTCCTTTTGCGTATTCCTCAAGCTGAATGCGACTCAAAATGCCCACAAGTTCTGAACCGTCGAATACGGCAATGTAGTTGCAGCCCGTCTTGCCGAGTATATAAGCCGCATCCCAAATCGTGGAAAGAGGACTAAACACCGTGATATCGACGATGATTGCATCCCTTACACTCTGATTATTGGATCGAGATCTCTCCGCAAAGTCCTGTTCCCTCTGCGCCAACATGACCATTCCCATCACAACCTCCCCCTTCGTTTGTTCGCACTACCAGAAGAGACGTTTGTCAGTGCAGACCTTCCTGGCAATCGGCAATTCCTTCATGGTGTAAGCACCTGAAGAGCCTTCTACCGTCATTACTTCATCACGCGATATTATTTCCTGCCACTAGGAATACCTCCTGACGTGCATCAATCAGGTGGTTACTCTCTGTGAGTCCCTGACGCAGCCTGACAAACGTGCCAGCCTAGCTCTTAAATCCGGCAGTCCAGGTCAATCACATACCCGTGGGTCGCGGCTGGTCAATGATCAGTCGAAGCCTCTCCTTTTGAAAAGGACGGTCTGGATTCCTCGTATATCGACCAGGGTCCGTGCTTGTCGTCACTTCTCGCAACGGTACAACAACTTTTTGTCGAGAATGCGGCATAAATGTTTCCAGCCCAAGTTCGACGACATAATCCGTGCAGGATATGACTTCCGCATTGAGCTCCGATGCATCCTGAAAATCCACAGTCACACGCTCCTCGGGATCAACCCATGGTCGGATTGCCTCCGCTTTAGCCAAGTAATCGACCGCAGGCGGCGATGAATCAGGCATCACGCCTTCCTCTTGAGGCGGGATCGAACCGTTGTAGGGTTTCATCACGATCCTTCGACGTCATACATACCCCGTATGATGCTTCTCAGGTTGCTCGATTACTCTGTCACGCTATGGCGGGCTCGTTCGTCTATGGCCGCTCCCTTCGACTCCTTCATGTGTGGAACCGGTAGGTTATAGAAGTCATAAATTGTGACATGGTACGCCGGGTCGGCGAAGTCCGGCCATTTATCCCTGTTAAAACCCGGGGCTTTCGCCAAGACCTTCTCCTCCAGATCAAGCACAAAATGTTTGCGATCGTTGCTGAGAGTCAATGCCTCCCAGGGAATCGCAAAGTATTTCTCGCCGAGCCCGAGAACACCGCCAAATGACAGCACCGCATATCGAATATTGCCGTCCAGTTCATCGATCGCCAGGTCTTCGAGCTTCCCCAGATCCTTACCGTCCAAATTTTGAACGGGCTTGCCGATGATCTTTGACCCCTTCACAATATCCGGCAACGTGTGGTCAGCCCAGGACGTTTGCCCACCACAAAACAACAATCCTGTAACGATCGCACATGTGACAATTGCTTTTTTCATGGTTCTTCCCCCTTTTCATTCGTTTCAGTTAGTATGGGCGAATCCTCAATTAACGTTACCGCGTGTTGCTTACCGCACGAACTCGGGAAATCCTTGAATTCGCCCCCACGTCGTTATTTTCTGCGGCCATCATGATAAAGCCACCAGCAAAGGCTCCACCATATCGGACAAGTGGCCTGTCCCTGAAGCGCCATCGCCAGAGCGGTGGAACCCTTTTCTGCGCTCTACGATCACCAGACATTTTGGAGCTTACATAGGCGCCCAGAAAGACTCCCAGCACAAGCATCCACTCCCAATCAA
>LNFM01002170.1_pt1 | contig 43582 bp, 51 predicted proteins | sample 596031 | NCBI WGS metagenome assembly LNFM01 (sample SAMN04254537, study PRJNA301005) | activated carbon metagenome | isolation source: dual media filters at the Ann Arbor, Michigan drinking water treatment plant | place: USA: Ann Arbor
CCTGCCACTCCAGCGGCACCGCCAGGCGCTGGCTCCAGCCGCGCCAGTAGGCCAGCGTTTCCTGCTCGAAGTGGCGCGCGGTGTCGCCAATGCCACCTTCGAGCGTCTCGTCGGGTCCGAACATGAAGTTGAGTTCCTGCGTGAGCAGAAACGGTTCGCGTGCGAGCACGTGGCTGATGGACGCGTCGGTGTGCAGGCGCAGGGTTTGTGCATCACCCACATAGCGGATGTGGTGGCTGCCCGAGGTGATGCGCGGGGCTTGCGCGCCCCAGTCGAAGCGCGGTGTGAGCGTCACGCGGATGCGCGGCGCGCCCTTGAGCGGACGCACGCGGCGCACCAGTTGCGTGGGCCGGAAATAACGGCCGCGCGAGAGAAAGCGCGGCGCAAAGTCGGTGATGGAAATTCCCTGGCCCTGGCTGTCCCACAGCTCGGTCACGAGCACGGCGGTGTTGGGTTCGTAGCGTTGGGTGGCCTCCACCATGTCTTCGAGTTCGATCGCCCACGATCCGGCCTGGGCATCCATGCCGCCGAGCAGCGCGTGAAACACCGGGTCGCCATCAAAGCGCGGCAGGCAACTCCAGACCACGCGGCCGTGTGGATCGATCAGCGCGCTGAAAGCGCAGTTGCCCACCACGCCGAGTGAGAGCGAGGGAGCGGCGGGCGGCGCGAAGCCGTTGTTGGAGAGGGTCATGTTGTGATCAAAGGGGTTTTCAGGGCATCCGCGAGCCAGGCGCGCAGGGCTTCGGGGTTCTCGCACCGGTGCAGGGCACAACTCGTGCCCGCGCCGACCTTGATGCCGGCACCACCCAGGCGCTGCACCACGGCGAAGCCGGCTTCGTCGGTCACGTCATCGCCGGCGAACACGGGCGAGCGGCCAGCGAACGGTGCTTCGTTCATGAAGGCTTGAATGGCCAGGCCCTTGTTCACATCCACCGACTTCACTTCGATCACAGCCTTGCCGCGCAACAGCTGCAGGCCGCTGGCGTTGTCGATGGCGCGCGCCAGTGTTTGCACGCACAGGGCTTCGAGCGACGGCGCCAACCGGAAGTGCAAGGCCATCGAGGTCTGTTTGATTTCCAGCAGCAGCCCGGTGTGGCGCGACACCAGGTGCTGCGCGGCGGCCACGGCGCGGTCCAGCCCGGGCGGGCGCAGGGCTGCCGCGTCGCCGTGCGCCGACACACGCAACGCCCCGTGCTCGAACGCAGCCGGCCAGCGCCAGGGGGACAGCATGGGTTCAATGTCTTCGCGGGCGCGGCCGGTCACCAGGGCCAGTGCGCCGTCCAGGTGCGCATGCAACCTGTCGAGCAGGCGCGCGAGGTCGCCGGGCACATCCACCGCATCGGGGCGGTGGGCCAGATCGGCCAGCGTGCCATCGAAGTCCAGAAAGAGTGCTGACCCTTGCGTCAGCAGCTTGGGCAATGGTCTCATCAGCCGTTCACCGTAACACGCGGGGTGGGCAGGTGGCCAGCCTGGTGGCATACCCCACCTTCAAGGTGCGAAGTTTTCAGCCCGCTTGACGGATGCGGATCGTGCTCAATCGCCAGCAGGGGCGGGGTCTGCAGTGCCGAGGCCCTGCGCCACCGCGGCGACGCGGGCCTTGTGGATTCGTTCACCCACCTTCGGCCCGCTCAGGCCATCGGCTTGCGCTTGCGCGGCGATGCTGGCCGTGTCCACCGACTGCGCCCACACCAGCGCCTGCGCGAGCCGGTCGCGCTGCGGGTAGGCAATCTCGCTCAGACCCAGCCGCCCGCGCGCATCGCATTCGCAGGCCAGCAGCACCTCGTGAAAACGCGCCGGCTTGCGCAGCGCGTCGCAGCGCTCAAGCAACCGCACCAGCGCGGCAGCGCCCAGCGTTTCGCTGCGGTGGATGTTGCCGTGTTCGCGCGCCACCACATCGGCCAGTTCGCGGCAGTCCACCGGCACGCGCAGCCGCTCGCACACGCCCTTGAGCACAACACATCGGGCGGTGTGGTGCCCTTGCCGAGGTCGTGGCCCAGGCAGGCGAAGCGCACGGTGAGTGGCGCGGCCAGGCGCGCGCTCATGTCGAGCACCATCATCAGGTGCACACCGGTGTCGATTTCGGGGTGGTACTCGGCGCGCTGCGGCACGCCCCAGAGGCGGTCCACCTCGGGCAGCAGGCGCTTCAAGGCACCACAGTCGCGCAGCACCTCAAACAGGCGGCTGGGCCGCTGCTCCATCAGCCCGCGTGCGAGCTCCTGCCACACGCGCTCGGCCACCAGGTGGTCGACTTCGCCGTGCTCCACCATGTTGCGCATCAACGCCAGCGTCTCGGGCGCCACGGAAAAGTCGGGAAAGCGTGCCGCAAAACGCGCCAGCCGCAGGATGCGCACCGGGTCTTCGGTGAAGGCGTCGGTCACGTGGCGCAGCACGCGGTGCTGCAGGTCGTGCCGGCCGTTGTGCGGGTCGATGATCTGTCCACGCGCCGGGTCGCTGGCCTCGCTGGCCGCCACCGCCATGGCGTTGATGGTGAGGTCGCGGCGCGCCAGGTCTTCTTCCAGCGTCACGCCGGGTTCGGCGTGCACGACGAACCCGCGGTAGCCGGGCGAGGTTTTGCGTTCGGTGCGGGCGAGCGCGTATTCCTCGCGCGTCTCGGGATGCAGGAAGACGGGGAAGTCGCGGCCCACCGGCAGGAAGCCTTGTTGCACCATGGCCTCGGACGTGGCGCCCACCACCACCCAGTCGCGGTCGACGTGCGAAGCCTCGGATGCGCCTGCGTCGCGCACCATCAACGCATCGCGCACTGCGCCGCCGACAAGATAGGTTTTCATGCCGCCGAGTTTAGGCTCGGCCCTTTGTCAGCGTCCGAGTCGGTACGGCTCGTCGAAGTCGATGAAGTCGTGCTCGGCCAGCGCCTCGTCGATCCAGGCCTTCACGCCCGGCAGGGCACACACCCGATCGACATAGGCCATCAGATCGGCCGGCAGTGGCAGTTCGTAGGTCTTGATGCGCATGCACACGGGGGCGAAGTACGCGTCGGCAATGCTGAAGTCGCCGAACAGCAGGGCCCCTGCCGGCTGCGCTGCGAGCAGCTCGCTCCACAGGCCACCCAGACGCGCCATGTCGGCACGCACTGCAGGCTTGTCGCGCCAGATCAGGCGGCCGATCTCGGGCAGCGAGGCTTCGATGTTCATCGGGCAGTGGTTGCGCAAAGCGCTGAAGCCGCTGTGCATTTCGGCGCAGACGCTGCGCGCGCGGGCCCGGGCGTGCACATCGGCGGGCCACAGCCGCTTTTCGGGGAAACGCTCGGCGAGGTACTCGGCAATCGCCAGCGTGTCCCAGATGGCGAATCCGTCGTCCACCAGCACCGGCACCTTGCCCAGCGGATTGACGGCGCGAAGGCTTTTCTTGAAAACCGAGTCGACGTCGAACGAGTCGAAGCGGACCATGACCTCGTCGAACGGGATGCCCGCCTGTGTCAGGAGCACCCAGGGCCGCATGGACCAGGACGAGTAGTTTTTGTTGCCGACGTAGAGCTGCAGTGCCATGGGGCCTCCTGAAAGAGCCCCCATGGTACGGACTTCGGTTGGGCGGATTGATGCCGAAAACGCCCCGGATTGATCCGTGACGGCCGAGCTCAGGCGTATTTTTCGAGGATGCGGGTGGAGCGTTCGACTTCGCGGAAGGTGTGCACTTCCGATTCGGAAGACGACACGGCTTCCATCACCGAGGTCGCCATCATCCGGTAGAAGGCCTTGTCCATCGCCTTGCGCGCGGCCGCCATCTGCTGGGCCACGTCTTCACAGGAGCGTCCGTCTTCCACCATGTCGATCAGACCGCGCACCTGGCCTTCAATGCGTTTGAGGCGGTTGATCACATCGCGCTGGTGTTCGGTGCGGTACACCGGACCGGTGGTGGGTGAACCCGTGCGGCGGGCGGGAGGCTTCACACTGGAGTCGTTCATGGGGGTTCCTCGGGTTGGAGTTGTACTGTGTACGGTTTAATGTAAACCCGAAAAACGCCTAAAAAAATGACACCTTGGTGTTATTTGTGGAAAAAAAAGATCAGCCAAAAGTCACGATTCGTGTGCCACTCAGACGGCGGGTGGCCGCCCACCCTGCCGGAACGCCAGCAGCTTGCTGCGGCCACCGCGCCGGCCCAGGTAGGTGGGCGCCACAGTGTGCACGCTGGCGGGCACGATGCCCAGCGAGGACAGGCCGGGCCACTGTTGCGTGGCCACGTTGTCCACCGACATGGCGTCCAGGTTGTCGCGGCTCATCAACGGCTCGCCGGGCATGAGCTCCATCACCCCGGCTTGCAGCCTGGCCAGAACCGCGGGCAGCGGCAACACCGGGCGTTTCTGGCTGCCGTATTGCCCCGCGATGCCCACGAGCTCGGCCAGGGTGAACACCTCGGGGCCAGCGCATTCGAAAGTCTGGCCGACCGTGCTCTGGGGCAGGCCCTTGTCGGCGATGCAGATCGCCACCGCGTTGGCCACGTCTTCCACCCACACCGGCTGGAAGCGGGCGCCCGCGCTGGCCAGCGGCACCACCGGAAAGACCGACTGCAACCCCGCAAACACATTGAGGAAACGGTCGCCCGCGCCGAAGATCACGCTGGGGCGCAGCACGGTGAGGTCGAGCCCGGAGGCGCGCAACAGCTCTTCCCCGCGGGCCTTGCTGCGCTGGTAGCGCGAGGGGCCGTCCAGGCTCACCCCGAGCGCGCTGATGTGCACCAGGCGGCGCACGCCATCGGCCAGGCAGGCTTCCGACAGGGCGAGCGGCAGTTCCACGTGCACACGCTCGAAAGCGTTTTCGGTGCCGTGCAGGATGGCGATCAGGTTGACCACGGCATCGTGGCCGTTCACCAGCGCCAGCAACTGTGCCGGGTCGTGCACGTCGGCTTCGATCACGGTCACGCGTGGCAGGTGTTGCACCGCGGCGGCGTTGATGGCGCGGCGCGTGGGCACGGTGATGCGCCACCCCTGGCGGTGCAGTTTTTCGCAGACATGGCGACCGACAAAACCGGTGCCGCCGAGGACGAGGATGTTTTTCATGGGCTCAGGGAAGGTCTTTGTTGATCGTGGCTTCACCGCTCAGGCGTGGGCCCACCGTGCCCAGGCGCGCGCGCAGAGACTGCGGTTGACCCGTGATCAGCGCGGCGTAGCTGGTCGTGTTGGCGAGCACCTTTTTGACGTAGTCGCGCGTTTCCTCAAACGGGATGTTCTCGGCCCAGATTTCACCCGGCAGCACCGGTCCGTTGCGCCAGCTGCGTGGGCGCCCGGGCCCGGCGTTGTAGGCGGCGGCGGCCATGGGCAATGAGCCCTCGAAGTCGTCGAGAGCGAGCTTGAGGTAGGCGGTGCCGATGAGGATGTTGGTGTCGCGCTCGGTGATCTGCGCAGGCTGGAAACCGGTCAGGCCGATCTTGCGGGCGGTCCAGCGCGCGGTGGCGGGCATCACCTGCATGAGGCCTGAGGCGCCCACGCCCGAGCGTGCGTCGGTGACGAAACGGCTTTCCTGGCGGATCAGGCCGTACACATACGCCGGGTCCAGACCGATCTCGCGCGAGCGGCTCACCACAGCCGAGCGGTGCGGCGTGGGGAAACGCTGGGCATGGTCTTGTGCGGTGGGCGTGCGCAGGCTGGTGTTGATGCAGCGGTCCCACAGTTCGGCTTCGCAGGCAAGCCCCGCAGCGGCCAGCAGTTCGCGCTCGCCCATGCCGCCGGCGTCGTGCAGGTTGGTGGTGTAGTTCCACTCGCGCACGCCTTCGCTGCGCAGGCCCAGCCGAATGGCGATGAGCGCACGGCGCAAACCAGGGTTGCGCTGCGCGGCCGTGGTTTCCTCTGCGGTCAGCGGAGCGGGGGCACTCGGTGTGGTGATCTGTTGGCCCAGGTCTTCCAGGGCGAGCTGCTCGTAGAAGCCGCGCTCGGACGCAATGGATTCGAGCAGTGCACGGGCCTGGGCGCTGGCCGTGGGCGCGTCGGGGAGCTTGAGGGCCTGCAGGGCGCGCGCTTTCCAGTAGATCCAGTCGGGCTCGGTCTGTTGCGACGCGCTCATGGCCGCCACGGCATCGCGCACATGGCCCCAGGCGCCCGCCCGCATGCCGGCGCGCGCCTTCCACTCCAGGTGGTCGTCGTGCATGAACCGGTCCTCGCCGTTGACGAAGTAAGCGAGCGCCTGCGTGTCCAGCTTCTGCGCCGAGCGTTTGCCGATCACGCCCCAGATCCAGCTGCGTTCTTCGGTGGTGAGCTGCGCTTTCCAGCGGGTGCGGTCCATTTCCAGCGCGGCCGCGCCCGGGTCGTTGGAGGCGAGCCGGATGATGGCCAGTGTCACCAGTTCCTTGGTGCGGGGGCGGATGGCGGTGACCTTCTCATCCAGGTACTTGGCGGGGTCTTTGGCCACGGTGTCCACCATGGTGGCCCAGTCGGGATCGATCAGCCCCACGGCCTGGCTGGCCACGCGCGGGCGGTTGGCGTCCATGGCCAGGCGCGCGCGCTGCCAGGCGGCTTCGGGTTTGAGATGGCGGCTGCTCAACAACGACTGCGCGGCCGTGGCGCAGCCATCGTCGACCTCGCGCTGTGCATGCCACAACGATCGCACACGCTCGGCAGCCAGCTCGGGCGGCATGCGCCCGCTGGCGGCGTCGATCATCAAGGCGTAACAACTCACTTGCCGGTCGTCGTTCATGCGAAAACGCGGCAGCTCGGTGGAGAAGTTGGTCCAGTCGCGCGCGCGGCCCAGAAGCAGCAGCCAGTCGTTGCGCAGGCGGTCTTCCCAGTAGGTGCCGGCCATGCGGTCCATGGCGGCGCGGATCTCGCCCGGGCTCGCCGTTTCCAGCCGGGCCTTCATGTCCCAGTAGATCGCCAGCGGCTCCAGCGCGTGGCCACGCACCGCGGGCAGCAGGTTGGCGAGCTGCGTGGTGTTGTTGCGGCGGAAGGCTTCGCGCATCTCCAGCAGGGTGGCGTCACCCCCGGCGCTGCTTTGTGCGTGCACCAGGCCCGGCAACACCAGCACGGCCATAATGAACCGCAGAACCCACCGGTGCATGCCCCGCATGTCCGTTGTGTTTTGCGCTCTTGATCTCTGTTTCACACCAACCTGTTTCATGAAAGTGTTTTCAGTTAGTAACAACTGGTATGTCACCAGGTGGAATGGTGGGCTTGAACCAAAAGAACTGTGACGGTATTCTGGTCTCCCGCAGCCGCACCAAGGAGCCTGACCATGGAAACACTCGGCGAGATTTTTGGGACGATCATTGCGATCTTTGTTGGCATACCGTTGGTGCTTGCGATACTTTTTGGCAAATAACTAGCGTTGCTGCACCTCGGGTCTCTTGGCATCAAGCCAAGAACTGGTGGTGTTCAAGAACACTCGTTGTTGAACCTCAAGCGGCGTCTCAGGCACGTCAAGAAGCTCACGGGTGTTGACGATTGGTTCGATGGCGTTCAGCACCGCCGCTTCCTCCGCCGTCATCTTCCATCGCGACTTGTACGGTTTGCCCTTCGGTTGCCACGCTGGTGGCGGCAGCATCCAGTTCCAGCGTTCAACCGTTTTCATCGGTTCAGTGTACCCAGACCTCGCCCAGTACGTCGTCCAGACGTTTCAACAACGCTCTTGATTGCTCGGTGATGTACTTCGGCTGCCGTCGCAAGATCACTTCGGCAATCAGAGCGTGACAGTCGTCCAGCAACTCGTGCAAGTCTTCGTCGTCCAGCTCGACGACCGCTTCGCTCTTGACGGCTTCAGTCAGCATCGGTGTTCAGCAGTGCTGCTCTAGCCTGCCGCGTCCAGCCAATTCCGTTCTTGTCGTAATCGACCCGCGCACGGCGAATCTTCGGAAACGCCAGCATTTCGGGTCCAAGAATCGCAGCACCCGTGCCGCTCTCAGTGAATCTGCCTGGTACTTCAACGATGCGCCCATCAGGCAAGCGCATCTTGATCATCCATTCTGGATTTGGTTTTACTCTCATGTTCTCACCTCGCTGCGACGCCGTTCTTCTTGTCCCACGAGCGCAGACCTGCAAGACCCAGCAAACCAAAGCCCATCTCCCACAGCGCGTTGTCGAGCGTTGGCAGTGGCACAGGCACTGCATGCCCGGTGTAGAAGATGTAGATCGTTTCGATGGCTGGGCGCAGCAAGAACTGCCAAGCCAACGCAGCGTTGAAGACCCACATTGCAGCAGGACGCGCGCCACTAACGAAGAAAGTGCCGCTCTCGGCCTGCTTCAGATTGATGTCGTTTTGTTGCTTGCTGAGTTCGACGATGGCCGTCAGTTCACGGGACTCTTTAGCGTCAGCGAGCTTCAGGATTTCGAGCTGCGCTTTCTGCGCTTCGATGGGATCAGGGATGAACCGACCGATGATGTCGGCGGCTTTTTCAAGAAGGGGTGCTAGGAGAAGATTCACGGTGGCCTCTGAGTGTTTCTCTATTTACCCAGCCGGACCGTCAGAAGAATTTGTTCATCGCGAACTGCCCGATGAAGATGATGACGCCGCCCGCACCCATCCACTTCGCCATCGTCAGATTGATGGAGCTGACACGCTCAAGCAGTTCATCGATCTTGGTGTTCAGTTCACCACGCATGGTGTGCACCTCGTGCTTCAACGACTGAAAGTCATCGGTCTTGAACGAACGAAAGTTCTGGTCGTTGTTCAGGATGTTTTGCTCCGCTCTTGCAAGGCGGTCACGGAGGTCTCGGTCGTCGTTCATGTTGTGTCTCGGGTTCAGGCGTGTCCCCTATTTAGGGTCGGCGCCACGAATCCGACAGAACGAATACCTTCGAATTACGGGAGCGGTGTACCTCCAGCGACCGTGCTTGCTACGATGCTGGCAAACACAGGAGTCAGGGCATGGGGTTCGCGAAAACCGTCTGGGCCACCGTCATAGGCGGTGTGCTCTTGATATTCATCAGCTGGGGGCTTGAAGCAATCAAGACGAAGCTACCGGGCTGGGCAGAGGCATTCATCGATGTTGCGTGGGAACCTGTTGCCGTACCCAGAGCCGTTGCGTGGATCACTGCGATCGCAATAGGGTTCCTCGTTGTGGACTTCTACTTGACTACTCGAAGGGAGGCGACACAAAAGCGTCGCAGCGCCGCTTCGGCTGATGAAAAGAAGCCATCGTCATTCTTCACAGCACCAATGCCACCATCAGAACTGTCCAGTGAAGAGCTGGCGATCATGGACGTCCTAGTCCACACAAACACTTGGGCAAGCCTACCGTTCATTTTGAGAAACACAGGTGTGAATCGTCTACGTGCTCAACATGCTTTGACCAGCCTGAGCAACCGCAAATTTATCGAAACAGGCACTGACCTTTCAGATGTGGAATGCTTTTACTTGTCGCCTGACGGCATTGCATATGCAGTTCAAAACAATCTCGATAAATCGCTTTGACAAGATAGCAAGCAGCTCAGAAGCATAGGAGCCAGAGGTATGTGGAACTGGAAGACGGTTGTTGCTGGCCTTGGCGGTCTTGCCGCACTACTTACAGTGCTGAACGAAGCCATTGAATTCTTCCCTACAGGTCTTGTCTGGGTGCGCGTCGTATGGTCATGGCTGTGGGGAATGATCACATATCAAGTGAGCGTGCCAGTATCTGCAGCGATAGTGGTGTGCTTGATGCTGTTGTTCGCTCATGACTTTCTTGAGTCGGCATATCCATCGCGAGATAAACGAGCCGCTGCACTTGCCAGCTCTGAGCCGGAGCCTGCGCTTTCAAAAGAAGAGTTGACTGTGATGGATGTTCTCATCCACGCTGATACGCCTATTGACTATCACGACTTGCTTTTTCAGACGAGCTTGACCAAAGTTCGCCTTGAGCACGCACTGCATAACCTGCTCTTGCTTTACTTTGTACGTGCAAAAAAAGACCCTTTAGGATCGGTCACCTACTTTGATTTGATGCCTGCTGGCAATGCCTATGCAGTAAATAACGATCTGGACAAGTGACCTAATCTGTTTACTTGTCAATTGCTATGCGCAGTGCCTGTGTGTCTTCACAAGCATCAATCTGTTCCTGTAGTGCTGTGTACTTGGCACGGATGGCAGCACGAGCTAGTTCAGCTTCCGCTTCACCCGGCAGGCGTTTAGCGATTACTTCATCGAAGGGTTTGAACTCAGCTTCTCGCTTGGAACGACGAATCTGATGAGCAATGGCTCGACTCTTTGTTGGGCATTCGACACATACCTTACCTTCCTGCTTCCACGCTGCACGGAACGTTCGATCGTTTGGAATCGCGTCAGCGTCCACAACTTCGACGTTTTGAGCGTCAGCAGGAACGTCTTGCAGTGCACGAGCAATTGTGATTTCCGGTGCTGGGATGATGATTGAAACTCCGCCATCAGGACGGGTGAAGAGAATGCGTTTTGACATTTTGAGAGTCCTTTGAATTAGCGGAAGATTGCAACCATGTTCACTGCTCCATCTGCCTGAGCGGATGCAAAAGTAACGGTGCTTATCCGAATGCTTGCACTGGTCTGATTTGCCATGGTGGTGATTGGTCCTTGCAAAACTAAGTTCGCAAGTCCGGGGTCATGCGCAACACCAACCATGGTGTAGTTTGCATCAGGCATTGCAGTCGGAAAGTTGATTGTGAAATCTCCAACGCCGTTGTCGGTAATTGAACTGACGTTGAACGCTACACGAATTGCCACAGTACCTTTGCCGTTGAAGTTCACCCACGCCTTTGCAGAACCGTCAATTACAGTGTCAGCGGGAACTGACTTGGTACCGCCGAAGTTTGAGAGTGTTGTTAGTTTTAGTGTGCTCATGATTGATCCTTAGCGGAAGAAGCCCATCGACACGTTTGCAACGTCGAGGACACCACCACTGGCAGTGCTGCGAGTTGCCAAGTTGTAGCTACCAACCGCAATCCCAGCCAGGGTGATGATCGTTGTGGCATCTGTCGCTGAAATAAGCGGTGCGTAGTTGACATCTGCAAACGGAACAATAAAGTTAACTGTGTAGTTGCCCAAACTATTGTCGGTAACAGAACTTACGTTGCCAGAAGCACGAATCGCCACCGTACCCGTACCATTGAAGTTCACCCACGCACGGCACTTGTAGTTCTCGCTGTTGTCCGGATTCAGCCATTGATTGAATTTAAGTGTGCTCATTAGCGTAGCTCCGCCCAAAGTGGTGTGCCGTAATTGGTCAGCGTCACGCTGTACGTGTTGCCCGGAGGTACGATGAAACTAATCGTCTGTGGACTTGTGACACTTGAACCCCAGGAATTGGAGTGGATCAAGACACCGCTAACAAAGACTGTTGCAGCTCCGTTTGCTCCGGCGGAAGTTGCCGTGACAATCACTTGAATTGGACGACCTGTGCTATTGGTATAGGAAGTGCCGTTTGCAACACGGCTACCCGACATGTTTTGCCATGTCTGCCCAAGACCAATTACGTCGTCAGTTTCAAAGTTGTCCGACCCCCTAATTACCGTTGTCATACGATGCTCCAAGTTGCACCAGTACTTACGGTCACGGTAACCCCGGTGTTGATAGTGATTGGTCCTGCCGAAATGGCGTTTTTGGTGCCAGCAATCGTGTAATTGCCAGTCACCAATTGATCGTTCTCGTAGAACACGGGATTACCGACTGCGCCCGTTGCGCCTTGACCCGCTGGAACCCATGAACCGGCGGTCGCGTTGTAGACCTCAAGCGATTGCAGCGTTGTGTTGAAGCGCGTGTACCCGTTCACAGGTGCTCCGTCACGCTGGGCCGTTGAACCCACCGGCATGACCGCAGAACCCGTGGTACTGGTGCGTGGCACGACATCAGCCGCAAACGCTGCTGACGCTGCTGCAGCACTGGCCGATGCAGACGCGTTCGACGCTTGGGTCGTTGAAATGCCTGCCTGCGTTGTCGCGATTCCAGCCTGGGTTGTGGCTGTCGAGGCACCTGTCGTTGAAATGCCTGCCTGAGTCGTCGCCGTCGAAGCAGCACCTGTCGCGATGCCAGCCTGAGTCGTTGCGGTGCTGGCCCCGGTTGTCGCGATTCCGGCTTGGGTCGTTGCTGTGTTTTTGTCAGCGAGCGCACTGGCTGCAGAGGCTGCAGCAGCGACTTCACTTGCCAGCGCTGCCACCGCGGAGTTGTACGCTTCGAGAGCCTTGTTCACAGCCGTCGCGGCCGAGTTCACAGCAGTGACGCGGTCAGCCTCGATCTGATCGGCAATGGACTGGAACTGCGTCAGCGTGATCGCGTCAGCACGAATGTCTTGCAGCATCTGCACCAGTCGGTCGAAGTCAGCATCGAGAACGTTCGCTCGAAGTGCTCCACCCTCGGTGTAGTCCGTTGAACGATCAATCGGGACCTGACGAATCAGCGTGATCTTGGCTCCGGCAGCAGGTGCGACTGTGAAGGTCACATTGCCACCAAGCGGGTTGTCCACGCCGCTGACCGAGTACCCCGTTCCGATCAAGACGCCGTTCACATAGACCTTGAGGTCCGATGCCTGCAGGACGCGGAAGCCGTACGGGAAGACGGTGACGCCGCCTGCTGCGACGTATTGATTGATTGGTGATTGTGCTGAGACTGCCATGCGTTCTGTTCCCTGTTCGTTCAGCTATTTACGAACTTCGGTCAGAACTGCAGCGCATCCATCGGCGCTTCAAACGAACCTGACTGCGACAGCGCGGCCCAGTCGTGAATACGCGCACCGGCCATGCCCGTTTTGATGCGGATTGGCTGGTTCTTGATCGCCATGGCCACCGCATCGATAAAGTCGTCCCTTGCCCTGCCGTTCTTGGCGGAGAAGTCGCGAAGCTGAGTTCGAAACGGTGTCTCCATCACCGACTTGTGTGCGTGCAGGAGGCCTGCCGAAAGCGGCGTGTCGTACGCCTCCATGATCTTTTGCATCTTGTTTTGCGAGGTCACCTTGCCGTCGCACGTCAGGCCCTTGCCAACCGCCGCCTTACGAAAAATGGGGGGCAGGTAGTTACCGATACCGTTCGTCTCAATGTTCACGTGTGAGACTTGGTTCTCGTTCATCAGCTTGATCACCTGCGCAACCTGCTCGTTGGCATCACCAAAAAGCTTGATCGTTCGATGGATGTAGTAGTGACCGTCGTCCGTGCTGAACACGATTGCGAGAACGCTGTCATCGGTGTTAATCGTGGACATGGCGGGGTCCCAAAAGCAGGAGTACCCCATCACGCGAACACCGTTCAAGCGCGCCAGTCGTTCACCGTTCGCCTGATGGACAGCAAGTTCCGACGTGTACGTCGCGATCAACGACGGATCGAGAACGGTGTCTTCTGGGTTGTATGGCAGCAGCAGGTATTGAGAGAGGAAGTGACCCTTGGTGGACGAGCCGCGTTGACGCTTCAAAATCTCGTCTAGTGGAAAACGCTCAGGCCACAGTGACCGACCCGTCAAAGTCGGGAACTCACCCGACACGTCTTCCATGATCGGGATCTTGATCTGCGAGCAGCCCGTTCTGAACGGCTCTTCGGTCGTCGATTCGCCTGCTACCTCGGTGTAGATCGAGTCATGGCTGTGCGGCGTACCAACGAAAAGCTCGTATCCACCGGGCACCAAAATGTGCGTTGGCTCATCGAGCTTTTCACGAAGCTTTTCGCGCTCGGTGTCGGTCCTAGAGTTCTTCGGAACTTCTGTGTCGTCGTAGATGATCCAGTCAGCACGAGCACCAGTGATGTTCGACATCACACCCCAGGACGTGACGCTTGGGTTCCGTCCGTCAGTTGAACCCTCAACGACCAGCGTGTCGGCCTTCCACGTGTTTTCCTTGCCGTGCAAGTGCTTCGCCAGTGGGTGACGCTCAACAATCGTGGCAACGTCACTGGCGATCTTGACGGCGGTTTTCTTGTCGGCTGACAGGACCAAGAATCGAAGCGTCGGGTCCTGTGTCAGCATCCATGTGATGAACAAACCAACGATGGTTGATTTGCCTGCACCACGAAAAATCTGCACGAGTCCAGTGTTGTTCTCCCAGTCTTTGTGGTCGCTCAAAAAGTCGAGAATGTCGAAGTGCAGTGCAGGCACTTCCCACGCTGGTTTCTGTGCATTCGCCCACACCAAGAAGAACTGATGGAACGTGCATGGAATACGAGCAACAGCATCGGTCTTGGGCTGTGCCAGCTTGGGTAGGGTCAGTCGTGGTCCGCTCGTCTGCTTGCGCTGATGTGGCTCAAGCTTCTTCGTCATGAGCACTGACATCGATCACGATGCCTCTCTGAATCAGCATCGCGTCAGCGTCGGCCAGCATTTGCGCGGCTGAGTCGCTGAGTTCACCTTGCGCCACCGTTGAGTCGTCAGTGACTCGAATGCGGGCAGCCAGATCGACCAAGTTCCGACTGATGTGAATCAGGTCCTTGAGTCGCTTGCGGCGGTTCTCGTCCAACTCCTTCAGCATCGGGTTGGCGAGCGTTTCATCGGTGTCGGACGCACCAATGGCAAGAGCCGTCTTGAAAATTTGGTTGTTGTAAATCTTGGCGGTGCTGTCCAACTGATCACTGATCTTGAGGGCGTCAAGACCATTTGCTTTGATGATCTTCTTGGCTTCAACATCGGCCTTCAGTGCCAGTCGAACAGTGGCGTCACGCTCTGCTTGCAATGCAAGCGTTCTCTCAACGTCGTCTTTGAAGTCAGGCCAATGACGAATCAACGCGTCCTTGTCCTCTTTCGGCAGGTTCTTGGTGCGTGGATTGGTTTCTAGTTCAAACAGCGTGAGCGGCAACCGACGGTCGCGCATCTTGTAGTCAGTGAGCAGCACGAACAACGCTTCAACGCGCTTCGGAATGCCATGACCCTTGCGGTCTGACAGAACGCGGGACTTCTTGACGTGTGAGCCAGCAAGTACAGGCTCGTACTCGCCAGCAGTGCGCTCGACAATTTCAGCGAGTAAGCGTTCTTCGTTTCGCTTCAGCGTCTCTTGCTTGCGCTTCAACGCCGCTTCGCTTGGTGCGCTGCGTTTGTACTTGCGTTTGCGTGGTGTTGGGGTATCCGTTTGATCCATCTAGAAGGTCGTTTGCTGTGACCTTCTATTTACGAAGTTCAGGCGGATACCGCCCCGTTTTTACTTGTCAGCGTTGCGATCTGCATCTCGACCGCCAAGTGCTTCTTCCACGTAGTCAATGCCACGACGAAGCCACCCGATGTTTTGACCAGGCAGTGCGTTGCGAATGCCACCAATGTCTTTCTCTGACACATCACCATCGAGCAAACCCGCAGCCTTCTCACCGACTTTTTTGGCGTACCCGAACGTTGGACCCGCGATCTTTTCGAGAGCAGTGACATCGTCGAACTTCGGGAACAGTTCGTCTTCAAGACCCTTTGGCATGATCTCTCTGAACTCGTCGCTCAGTGGATTCCAGTCGTCACCCGCTGTCTTGATGATGGACGCAGCCTTGTCGCTTGGCGCAGCCACGAAGCCACCTTTCAGCAAAATCTTCCAACCCGTTGTTGTCATGGCATCGGTGTCGCCGAAATACTTTTCGAGCGACACATCACGACCTGTCACGGTGTCATACGCTACGACCGATGCGAATCCCCAGAACGCGTAGTTCAGCGCGCCAGTCGCGACGCGCGACACTTCGCGGTTTTGCAGCGACTGCAGGAACGTCGATTCGTAAGCAGCGTTGTTGAACGACTGGAAGCGGTTCATCATGCGACCGATGAACGTCTCGCTCATGAAGCGTGAACCAGAGCCGATCGATGGAATGTTCAGTGCTGCCTCGGTGTGGGCATACACGGACGCTTTGAAGATGCGCGCAGCTTCAGCGTCGTCCCACTTGTTCAGTTCAGCGAACATCAAATCGTTCTTGCTCTGACCGTGCTTCTTCGCCTGCGCGGCGATACGCTCCATCATGTCCTTGTCGATGTAGAACTTCGCGAAGTCGGCACGAGCAGTCGAGGACAGGTTGTCCCAGCCCTTTGTCGCGGCATCGAGAATGTGTTGAGTGCTGGCAGACGATGCGACCATGCGACCCGCTTTTGCCCAACCTTGAATCAGCGAGACTTTCGCGAACACGTCACCGACCTTGTCGAGTCCACGATCAAACTTCTGTGCAGTCCGACCAGCGAAGCCCTTGTTCGGGTTCATTGAATCGGCAAGTTGCTCAGTCAATTGCGTTTCCCGAATCGTGGTGTCGATCAAGTCCGACAGCAGACCAAGTTGCTTCGCGTTCGCTTTCATGTCGGCGTGATCTGCTGGTGAGGAGAACTTCGCGATGAACTTCAGCGTCTTGCCTGTGCCAAATGCGCGGGCCACTGATGCAACGTCACCCATTGAGTTCGGGAAGGCAGACGAGCCGAGCTGAGCCATGCCAGCCAGCCTGTTACCAACGCCTTGCACGTTGTTGAAGAACATCGAGACGCTGTCCTGGCCCGGTGGACCCTTGCGCTTCAGACGACGCATGGCGAACTCAAGTTGCTCAATGTCACCAGCGCGTTCCACCGCCAGCTTTCTGATTTCTTTGTCAGCCTTGTTCTTGTCGTTCTTGAAACGGACGTTGATGTCCATTTCGCGTGCTGCGTAGTCCTGATTGATTTCACGCAACAGATCATTGAACTTCACACCGGCTTTTGCGAGTTCCACGTCAACGGCGGACTGACTCACGTGATACATCTCCGTGCTCAAGACATCGTCGCTGGTGAAGTTCAGCAGGAACGAGTCGTCCACGGACAGTGTTCGGCCTTTGGTGTACTTTCCCGGAAGATCAAGGTTTTGTTTCAGATCACCGAGTGACACCGTGTCGTTTTCGTTCAAGACTTTTTCAGTGACCAGTTCAGCCATGCGTCTAAGGTCATCGAGGACCGTTGGGTCACTGTAGTCAACGTTCGGGTTGCGTGCGTTCCAACCATCGATCAAGGCGTCTTGAAAACGCACCCGATCACTGATGATGCGGCCCTTGTCAAACACACGGGACAAGTAGTGACCGCCATCTTCGTACGCGAAGCGGTGAGTCTTCGACGATGGAATCAGGTTTTCAAAGTCGGTTGTGTACTGATCGAGCTCTGCTTTCTTGACATCGATGTCGGCCTTAGTGGCAGCAAGACGGGACTTCGCGTCGTCGATGGCGATCTTGGGTGCCTTGCCCTTTTGCAGTGTCGCGAGTTCAGCGGCAATGGCTTCACGTTGAGTCTTCAATTTTTCAAGGTCAAGTGCAGGCGCAGATTCGTCAGGCTTGAGAACACGCGCACCAGTTGCGATGTCGATCAACTGTGACTTGTCTTCGTACAGACCGTAATCAATCTTGTCAGCATCGAGTTCAGCACGTTGCTTCGCGCCCAATTCAACGCGCTTCACGACCTCGTCCATGCTCGATCCGAAACCAGCAGGCTCAGCCATGTACGCTTTCAGCACTTTGTCGAACGACGTTTCAGTGAGCTTGTAGTCATCACCGAGAGTTGGGTCCAGTCGCTTTAGTTCGGTCAGGATGGCGTCACGGTCGTACGTTCCACCATCGACCTTCTTGAACCACGCTTCAGACATTTCCTTGTGCGTCTCAGTCAACTGAGTGAACAGATCACCAGTCCGCTGACCGACTGACACTTCGATTGGCACAGCGTTCGCGACACCAGCTTGGTTTTCAGCAGTTGCAAGGCTTGAGCGCAGCAGAACGCTGTGAGCATTTCTGACTGTTTCAAAACTTGAAGTGCTCAGACGCTGGTTCGCTGATTTGTTGATGTCACCGAACATCGAGAACCGAACGATTTTCTCGTTCCACGATGGCGGCAAGAATGGGATCAGATTGATGCGGGCGTCACCCATCGTGCGATTGCTGGCACGAGCCGCTGAAATCGAGTCAGCACCAAAACCTTGTGCGATGCCCTCATTCAGTTGTGTGAGTGGAAGCGCACCGCCACTGTCAGTGAAAGACCCACGAGCGATCTTGTTACCAACGGCCTTCGCGCCAACACCCAGAACACCGCCAGCGACCGCTGCCCCAGCGATGTTGTACGCGGAGTCTTCGAGTGTGCGAGTCACTTGCTGCGAGTGCAAGATTGGTTCAGTCAACGTGGTGCCAATGACCGCGCCTGCCGCGCCTTTGACGGCGGCTACACCCAACGTCGCAGCCTTGCCAACACCGATGTAGTTCAGCGGGTTTGTGGCACCTACAAGAACGTTTGTAGCGAGACCCAGTGCCCAGTTCTGGTTGTCCATGATCTCTTTGTTCTTGCGCTCTTTGTTCGCCTGTTTCAACAGTGCTTCAGCGTGGTCCTTGTTCCGCGCTTCAGCAACGACGCCCCAGTCAGCTTTGTCGTACTGCTTGTAGTCGAACGCAGCGTCATTTGGGTACTCAAGAACGGACTTGACATCACTGCCAGCCCAAATGCCTTCTTGCTGCCACGTGGCTTTCAGACCATCAACGAAACCTGTCTTCGGCGCAGGCTTCTTGGTGTCGGTTGGTGTGACCTCGGGCGCAGTGCCCCATGCAGTTGTGTCGAGTACGGCCATTAGTTACCTTGTGTGCGTGCGGCTTTTTGAGCTGCGAGTCGTGCGTTCTTTTCGCGAAGTGCTTTCTCACGTGTGGACAGCGCGTCGATGGTTGCTTGTGTCTGCGCTTTCTGGTCCAGACCCGGTGCAGCAGCGTCAACAGCTTTGTTTGCGTTGTACCGAGCAGCAGCTTCCTCGTGTGAGGTGTAGAACTGTTTGTTCTCGGTGGTAATCCGCGTCATCACGCCGTCTTCACGAATGTAGATGTCGTACGTTGGTACTTCCTCGTTGCCAACGCGTTTGAGACCACTGAACACGGGCACAACGTCTTTGCCCTTGGTTTCTGGGAAGTCGTCGTTGATGATTGAGGTGATGGTTTTCTTGTCAGCAAAGCGGCTGGTCGGGTACATCTCAACCTTGCCCGAAAAGTCAGAGACCTTGAGTTCGCGGTTCTTGACAACGTCTTGCTTGAACAGTTCACGAGCGAGCTTCACGTCGCCACCAGCGCGTGCAAACGACTCTTGCCACTGGTCGTCCAGTTTGTCGCGCACTGAAGTGCTCATGTTTTGCGGACTGAGATTCACGTCCTTAAGCACGGAATCTGCAACACCGCGATTGATCTTGGACGAAGCGTCTTGCTTCAACTTCTTTTCAACGTCGGGCGTGTTCTTCTGGCGTGTCAAAAACTGCAGTGCTTCGCTTGGGGTCTGCCCGCTTTCGAGGCGGTTGATGACGCCTGCAAAGTCGTCAGGCAGATCGCGGTACAGCGCGTTCTGCGTCTGCGATGAGTACGACTTGATGGCACGAAGATTGGCGATGCCGCGCGCTTGAATTTGCGGGTTCTGAGAACGAATGTCGTTTTGAATCGAGCCAAGAACCGACGTTGGGACAGCACCGGCCTTAGCGATTTCTTGCAGGTGCGCAGCACCAACAACGTTCCCACCGTCGATGAACGACTTCAGAGTGCCGTTCTTCTTCCACACTTGATCTGCGGCACTAGACGACACGGCGATTCCGTTTTCCATTCGCATTTCGGCGATGGTTTCACGAGTCTTCCGATCAGAAGCCAAACGGCGTTGCTCACGCTCGTAACCAACGCGCTCAGCGTCAACGCGGTCGTATGCAACGTACAAACGCTTGAGAGCTGCAGGGTTGTCCTTGAAGTCAGGCGACTCGGCAAGCTTCGTGAACTGCCCGAGCAACTGCTTTCCGTTCAAACCACCATTGCGCGCTTGCAGCGATAGACTGACTTGGAACGTGTCAACAGTGCTTTGGATCGCTTCTTTCTGCGCGGCTTCCGCTTCCTTGACCTGCTTGTTGTGGTCGGACACGGACGCTTTCGCGAACTGATCAATGTACTTGTCGGCCTTGTTCTTCAGCACGAGCTTTTCAGCTTCAGTGATTGGCATCTGGCCGATCAGCACTTCCATGCGGCCCTTTTCGTTCGCCACCAACGCGCCAATCTCGCCTTCGGCCAGGTTCTCGGACGTAATGGCAGGCCCAGACAGTTTTGCGAGCGGTGACACGTCTAGTTTTTCAAGTCCACCGTTCAGTGCAGCAGACGTGAGCTTGCCAATCGCGGCACCTTTCATTTGCTCAGCCTTCAGCGCACCGTACGTGGCGTACGCTTGTGGTGACGTGTACCGCTCCACGATGTTGGCGGCGGCTACGGCAACGTTTTCAGCGGTTGGCTCAACAATGATCTTGTCGATGACGAGATCATCTGACTTGCCATCCCGAATCTGATTCTGTGCAACGACGCGCGGCTTGACGACACGCTCCATGTAGTCAGCACTTGAACGCGACTTGTACTGCTGCAAGTTTTGATCGACGTTCCGAATGATGGTCTTTTGGGTGAAGCCGTATTCGTTGCGGACCTTGTCAATTTCGATGTCACGCTCGATTTCATAGCGCGATTGCTGCTCGGTAGTGCCAAGCTTCGCGTACTCGGGATCAGCATCAAGACGACTGCGCGTTTCAGCATCCTTTTTGTCGATTTCTAGGTACATCAACTTCGCACGGCTGTCTTCTTCGGCAGTGCGCAGACCGTTGTAGTACGAGTTCACGTCGTTGATCGAGTTGCCAATCGTTTCAGCGGCACGAGCCAGTGCCTGACCTTCAACACCAGCCGCAGGATTGGCAACGCCACCCCAACCCACAGGTGTGCTCGGCAGTGCCGCGCCTTGCTCAACACGATTGCCAAAGTTCCGGGTTACGGATTCACCACCGTCGCTTTCGCCACCTGGGCTGCGTGGACGATTCATCAAATTGTCTGGAATGCGAAGGCTCATGGCTTACCCTTGGAAGTGTCTGGTGTCTTCGATCCAAGGTGCCCCTTGGTCAACGTCGCACCGATGCTGGCGAGGCCACCAATTGCGTTCAGCGTGCCAGCGGTTTCGTAGCCGGCAGCGGCTTGCTGCATCGCGTTGTTTCGATTGGTGCCTGCGGTTTGTGCGAAGCGACCGGACGCTTTGGTGCTGACGGACTTGTTCACACCGGAGAAAAGTGCAGCGAGTGCGTCAGCACTGGAAAGCGCGTCGAGCTGGTCCATGGCGGCTTGGGCTGAGCCTTCACCGATCATCACGCCCGAACCCGACTGAGCGACTGCCATTTGACCGCGCAACAGTGCAGCTTGACGCTTGATGTTGTCAGCCTCCATCGATGCTTCGCGACGAATGTCCTGTGCTTCCAAGTTCCGTAGCTCTTGATCGATCGCGCCTTCAGACAACGAGGCCATGCCCTGCTGCCGAGCCGACCCAGCCTGCGATTTCGCTGAACTGATGCTCCCTGCTACACCAAATGCGGTGCTGAATACGGTCGCTGCTGTTAATGCCCATGCCATGTGATTTATCCTTCGTGTCGTTCTCTATTTACGACCTGTGGCGGCGATTCGTTCAGGATTAAGTCGCGTTCGATCAGATCCAGATCCGTTTCGTCAGTCCGATGCACCGTGACAATCGTCGTCGGCTCATGGACGAAGAAAACGCGCTTTTCACCGGCAGGTGAAATGAACGTGCAGGGTGCTTGTAGTTCTTCTTGGCCGCGCTCGGTGAACACGGTGCAGTGCCCAAGGGTCAGCATCACAATGTGTTCTTGGGCATGACGCTTGCCTACCAACACGGTGCCTGCAGGCATCGTTAGTTCACGGGTGTAGATGCCCTTTGAAAAGCGGTGAACAGGCTTTAGAGCGTCGTCGTCGATGGTCTGAACACCTTCTTGCACCAAGCTCTCGATGGCTTCTTGCAGAGACAGAATCAGATTCCTAGCGTGCTGTTGTTCTTCAGGAACTGGCAAGCTGTAGAACTCGTCCAAGGTCAGGCGGTACGGTCCTGTCAGCGCGAGATTCGAGGACTGTGGCAAGTTCAGCATCTCGATCATCGCGCGTCCCCCAGTAACCCGAAGCGGATGAAGCGTTCACCGTTGTGAGTCTCGATGTCCAAAAAATGAAAGCCGAGCCAGTCGAGCCACTTCAAGTGCGCTGCATTCCCTGACCAAACGATGTTCGTCAAGAACCCGTTTCGTGCTGCTTCTGCTCTAGCGAAACGGCGTGCTGCGCGTGAGACGCTGGCGCACTTGCTAGTCTCGTCTGTGCTCAACATCCAGATTCGTCCGTACCCCTGCAGCGGGATCACACCGAAGATCGCGACAACGCGGCCTTCACGCGCGACAGTGAATGTCTCAATCCCTTCAATTGGCGTGAGCGCAGCTTCAGGTGTTTGCTGCAGATGCTGCAGCTCGGTTCGGTCTGCTACACACATCGTCTGCGCGAGTTCTTGGCGATCAGCGTCAACTGTCGGTCGAATCAAAACCGTCATCAATTGACCTGCGCATCAACAAAGACACCAAGCAGCGTGAACGGTGTTGGTGTGTCAGATGTGACGATGTTGTTCTTCGGGTTGTCGGTCTGCGGTGAACGCCAGCCAAGTGACTTCACTTGCTTGTCACCTGTGAAGGGCTGCACTGCGGTGTCCAGACCGATGAGGTTCGTGCGGAACGGAATATCGACACCGTTCAGTTTGCAGTTCACTGTGTCTTGGAACTTCAAAGTCACATCGGTGATGGAGACTGTTCGACCCTGTGACGATGACGACGCGTCGCCAAACTCAGGGTTCAGCAGTTCAATCGTTGTGGTGAACGGAAGACCAACAGCGACGATGGACGCTGGTGCTTCAAGCGTGATCGAGCCGCTAAGAACAACACGGGATGGATGCACGACGCCATCAGCCACAATAGTGACGGTCTTACCCTCAAGATTTGAGAGACCACTGATTGTTGTGACTGGCGTGCCTTCGTAGAAGGCTGAGCAGTCCATGAACACAATGTTTTCTTCTTCGTAGTCGAAGAGTTCAACAAAGCGTCTTTCAACACCGTCAATGGTTCGCTTGACAATCAAAAACGTGTCAGTGGAACTTGCGCTTGCAACTGAACCGACGTTTTCGAAGTGACCATCGGTGCTGTGCTGCGCCCACGCAATCTGATCGTACTCACGGGCCAGCGTCAGCGAGGTTATGCGGCCATCGGAGAGCACCATCCAAGCGATGTAGTCAGGGTCTGGCGAGAACGCCATGTCGGTGATGGTGGCAAAGCGCGTCAAATGCTCTGCGTACAACGTGATGTCAGGTGCGACGTTCGCATCTTCAGTCACCGAGTACGAAATGGCGCGGGCCTTGCGGCCTTCACGCTGCAAGAAGATCACTTCACGACCAATGCGCAATGGCTTAACGTTGCTTGAGCCGTGGCGGGTGTGGTCTTTGATGACGTTGCCTGATGTGCCTGACAGCGAACTGTTGTTGTTGCCTGCAAAGCTGAACTCAGTAGAGGTCGTCAACGGCAGTAGGCTTCGCGCCGACACCATGTGCGTGATCGCGCTGTACTCGTTACTGGCAATCGTTGAAATGATTCCGTCGGAGTCGCGATTGCCGACCGTCAGGTTCAAGTAGTCGCCTGCAGCACTGGCCCAAATGGTTTGTGGGAACTGTGGCGAGCCACCAAAGAAAAGACGTTGCTCGAAGAACGCGACGGTTTGTGGGTAGCTACCAGTCTTCCAGTACGCAGGTGCTTCACCCGACACCGAACCGCTGACTGACCACTCTTGACGGCCTGGAGTAGAGAGCACACAGGTGATGGTCCACGTTTCAGTTGTCGTTGAACCGGGCTGTGACACGACGCCTGCAATTTGACCGTTTGCAGCAGGTGGTCCGACCCCACCTACAAGAACAGGACCAACAGTTCCTGAAATCGCTCCAGCAGTAGTCGTGATGGTGAAGTAGTCACCCGACTTGAAGCGCTCAGAGCCGTTGATGATCTTGAAGCTGATGAACGCATTGGCGAACGTGACATCAGAGACAGCGCGATACGTGAACGGAATGTTCGTCAGCGTCCAAACGGTGTCAGAGATTCGCTGCAGCAGACGTGGAAAGTGGTTTGGATGCACGAGGTACATCGTGTTCCCGGACTGGGCGAACTGCACGTCAGGAAGCTCGGCAGCAGAGTACGGGATGGCGAACTCGTATCGAACACCGGGACTGGTTTCAACGAACGCACCGACTTTGATGAACTGAATCACGCCCCCGTTCAGAACAAGCATGAAGCGGCGCGAGGTGCTGAACTCAAACGGGATCAGACGAGCGCGTTGAGACTCGTTTTTTAGAGCACCAACGAACAGCGTGCCGCGACGCTTTGTCACACCACCGTGAATCAGTGGATACGCGTTCTCGATGCGCTTTGCGGCCTTGTTGTAGATCGGAAGATCGACACGAGCGAGCAGACGCGGTGACAGTTCGCCTGTGTCGAACGTGGCCTTGAAGTTTGAGATCTTTGGCATCAGAACCTCACGCCGTAAAACGCGGAGTCGTAGTTGCCAATCGGGTCTTGAACGTCCTCGGTGCCGTCGATGAACCGCGCGGCTTTTAACTTGCGGTCGTAGATGCCGAACATCGAGTCGGCTGAGGCTTGCGACTTGCTCAGCGCATAGGCCATGTCTGCGGCAAGACGCTGCGCCATCAGGTCAACAAACGACGGGTCCCATGCCGTCGTATCAACGATGTCTTTGACGTACTTGATGCGGCAGCGGTCAAGGTCCATCAGAAGGTCTTGACCCTGTCGCTTGTACGTTGGATTTCCGTAAACCTGCATGACCCGAACGCAATCGGAAGGCAGGCGGTACGCGTACTTGAATTCGTACGGCGTGTAATCAGCGACCTGATTCAATTCAGTGTCGGTTAGCGCGAAATTCCAAGGATGATCACGAAGCGTTGCGCGTCGTGCAATGTCCCAAGCGTTAACTGCAAGTTTCTGTTCCGTGGTTCCTTCGTCCAGAGAAACAATCGAGTTCGCTCCGAGTCGAGAAAGTGCTGCGTTGATGATTTCAATTTTTCCGGACAAGGCGCGTCTCCAAATAGTCTGGGGCTATTTACGCGGCCCGGATAAAATGAAGGCAGAAACAAAAAAGGGTCCTCAATTGAGGACCCTTTTTAGAGAGCAGAAGCTGATTACGCTTCCGTCAGAGCGATCTTCATCACACCGATTGGATCGACGATCTTCGAGCCCAACGACACGGTTGTGTTGATGAGGTGCGAGATACGCTGTGGAACGTAGTTGATTTCGGTCGAAACGTCCTTGCCCATTGCCACGCCGATTGACATCTTGTTGAATGCAAATGCGGTGCGGGTTGTGGACACCTTTGGCAGGCGGCTGGAAACAACCCAGTTCAAACCCATGAACGTACCGATACGGGCGTTCTGGATGGCCTGCAGGGACGAGTAGTCAGCCGAGGTGAGCTTGTCGATTGCGAGTGCTTCCGACAGTGCCTGTGGCGAGATCACCAGAATGCGGTTTTCTTCGTCAACGTCGTTGTTGTTGAACTGGGTCAGGATGGCCTGCAGTTTTGCGAACGTGAAGGCAGAAGCTGCGCCACCGACCGTGTTTGCGGAGGTGTTCAGTTCGGTGATGATCACGTCGTCAATTTGACGGTTGATTGCGGCAACGGTCTGGACTTGGTATTCCTTGACCTGGTCCACGTTCGTCTTCAGAGCATCAAGCTTCGAAGCGTAGATTGGCACGACGTAGTCAACGAGCGTTGCGGTAACAACTGCGCTGGTTGCGTCAAGACCGGTAACTTCAGCAGATGAACCTGCTGCACGAACAGCGGCGGTCAAACCGGCCATTGTGTGGAAGTCGAACGTTGCTCCACCGACGTTTCGCATCAGACGGGTCTTGCCCATCAGTTTCGATTCTTTTTGGGATGCGAGGTGCGTTACGTCGTCGCTGTACTTTTTGATGAACGCTGCTGTGATTGAGCCTGACATTGAATGTCCTCCGAGAATTGGTTTGGAAATGCGAGCTGCTTGTCTCCAAACCGGAGGGCGTATCAATTTGTGGTTCTGGGTCCTTTCGGGTTATCCGTACTGCAGTCAGTCGATGAATCTATTTATCGAGATGCAAAGAAAAAGGCCGCTTTTTGAGCGGCCTTTGATTTAGGGTGTGAGTTCTTACTTGTATTGCTTCTCGTACAAAGAGTTAAGTTCCGCTTGAATCTTCGGATCGCTTTCCCAATTCGGCTTCGAGCGAAGTGCATTCACTTGTTCTTGGAAACTTTCGGCAGACGATGGCGCGATCTTCGACTTTGGTGTCAGGCTGTCTTCACCGAACTCTTTGCCAATGGCAGCGAGTGCCTGGACAACGTGGGGGTGTCTCCACACTGGATCGTTTCGGTCGGCATCCTGCGGTGCGACAGCGTCAAAGCCGGTCGTGTACGCACGCATGTTTGGCTTGAAGTCATCGCCCCAGGTCTCTTTCAGGATGGCCTCGGTTTTGTCGGCGTCGAACGTCATGGCGTTCACGATGCCCTCGTACCTCTTCATGATGAATTTGTACTGATCCTTGGTGAAGCCCTGCTCAAGAAGCTCGGTCTTGAACGCCGCAACGTTTTCTTCTGGCAGATCGAGGTCCACACCGCCGTTGCCCTCGTAGTCGTCAATCGATGCAGCAGGCATGTTCGGCTTGGTGCCGAACTTCTTTTCCAGATTGAGGTACGCCTTCATTGCGCGCTCATGGTCTGGAGTGCCGTCAGGCTTCAAGAACTTTTTCGGGTACTCGAACTTCGGTTCAGCAGCGGGTGCTTCAGCGACTTCAACGGCGTCGGTCGTTGCCTCGGTGCTGGTGTCAACAGCGGCGTCAACGACCTCGGATGTGGTTGATTCAACGGTGGTGGATTCAGTTACTTCGCTCATTCTTGTGTCTCAGTTTGTTGGTGGGCTTCGCGTTCCAGACGGTCACGCTGCAGTTGGATGAAAGTGATGACGCTGCGCTGACCTTCACGGTAGGCAAGGTCCAGTTGATCAAGCGGTTGCTTGGCAGGCTTGTCCATGAAGTGCGACCATAGGTGGTCGAGAATGGCAATGCCTGCAAGGTTCTTGTTGAAGACCTCGTGGTATGCGTCGGGGAGTTTGGATCGGTCGAAGTTATCCGTCATGCGGGCTCCTAAGTGAGAGAAAAGGCGGTCGCGTCACCCATGCAACTAAGTGACGCGACCAAAAGACAGCAGGTGAAAATCTGGTAAAAGTCCTGCTGTGTTTTATTTACAGAACGCGGCTGAAACGATGACGGATTTACACCATCATTTCCAGGTTCGCCGTTCCTGACTCGGGTTGAACAGGAGCTGAGGCTTGGGCCTGTGCCATCGCCACGCGTTCTTGCGAGGCTGCTGCAGCCTGCTGTTCCTTCTGCTTGATCAAGCGCTTCTTCTTGACCTCGTTCTCGTCGTTCAAGAGCGCAGGATCAATGCCGAGCAGATCACCATACTTGTCAACGATGGCCTCGAAGTTCACTTTGTCGAGCAGTTCAGGCTTCTGCAGTTCGAGCGAGAGCTTGGTAACGCGGGTCGTCACTTCATCGATGGCCACGAGTTCCTGCTTCTTCTGCGCACGGGCGAGTGGGCTGCGGTACTCGATCTCGAACAGACCGCCACCTCGGCTGATGGACTCAGGAATCTGCGGCAGCAGACCAGCGCGAATGGTCAGACCAAAGCAGCGGGCAATCAGGTGCGTCAGGAATTCAGACTGCAGGCCAGCGAAGATCGGACCTAGGATTTGCATCACTTGGTTGTTCCGAGTCGTGACCTCAGTCGCGGTCTGAATGGCCTTCTCGGTTGGACCGAGTTGGTCAGCCAGCAGCATCTTGCGGACAGAGCCTTGCAATGACTGGATCTGAGCAACAGCGAAGTCGATGTCACCACCGGAGCGCAGCGGCTGCAGGTTCTCCATGTCACCGACCGGGATCACGCGACGAGCACCGAACTTGACGTTGTTCGGGTTGATCACGCCGTCGTCCTTCACTTTGAACATGCCGGTGATGTGCATCTCCATGTTCAAAAGCATCTGCTCCTTGACTTTGTTCAGGGTCTTGATGTCCGGCAGGGCATCGAACACCGGAGAGCGAGCGTAGTCAGTGTCTGGAATCTTCAACCAACGTGGCACGATCACTGGCATTTCGTGGAAGCCGGATTCGCGAACGATGGTCCCGCACGAGTGCACCCACAGCGATTCCCACCGCAGGTTCTTCTTCGTGGTTCCGGTCGATTGCTTGCCGCCCTTGATCCGTGGACGGATGCAGACGGTGAACTGGTACTTCTTGGCGTCGTGCTCGTTCGAGCGGTACGCTTCCTTCAACTGCTGCGGCAGGTTCTCAAGGCCAAACTCGATCACGGCTTCCTGAACGGTGAAGTGGAACGACCGATACACCGTGTCGATGTACCCCTCGTTCAAGGTCTCTTGGCAGTACAGGTGATTGAGTGGCCAGGTCGAGAAGTGCAGCTTGTTGTTCTTCAGCTCGACGTAAATGCCCGCCATGCCTGCAACCATCAAGTGCACCATCAGCGAGTACGCCTCGGTGTCGTAGTTCGACGCGTGGATCATGGTGTGAACACGGGACGCAGCCTTGTCCAACCATTCTTTGCCGTCTTGATCCAGCTCGTACCCTTCGTACGTGCCAATCGGTGGAGTGGCATCGAACCAGCGGGTGTTCGGAGGGGTGAGACTGGAAAGGACCGAACTGGCGAGCAGTCGAACGGAATCCGTCGCGGTACTGTCGAGCAGTTGAGCCGTTTCAGTCTTGGCGGTCTGTGCACCGAGGATTCCCGACTCGGTGTTCTGAAAGCCAGTGCCGAGCGTTGGGTACGTGTACCGGTAGCAGTCGCGGTAGTCCTGATCCAGCGGGTCCCGGATGGCCTTCAACGCGGTGAACTGCTTCAGAACAGCGCGGCCACGATCAGTAGGCTGGAGCATCAGTACGCTCCGATCAGTGTCGCTCTGCGCGCCTTCTTGGCCGACTTCTTTTCTGGGTCTTCTTCCTCAGAATCGAGAACGCCTTCTTCGGCGTCCAAGCCATTCAGCAGCGTTCGGTTCTTGGCGCGGCGCGCGGCGTCAGAATTGGCCGCTGCAGCTTGTTCGGCAACAATTCGAGCGTTTTCGGTTTGCTTTTCTTTTTCCTTCTCAGCCGTGATTCGATCCGCTTCGGCCTTAGCTTTTTCGGCAGCCGCAGCTTCCATTTGCGCCAGCTCAGCCGCTGACGGTCCATTGTTCCCAGTGCACATAAACATCTCCCATTTGTTGGAGGTATTTACGAGTTCAGGAATATCGTTGGACTGTTTTTGTGACCTGTGAATATGGAAGAATGAAGTCTTCAAAAATCGAGACTTCGGGGTGGAAAAATGAACTGGGAAGCAGGCCTGAAAGTTCTTGAGGGCGCTTCGTACCTAGCAGTCGTCGCTGCTGCGGTCGTGGCATTCCTTGGAGTCAACGCTTGGCGGCGCGAGCATCCAGGGAAACGACGTATGGAACTCGCTGAGGAGGTGCTGACAATGTTTTACGAGGTGCAGGCCACGTTTATCAGCGTTCGTGCCCCATTCCGGTTTGACGAAGAAAAGCCTCGCTCCGTGCCGCCAGAAGAAAAGCCCAACGAAAAAATAGCGCGTGACGTTGCCTATGCGACGCGCAGCAGACTAGAAGACCATTCGGAGCTGTTCGCGCGCCTTCACGCGACTCGATTTCGTTTCATGGCAGTTTTTGGAAAGGCTCAAAGCGAGCCTTTTGTGGAGATTCACAACCTGAAGATGAGCCTTATCGTTGCCTCTCACATATACACTGAGCAACTTAATAAGGCTTCTACGCTGGGTCCTGAGGAAGACATCAAGCCTCTCTTCGAGGAACATGCGCGGCTTTTCAAGATTCTTTACTGCATCACAGGAGACTCTGACGATTTTTCGAAACGTGTTGATGCTGAAGTTGAGAAAATTGAGCAAATCTGTAACGACGCGATTCAGACTAACTACACAAGTTTTGATCGTTTAATGGACACCTTGACGCTGCCGAAGAAGAAAAGGTGAAAAACCTCAAAAACTCCCGGATACCCAAGGGGTATTAATAAGAGAGGATGGAGATTTCTTCAGGTAGGTATTGATTCTGGGAGGGTCATCGTGGTGTCGTTCAAAGGTTTTTGATCGTGTGCGCTGCGCGCAGTGAACGGCCCCACCCCCAGACATTGAAAATCCCTGGTCCCAGGTCACAAAGGCTCAGGACCGAACGGTTCGTGCATCACGACAGCACCGTGCCGGTGGACACGAGAGACACCGAATCGTTGAAGGTTGTTGAACCATACACACCGCGTGATCCGGTGTCACGGCGGCACCACCGGGTGCTTCGAAACATCGATAGGCTGTGACACGATTAGGACCAGACAGATCGTTGAAGCCTGAAAATGTTGTTGTCAGCATTGGTGCTTCGAACGATTCGTCTATCTTTATCAGAGATAGACGAATGACCAGTGATAATGATTATCAGTTATAACCAAAAGTGTATACACTTTACAAACCCATCGTCGGGTTGAAGAGATTCAGAACAGGCCAGGATCAATATGTCTAAGAACCTTTGGAAATCCTTAAAGCGTTATGTACCTGCGTTTGTGGTTTACGCATCGGCGTTCATATTGGTAGCTCCGCTAATTGTGTACGTCAACATATTTGGCGCTACTCCAAGCACCGATCACGCTCGCTGGGCTGAGTTTGGGTCTGCTATGGCTGGCATCTATGCGCCAGTGGTGGGGTTTCTTACGCTTGTTGTACTTGGCTTCCAAATATCACTACAAAGGCAGTTTTCCAGCCAACAGCTCAGCCAGAACTTCATCTCAAGCAATACTGCAACGTTTGATACTTATCTTCAGAGACTAAATGAGTTGCTCTTTAAAGGGCCACTTCACGATTTACCAGCTGACAACATTCGTCGGGCATTCAAACTGTTCGACAAAGATGACATCAAAGACGGAGATGCTTACACTCAGGCATTTACTATCGATCGTCAACACCCAAACATTGAGGTCACTTGGGGTGCTCTCACTGCAATCCTCATGATTTTCAGTAGGAATCCTGACTCGATGCACCAACATGCGTTTTACACATCGATGCTAAAAATTGAATCTTATTTGGATGAAGAGATGCGTGAATCCTTGGATAGTTTTCACTGCGTACTCAAGCAAGGCAAGGACTCGCAGATCACGTACCAATTCAACAAAAGCCTCAATAAAGTAAAAGGCAAGCCTTAAATGCCGGTGACGCGGTAACTTACCTGTGCGGTCATAACGCTCAGCTCTTTTCGGAATGAGTGCACAGGTAAGTCACCGCTCTCTGACAACGACTTTGCGTGGATGAGGGCATTCAACGCGCACTCAGCAGCGCGTAAGCCACCCAAGCCACAGAACAGATCGCCAACGCGGTAACGAACAGAGCCGCACCGACGCGGTGCTCGTCCATGGTCTTGATGAGGTCCGCAAGGAACTGAAAACTGATGTGCATGATTGCTTCCTGAACAGGGCCGACGACCCGATAAATGAAGCGTACTGCACGATCCTCTGAAAATCACCGGACAAGTGCGGTAGTACATGCCCCATACCCCAGGGTCTACACAGCCCACCCATGAACGGCTCGCTGGATTCGTCTTTAACGCAAGGGCTACAGGACCTGCACTTACACGATCTTGATGATGCCGATGGAGTCGTGCTTGATGTACCGCCCATGTAGGTGTCTGGACCGTTTCGGTGAAGTGGTTGGTGTACTTGCCTTCCTTGTCCAGGTCGTAGTAGTAGGTGTCAGGCAGGTTCTGCACGTCTTCGATAGGGAACAGCTCAAGCCTCGAAGGGCAGTCTGGCCACAGCGCGAAGACCCATCGACAGGCCTCGAACTGTGCGTGTATCACTCTCCCCTGATGTGTACACCCGTGTATCGCAGCAGTGATACACCAAACCTTCGCCGACTCAATCGATTTGGTGAGTTTCCGCCCATTTCGCCCCCCTCTGGTGAAGACATCATGCAGCGTATCGCCTGTATCACTTTTCTTCTTAATTTAAAGAAAAAAATAAAAGAGAAGGTATAGGTATAGGGAACAGCGCAGGCAGGCAGCAGGCCGGAACTCCCGCCGAAATGTGATCCAAGTGATACACATGCCTGCCAATTCTTGAAACTCACTCCGGGATTGCGCATTCTCACCAGAATCGCAGCAGAAAGCACCACTGGCTGAACTTGGCCTGTACTCGCCTTTGATACACCACGTGAACAGTGTATCGCTGGGTGATACATCACCAATCTGCATCCCGAAATGGAATACGGGAAAACCTTTGAGATTCGTGCGGATACGCTAAATACGATATCCCAATCGAATGGAGTCTCAAATGGTATTTCCACTTCCCAATCCTCAACTGCGCTTTGACCGAGCCCGCACAAAGGCAATCGTCGCCGATATTCTTGCTGGCCTTACCGTTCGCCAAATCGTTGAACGCCACCGCTGCGCCAAGTACATGGTCACGGCCATTCGTCATGGCCGCTGGCATCCCGAGTTGGTCGCTGAGCTGGTCAGAGAAATCGAGACCGAAAAACTTTCGGCCCCGACCTTTTTTCTGCCGGCAGTCGCCACACCTGTCACGCCATGAACACCACCGTGACCTTCTTCAAGAACGCGTTCGACAACGCCGTCACCGATGACTGCGCGATCAGCTACACCTGGTCCGAGCTGGTCGATGAACTGCGCGCAGGCCTCGTGATCAGCGATGACAAGAACAGTCTCGGATTCGTCTGGGCCAAGTACAACACCGCCGATCCTGCTGAGCTCGCACCAACGTCCGCGACCGATCCAACGCCGAAACGGAACCGCAGCGGCCAACCGATGGCGCGCCGAGTCGCCGCGAACGTCATCGAGTACTACGGCCTGTGCCTTGACTACGACGGCGACGCCGGGCTTGCTGAAACCCGCGCCGCGATGGAAGGCCTGAAGCACCTTGGGTACACGTCGTTCAACCACGTGATCAAGGGCAAAGACAAGTTCCGTGTCCTGATCCCGTTCAGCACCCCGTGTCCTCACGGAGAGTACCGGGTACGCGTTGATGCCTTCAAGGCGATGTTCCACGGCACTGACCGCCAGACCTTCGACAGCTCGCGAATCTTCTACGCGCCGAACGTCTCAGCTGCGAACCGCCAGCACTACCAATTCTGGGCTGCGGATGGCGATGCCCTCGACTGGGCGATCTTTGACCCAACGCCAGAGTTCATCCCTGATGCCCGACCCGCACTTGTAAACCAACTGCGTGAGCTTGGTGGCAAGTTCAGCGCAAGGGGCACTGGCCTGCCGGACTTCAAAACCTTTGACATCGTGCAGTTTGCTTCAGAGCTGGGCATGAACCCACGACCTACTGGAAACGGCAAGTGGAATGTGATCTGCCCTCGGGTGCACGAGCACACGCACTCAGATCCCTCGGGCAGCGTGATTTACGACCGAGGGAACAACGACCCGCACTTTTACTGCTCGCACTCTCATGGGTCGAGCTGGTTCTTTGACCACTTCACCGACTACTTCGGTGAGAAACGCAGCATCTGGATGAAGCCATGGTGCGAGAAGCTTGAACTACAGGAGACATCAAGATGACAACAACGATCACCGCCCCTGAGAGCGCACTGCCAGCAACACCCGTGCTTTCCCCAAAGGAGAAGGTCGCTGCCGCAAAAGCCGAGCACGATGCCCAGGTCAAAGACGGGACAACCGCCGCTGACCAGAAGCAAGCCCGCTACCGCGCAGGACGGCTGTTCGGCGAACACATGCTCTCCGAAAAACCTTACTGGTTTTGGGACCAGAACGTGGACCGATGGTTTGAGTACCTGAACGGCGCATGGGTGGACTACTCGCCCGCCACCATGGGACGAGAGCACACCGAGGAACTGCCCTCTGCTGAACATCAGGACGGCTATCGGTCAGTCCTGTACGCCAAGGAGTACAAGCGCGGTCGCAAGGGGCAGACCTTTGACTTTGACATCGCTGGCTGCGCTGAAAAGCACCCGCACCTGATCAACCGCGCTGTGATCGACAAGTGGATCAGCCCTATCGCTGGCCAGTACCACGAGGCGTTCGACTGGTTGCTCGAAACGCTGTCATCAGGGCGCACCGCCGAGCGCGAACACATCGAGCAGTGCATTTACTGGAAGCACAAAAATCCGGCTGAGTTCAAGATGCCAGCCTTGGTGCTGTACGGCGGTGCTGGCAACGGCAAGGGCGTGCTGGTCGAGCATGTGCTGAAGAACATCTTCACGCTGGAGCACTGGAACATGGTGTCTGGTGGCGCGGCACGCCTGATGAAATTCCAAGACTCACTGGCTGGGCGCGCCATCTTCTTGTTTGACGAGGCGAACTTCCGCGCACACGAGGACCACGAGTGGATCAAGGCCATCATCGGGAAGGAACACATTGAGATCGAGCCAAAGGGCCTCAAGCCCTACACCGCCAAGATGCAGACGTGGTTCCACATTGCCAACAACAGCCCGCTGTATAGCCCGGTGCCAGCGGCTGGAAACGATGTGGACCGCCGCTTCAGCTTCATCCGCACCCGCCGAGTCCTCTGGCAGACCATTGCCGAGAAGTGCAACCTAGGACCGGTACTCGATGACCATGGTCAGGACAACGCCACGACAAAGGCAGCCGCCTATGAGGTCATGAACACGATCTTGATGCCGGACGCGTTCACCAACCGCACCGCACTTGCCGCGTTTCTGCAGTACCTGTACGCCAAGTACGACGGCAAGATCACGAACGTGCCCGCAGCGTTCCACGGTGAGGACTACCGCGCCTTGCTCGAAAACGCGCAGACCACGGAAGACGCGGTGTGTGAGGACGTGTTTGTCACCGACGCTGACTTCCTCTGCATCAGCGAGCAGGCGCTGTACAACTTGTACGTTCACCGCGCCAAGCTTGACGGCATCAAGGACAGGTTCATCAAGTCCAAGCAGGGCTTCAAGTCCGCCGCTGCTGACTTCATCGACCGCAAAAAGCTACCGATCATCAACGACCGTGTGCAGAGGTATCACGACCTTGACGGACGGCGCTCACCCTGCAAGGTGTTCGTGCTGATCGAGCGCGAAGGCCGCCGAATTCGCAACAACGACTCGCACTACTCACCCGAGTACTTCGAGCCAGCCGCCGCCGAGGACGCCAAGGCCAACGATAAGGCAACGCCAAAATCAGCCAAGGTGCTTGAACTAAGCCGAACCCTCCGCAAATCGAAGATGGAGTTCAACGACACAAAGACAGGTTGAAACACCGCAACAAAAACAGCTGACCAAAACTGAAACACACTGCACAAAGAAAACGGGTCCGCAAAACGCGGACCCGTAAAACGAGAAAAGCAAGACAGACTCTGAGTTCACTGAAGCAAAAACATCGCAGCGAAAACATCATCACTAAAACGCACTTGACTTTGCGCTTTTCTAGCTCACCATTTCGAATGTCTCAGACGGGATTCGAACCCGTACGCCTGCTACAGCACTGGTTTTCAAGACCATCGCGTCTACCGTTCCGCCACTGAGACACATGAGACGAGGACCGGAGTCGAACCGGTTTGTGGAACTTTGCAAGGGACCCGCTTAACCGTTCAGCCACCTCGTCACATACCTTCAAATGCCCGCTACATGCGGGCATTTGTCTTTTACCAAGCCTCCTCTTTCAACTTCCACCCATCAATGTCTCTTTCGACTTCGGGGTGGTAGCTCAGGTGCGCCGACAGGTTGGCTTTCGGGTCCTTCCCGCTTACTTCAACACCGTTCGCAACAAGCCGTTCAAAAATCTCATTTCGCGAAAGCGACGTGCCCGCTTCCCGTAAAATTTTTACGATTTCTGGCCCAAGCTTTGTACGTTCTTGCGGCTGAACGTCTGAGCCGCTTCCCGCACTGGGAAACGGAAAGGAGCCTGCGCTAACTTCCCTTTTTCGGAACATGCGTTTGGCCATTACCAAGCCACCGCTCTCGCCTTCGCCTGTAGACGCCCCAACCGGGCGTGAGCTTGCTGTCCAGGGTCTGGATACAGGGTCTTTGGTGGCTAGATCGCTATAGCCAGCGCCACCTTCAAAGGTTGCCACTAGTGCTTCGACCCGCTTGAAGAGTAAAGAATTGAGCGCTTCAAGCTCCCCTTCGGTCCCCGCAAGCAAAGCCTTCAACTCAGCAGCTTTTGCTGTGAGTTCGTTTCGCCGGTGCATGAGTTCAAGAAGTTTCATATAAGTGTGGTTTTGCGTCTTGGCTCTATTGTGCCCGCAAAACAACGGCCTTTGCGCACCATTCGTCGGCAAAAATGGGGCTTTTGCGCGTTGAAACAACTTCTCAGCGAGGCAAGAGACCGCCAAGTGATCGATTTTTAGTCATTTTCCGGGCCGGACTGTACATACCTCTGTAGCAGCAACAGCGCTCTACGCGACAAAACAGGAGCAACACATGTACGAACTTGCGGCCACCCCCGCTGAGCTGAGAGAAATCTTGTCCCGTGCGGCCTTTGACGTCCCTGACACCGCCGAATGCGATGCGCTAGCGACTGCCGTGATCGAGATGAATGCCCGAGTGGTTGACCGGAGGGACGCAGCAGACTACTGCGGTCGTAGCGGCGAAACACTCGGGGTCATTCAAGCATTGCAAGCTTCGGTAGAGCTTCTTGAAGCTGAACGTGACAACGCGGTTCGCGCGCTGATCAATCGCAGCCGGTACCGAAGCGCAGGGGTGCAGTTGTCATGACCCCAACCGAATTCTTCTGGCTGCTGTTCCTGAACTCGTGGCAGATCAATGTGCTGTTCGTCATTTCGATGGTCGCAGTGTCCGCGCTGCTTCTGAAAGCACTCAAATGATCAGCTCAAGACCTGACCCCATTGACCACACAGCAGCAATCGAACAACTCGTGCAACTGCAGCTTGACGTTGCTGTTCACCTTCGTGATCTGCACGCGATCTTCACGCACGCCAGCAACTCAGACTTGATCGAGCTGCGTGATGACATCCACACCCGACTTGACGTGCTCATCGAAGCGTTGGAAACGGACTGATGCAAGGTCTGATCTACGCCATCTGCTACCGCGAATTCGACGAGGAAAAACCGTTCTACATCGGTCGTACCCGCAAGACTCTTGAGCAACGCTTTCAGGAACACCGCAAAGGTGCACTCGACCCACTGAACCCGAAGCCTGCTTACGAGTTCATTCGCGCTTCAAACCTGACGGATGAGTTCTACATCACCAAGGTCTGCGACGAAGGCGAACTCACTGAGGCTGAAGTGGTTCGGGCCGCGATCCTCGACGGTCACAAAATCTTCAATGCCACGTCCGGTGACAGCGTCGTCCCGAAGGCCAGGTCAAAAAGCACGTTCGGGATCATTAATCGTGAAGCCCTTGCTTGCGAAGCATCGACTCGCCGCAATCGACTGCACAACGACGCTCAGACGCTGAGCAAGCCTGAAATCGTTGCCCAGCGCATCACAGGCGCGTTCCCCGACGCTGCAACGCTGAATGCGATGGACTGGCGGTCAGCGCCGGTTGAGGCTGTTCCGTGGGGCAAGCTCCCGAAGAACATCGATGGCATCACGTGCGAGATGTTGAAGTACGGCGATTTGCTGATCTACGTGCTGATCAAGCCCGGTCACTGCGGGTACTGGATCAAGAACACGCGCACGGTCTTAGCGAACGCGTACAAGTTCTCGTGGGAAAAGGGTCACAAGCTCGAACGATTGCAGGTGCTCGAACGCATTTGCAGGACGTTTCCGTCATTCACGTGGTGGCCGCTGTCCGCGCGTGATCCGCTGCAATAACAGTGCGATTTCTGGGCCACCAGACTGTCGCCGGTTGCACCCGTACCTGACGGGTGATGAGACATACACCGATCTAATTCGGTTGTCCTGGACCTCACCTACAGATGCTGCTATTTGCCACACGGCAGACACCCACGCTATTTGTCACCTAATGCCTCTGCTGCGCGCCCCCCTGATCGTCATTTCTCGTCGTCGGTCATCGTCGGGCACCGGCTAATTGCGCGCGGAAATCTCGCTCAAAAAAATCACCTTGCGCGGAAATCACCGCCAAAAAACCGCGCGTTATTCCTCCAGTGAATAGCTTGTGCTGGTCTTATTACGCCGGTGTCATCCCGAGAAAACTGGTGTACGTTCGTCTATCTTCGTATAAATAATAGACGAAACAACCACTGGAGTTTCAATGCAAAGACGCAGACCAATCAACAACGTTAAGAACTCTACTATTCGTCCAGTTCGACAAGCACCCGTTGTCGTCACCGACAAAATGCGCCAGTACAACGGTCCAAAAGAAAAAACCGCGCAGCCAATCAAGAGCAAGCAGATGCTCGAACGCATTTGCGAGAACCTGCAGTCACACAACCGCAATTACGCGCTGTTCGTGATTGGTGTCGAAACTGCTTTTCGTGCTGGCGACATTCTTAACATCCGTTTGCAAGACGTTCGCGGCCTGCAAGTTGGCGACAACTTCACGATTCGCGAAGGCAAGACTGGCAAGAAGCGCACGATCTCGGTGAACGAGCGAGTGTTCAACGCGCTGCAACCGTTGCTGCAAGAACGGAAAGCGGCCAGCCGTGATGACTTCCTTTTCGTCGGTGAAAAGCGTGGCACACGCATGACTGTCGAGACGTTTGGACGGTATGTGAAGCAGTGGTGCAAGGACGTTGGCCTTGACGAGCCAGGTTATTCAGCGCACACGCTGCGCAAGACGTTTGGCTTCATGAACCGAATGAACGGCGCACCGATTGAGCTGCTACAAAACATCTACGGTCACTCGTCGTCAAAGATCACGCAAACCTATATTGCCATTCAACCCGAAGAAGTCAAAGCGGTCTATGACCGAGGAGTTCTGTGATCGCATGAATGAAATGTAACGGTTGAACCGTTACATTTCGGGATCAACCTGTTTTCCGCCGTCGGGATACATTATTTCTACGCTATCAATTTTGTAGCGCAATCCCGAAAGGAAAATCAAATGGCTACCACCGCAACCGCAACGAAAACCGAAAAGACCACGAAAAAGCCGATCTCGCTTGTCGATCGCATCAAAACGCAATTGAACACTGCGGCTTTGAAAGGCAAGATCAGCGTTGATGAGTTGAGCGAACTGCAACAACACATCACGAAAGTCTCGGGCCTTATCTCCTGATGAATTTCGCCCTTGGCCAATGCGTGATCACGCGTGCGGCCATGGCGTTCTGCGACAAAAGGGGCCTTGTGCCCCTTGAGTTGTTGACCCGTCATGCCCGCTGTGACTGGGGTGATCTTGGGACACATGATCGCGACTTGAATCAGACCGCGCTTCGTGAAGGCGGGCGCATCTTCAGCGCCTACAACTGGCACGGTGCACGCTTCTACGTGATCACCGAGGCTGACCGTTCATCGACTTGCATCATGCTCGCGACTGACTACTAGATCAGGCAGATCGCGAACACACGAGGGACCTTCAGGGTCCCTTTTTCATGCGTGGTTGATAGACATACACCACAGAGCCAGGAGTGCAACCTGACACCATGGGTTTGTGTTACTCACTATAAACGGTATGAGCATACCGATGTGTCAATGTAAGGCATGTTTTTCCTACATTGGATTCGTGACTTGAAGCAGCCCCGCAAAAAGCACAAACCTCAAGTAGGAATCGAAATGACCTCAACGACCCACACTGCCCCTCAACATGCCTCTGCTCTTGACCACTATCTTGTCGTGTTCAGCTTCGTAGAGCCCATCACCTCAGAACTGGCTCTTCAGCGGGTTGGCGAGTTCTTGCCACTCGACGAACACTGCACTTATGAAATCACCGAACAGCCCTTGCACGAGTCACTGAGAGAAAACCTGCCCGACGACGTTCGCTACGTTGATGTTGAGGTCACGTACGGAGAAAAGGAAGCCGATCCCACAGCACTGCCAATTCACGCGGCGGCTTCGTCACTGTGGGCCGCAGGCGCAATTCCAGCAACTGCTACGGCTCTCGCTGGTGTGATTTGGCAGCACAAAAAAATGGTGAACGTCGGCAGCTTTGACAGCCCGCTGTTCGAACTCAAAGTTCTGGCGGAGAACTGAAATGGGATACCGTCCTGACTACATCTTCGCCTTTGAGGCGTACGCCATGGGAAACCCGCAGGCGATCATGAAAGCAGTTGGTGAACACCTCGTCATGAACGAAGGGATGGTCTTAAACATCAAGCCCGCTCTTTTCCCCGTGACGCACCCGCTTACTGACTACGAAGTGCATGGGGTGTGTGGTGTGTGGATCACCATTAACTTCACAGTGAAGTTTGCCTCAGCTCATGAGGACTTCGCTGCGCGATCAATCACTCCAGTGGCGCGGGCCATCGCCGCGCTGACATCCTCCGCGCACGACCCGATGACATTCGTGTACTCGTATCGGGTGCATGACAGTCTTGACGACACGCCATTGGTTGGTGTGCCTGGGTGGTCGACAATGTCGATTGAAGGTCTTGACCAATTCTCAATGGATTTAGACCGATCAGGGCACAACAAGCTGCCACCTGAACTCATCACAGATGAACAGCGGTACACCATCAAAAAGGCGTGGATAGATCGAAACACCGCCAAGTGGATAGCTCAACACAACCGGTATGTTGAGCTGCGCCGACAAGAGTGGCGCACAGAGCACTCTATTCAAGAGTCGTAACGCAGCCCTGAGCCGTTACCGCGAGGGGGCAACTCATACTCAATTTCGAGTCCCCCTCCCTGAACATAAAACGAGTGCAATTCGTTCTCACTGCCTCGATCCGCAATGGCTTCAGCCCGCGACTGCTGAACAAGATCGCCGTACAACACCACGTACCGGAATGTGGGGTCTTGGTACGCACGCTTGATGCCAGCAGCTTTGCGCGCCGCGCTGAAGGCCGTCTTGTGGATTTTGGTGATGAACTCGACTTTCGACAGCAACGAGCGCAAGCCTGTACGCAACCGCTCACGAATGATCTTGAGTTCGGCGGCGTTCACCGCTTGGTTAAAGTCGCGCCCCATGATCTCGCGCATCCGCTCAAGTGCTGCCTGCGTTGCTGCCAATCGCTCGGTCACTGGTGCAGGCATGACAACCTGATCCAGCTGCTTTTTGATCGCCTGTTCCTCAGCGATCAGACGGTTCAGGTTCTGAACAAGCAGGCCAACAGCAGCGGTTCCGTCCGCAACTCTCACAGATTCAACCGCGTTTTCGACGCTGCGCACAGCGCGCTCGTGCTTGAGCCGCAGGGAAGTGCGCGGATCAGTGACCTTTGCTTCGGGCAGCATCGCTGCTTCTTCTACAACCTCAATCCATTGCAAGATCGCTTCTTCGACCTTGTGATACGGCATCGCGGGTGCCTTGCACTTCCCGATTTTGTTCAGTGACGCCACACAGCGAATGTAAGAGTACGTCGCGTCACGCTTCACGTTCGAAATCCGCATCGGTGAGCCGCACTCGCAGTAGCAAATGCCTGTGAACAGATTCGGGATCATGGTGCCGCGACGGCCACCAGTGTTCCTGCGCCCAGCGATGGCCGCTTGCACTTTGTTGAACTCGTCTTCATCAATGATGGGTGGAAAGCGCATTTGCATTTCTGCACCTGCACGCGAGCTTTGGAACTCACCCAACACACGACGACTTTTAAGCAACGCAAGTACGTTTGGCGCGGTCCAGTCTTTTGCACGCTTCACCGCAGAAGTCCCAAGCGTTGGCAGCTTCTCCGCTCTAATCTGGTCACACACCGCGTTCGCACCAAGACCTGACGCAGCTAACTCAAAAATGCGCTGCACGATCTTGACCTTTGATGGGATCAACTCGTACCCCGTTTTGTCGGCGAGCGGCATTAACCAAGACGGGCAGTTCGAAGTCAACACCTCGTCAGTTTTTGCGAGCTTTTCATCCCAGTTCTTGGTTGTGCGCTCTGCCTTGATCTTGCTTTCATCGTGCGCGCGAGCCAGACCACCTAGTGCGACGTTCAGCTTTGAGCTGTCGTTCTGAATAATTTCGCGCGTGAAAACCTGCTTGTCGGTCATCGTGACCAGCACGATCCCGCTAGAGATGATCCGCAGGAAAAGTGACATGGCGTCGAGCACGTTTTGCCGCGATACTCGATCTAAGTTCTCTACCAGCAGGTACGAGCCCTTCGGAATAACGCCGCTTTCAACTGCGTTAAGGAACTTGCCAAGAGCACCCTCTATGACGTTCTTGCCCGCGAACGCGCTGATGCCTAAGTCCTCGTAGGACTTCTCAACCAGGGTGAGGTTGTGTTCGGCAGCGTACTCGCGTACTTGCTTGGCCTGGCGCGTGCGACTAAACCCGGCGGCCTGCTTTTTAGAGCTGAACCGTATGTATGAGTAAGCATTTGGCATGACGCCAAATTATACTAACTGAAAATGGATTCATGCGTTGATTATGGACACCAAAGACGGCCAGAATGCCCCTCCACCCCACAGGAAACAGGCCGAAGGATCAACGGCGGCGGACCTGAAAACCGAATGGCGCAAGGCCCTGGTTGAAAAGCGTCTGGGCCTGGCCGACCGCGGCTTTCGCAACGACATGCTGCAGCGGGTCATGCGGGTCTGGCTGATCGAACGGCCCGACGCGGTGATCGGCGCGTACTGGCCCATCAAGGGCGAGTTTGATCCCTTGCCCGCGCTGTTCCGCTGGCAGGAAGCGGGCCTCGAAGAAGACGCACAAGGTGCACAAAAGCTGCGCCGCATTGGCCTGCCGGTGGTCAACAAGGTCGACAAGACGCTGACCTTCTACACCTGGTACCCGGGCTGCCCCATGGAGGAAGACGCCTACGGCATTCCCAAGCCCAAGGACACCGAGATCGTGGTGCCCACGCTGATCTTTGTGCCCTGTGTGGGTTATGGGCCGGGCGGCTTCCGGCTGGGCTACGGCGGCGGCTTTTACGACCGCACGCTGGCGAGCCTCAATCCCAAGCCGTTCACAGTCGGACTGGGTTACGACTTTGCCTACCTGCCGTATCTGCAACCCGAAGCCCACGATGTGCCGCTGGACGCGATATTGAGTGACACCGGCGTGATGTGGCCCGAACGCTGATCAGGGATGCTCCGCGTTCGCGTGCACTTCGGTGATGCGCTTCTCGCGCCGCACCAGGTAGAGCCCGCTGCCCACGATGATGGCCGCGCCCAGCCAGGTGTGTGAGGCGGGCAAGGTCTGCCAGATCAGCCAGTCCAGCCCCAGGCCCCAGGCCAGCGCGCTGTACTCGAACGGTGCCACGGCTGAGGCCTGGCCGTGGCGGAAGGCCTCGGTGATGGCGAGCTGGCCGCAGAAGCCGGTGATGGCCAGGGCCAGCAGCAGCGGCGCGTCGCTGCGCTGAATCGCCACCCAGTCGGGCCAGGCCAATGCGCCGGCGCCCAGCGACATCAGCACCATCATCCACAGCACCATGCTCTCGCTGCTGTCGGTGCGGCTGGCCAGGCGGCCAGTGACGGCGGCCACCGCGTAGCACAGCGCCGCGCCCAGCGTGGCGAGGCCACCCACGGTGACAAAGCCGCTTTGCAGGTCGTCACCGCTGGGGCGCAGCGCGATCAGCACACCGATGAAGCCGATGCCGATCAACCACCAGTGCGCGGCGGGCACCCGCTCCTTGAGCACCGGCACCGAGAGCATGGTGATGAGCAGCGGCGAGATGAAGAACAGCGTGTACGCGGCCGACAGCGGCAGTTCGCGCACACCCAGCGTGAACAGCGACAGCATGGCGATGCCCAGCACGCCGCGCAGCAGGTGCAGTGGCCAGCGCACCTTGAAGACGGTGTGCCAGGCGCCGCGCCACGCGATGTAGAGCAGCACCAGCGGCATCGCGGTCATGCCGCGCAGCGCGGCGATCTGCAGCACCGGGTAACGCGCGGACAGCGTCTTGA
>LNFM01002044.1_pt1 | contig 43558 bp, 53 predicted proteins | sample 596031 | NCBI WGS metagenome assembly LNFM01 (sample SAMN04254537, study PRJNA301005) | activated carbon metagenome | isolation source: dual media filters at the Ann Arbor, Michigan drinking water treatment plant | place: USA: Ann Arbor
CTTACCGCGGCGGTACTCATCAAATGCACCGGCACCGACGGCACCGACAGCGCTGGCGACATTACGGCCAACGGCATGCTGGTCGAAGTCATTAAGTAAATTCGACGGACCCAGGAGAAGCGGCTATGGATATGCTGAAGGGCCTTACGAAGTCATCGCCGAAGGCGGAAGATGCAAGCACCAAGTGCAAGGGCGGAAGCGTCAACGAAGGTGCCACCCGTGAAGGCACCGCAAAGACGCCGAAAACCCTCGGCCCCCGCGAAGCCTGACGCCGATCTCGTTTTTGCGTGGGAGCGCTTCCCGGAGTTCGCCGGGGAGTGCTCTCCGCTTTTTCTGCGGCACTGGAAAGAAATCGCGCTTAACCAGGACACTGTGCCGCTCGATCCCGACTGGGACCGCTACTACGCGCAGGCGCTCGCAGGTGTTCTTCAAACGCTCACGGCGCGCGTGGATGGCAAGTTAGTCGGCTACGTGTTCGCGCTCGCCGGTCCGCACCTGCACTACAACTCAACTTTGTTTGCCGTCACCGATATGTTCTGGCTCGACCCACTATACCGGCGTGGATGGGGCGGCTATAAGATGCTGAACGCCTTCGTGCAGGGCTTGAAGGAAACCGGCGTAAAAGTCTGTTTCATAAGCGAGAAAGTCCACTTCAAGAACGCACGCACGAAGGGAGTGAGCACGCTCCTTAAGCGGCTCGGGTTCAAGCCCACCGACCTCACGTGGTCGTTGAAGCTGGGGGACTAGACGATGGGCGTCGTAGCAGGTGTTGGCTCCGCGATCGGTGGTCTATCCGGCTTGTTTGGCAGCAAGGGCAAAGTCCCGCAGCCCCAGCAACTCCAGAATTTCGGTGCTGCCGACCAAGGCGCGTTCAGCAATACGAACACGCTGGCGAACAACTCGCAGGCACACCAGAACCTTCCCTATTACCAGTCCAACGTCTTCGGGTTCCAGAATAACCCGCAGGTGCAGCAGGCAGGCCAAGCCGCGTTCGGGCAGGGTCAGACCGCGATGAACGCGGGCAACGCGTGGCAGGGTCCGGCTATGTCGCTGGTGCCCTATGCGACCGACCTGATGACGCGCGGCTTCGACCCGCAGGGTGAATTCAAGAACCGCGCGCTACACAATACGCTGGAGAGCACGCGCGCCGGGCAGGCTGCGCGCGGCATCAACATGACGCCGTATGGCGCTGGGCTCGAGGACAAATCGGTCCGCGACTTCAATCTGGACTGGGAAAATACCGCGCTGCAACGCGCGGGCTATGCAGGCCAGACCGCCGCCGGCATGATCGGGCAGGGCGCGAACGCGAGCCAGACCGGCGCGAATATCGCAGCTTCGGGCGTGCCGCTCATGACGCAGGGCGCGCAGCTTCCGTTCCAGTCGAACATCGGCGCACTCGACGCGCTCAGCCGCGCGGGCGGTCAGGTCGACCAGAACACGCTCGCCGCGATCCAGCAGTATCTGTCGTACATTAACCGCGGTCAGGCCGGACAGCAGCTTGGCATGCAGGGCCAGCAGCAGCAGTTCGGACAGAACCAAGTTTATGGCAGCGCGATCGGGCAGGGCCTTCAGGCACTGTCGCCGTGGGGTATCTTCTAATGATCTCCGGGCTGTCAGCAGCGTATGGCGGCTACCAGGGCGCTGCAAAAAACGAAGGCGAGATCATCCGGAACCTGCTGGAGAACCAGCAGCGCTCGAACCAGCTTCAGGGCGCCGAGGCATTTGGCCGCGCGCTGCCGGGCATCTTCCAAGCGCAGGTGCCGAACGCGATGCCGATGGGGCCGCAAGGGCCTCAGTCGCCGTTGCCGCCGGGACCGGGGCAAGTCTCGCCCCCGAATGGCCAGATCGAGAACCCGCACGCATGGACCGGCATGGTACCTCCGGGTACGGACGTGCCCCCCATGTTTCCGGGCAATCCGGCCGCAGGCCCTGCGCCTATGATGCCGCCGGGGCCGATGGGGCCGCAGGCAGGGCCGCCGCAAGCGCCCCAGATGCCGATGCAGCCGCAAGGACCGCAGGCAGGCCCTATGGGCATGCAGCAGCCCCAGATCGACTGGCAGACGGCCGTGCTCGCGATCCAGCGAAGCAACCCGAATATCAGCCCGGCCGCCATGGCGGGAGCGGTCGACAAACTGTTCCCGATCATGAATGCGCAGTCGCAGCAGCAATGGCAACGTCTTCGCATGCAGCTTCAGGCGCAGGCGCTGGAGAACCGCGTCACCCAGTCGAACCGCCGCGAAGACCGGCAGGAACGCACGCTGGACGAGACCACGCGCCGCTTCGACGTGCGCGAGGACGGCCGCAATAACCGCGCCAACGCGCAAAATGAGATCCGTCGCGAGAATGTGAACCAGCGCGATCAGCAGTTTCAGGCGCGTGAAAGCCGCCTCGAGAAGCGCCTGTCGCTGGACATGGAGCGCCTGGCCGAGACCGTGCGCAATAACAACCAGCGCAGCGCTGACATGAAGGCGCGGTCGGCAACCGTGGCTGACTTGCGCAAATGGGAAGGGCTTAACCGGCAGCTTCACAATGCCATGACCGAACGCATTCAGGCCGCGCGCGACATGACCGGCCCGCAGAAAGAGCAGGCCATGGCGGAAGCGAAGACGCGCTACGACACCACGCTCCAGGAGATCGAGCGCCAGCGTGCGACGGTCGAGAACCCGCAGGGGCCGGCCGCGCCGTCGCAGACGCCGAACGCTCCGCAGCGCCAGAACAACGCGCCCGCGCAGTTGCCGCCGCAGGCCGTGACGCAGCTTAAAGAAGGGCAAACCACGACCTTCAACAACGGACAGCAGTGGACGTTGCAAAACGGGCAGCCTGTACGGGTGAAGTGACATGGCGCAGGATCCGTGGGGTGTCGCGCCGCAAACCGAGCCGGACCCGTGGGGTGTAGCGGCACCGCCAGACCAGAACGCAGATGATCCTTGGGGCGTGGCCGGTCGGCAGGCGCCTGCGGTCGCATCGCCGCACGTAAACCCGGACCTGCCGCCCCCGGAAGAAACGCTGAACCTTTTGACGGCCCGCCCTGAAACGATGGACTGGTCGGCCCTCGACACCATGACGAAGAAGCTGCCGCCCGTGGAGCGCACGCCTTCGACGTTCGAGCGCTTCCACCGGCCGGTGACGCAAATTCCGGCTGAAGCATGGGACGCCACGAAGAAGACGGCGTTGAGCGCGGCTGAAGACCTTGGACCAGCCAACTACGAAAAGATGCGCGAGGAACAGAAAAACTCGTCGCCGTTTAACCCGATGCCGCAGATCAACCAGATAGGCCGCTTCGGGCGTGGCATGCTGTCGGCAGCCTCCATCCCGTTTGCGCCGTTCATGGGTGCCGCGAACTCGCTGATCGGCTACCCGTATGCGGAAGCGCAGGCAGCACTTCGCGGTGTCACGCCCGACAGCAAGCTGTTTGGCGAAGCGAAGGAAGCGGTCGAGACGTCGATGATGGCCGTGCGGCCGAGCCGCGGCGGGTTGAAGGTCGCGCCGAAAGCAGGTCCGACGCTCGATCTAAATGTGGCTGCACCTGCGCCGAAGGCAGGCCCGACACTGGAAGCTGCCGCCGCGCCAGACCCATGGGCCGTGAAGGGCGACAGCCCGATGCCGTCGGCTCCGCGCGCACCCACGCCTGACGAGCGCCTGGTGCTCGATCGCGTGGCGCCACCGGAAAAGCAGCCTCTCCCGACGCCGAACGAAATGTACCGCGACTACGTGGACGACCAGCACCTGCTGAAGAAGGCCACGGAAGCGATGACGAACGGCGTGAAACTGGACACGGTGTTCGACCCGTACGATCTCGCGCGCCTCACGCGCGGGTCCGGCGGCAAGGCGCAGCACGCCGTCAACCACGGCACCTTCGACTTCAGTACGTTCGAAGTGAACGGCCCGGCGCTGAAAGAAATCCTCGCGCCCGTGAAGAACGACACCGACCGCTTCAAGGCGTACATCATGGCGAAGCGCGCGGTCGAACTGGATGCGCGCGGGATCGAAACCGGCATCGACATTCCGGCGGCGAAGCGCATCATTGCCAGCCAGAACGACCCGTCGTTTGAGAAAGCGGCGCAGGGCCTGACCGAGTTCCAGCACAAGACGCTCGATTACCTGCGCGACAGCGGCATGCTGTCGGCCGAAGTCGCGGACAAGATGAAGGATCTGAACGCGGCGTATATTCCGTTCCACCGTCTGCTGGACCCGGAAGTGCCGTTGCGCGGTCCCGGCGCGAACCTGCAAGCAGCGCAACCCGTCAAAGGCATTAAAGGTTCGGACAAGCTGATCCTCGACCCGATCGAGAGCATGATCCGCAACACCTACACCTACATGGCGAACGCGGAAAAGAACCGTGTAAACAACGCGCTCGTAAACCTGATGGAGAAAAGCCCCGTCGGTGGCGAATTCGGCCACAAGGTGCCGACGAAAACGCGCCCCGTGGAAGTGGCTGAAAGCGAAGTCGCTGCATGGCTACGCGACCACAACCTGCCGGAAGAATTGGCCGAACCCCTCACCGTTTTCCGAGCCGCGAACCAGAAGAACGCACCGAACGAAATCACGGTCTGGCGCGACGGCAAAGCCGAGACGTGGGAAGTGAAGCCCGAGATCGCGCAGGCCGTAAAAGGTCTGGACGAACAGATGCTCGGCGGCATCATGAAGGCGCTGTCGAAACCGGCAAGCTGGCTTCGTGCAGGCGCCGTGCTCGACCCCGCGTACATTCTGCGCAACCCGACGCGCGACCAGTTGACGGCGTTCGTGCAGTCGAAGAACGGCTACAAGCCTTTCCTCGACTTGTTCCGCGGCATGGTCCAGATCGGCACCAAGGGCGAAGGCTTCAAGGACTGGCTGAAGGGTGGTGGCGCGCAGGCGGCACTGGTCGCCATGGACCGCGACTATGCGGGCTACGACTTCATGAAGCTGGGCCGCGATCGCACGCTGCTCCAGAAAGCGAAAAACGTAATCACGTCCCCACTGGAGGTTTTGCGCACCGCGTCCGAGACCATGGAGAACGCAACGCGCATCGGCGAGTTCATGCGTGCGCAGAAGGGCGACCGCTCGGCACGATCGACCATGCGCGCGGCGCTCGACGCGCGGAACGTGACGCAGGACTTCTCGCGCGTCGGCGCGCAGATGCGCGGCATGAACGCGATCACGGCGTTCATGAATGCGAATATCCAGGGTACGGACCGCATGGTGCAGTCTTACCGCGAGCGCAAAGCGGAAACGCTGCTGAAGCTGGCTGCGGGCATCACGGCACCGTCGTTCTACCTGTGGATGGCGAACCGGGGCGATCCGCGCTGGGAGAACGCACCGCACTGGGAAAAGGATATGTTCTGGTTCATCCTCGACCAGAAGGACAAGAACGCCGAGCCGGTAAAAATTCCGAAGCCGTTCACGCAGGGCATGCTGTTTGGCTCGCTGCCCGAGCGCATGCTGTCGCAGTATTTTGACAAGAACCCGAAAGCCTACGATGCCTTCGCGAAAAACCTGCTGGGCTCGGTTACGCCGAACTTCATCCCGACCGCCGTGGTGCCGCCTCTCGAGCACATGACGAACTACTCGACCTTCTACGGCACGCCACTGGTATCGAAGCGCAACCAGAACCTGATGCCTGCCGAGCAGTCGACGCCGGGGTCCACCGAACTTTCGAAGCGGCTCGGCCGAGGCATTTCAAAATTGCCGTGGCTCGAGGAAAGCAGCTTCGCTTCCCCGCAGGTACTCGACAACTATATCCGCGGCTGGACCGGCGGCCTCGGCACCGGCTTCGTGAAGAACGCGGTCGACCCGCTGCTTGAGAAGATCAGTCCGAGCGGTGCGCCGGAAGCACCCGAAGCCAAGAACTCGGACCGCTACATTCTGCGCTCGTTCACGTCGCGCTACCCGTCAGCGAACATGCAGCCTATCCAGGACTTCTATGAAGGCCACGACCGCATGGAGAAGCTGGTCCGGACCGCGAAGGAACTCGAGCGCAAAGGCGACGAGGCCGGGGCCAAAGCGTACAACGCCCGCGTCACCGAGCGCACCGTGGCGATCAAGCGCCAGATGGACAAGCTGAACGCCGAAGTCCGGGAGACGCAGGTGGACCGCACCATGACGCCTGCCGAGAAGCGCGTGAAAATCGACAATGCTTATTTCCGCATGCTGAAGCTGGCGCAGGATGGGAACAAGGCACTGGCTAAACCGGAAGGTAAGCAGGAGCCGCTAACCTACGGAATAGACTAGGGAACTGAATTCTGCTACGGGTGTTGAGCATGACACAGGCACCACAGATGCACCCGCTTTTGGCAGAACCCGCGCCCGCGTTCCTGTCGGCTATGCAGCCGACGAGCGGTCCCGTGCGCGCGGCCGTGTTCGAGTTGCCCGAAGTGCCGAAGCTGAGCGCCATGGACAGCGCGCAGATCCCGGACGTGCGCCCGCAGGCGGAAGCCGCTGCGATCGAGCCGGTGCTGGATGCGTCCACCGCGCTCGACGATCTCACGCACGCGGGCCTGAGGCACCTGAAGACCGTGCTCGACATGCCGATGCCTGACCCGCACATGGACCACTTCAGCACCGTGTTCAAAGGCAAGTTGCAGGCAGCGAATACCGCGCTGCTCACCCAGACGCGCGTGGACGAGAACCGGCTGCGCCGGAAGAACTCGGACAAAATGAGCGAAGTCCTGAAGATGATGGCCGCGGCGAAAGCTACGCTGCCGACCGACACGAAGATGATCGAAGGCAGTTACGCCGTCGTCGGATAAATTTGGTGCCAGTCCAGCTTCGGCCACGCGGCGAGCGGCGCTAAAGCGCGGCGTTCTCTGCGCGTCCCCGTGAGGGTCCAGTATTTATATTTTGGCTTCCGGCGCACGCGAGTGAACTGGTTGCAGCGAAACGCATCGCGGGAATGTTTTCCTGCCACCACGTAATCGTACCGCGGCGTTTTTCGCTCCATGTCGGTGTAGCCCGCGTAGAAGAAGTTAAGCGCACGGTAAATATAACCAGCGTGGCCGTGCGCTGTGTCCGCGTAAGACACCACGATCAGTGGAGGGAGCAGGGCCAAGGCGCGCGATACAAACCAACTTTCCGTATTTTTTGGTTGCGCATCTTCCACCCAGAGGCGGTTTAACTCGATAACTTTTTCAGGTGCTGTGGGTGCGGCAGACACTTGCAGGTGGCGGCTTGGGGGTGTGCCGAACGTGATGACCCCGGCGATGCGGTCTCCGTCGAGCAACCCGAAGGCGAACGATACCGGCGGCTTACGGTGCAAATAGTGGTGTTGTTCAACCAGGCTTCGCGCAATTTTAGACGTTATCGGCTGCACGATCACGCGCTGGCTTCCTGCGACGTCATAATTTTCTCGATCGGCTGAAGGCCGCCACCGATGGCGGGGTGCGATGCGTTCACTTCCACGCAGGGTATCTGGCCGCCGGGAATGTCGGTGCCCGCACCCAGCGTCACCATGCGCCGCGTATTCAGGATGACGCCCTGCTCGCGGAGTGAGTTGAACATGGCGCGCGGGCTCACTTCGTTACGGATCAGGTAGTCGCGCAGGATGCTTTCCGAGATCATGATGCGCGCGGTGCCGACTTCGTAGCGGATCGCGAGGCGCCGGAGCGGCTTGATAAGCGGCACCTGCCTGCCGTTGTTCTTGCCCATCACGCCCTGCATGACCAGCGTGTCGCCGATATTCTCGTTAAGGAATTCGGAAAGGATCGAACTATACGATACCTCGGCCGGCGCTTGAATTTGCCCACTGGTTGTCCCAGCCGCATCTTTCAGATGCGCTATCGCCCACTCCACGATCCGAGAAGTGCTGAAATTGAGAATGCCCATCTTGCTGACAATGGTGCCCGCGACGGCAACTGAGCCAAGCGTCCGCACCCAGAAGCGGTGTTCGGACTTGAAACCCGTAGCCTTCCAAATCTCGTCGGTCCATTGCGCCATTGCCTTCTTCGCCCAGTCCAGCATCTGCGGTTGCAGCAGCGTGCGCAGGTAGGCGTCTCCCGCGTAGCCGTAATTTGCTTCAAGTTCTTTTTTCAGCCTGTCGCCGGTCGAGTGCGGCATCGCATCCGGCAGCGCTGCCGGCAACTCGATGATGCGGTAGCCGAGCGCGTCGATCTTGCTGGCCGCCTGGATCGCGTCGATCACGGACAGGTTCGAGCCCGCGATCAGGATGGTCTGCCACGACGCCTGCGTATGCTGGATGCCGCCTTCGGCGTTGCCGCGCATCTTGTCGCGTCCGTTCGTGAAAATCAGCACGAACTCTTTCAGCACTTCCGGGTCGCGGTTCGACAACTCGTCATAGACCGCGGGCAGGTTGCCGAGCACGCCGAGCGTCAGGCCCTTCGAAACTTTCGTGTCGATATTCGTGAGCGCCAAGCCCTTCGTCGCGCCGAACACGGATGCCGCGGCCGACAGTGCGGTGGACTTGCCGGTGCCGGACTTGCGGCTGACGAGGCTCACGATCGCGCCGCCTTCATCGGTGGAGTGGAAGCGCATGAGAGGGGCTGCGAATGCGGCGAGCAGCGCGAAAGATTGTGGCTCGCAGCCGACGGCGAACAACTGGTTCGCGGCGTTCGACCACCGCTCGAGCGAACCGCCCGGCGCGGGCTGCAACCATTTCGAGCGCAGCGTTACTTCGTCGGACCCGAGCGCGGTCAACTTCCGTTCGGCGGAATAAAGCTGGCTACCGTACAAGAATTCCGTCTCGCCGTTCTTCCAGCCGAACTGGTCGTAGCGCAACCGCCGCTTCTCGGACTGAAGGTACTGCACGACGGCGTAGCGGATATAAGCGAGGAACGCTTTGCTGTCGTGGATCACGGCGCCCTTACCAAAAAATTCGGACATGCCGGCCGACGAGAATGCGGTCTTCGCGGAAAGGTGAATGTCGATCCAGCCTTCCTGCGGCAGAAACTGCTTGAACAGGTACGATACTTTTTCGTGCTGCACTTCGCCGATCTGCACACTGTCGAGGAAGATCGGATATTCGGACACCACGATCGCTTCGGCGTCTTCACCTTGACTATCGGCTACGTCCATGACGAGTTGCTTTGTCGCCGACCAGCGCCACGGCGCGGGCACGTTTGGCAATGTCTGCTGGTTCATCGCTTCCAGCACGGGCGCTGGCGGCGGCAAATTTGGAATTGCAGACGCGGGTTGCTTGCGGCCTAGCGAGATCGGCGAAGTTATCTTTCCGGCGAGCGGGCACCCTTCGCACCCAGCAGGATTGAGGTCGCTAAACTTTGCGCATGTAGTCGCGCCTGTGGCTCGGGATCGCCACTGCTCCAATTTATCGTTGATGGTTCCGTGCCAGGCTGGATCGGTATGCCGTAGCGCGTAGTCTGCACCGTCTTCAGCGAAGCCGAGTACGCCCAGCACTGCGTACCAAAGAGGCTCATTCATCCCTCCGGGGTTGTCGCGCACCATGCGGACTTGCGCGCATTGCGCGGCGATCGGTTCAGCAAACTTCGGGCCGAATTCTACTTGTGTCGTGGCCGCAGCGATCACGCTCGGCAGTTTCTGTTTTGGGGCTTTAGCTTTCGGCGCTACTTTCGCAGGTGCTTCCGCGCCGAGAAACACGTTAAACATTTCGAGCGCGTAGGGTCCGGCCATCGGCCCGCACATGACGGGCGCCGCGCCCTTCTTCCGATGGAACGTGCCGGGGGTACGCAGGATCGAAGCAATGTCGGCGGTACGCTCGCGGCCGGCATCCAGACCATGCTGGTAGCAAAGCGCCTTCAGTCCTTCGGCGTAGCGCTCCCACGTCTCGCGATCGAGCATGCGCTCAAGCGGCCAATAGATATGAAGACCGACCCCAGAGCCGACGTAGATCGGCGCAGGAAGTCCGGTGCGAGCGCAAAAAGCTGCGACGGCGTGAGCGGCAGCACTGGCGTCGGCATACGGTTTTCCCTCCCCGGCATCGACGTCGAGCCAGAAGCATTTCGCCCCGAGGGCGTTATCTTTTACAGGCTTCCCCCTCGACTTAAAAACTGCGCACGCATGATAGACGGAAAGTTCGTACTGCTCCGGGTCGTGCTGCCGCGCATCTTCGTCGAGAATTAGGTGCGCCAGCCCGTCGATCGTATCAGCGAACTTATTGTATTTCCCCGTCTTATCGTTTTTGTCGAGCCGGTTTTTCCGGATGACACGCGCAACTTTTATTCCGTCGTCAGGAAGGATTGCCTTGAGAAATTGCAGCGTGTTCAAGTTCATCGCGGATTTTCACTATGTATTTCGGCCGGTCGTGCGCCCGCACGTTTGCGGGCACGGGGAAACCAAGCTGCTTTGCCACGGCGTGCTCGAGCAGCCCGAGCCGCGACAATGCCGATTGACGATGGCCGCGCATAGGGCTGCGGCCATCCTGCACCCAGGTTCGAACCGTCGGGTAAGGACGGTCGAACCAATAGGCGAGATCGCTGGTCTGTAAGTGACCATCCACCATGACGCAGTTAAGCCGCGTCATGAAGGAATGGCGTGCGATTGTTTCCGTCATGTCGTCGGCAGATTGAAGGCGTTGGCGAGCGCGTTCTGAAGTTCCGCGCTCGGTGCGGCCGGGGTCTGCATGCCGTGAGCGGCTGCGGCACTTGGCTGCGGGGCAGCGGCGGCATCCGGCTGACGGCGCAGGAACGCCGGGATTTCTTCCGGAGCCGGACCACCTGCGGGAGCCGCCTGCGGCGCCACGTTCGCAGTGCCAGCGTCAGCAGTCATTTCAGCCTTGGTGCGCCGCTTACGGGGCGCAGGAGCCTGCTGGGCAGGCGCGGGCTGCGGAGCCGTGGTAGCGGCGCCCCCTTGCAGGAACGACGGGATGACCGGGGCAGCGGCCGTCTGCGCAGCCGGGACCGGCGGCGGGGGAGGCGTATGCGCGACCGGGGCCTGCTGCGGCATGAACTGTACCGGAGCGGGCTGCGTTGCCTGCGGGTGATGTGCAGACGGAACGTGCGGCTGTGCCTGCGGCGGCGCAAGCTGCGGGGCAGGCGCGACCGTCGGGGCCGGTAACTGGCCCGTGAACGGACGGTCAGTGATGCCGGTCAGGCGGTCAGCGGCCTTCTCGGCCCATACCCGCTGGATCGGCACAACATAGCTTTCCGGGATCCAGCCGACAGGTTCGAAAATGAGTACGCCAGTGGTGTTCGGGTCGAACGAGACGCGCGTGATGACGTGCGGAAAGTCGACCGGTGCGCCGCCAGCCGCGTGCTGCCCGAGCATCTGGCCGTAAGCGTTAAGGTGCTTCAGGGATGCAGGCGGAATGCGGAACTCGTAGAGCAGGCCCGAGCCGTCGCCGACCACGTAGATCGCCAGCTTCTTTACGTCGTTGCACGCCTTGGTCTGCTTGCCGGTCATCTTCGACGTGGCCGAGCCCCAGACGTTGTTCGGGCACGCAGCGCAGGTGCCGCACTGCGGCTTCGACGCGGACGAGGAAGGTCCGATGCCGTTGTCGGACCAGCAGGTCGGCGCCACGTTCTCCGCGCTCGGGTCGTATTCGTTTTCGAAATAGACCTTCGACGCGTTGTGGTTCGCCGCCACGATGATGCAGTCCATCGACAAGGTTTGGAGTATCGTTTCCTCGCCCGCCTGGTTGACGAGACGGAAGCGCGAACCCTTGATGCTGATGCGCGGGTGCGACGGAGCAGCCAGACCCTGAAGGGCAGCCGCCGAGACGGACTGCGCGGGCATTAACTGCGTAAGAAATGCTGGAACCTGGTTATGCACGAAGCCCTCCTATGCGCGCCGGAACTGGCACTTGGTGTAGTACGTGACGTCGACGCCCGGCGGTAATACGCCATTGTTCGCGTCCATGAATTCCTGCACCGCGGTTTTGTTTACCGCGGCAGTGAGAAGATCGCGCCGGTCGTGCTCGAACACGTAGTTCAGAAACGCAGCCGGGTCGGCGTTACGCACGGTCATCGACGTATTCTTATATGCGGTGCCGACACCCGCGCATTTCATGTTGTCGAGCCCCTGCTGGTTCAGGAGTTCGAGCATGGTGCCCTCGATCGCTTGCATGGCGTCGTTATAGGGCTTCATCTTTTCGGTGAACGCATCCGACTGCACCTTCATGAAGTCGCGCAGTTCGATGTATTTCGCAATCAGGTCGGCCGGTGTCATCGCAGTCTCTCCGTTAGGCGGCTTGGCCGTAGGCAAAATCGCCCCGGACCATCTTCAGCATGACGCCCTGCAACGACTGGTTCGTCTCAAGGCGCCGGAAAATCTCCCGTTCCGTCGGGGTGGAGGCCAGTTGAACGAGCAGCGTCGGCACTTTCTGGTTCGGACCCCGGATGCGTTCGTTCGCCTGCTGGTATACTTCAGCCTTGTCGGTGGGTGCGAACCAAATCCGGATAGTGGCAACCGACAGGTCGAGACCATGCGACATAGTGTCGGGGTCTGCGATCATGAGTTGCGGGTCTTTATCCTGCATGAAAGCCCTGATACGCTCGTTGCGGTCCTTGCGGCCTACCTCCCCGTTAATAACTGTCAGCGTGTAATCGCTGCTGAGTTCTTTACTTAGCATGTGTATCACGCTTGTCAAGGGTGCAAAGATAACTACTTTGCGGTCGGTTTGTTGCAGCACCCGGCGAAGTTCCGAGATACGCGGGCTTGCGTCCACCAGGTTCACTTCATGGTCGGGGCCGTAGACCGCGCCGCATGCAATCTGGATCAGCTTGTTCCTGAGCACGGCTTCGTTCGCCGCCGTGATCTTCTGTCCGGCGCCGATCTGCACCGACAGGTTCTTCTTCATTTCGTTATAGGCTTTCGTCTGCGCCGCACTGAACTCCACGTCACGCAACGACGTCGCATCGGGTGGCACGTCCGCGCAGTCCTCGATCGCGAAGCGCACCGCGGGCTGAAGCAGCTTACGTGCTTCTTCGTAAGAGCCTGCCCGCGGGATCCATTTGAACTGCGAGACCTGCATCATGACGCGGTTGCGGTACGCTGCGAACGTCTCGCCGTGCGCGTTGTTCACCAGCTTCGCCATGCCGTAGGCGTTAAGCGGACCTGTCGGCGTAGGCGTGCCGGTCATCAACCACAGATACGGCTTCGTGGTAAGGATCGCGCGGCCAATCCGATGACGCTTGGTAGTGTGATCTCGATAAGCGCTGGCTTCATCGACGATGGCAAGTCCAATGTCTTTTCGGGCCGCGAGATCGGCGGATAGCCCCCCGAGGACGAGCCTGCGCCCTTCTTGCCGGCTGCCGACCCCGAGCCCGTCGGTGTTGATAATGTAGAAGTCGTGGGGCTCGGCGAGTAGCTGCCTTCGCCGGTCCGCGGGTCCGTGAAGAATTGCATACGAACGACGCCCCATGAAGGCGTTGAAGATATTGTCGCCCCAGACGCGTTGAAGGATGGATAGAGGGGCGACAACGAGGCAGCGAAGCCCAGGAAAGCACCGCATAAGAAAATCAGCGGCCCATAAAGCTGCGAGCGTTTTGCCGGTGCGCATGTCGGACAGGACGAAGCCTCGCGGATTGAGCGCGAGGAAGTTCGCCGTGACGATTTGCGCTTCGAACGGGTTCGTAATGTTACGCGGTCTTGGCCAGTCATAATTATCCTCCATGGGTGCGATGACGGGAGCGTTCAACCAGCGGAGCATTTGCAGGTTGTAAAGAGTATTCGGAACGCCGATATGCGCGGGCGTCAATGCGACAGTGCCCGGCACCATTTCCTGAATGCGCGGGTCGGCATTCTGGTAGACGAGCACATTGCGCGCTCTATCGTGAGCGACGAGTTGGGTCATTTGTACGTGTTGATTGCGCCGGACATGGGTACGATCGCAACCACGGCGCCGGTTACTTCATCGTCAATGAGTGCCTGCGCGCGAGCGACGATAGCGATGATCTCGTCCGCGTTGTCGCCCCAGATGCAGATAGCGCCAGCTTCGCACATGGCTTCCATTGTGACGTCCTGTCGCTTCGTCGGCTCCTTACCCGGCGCCTTCGTCTCGATTGCAATGAAGAAACCTTTGTAGCAAACCAGCAGGTCGACCGACGGTGCGCCGTAGCCCATCTGCACGGGCATGAAGTAGTACGCCCCGATCGACTTCAGGTATTCCTTCACCTTGTCTTTGATCTTGCCTTCGGGCGTTTTCATCGTTTCCTACCCCAAGCAAAATATGCCATGAGCAAAAATAGCACTAAGGCACCCGCAGTTGCGAAGGTCATTGCTTCGTCTCCGGCGTGCCGTGCGTCGGCGCTTTCACTGGCATCATGTCCATGTTGGCCGGGTCGAACTGGAAGATGCACTCGATTGCGTCGTGCGGAATGTAGCAAATGTCGTTCACGAAATAGCCGTTCGCGCGTATGCTTTGCACGAACACGCCGAACACGAACGTCTCGGTGGTGTCCACGTCGATACTGCCGTAGCCGCCTTTTATCAGGATGCGGACCTTCGGTAATTTGATCGCAGTCATAATTTAGGGTTCCTGTTGAACTCGCAGTCTTTCACGTCGCAGAAACCGCACAGCGGGTTCTGCCGCTTCGGGAAATATCTATTCTTTATCGCTTCCTCGATCTCACTCATGACCGCGTGGATGCGCTGGAAAGTGGCGCCCGCATCGCTCACATCGTGCGGCTTGCCGATCTTGTTCGCGGGCAGCCAGACGTAGTGCGCGGTGACCTTCTGCACCCACTTGTTTTCGCAGCGTAAGAGCAGCGCGTGTATCTCAAGTTCGGCCGCGTCCTCGCGGGTCTTGCCGGTCTTCCAGTCGAAGATCGAAGCGACTTCACTTGCCGGCGTCCACAGCCCCACGTCGAGCGTGCCTCGGAACCATACGTCCGCGCCGAAGAAACTGGTTACTGACCCGTCTTTCCGGATGCCGATTTTGTGCTCGGTGTAGATCGGTATTTTCTGGCCGTCAGGCATGCGCGCGTTGTCGATCGCCGCGCAGAACGGCTCGTACTGCACCATGTTCTCGGGCAGTGGGTTGCGCGTGAGCCCGTTACTGATGCGCTTGTCCAGCGCTTCGTGGACCTTGCGGCCCCACAGCATCTGTTCGGACGGCTCGAACTTCGGCAGATCGCGCAAAATGTATTTCCGCCACGCTTTGTGCGGGCAGTTTTCGTAGTTGTCGATTAGTGTGTGCGATCCGACGAGGGGTTTCATTTCACTCCTAAAATAAAAACGACTAGCTAGGCAGGGTTCGAACCTGCACACGTCCCGATCACTTGGCCCACCATAGGCCGTTCAATCAGCCGTTCTACCAATTGAACTACTAGCGCTGCACTAGTTAGGTGCCGCCCGCTTGCGCGGTAGCCGTATAGGCGCTTATGAGGCGCCTATTCACATTTCCTGGTTAGCCAGTCGTTTCCGGGCTGCCGAGTCGGGGACCATCTTCTCGGTTGCCCCGCCCTTCGTCTTCTTCGCGCCCTTCCCGTAGTCGAACTTGGGAGCCTTCTTCGCCGCCTTTTTCGATTTCTTTGCCATGTTGAGCCTCTAACTCGCATTGTAGGAACAGTTGGGTCAGGGCGTCCTTATACCCCTGTCGCGTTGCATCGTTGTCCGCCATGTCGACGGCACCGGCCGCAACGTAAACGAGCCGCGCAGCGTGCGCTATCTTAGTTTGGTTCACTTGAACCCCAGCGCAGCAGCCATTGCGTCCTCTGCGGTTTCGGGGACAGGCATCGGCTGGTTCTTGCGCTTAAAGAAAACCATGCAGCCGCATTGCCGCATCGTTATTTCCCGCGCCCCCAGCCTAACCGCTTTCGCTCGCATGGTTTTTGTAATGTCGTAGTGGTCACCTTGGTGCCATTTCCGCAGCACGCCGATCGCGTCTGCCATGGCATGCAGTTCTTCGTCAGTGTCCGCGATCATGTGGCACATGACGTAAGTACGCCCCGGCCGGTGCTTCGGCTTAAATTCGGCTTCCATGTCATCGACGTAAACTGTCACTTCGCTTCTCCATATCTGACCGCGAGACCGCCTTCAGCGTCGAGCGGAATGTTGGGGAGCCACTTCGGAGGCGTCCGCATCTGCTCGATCAGCCAGTTCAGGGTAGACTCCGCGAACTGGTCATCCTTAACAAGCGTAACAGTTTCGTCATGCGTACACAATAGGGTTCGAAGTCCGGCAGCGCGTATTTTGTGCATCACGTCCGAGACGTGGATGCGCGCCAGAAACTGGATGATGTTCTCGACCAGCTTCGCGCCGTACATGCGCCGGTAGCCGTTGCGCGTCAGGGTGCGCCAGCCTTCCTCGCCCGACTTCTCGTCCTTCCACCACTCCAGCGTGTCGTAGTTGAGCCAGCTTCCGTTCGGGCCGAAGATGCGCCGGGTGCCATTCTCGGCATTGCACTCGACGCGCAGGACGCCCCAGTCGAACGACTGGAAATTGTTCATGCGGAATAGATTGTCTTCCGCTTCCTTCCAGTACGCGACCACAAACGGATGCGTGCCGCGGTAGGCATTGCGCCAGCGGTAGCCGGTGCCGAGGTCGATAATAACCGGTGGCCCGTAGATGCCAAGGCGCGCGGTATGCACGATCGTCTTCGCGCCCGCGCCATACCCGCAGGACAACTCCAACTGCTTGCCGGTGCCGCGCTCGGCCACGTCGGCCTTCACGATCTCGCGCCCGTAAGCGACCGAGGCCATACCCAGATACGGGTCTTCCTTGTTCCTGAACTTCTCGATCAGGTCGTCCTGGCCTGCGACCATATTGAGCATGCGGCACTCGATCTGGGAGGCATCGACCACGGCGAGCAAATGGCCTTCCGGCGCCATGGTCGCGTCCCGGAGCAGGCTGCGGCGGTCCTTGCGGTGGCGCGGCAGGTTCTGCCAGTTCATCTTGTCGCCGCCGCCCCAGCGCATCGTGTGGGCGTTGCCATAGCCGAGATAGACGCACTGCGGGCCGCGCATCGCCATGTCGCCCATGCGCTCGGCACGGGTCTGGAGCAGCGTGGACTTCAGGCCGAGCCGCGCCATGGCGAGCGCCTGCACATACTCGTCCGGGTGCTCGAGCAGTTCTTCCATGAATTCGTCGGTCTTCGCGAACGCATAGATCATCCGCGGTTCGCCGTTCTTGTCGTCTTTGCCCTTCTTCAGCGCGGGTTCGATGCCGGCCGCGAGCAGCAACTCCGCGAACTGGTCGTTCGAGTTTAGCTGCGCCTTGGTCGCGCCGACCCGCGCCATCGCCTCTTTCTTCCGGCGGTCCTCGTCATACCAAAGCTGCCCCAGCTTCTCGGGATCGCCGATCAGCACCGGCTCGGTGAACATGCGGATGGTCGTGTCCACGATCGGGTATTCGGAGGCGGGGAAGGTCTTTGCGAGTTCGTTGAAGATGAACCACAACTTGTCGACGTCATCGAGACAGCCTTCGGCGACGTTGTGCCGGGTGTGCTCGTCCATGTCGGACCAGTGTTTGCCTTTGAAGCCCGCGTAGTTGAGCACCTTGTTCGGCAGCCCGTAGTGTTTCGACAAGCTGTCGAGGCTCGCGCTGACGTGGTTGCCGTGGACCTGGCGGGCCATGCTCAGGGTGTCGAGCCAGAACTTAGGGCGCACGCCAAAATGATGCGAGAGGATCAGCCCGTCGAAGTGCGCGTGGTGGCATAGAACGGCGTTACGTTCCGCGCCAAAATCCATTAGCGCAGTGCGCACGCAGTGTTGCGGGTCCAGTGCGTCGTGCAACGGCACCCACTCTTTGCGCCCGTCCGACCGCCGAAACCCGCACCCGTGCACTTCGAAACGCGGATCCCGGATATAGGCTTCGGTCGTCAGCTTTTTCAGCGTGTAGTCGTCATCGAAGTAAGTTTCGAAGTCGAGCGCGAGAATGTTCATTTGCTAGGTTCGCCAACGGAAGGCGCGTCGAACGCCCGTAAAATAAAGCATGCGATATGCCGGCCGGTGCCTTTGCCCGCGGACCCATCCTCGATCGCGTGCCAGCGCACATCACCTAAATTGCGGACTTCGGCGTGTTCACCGAGGATCGCGTGCAACAGCATGAGCACCCATTTGTCGATCGGGTAGACCAGTACGACGGTCTTGCCTTTCTTCCATTCCTCGATCGCCTTGCGCACCCACGCGGTCGCGCCTTTCATTTTCCCTTGGTGCGGGATCGCGCCGAACGGCGGGTTCACGTAGTTCGATTTACCCCACTCGCAAGTAAGGCCGTCGAAACCGTCCGGTAGCGGGTACGGACATGGATCGAAGTCGAAATTAAATTCAGCGTGCAAACGCGCGTACAAATCAGCCGGCGTTAGCCAGTAATGCTTGCCGTCTTTACTGTTGCCCGCATGGAACTTGTTCACGGCTTCCCCGCGAGGCTCCCGAATATCTCGGTGATGCGCTGGTCCGCTTCCGTGACCACGGCGTCGACGCGATCGAAGAACTCGGCGTCGGTCTGCACGCGCATGCGCAGCTTCGAAAAGAAGTCCGTCACTTCGCCCTGCGCGTTGACGAGCCGGTCTGCGAGCAACTTCAGCCGTTCGTTCAGCACGCGCTCTTTGTCTTCCAGAAACGAAGTTACTTCGGTGAGCGAGATCGGCGTGAAGTGCGTGGACGGAAGCACGGGCTGCGCAGGCTCAGGTGCCCCGCCGCTCTCCACCATGTCCTGAAACCTACTGCGCATTTTGCTGGTCCCTTACGTGCTGCTCGTCGAGGAATATGCCGATCGCGCGTGCAAGCCCGGAGGCTTCTTCACCGCTCTTTGGTTTCAGCGCAACTTCCGCTTGGCCCAGCAGGTACTTTGCATCGGTAGCGAACGTGGCGTTCAGGCGCGCATGCTCGGTGGACGCAGTGCGCCAGTATTCTACACGCCGACGTAAGTCCTTGATCTCCCGGCTGTCGTCACGCCGGGCACCGCGGCGGAACAGCCACAGCAACCCACAGGTGCCGATCGCGCCGAGCATGATGCCGAACGCAACGAGAAGCAGCGCTGCCCAGTCGATCATGACTTCGGCCCGGTTTCGACGAAAGCCTTAAACGTGAGCGTAGGTTTGCCCGCGGCGTTTTCAGTAATCGAGAACTGGATAAGTACGCCGCCCGCTTTGGCTTCGTCGAGCCGCGCGCACGCCTGTTCTAAAGCGCTACGGGCTTTGTCTATCATCTGGTCTTGTGCCAACGTGGTCATCTGTACGCTCCGATCTCGAGCAGCGCCGCATGGCGTGCCTCGTTTAATTTCCGCGCGGTCTCGCGCTTATATTTCGACCCTTTGGGGATTTCAGACATGCGCTTGCGGTACGCCGTGTTGATGCTGCGCTCGGATGCGCGCCTGCGTTCGACGCCTAGCGTTTTCCAGTGGGTCATGAAGGCGCAGTCTCTCCCGTTACTTCAGTTTCTTTACCCAGCGGCGAAACCGCTTGTCAAGTGTACCATCCTTATTGACGTAGAAATAGTTGTCTCGTAGCCAGTAGGTATCTGTCCGGTGCGTGGGCTCGGTAGGAATGTCATCGTTCGGATGCAGGTCCGCGAGCGAGTGCGCCATGCCGGCCCATGTCGGGCGATGCTGCCCGGTCCAGCGATCGACGAAGAATAGAAGCGCGTCCGCTTTGACGGCCTTGTCGAGCAGCGAGCCGCGGCGAAGTTTAGCCAACGCGCAACCCCCACTGGAACGTGCGCGGCTCAAGCCCCCACGCTTTCGCGCACAGGTAGCGGTAGATCGTCCAGTCCTTGCGCGAGATCGGATTGCCTTTCGAAGTGAGGCCGCTTTCGTAATACTGGATCGTGCGCGGGGAACACGCCAACACTTTTGCAAAATCGGCGCGCGTCATGCCCGCGAACTTCAGGCGCCACCGCTTTGCTTTTTCGTGCTGCTTCAAAACCGCTCCTGTTTTTCCCAGTTCTTGAACCTGTGCGCCAACTCGTCGAGCGATTTGAATTCGCCCAACTCCAGTATCTGCACGTTCCGATCGCCTTCGAACTCAACCGTGTTGAACGACCAGCCGTGCTGCGGCCAATGCCATAAGGCTACCGTGCGCACGTTGCCGTGGCGGCGAGGCTTCGGCGTGTCGTGCAGCCAGATATTCTGGATGCCGTGCTCGGTCGCCAGGTGTGCGAATGTTTCGGGTTTCACGGGTGCGCCTTCGCTGTGTAGGTCATGGGCGGCCCAGCCCGCACTTACGTCCGATGTACTCGCGAATACGAAACCATAAAGATGGCCTGTACTCTGGCGGTTCAGGCCAAGAATCAAAAAGCGGTTTCTCGAAATCTTCGCTGTCTTGGCCCGGCAATTTAGGATCGCCGTCATCGTAGCATTCTTGGCAAACCCAAGTGCCATCCGGCAGAACCCGAAGTTCTTCTCGGTCAACGTGGCCGCAGCACTCAGGCGAGTGTTCGTGGCACAGTGAGCAGATATAATAAATTCTGCTAGGGTTTCTCATTTCCCGCCCTCTGCCGGAGGGGATTTGAGGGCGCGGATTGCCTTTTCGCATTTGTAAGCGCCCTCAGCGATTTTCCACCCCTTGAATGTGTCGTCAGCCATTCTTTCGGCATCACCAATTATGCGACATTGCTTCGCCGCTTCCTCTATCCCCTCATTGCGCGCGTCCGCTACGGGGAGCCCTTCGAGCATGTGGCGCACCATGCGCGTAGTCTGGTCGGCGTCGAACAAATTGGTGCCTACCGGCCAATCGTGAGCAGCTGGAGCGTGAGCATAATTCGGGCGCTTGTAGCTAACGCCGTTGTCAGGATTCCATGGTTCCGGCAGTCGCCACATCAAAAAGCGATCAACCATGTGCTTGATTTGCTGTTCGGTGAGTCCGGCCATGTTTTACTCCATTCCTTGAAAGCCGCACTGACAATGCCAGCGCAGATGAAAGCCAGAAGGATCGCGATGATTGCGAGCGAGACCTAAATTAAGCGCTTCCTCGGTCTGACAAACCGGACATTTTGCGCGAGCCCTGATAATCTTCTTTTCGACCATGCGCTTTTTCCCGCGCAGCACAGCAGGGATTGCCGCGACGTAGCGTTCCATCCAACCGTTCTCTTTCAATTCAGGATTCATCTTTTCAGACATGATCTATTTGTTTCCTGCTTTAGCGAGAGCGGTGCGGCCTGCTACGGGGAGTGCGGCAAGAGCGGCTTCGCGTTCAAACTTAGCGCCAGCGAGAAACGCATCCATGATCGCCCAGCCGTGCCAAAGCGGTGCGGGGCCTAAATACTGGTCGGCTCTTTCCACAAGAGTATTGCGGAAGGTATCACCCGCTCGAAGGTAATCGATTTCAGGAAGGCCGACAGCAGCACGGATTTTCTCTAATCCATCCCGCTCCACCACATCTTCCCCCGCTCTTGCTGCGGGGAGAAGGGCAAGGATGGCTTGCAAATCCTTTACGCGAATGGCCGCAACCGTCCATTCGTTAGCTACGCACCTTGCAACTTCTTCTTTTACCCTTGCGATCTCGTCTTCGATTGAAAGAGGGGTCATGGCTTTACCCAAATCGCAGACGCGCGAACCCACTTCTCTGCTTTCGTTTCTTCGTTCCGTATTTTAATACGGTCGCTCCAGCTATTTTCGACTACCGTGGCCGGGCGCAAACGCCCGTTGAGTATGTATTCGAGCATGGTGCCAGGTGGGTAATGCACCCGCAGGCAGTCCACGATCGCTGCCTCAGCGGCGTATCGCGCGTTAAGGAGCGATCGAATATCTGACTTCGACATTTCGCAGTCTCCCGGTAGCAGCCGGCCGGCGCCCTGCAAGGCCGTGCGATGGTCACACGGTGCGGTCCCGAAAGCGCCGGCCTTACCCCAAACAAAAGCTGAAACGGATCGCCCTGCATACCGCTTGACCAGGTTAATGCAGAGGGAGGCGTTCGGCTTCGATCAGGCTCCTGCTACTGGACGCGCTTTACTTTTGGCATCGCGCGCCCCGGATGCCTGCAAAAACCGGCAGGCGCGGTTCGATGGAGGTCATCCCCATCGCGCGGCACACTTTCGCAAAATGTGTCGGGCGAAAGGGAAGGCGGGGACGGCTGGCGCTAAGATTTAATCCATCTATAGATGGGTTCGAAGGCTCGCACCGTCCCCGTTTCACGCTGCACAACCGCGACGAAATGCAACGCAAGCAGTACGCTAGAAAATTAAGTTAGCATCCGATGCTACTTAGTCAATTAGTATTTTGCAGCCTCAGTAAGTAAATCCTCGCCGCGATAGATCGCGGTGTTCAGATCGAGCGGCACCGGCAGCTTGTAGTTTTTAAGCTGGATTTTGTACGATTTCAGCAGTGCGTTTGCTTCGCCGAGCGCGTCCGCAAACGCTTCGGCGCGTACCTCGGCGGCGCAGTCAGTCGACACGATGTGGTCGTACTCCGCGCATTTGTCGCGGTACATGCGCCGCAAGTCTCGTATCTCGTTTGCGAGCCAGCGGCGCTTCGGCCTAAATTTTGGCCCTTGCGCGTTCAGCGCCGCCTGGCGTTGCCGGGTGCAAGGGGCGTAAACTCTGCGGGTTTTAGCCATTGAGGTACCCCTTATTGAACAGCGAAGCGTGAAGCAGGTCCGCAGCCTGGTGCGCGGTGGCATAGCCGCTCGCAGTCGCGCCGGCTTCCGTCGATACGCGCCACTTACGCTCACGGCCAGCGTAGGAAAGGATAATGTTTCCTTCCCTATGCCGGTAAATGTATTTCGAAGGGCTCTCGACTTCGAACGCGAGGCCCGCAAGGATCCGGGTTGTCATGTGTCGCAGTCTCCTAAAGTTTCCTGGTTAGAGCCAAACGTGCTTAAGCGCATAGCCGCCGTCATTGTCCCAACCGGACTTGTCGGCGTTGCGGCCCTGAAACTTAAACCCGCGCTTACGCATGCTTTTAGCATCCGCGGCAGATTTGGCGCGATGGCCTTTCTGGCTCGGGGTGCCAAACCCATCCGGGAACAAATAACGGCCAAGGTTGTAGACGCACTCGAACCCCATATCCGAGCCGCAGCCGGAAACCTTCACGCCTTCACGCTCAGCCGGCCGCAAGTCGAGGACGCGGCCCATGTGGTAGTCGATGATGCGCCGCTGTTCGCCTTCGATGGTGTAAAAGCTGATGACGCGGCGCATGCCGGAACGGCTGACGCTGCGGAGAACGCAATAAATCGTCATACCAGGTTTAATGAATTGCCGCAGGTTCTCGATACTTTCCGCGCGTTCGCGCTCTTTCTTCGTAGTCATGTCGCAGTCTCCAGGCGGGACCATCCCGCGCTATGGCTGCCACAGTATTATATGTGTTGCTTCTGTCAAGCGTGTTGAGGCTGTTATACCCCCTCACCACCCTAGCGCGCGGTTTGTTTTAGGGGCCTGTACGGGCTTCCTAATGCGCAAGATTATTGCGCGAAGGCTAAAAACAGCACTTAAAAGCAAAAAGCCCCGGATTTCGCCGGGGCTTCGCTCGATCGTGTTTTAGGGTTTAGCGCATACGGTGATGCGCGAGCCCCATGGTGCGCTGGTCGTCAAATGGCTTCCACGCCTTAACCGCTTCTTCCTCGCTTGCGTAGCCGGCACCGACAGTGGCCCCTTTCAGGTGGTTATCTGTGCCCAGCCAAAAGCCGTTGGTGTGCTGGCGCGTCGTATACGTTACAAGCCTTGGTTTCTCGTCCTGATCGTTCACCATGGCGCACGATCCAGCATCACGACGAAAATGAACGCTAGCAGCGTACCGATCCCCAAGGCAAGCAAGGTCTCGATCAGCAGCACCGCACCCTGCGAATACGCCTTCACAGGGTCAGGGAACCGGCTAACAGGCTCGCCGGCGTAGTCGCGGGGCGGATAGACGGGTTCGGTGCCACAGCCGGCCCAGTCGGTTTCAAATTCGGTGGTCATGTCGCAGTCTCCTAGGCCCTAGGGGCCATTGCAAGCCGGTATGGCGTTGCGACGGCTAGGCAGGCGATTGTGCCCACCTAGCCTTGCGTAACGTCAGGCGACCGTGTTCTGGCGCGCGTCGGCCTTAGCGGCTTCAACGGTATCGAACGGGCCGTAGCGGAACCCGTCACCCTCGGGCAAACAGCCCGGCGTGCAGTACCACCAGAACCAGCCGCCCTTGATGCCATGTTCTGCAACCATGGCCGACAGCATGGCTTCGCGCGTCCGGCTGTTCATGGTCGCAAGCCGGTATTCTCGCTGGCGCAGATATTCTTGCACCAAGTCTTCGTCTGCCGCCGCCACTTCTTCGGCAGTCATCTCGAGCACTTCAACGTCCGGCAGAGCGTGCGGATCGTTTTCGCGGGTTGGATCAGAATAGAATTGCATGTCGCAGTCTCCGTTTAAGCGCTGAGATATGCAGCGCGGGTATGGTTGTCTCACGATCCGGCCATAGTGTCAACGCCACAATTGATGGCATAAAACAGTTAAAATTTAGTTAAGCGATTTCAAGCCTTTAAGTGGAGTGAATGTTCAGTTAGTTTCATGTGCAACCGGTTGCGCTCTTGGTTTGTTCACTGTTACCGACCAGTCTGCGCCACATTTCGAACACCAAATGTCTTACCTCCTAAGCCATTGATAAGGCTCGATAAAGTGAATGGTGCAGGGCAATAAAAGTGCGGTAAGACACTGCGGCTGTAGGACAACTAAACTTTTAGTTTGCAAGTGTATGAAATGTTTAGGGTTTTAGACGTGACACAATAAAGCCATGAAATCCTACACGGGCAATGGTTGCAAATGTAAGGCAGAGCATTTGCGCGATTAGTTACAAATGAAACTAGTCAAACCTTTTTAACGCCTTTAGAAAGAAAAACTAAAGCATAACACCCCTTCCTGGTCGTATGGTTTCGCTGTGATATCAACCCTTTACCAGCACCTCCGGCTAAGACAGTGCAGGCGGCACCCATTTGCACTGCACCATTTCCTAAATAACTTAATCATTTCATAGTGTTGCGCGACTTACCTAGTAAGACACGCGAGGCATTTCATTGTGCAGTGCAAACTTTGGGAAATGTGGCGGGGACTACCCGAGTTTTGAAATTTTAAGCCGACCTGCTCAATCCGTAAGCACATTTAGTTCCATCTCAACACACTTAACATGCTTGATTTGCATACCTCAAATTTCGCACCGCACAACGTCGTTCGTTACGCACCCGAAACGATTAACTATATGATCTCATTGCTAAAAAACATAGCTTGCAACTTTATTGCGCGACCCGGCGATGTTCCATAATATAGTGATAGTGTATCAATTCGCTGCGGTGCAGCACAAAAAGAGGTAACTAAACACCGCCAAAAATAGGATTAACGTCCTAAAAACGCGAAAAAACGCCGGTGGTATACCAGCGTTTTCTCTTAGCGCAGAAGCCTTTATGTAGAGTTAGGCTTAGGCGGGCGTGACAACCTCGGCCAAATTCATGCCGCCAGCCTTGTTGAACACCAGTTCGAGCACGCTACCGTCGTCGGCCTTCGTGATCGACAGGCGCATCAGGTTTGCCTCGCTGACAGGACGGAAGTCGAGCACAGCCCACGCCTTACCTGCGTCGTCCCGGCATGTGACGGTCTGGCTGGCGATGGTGAACGGGATCGGACCGCCCGGTGCGACGTCGAACTTCATGGCTTCGCGGGTCGGCGCAGGCGTGGGTTCCGGGGCGGTGTCAGCCACGGGCGCAGCTTCTGCCGTCGGCTTCACGTTCGGGTCGCCGTCGTCCTGCGCGGCCGACTTCTTCAGGCTCTCGGTGGTCGTGATCTTGCTCGGCGGCGCGGAAGGTGGGTTCTTCGCCTCCGGCACCTTTTTCGTTTCTTCAACCATTCGTAGTCTCCATGGACCGGGCCTATCCCGGTGGCTTGTAATCTACCCGAGCCCCGCTTAGGTTCCTACTCGGTAGCCTGGGGCGAAAGCCTGCGGCTACTGCCGTAGCCCACCAGCCTCGGCACCCGCGGCGGCCGTGCATTGGTTTCTCGCAGTCTCCCTTGGACGCCCCGCGGGCTTAGCTTCTGACCGACTTGCGTATTCCTCCCTCCTTCCAAACTTGCTACCCTCCGGGCCTGAACGCTCCCGGAGGGTAGATTTTCATGGACATGCAGCCCGTACAAAGTTCGAACCTGGACGCGGTGGGGTACGACCCTGACACCCAGACGCTGGCTATCCGCTTCAAGTCGGGTCGGACCTACGAGTACGGCTCGGTTCCGGAGAGCGAGTATCAGGCGCTGATCTCGGCAGGGTCTGTCGGCCAGTATTTCAGCCAGAACATCAAAGGCGTTTACGCGGAGAAGTAGTGGACGCTCGCCAGCAGGTCATCCTCGAACTAGGGCAGAACCGTCGGCTGGCGCACCAGACGCTGTTCAAGGCGCGGCATCCTGACGCAACGCCGGACTTTCACTACCGCATCATCGACCGCTGGCATTCGCCCTGCGAGAAGTATCTGGCGGGTGCGTTCCGGGGCGGGGCGAAATCGACGCTCGGCGAAGAAGCGACCGTGATCGGTGCGCTCTACCGGGAGTTCAACAACTGCGTGATTTTGGGGGAGAGCCAGCCGCGTGCGAACGAGCGTCTCGCTTCGATCAAGAATGAGTTCGAGAACAATGAAATCATTGAGGAATTGTTCGGCTCCATGGTCGGCTCGACGTGGAACGAGGACAAGATAGTCCTGTCGAACGGCGTGTGCATACAGGCGGCCGGCCGGGGGGTGAGCCTGCGCGGCATGAAGCATCTGGACCACCGGCCCGAAATGCTGTTTTGCGACGACATGGAGAATGAGGAAGCAGTCCACACGCCCGAGGCGCGGGCGAAAATGCTGCGCTACTGGACCGCGACGGTGCTGCCGGCGCTGGCCCCGCCGGGGCGCCGCAAGATCAGGATGACAGCCACGCCCCTCGACCCGGAGGCACTTGCTGTTGCGTTCGCGAAGGATCCGAACTGGAACCCGAGCATTTTCCCGATTATGTTCCAGCACGAAGACGGGGTGCAGGTCGACGGACTTCCGAACGGGCTATGGGTCGCGACGTGGCCGGACCGGTTCCCGCTTGAGAAAATAGCCGAGATCCTGCGCGAGTTCGCGCGCCTGGGGAACCTGCAAGAATTCGCGCAGGAGTATATGTGGGAAGCCGTGGACCCATCCAGCAAGCAATTTACGCACGACATGATCCGGGTCCGGCCGCATGTGCGTTCGATCTATCCGACCTACGGCGTCTATGACCCGGCGCGCACGGTGAAGGTCGCGACGTCCTCGCACACGGGCAAGGTTGTCGCGTCGTGGATAGGCCCGAAGCTGGTGGTGTGGGAGGGGTCCGGGCACTTCTGGAAGCCTGACGAGATCGTGAACGACATGTTCCGGGTGAACCAGGAGTTCGCGCCGGTCGCGATTGGGGTCGAGGAAGACGGGCTTCACGAGTTCATCATGCAGCCGATCCGGCAGGCGCAGTTGACGCGGGGCGAGTTGTTGCCGGTCCGCGCGCTCAAGGCGCCGAAGGGCAAGGACGATTTTATCAAGTCGCTTCAGCCGTTTTTCATGGCGCAGGAAGTCGAGTTCGCGGTCGAGTGCCCGGACCTGAAAGAGCAGTTGCTGGCGTTCCCGACCGGCCGGAAGGACGTGCCGAACGCGCTTGCCTACTTCCTGAAGATGCGGCCGGGGCGGCCGATGTATGACGGCTTCGCCGTGCTGAATGTGGTCGAGGGGCTGAAGCTGTCGGCGAAAGTGGCGCCTTATCTTTTGCTGAACAGCGACAAGGGCATAACGACGGGTGTTTTGACGCAGTTCGTGGACGGCAGCTTGCACATTTTGGCGGACTGGGTGCGCGAGGGGGATGCCGGCGACGTGCTCGGCGACATGGTGCAGGAGGCTGCGATCGAGGCGCAGATGCCGCCGAAGAAAATCCGCGTGATGGCGGGGCCGAAACACTTCAAGGAATTCGACACGATCGGGCTTCGTGCTGCATCACGCAAAGCGAGCGTTACGCTTGCGGTCGGCGGCGCGGAGAGTGTCGGGCGCGAGGAAATCCGGAAGCTGTTCCGGCTTATGCCGCACGGGTTGCCCGGCGTGCAGATCAACCCGAACGCGCGCTGGGTCGTGAACGGGCTCTCGGCGGGCTATGCGCGCGAGGTTACGAAAGCAGGCGTGCTCACGGAATTCGCGGCCGATAACGTCTATAAGACGCTGATGGAAGGCATCGAGACGTTCGGGGCGCTGCTGCAAAATCCCGAGATCGAGGATACTGACGCGGACCGGAATTACGCCTATACACCTAACGGCCGACGCTTTTTGTCGTCGCGTGCCGTGTAGTGGGGGATTGCCTTGGCCGACGAAGTAGACGTCGAAGACGAGATCGACGAGGTTGAGGACACGCTGGTCCGGCGCAAACTCACGCGCGCCGACGACATTTCGAACAAGCCGGGCGTGAAGAAGGCTATTCTCGACAAGCTGGCCGACGTCCAGCAGGGCTTCACCGACCAGCAGGAACGTTCGAACGACATTGTGGACTACTGGTCCGCGTACAACTGCGAACTCGGTCCCAAGCAATTCTATTCCGGCAACTCGAAAATCTTCGTGCCGCTGATCCACCAGGCGGTGAACGCGCGCATCACGCGCTTCACGAACCAGATGTTCCCGATGTCGGGCAGGTATGTTGACGTAACCAGCCAGAACCAGGACTTGCCGCACGCGATGACCGCGCTGCTCGAGCACTACGTGCGCAAGGCCCAGATGCGGACGAAAGTTGCCGCGGCGCTGATTAAGAACGGCGATATTGAGGGGCAGTACACGGTCTGCGTGGGTTGGCAGAAGGTCGAGCGCCACGTCGTGTACCGCACGAAAAACACCCCGCAAGTCGATGGGGACATTGATATTCCGGGCGCCGAGGCAGGCGAGGAAATCGAGGATATTGTCGAGGAAACGATCGTCCGGCAGAACCCGACGGTCGAGGTTGTTGCCGACACGGACTTCCTCGTTCTCCCGCAGACGGCCGACACGATCGACGAAGCGCTCGCGGCCGGCGGCTCGGTGACGATCATGCGCCGCTGGGGCAAGGCAAAAATCCGCCAGATGATCCGGGACGGGCTGATCGACAAGAAGGCCGGGCAGGACTTCCTGAAAGCGATGACCGGCCGCGCGTCGGACCCGAACCGCAACGATACCGCGCGCAACAACCTCGACGCCGCGGGCATTCGCATGCAGGACGGCGGGCAGGCTATCGCGCAGGTGTTCGAGACGTGGACGAACCTGAAGGTCGAGGGCGAGACGCGGCTATGTGTCGCATACGGCGCGGGCGAGGATAATATCCTTGGCGTGCGCCGCAACCCGTATTGGTCCGACCGCTGCCCGATTTTCTCCGCGCCGGTCGAGAAAGTAGCGGGCGTGTTCAAAGGCCAGTCGAAGCTGAAGTTCTGCGTCGACATGCAGTACGCCGCGAACGATGCGGTGAACGAGGCCATGGACAGCGCGGCCTACGCGCTCATGCCGATCGTGATGACGGACCCGGCGAAGAACCCGCGCATCGGGTCGATGGTCCTGAACATGGCGGCGATCTGGGAAACCAGCCCGCAGGACACGCAGTTTGCAAACTTCCCCGCGCTTTGGAAGGACGGGTTCGAGATCGTGTCGGCAGCTAAGGAAAGCATTTTCGAGAGCCTGAGCGTCAATCCGGCGATGATGACGCGGCAGGGTTCGATGAAGCGGCTGAACCAGGCCGAGGTTGCGAACGAGCAGCAGGTCGACATTCTCACGACAGCCGACGCGGTGACGATCCTCGAAGAAGGCATCCTCACGCCGTTGCTGTCGTTCTGGGTCGAACTAGACCACCAGTACCGCGAGGACGATGTGTATGTGCGCCAGTACGGCGACATGGGCGTGCGCGCGGTGCTCGAGAAGATCACGCCGATCCAGATGGGCGAGCGCTTCACATTCCAGTGGGCGGGCGTCGAGGCCGCGCGCAACGCGCAGCAGATCCAGACGCAGGTGGGTGCGATCAACGTGCTCCGCGGCATACCGCCGCAGCAGTACCCTGGCTACCGGCTGAACCTGATCCCGGTCATCACCACGCTGGTCGAGAACGTGTTTGGCCCGCGCATCGGCCCGCTGACGTTTGAGAACGTCAAAGACCAAATGTCGCTGGATGCGAAGATGGAGAACCGGATGCTGGCGGAAGGTTTCGACCTCGACCCGCACCCGTTCGACAACGACATGCAGCACATTCAGGAGCACATGGCCGAGTTTCAGGCGACCGGCGATCCGAGTGGCGCGATCCGCGCGCATATCCAGAAGCACCAGCAGGCGGCGCAGGAGAAAGCGAAGATGCAGATGCAAATGCAGCTTCAGCAGCAGGGTGGCATGCCGGGTGTGCCGGGCGGTGGCGGGCAGCCGGGAGTTGCGGGAACGCCGCGGCCCGGCGCGATGCCGGAAATGCCGCGCCAGAACGGCGGCTTCGCAGGCGCTATTCATCCGGATAGTATGAACGATCCTTCAGTGATGCCGCGGCAATAGGGGAAGCAGATGCAAAAATTTATTTGGGGCTTGCTGTTCGCGGTAGCGCTCGGCGCGGGCGCCACGATCGCGCAGCAGACGTCGCCGGCCGCTGTGAACGGCGGCATCTACAATTCGACACCGCCGACGCTTTCGAATTTGCAGCGCGGGGTGTTTCAACTCGACGTAAATGGAAATCTGAAAACGACGTCTTCGGGCGGCACGCTGCCGACTGGCGCTTCGACGGCGGCGAACCAGACGACGCAGATTACCGCGGCCAACACCACGAACACGAATTTGGGGGCGCCGGCAGATGCGGCGTGCTCGACCGACAACGGCACCTGTTCGCAGACCGCGCTGCTGAAGCGTATCGCGCAGAACCTCACGACGCTGACGCAGCAGACGACGGCGTTCCTGTTCGCGAATATCACGACGGCGACCACGACCACGGTGAAGTCCGGCGCAGGCATTTTGCACTGCGCCACGGTGAACTCGCTCGGTACGATCGCGTCGACCACGGAAATCTACGACAACACTGCGGGCACCGGCACACTGATCGGCGTAATCGACACGCTCACGCAGTCGGGCACGTTCTGCTTCGACGTTGCGTTTGCAACCGGGCTCACGCTGGTAACGACGGGCACGGTCGCGCCGAACGTCACGGTAAGCTACCGATAATGCGCTGGGCGCTTCTGGCTGCGGCATTGGTTGTTGCGGGGTACGCGGTACAGCGCGCGATCGCGCCGCGCGAGATCGGGCCTAACTACGATTTTCTGAGCGGCGGCGGGGGCAAAGGGAGAGACTGATGCGTTGGCTTCGGGGGCTACTTTTCTTAATCGCCGCAGCGCTTCCCGCGCAGGCGCAGAACACACTGCCGTCCGCGAACTGGGGCGACATGATTTACCGCGGTCCGGCGGTGTGGACGCAACTTGCGCCCGGCGTGACCTTCGGTCCGTACTGGTATCTGCGCACGAACGGTCCGAACCAGGCACCGTCATGGGAGCAGTGGACCTATCCGGCGCAGGCGACCAACACGATCCTCGGCAACGTCAGCGGCGTGAACGCGGCGCCGATCCCGATTTTGCCCACGCAATTTCTCGACGTCGTGGCGTATGACGTGCTCAAGCCGCAGGCCGATCCCGGCACCATCCTCTATCGGGGCATCGGCTCGCTCGGATGGCAGAAGTTGCCCCCCGGCACGGCCGGGCAAGTGCTCAATACCGGCGGCCTGACGACGCCGCCATTCTGGTCGAACGTAGCCGGGTCTGACCTCAATGCGATCTGCACAACGCAAGGTGCGGTTCTTTACCGCAACGCATCATCGTGGGTGTGCCTTACGCCGGGAACGAACGGTCAGTTTCTGACGACCGCGGGCGCAGCAGCGAACCCCGCATGGACGACCGGCGGCACGGTGTTCAGCGTCGGCCTTTCGATGCCGGCGCAGTTTTCGGTGGCGGGAAGCCCCGTTACCGGCACTGGCACGTTCGCCGTCACGCTTGCAAACCAGACCGCGAATACGATTTGGGCTGGCCCTGCGACCGGCGCCGCTGCTGCGCCTGCATTCCGCGCGCTGGTGAACGCCGATATTCCGGTGCCCACATTGTCCGCGCTCGGCGGCGTGCAGGCGGTTAGTCCGGTTGCGAACCAGTGGATCAACTCGATCAACACCAGCGGCGTGCCGCAGCTTTCGCAGCCTTCGTTCGCGGACCTGACGGGCACAATCACGGTTGCGCAGGGCGGCACGGCGATCACGTCTTACGCGGTGGGCGATCTTATCCAGGCGACCGGTGCGACAACGCTTTCGCCGCTCGCGGCGGTCGCGACGGGCAACGCGCTGATTTCCGGCGGCGTCACTACCGCGTCTTCGTGGGGCAAGATCGGCCTGACTACGCATATCAGCGGCATCCTTCCACTTGCGAACGGCGGCACAGGTGTTGCGCTCACCGACCCGAACGCCGACCGCATCATGTTTTGGGACGACAGCGCGGGTGCCGTCGAGTGGCTGACGGTTTCTACCGGGCTCGACATTACGAACACCACGCTGACGGCGGTGCAGGCGAGCACGTCGGTTGCGGGCATCGGGCAATGGGCGTCGACCGCAGACTATCGCGCGAACACTGCGTCCCGCGTGCTTACGACCGATCAGGTCTGGGCATCGGCCGATTATGTTTCGCTTACGAGTGCCACGAACATCACGATCGACTTTTCGGCCGGTTTCAATTTCACGGTTTCGCTCGCACACAACGCGACCCTCGGGGCACCTTCGAACACGAAGAACGGACAGACCGGCGTAATTTATGTGGTGCAGACCGCGGGTTCGAACACGATGGCGTACAACGCCGTTTATAAATGGGCTGGCGGTACAGCCTGCACGCTTTCCACTGCGGCAGCAGCGGTAGACCGGCTCACGTATATCGTGCGATCTTCGACCTTCATCGACATTTCCTGCGTGAAGGACATTAAATGATCCGGAAGATGATCCGCGCGCTACTTTGCGCGCTTCTCATTTTCGGAACGGCGCCGAGTGCGCCGACGTCGGCGCAGTTTAAGACTGCGCAGCTTCCCGGTCTGAGCAACCCGCTGCTGAATTACCAGTCCGGCTGCACGATCATGACGCAGACGTTCACGTCAAACGGGACGTGGACGTGGCCGGGAGCAACAGTCGCGACGGTCGAAGTGCTGGTCGTCGCGGGCGGCGGTGGCGGGTCCGAGTACGGCGGGGGCGGCGCAGGCGGCGTCCGCTATGACGCTGCATTCGCGGTTTCCGGAAACGTATCGGTGACGATCGGCGGGGGCGGTGCGGGCGGTTCGACCGGCAGCAACGGCAGCAATAGTTCATTCGGTGCACTTACGGCGACAGGCGGCGGCGCAGGCGGCACAGGCACAGGCAACGGTGCGGCCGGCGGGTCCGGCGGCGGGTCCGGCTATACCGGCACGGGTGGCGCAGGCACGGGCGGGCAGGGCAATAACGGCGGCACGGGCGTAGGCGGTTCGCCGTTCTCCGCAGGTGGCGGCGGGGGAGCGGGGGCGGTCGGGGGCACGGGCACGTCCGTTACGGGTGGTGTTGGCGGCGTCGGCGTTCAGTATTCGATTTCCGGATCTTCCGTTTACTACGGGGGCGGTGGCGGCGGGGGCACATTCTCGGGCAGCGGCTCACCGGGCGGCGCTGGCGGCTTGGGGGGCGGCGGCGCGGGCGGCAAAGCAGCGAGCCCGGCGGCGGTCGCGGGCACGGCAAACACAGGTGGCGGCGGTGGCGGCGCGGGTAACTCAGGTTCATCCGGCGCGGCCGGAGGCTCAGGGGTCGTCATCGTGCGCTGGTGCCAATAGGAGTAAACATGGACGCAAAGCAGCTTCAGCAGGCGTTGAAAGAGCGCGGGCTTTACAAGGACTTCATCGACGGCGATCTCGGCCCGAACAGCCAGCTTGCGATGCAGCAACTGCTCGACAAGCACGGTGTCGCGTGGCTCGGCTGGCCCTCGTCGCGCATTGCGCAGGCGTCGAAGCAGATCATTTATCTTGAGGCGGGCTTCAGCCCCGGCCTGATCGACGGCTTCAACGGCCCGATGACGATGAAGGCCGAAGCGCAGTATGCGGTCCGCAGTAAGCCCGCAGAAGTCGCGGCGCTTGAAGGGCAAAAGCCGGTATCGAACGTGGTGCTCACGCCTGCGCAGGCTCGCGCGAAGTGGCCGCGGCAACGCGATGCAGCAGCGTTCTTCGGTGCAGTCGGCACGAACCACAAGCGGCTCGATATGCCGTTCCCGATGCGCTATGGCGAGCCGCCGAACCAGATCATCCCGTATACTTTCGTGAACGCAAAAATTCACGACGCGATGCTGCGCATCTGGAACAAGACGAAAGAGCACTACGGCTATGAGAAGCTGAAGGAAATCCGGCTCGACGTGTTCAGCGGCTGCTACAACCCGCGCTCGATGTTGGGCAGCAACCGCCCGTCGATGCACGGATATGCCTGCGCGTGGGACGTGGATGCGGTCAACAACCAGCTTTACTGGGGGCGCAATCTCGCCTGGCTCGCAAAGCCGGTGTACGAACCGTTCTGGGGTTTTGTCGAAGGTGAAGGCGCGATCTCGCTCGGCCGACACGCGAACTACGATTACATGCACTTCCAGTTTACGTCTGACTTTTCGTAGGCTATCAACGACGTTAAGATTATCATTCCAGAAAACGGGGGAAGCCTATGAACCAGATGCAGATTACGAACATCTTGACCTCGGTGGCGGGCGTTCTCGTCGGTCTCGCCGTCGGCAAGGGCTGGATTACGCAGGCCGTAGGCATGGAACTGGCAACCACGATCATCGCGATCCTCGCGCCGATCGTGTTTGGCATCCTCCCCGCATGGCTGACTTCGAACAGCGCGGTTGTCTCGCAGGCCGCAGCACTTCCGGAAGTCAAAGGCGTCGTCATGACCACGAACGCAGATGCGCAGGCGCAGCCGGCGCCGAACGTCGTTGCGCCGGGAGAAGGCAAAACACTGTAAATGCTCACTTGGTTTTTGCTCGGTGGCGGGGGTGTCTTAGCAGTTAGCGCAGGTTTTCTGCTGTGGCGCCTTGTCTACCGGGCGAAAGCCCAAGGAAGTGCGGAACAGGCTGTCGAAACCCAGAAATACAAGGATGCGTCGGAAATCCATGTGGACGCGGCAAAAAGAGCGGACGCGATCGGTGAAGCGGCGGCTCAGCATCCTACTTCTGATGACGTGTCTCGCCGCTTGCGCGACGGATCCTTTTGAGATCGGCAAGCCGGGCATCTGCCCGCACAACCGAAACTACACCAACACGCAACTAGACCAACTGGATCGGGAACTGACCGCGCTCCCGGCCGGTTCTATGCTGCGGGTGGCGATAGCCGATTACCTCAACCTCCGCGATCAGGTGCGCGCATGTCGAGGAAACAAATGATGCGGCTGATCCCGCTACCGTGGGCAGGCGCCCTGCTTTTGCAGACGGCCGCGCTCGCGTGGTGGGGCTCGGCGTTGACTTCCCGCGTGGAAGCGGTGGAGACGCGCAACAAAAACCTCGAAAGCGTGGTCGAGCGCATTACCAAGATCGAGACCCAGAACACGTTTATTCTGGAGGCGGTCAAGGATTTACGCGGTGAAATTAAAGCGCTAGTTGACGCGGCGCGGAAATGAAGTAGATTTCGCTTGCGCAGACTACCCCGCATGGCCCTCGTAAGGGGCTACCACCGACTGATGGCCGTAAGCCCATCCTTCGACCGGTGCCCGTAAGTCACCCAGGAGCGAATATGCCCCCGAAAATTCCCGGCGACGACGACCTGAACTTGCCCGAAGAAGACGTGTTGGATCCGAACGATCCGCAGGACGATCTTCCCGAAGATCAGGACGACCCGGCAGATGATGCCGGCGACCCGCAGGACGACCCGGCAGATGATGCCGGCGACCCGCAGGACGACGATCAACCGGACGGCCAACGCCGTTCGCAAGCTGCCGGCGGGAAAGGGCGTGAGAACGAAACGATCCGGCGCCTGCGTCGTGAGAAACAGGCAGCGGAGCGTGAGCGGGACGAACTTCGGCGTCAGGGACAGCAGCTTCAACAGCAGCGCCAGGCTCCGCAGGGCGAAACCGCTCAGGAACGTGCCGAACGTCGGGCGCTTATGTCGCCCGAAGAACGGATGAATGAAGACCGCCTCGCGAGCGAAAGCCGAGTGGCAGCGCAACTGGCTCACACGCAGTTCGTGACCCAAGACGCCGCTGACCGCATGGAATTCAATTCGAAGCGGACGTCGAGCAAACTGCATGCTCGCTACGGTGACGAAGTAGAGACGCGCCTTCAGGAACTTCGGGCTCAGAACCAGAATGTTTCCCGTGAAGCACTTCTCAAATTCATCATTGGCGAGAAGGTTATGCAGAAGGGAAATACCGGTCCGTCCCGCCAGCAGCGGGAAGGCCAGCAGCGGCTCCGGCAGCAACGCGCGCCGGCCGTGAATGGTCGAGGGGACCAAGTGAATTCGCGGGGTAAGAGCGGCAACACGCCAGCTTCTCGCCTCGCAGACGTGGAAATCTAGGCAGGGTCCAGTGGCCCTGCCCTTTAGGGGAGCAGGGCTATGGCCGTTAACCAGTCATCGCAATTTCAGGCTGATATTGAAGCCTTTATTGCCGACGAGACGCTGCCGCTGACGCGGCGCCAGCTTGTCGCGTACCAGTTCGGCGATCCGCTCGAACTGCCAAAGGGCCGCGGTGTGAACTACACCGCCACCCGCTACAACCGCGTACCGCTTCCCTACGCACCGCTTTCGGAAGGCGTCCCGCCGATCGGCGAGACCATGACGATCGCGCAGGTGACCGCAACCGCGCAGCAGTGGGGTGACAAAATCACCATCACCGACGTCGCGGAAATGACGATCAAGCACCCGCTGTTCAAAAAGGCGATCGAACTGACGGGCTTGCAGGTGGCGGAAACCCTCGAGCGCAACACCTTCAACAACCTCATGGGCGGCACGCAGGTCAACTACGTGAACTCCCGCGGCGCACGCGCGAGCCTTGTGGCTGGCGACGTGCTCAACCCGCACGAAATCAACCGCGCCACCGGCCAGTTGACCACCATCGGCTCGCCGAAATACATGGGCGACGAACTCACCGATACGAAACTTCAGGCGGACGCGGGCGGCGCGAAAGCGTCGAAAGACCCGCGCAAGATGCCGCACTACGTCGCGATCATGCACCCGCTCGTCGAGCAGGACATGCGTGAAAATTCGACGGTCGCGACGGCGTGGTCCTACTCGGACATTAACCGCCTCTACAACTACGAAGTCGGCGAGTGGGGCGGCATCCGGTTTACGTCCTCGAACATGGTTCCGTCGTTCACTGGTGTCGCGCAGATCAACGGCACCATCGGCACTTCGGGTTCGCTCGCGACTGGCACCTACTACGTGCAGGTGACGGGCTCGGACACCCAGAACCAGTACGAAAGCCGCATCTACCAGGTCTCGACGGCGAACAGCGTGGTCGGTCCGAACGGCTCGATCTCGGTGGCGCTCCCGAACCTTGCGGGCTTCACCTTCAGCGTCTACATCGGCAGCACGACTTCGCCGACCAACCTCGGCCTGTCGACTTCCGGGCCGCTGTCAGGCCCGATGCAGGGTCAGGCGACACAGATGACCGGTAACCAGACCGTCATCATCACCGCCACGGGCACCGCGCAGACGCCGCCGGCCGCCCCCGCGAACGACCTGACGGTCTACCCGACCTTCGTGTTCGGCCGTGGCTCATATGGGCAGGTGGTCCTCGACAACGTGAAGTTCACGTACCTCAAGACCGCCGACAAGTCCGACCCGCTCAACCAGCTTCGGATCGTCGGCTGGAAGTGCATGTACGGGACGCTGCTCCAGAACCAGTCGTTCTTCCTGCGTATCGAGAGCACTTCAGCCTTCAGCCCGACCTTCGGCTAAGGCGCGAGCGTTAGAACCCGGCGGCACGGTTGAGAAGCCGTGCCGCCATTTTCATAGGGGGCCGTGATGGCTTTGCAGACTTTCGGTACGGACGCGACCAGCACGCTTTCGGCGCTCGCGTGGAATAAGGCTTCTCCGCAGGTCGACATTGCGGAAATCGCGAAAAACATCAAAGACGACCTGAACCCGGCACACCCGATCTGGCCCGGCGCCTTTTCGAACACGGGCTACCTTTTCGTCCCGAACCGTGGCATCTTGCGGTGTATGCCGGGCGACGTGATCGCTTACGGTGCGACCGGCTGGCCCATCCTGGTGTCGGCCGCGGAAGTCGCGTCCGATTGGACGCTAACCTAAGCAGGGGTTTCCATGACCAAAAAGACTGTGATCGAGCCGGACGACGGCTTGAAGATCGACAAAACGCTTGTCACTCCGGAACGCCTTGAAGTTCTGAAGAAGCAGGCGGTCGATGAAGTTCAGGCCGAAGCCGTCAAGAAAGCCGAAGCCACCGCGCTCGCATCGCTGAAGATGCAGGAGCAGCAGCGGCGCAATATGACGCCGAAGCAGAAGAAGGATCTCGTCACCTTCACGCTCGATCTGGCCGAACATTCGGACCGCATCGTGCTCGACGGCGTGATCTATTTCCACGGCCAGACTTATACGCGCCCGCGTATCGTGTTCGACACGGTTCGCGAAATTCAGGCGAAGGGCTGGCGCCACCAGTTCGAGATCGACGGCAAGCTGAATGCGAACGCTGGCCGCCGTCCGAAGAACATTGGCCTCGCTGAAGTCGGCGGGAACATCGTCACGACGCACAGCTTGGCTGCCGCCTAATGGAGCAGGAAGCAAAGACTGCGCCCGCCACCGCGGCGGCGATCGGTATTTCGTTTCAGGTTGGTGTCGACGACGGACGCCAGCTTGTGTTCCAGACCCATGTTGCGCAGGACGCTACCCGCGAAGACATGGACAAGCTGGTCGACAAGTTGCGCCAGGTTGCCGAGCGGCAGGAAGCGATCATCCAGACCGAGAAGTTGAACGATCTTCTCGCGAAGGAAGAAGACGGCCACCGCGTTGCGAATGCAGCGATCGAGAATTACGAAGCCGACCTGCAAGCGAACTGGGCGGCTGCGAAGAAACACGGCGCGTTCAAGCTGAGCACGCAGGAACTGGCGCAGAAGAACAACCTGAAAGCGAACCTGACGCGGTTCGAGGTTCAGACTTCGCGCATCCGGAAAAACATCGAAGCCTATGCGAAGAAAATCGACGGTTCGGCATACGCGCCGGAAGCCAAGCAGGAGTAATCGCCCGTGCAGACGGCCCAGACAATTTGCGACTTGGCTCGGCAGATCGCAAAATGTCCGGGTTACGGCACCCAAAGCGGGCAGATGCTGAACACGATCCTCGCGGAACTCGCGACGGATTATGATTTCGACATTCTTCGCGTCAGCACCACGATCACTCTGAACTCGGGGAGCGGGCCGTACAACCTCCCCGCTGATTACTACCGTGCTCGCCCGAACGACGTGCTCTATACGATCGACGGCGTGCCCTACAACATGATTAACATTGACTTGGCCGAGTACGACAACCTTGTCCAGCAGCCGGGCATGCAAAGCTACCCGACCATGTTCGCGACGAATATGTCCACGACCCCGCCGACGCTACTGGTCTGGCCGCCCTCGTCCGGTTCGTTCGTGTGCCTTGTGCGCTACCAGTCGAAGCCCGCGGATATTGCCACGCCCGAGAGCAATTCCGCGCTCCCGTGGTTTCCGAACGACGTCTATCTGGTCACGCGGCTTGCTGGCGAACTGATGAAAATTACGAACGATGACCGCGCTTCGCGCTTCCTTGGCGACGAGCCCGGTTTTGGTGCGCGCGACATTCTGCGCAGCTACCTCAAAATGAAGGACGATCCGGAAGGGCGCGCGAAGACGGTCTCGCTCGACCGCCGCCGGTTCGGAAACGCGTTCAGCGGATTGCCGAATACGAAAATGATCGGCTGGTAAGCCATGACGCTTTCCCGCTCCCGCCCGGTTCCTTTCGCACCCGGCTCAGTTTGCGACACGCTGGACGCGACGACGGCTGCGCGCGGCGCTATGGCGTCCCTTCAGAACCTGATCCCGGACCCGACCACACGCAATCTGCTGCACTGCCGCCCTGCGTCGATGCTGGCTACGGACTTCACCGGGTTCACCACGCCGGGCTTCATTTCCGGGTATAAGACGATCGGCAACCGCGTGTACGGGCTGATCTCGACTGCGCTGAATGCAGGACGTGATGAGCCGTTTATTTACGATCTCGCGGCGGACGCATTCATCCCGGTCACCGGCACCAACGTCGACAACGCGCCCGCGAGCCCGGCCACGTTCGGCACATGGTCGCCGCCGACTTTCGCGATGGTCGGCACGAAGCTGATCGTGACGCACCCCGGCTTCACGGGTGCAGGTGCGTATTTTGGCTGGTTCGATCTTGCGGACCCGAACGCGCCCGTATGGGACGCGGGCAACACCACGCCGGTTGCGCTGATCCGGCCGCCGAAGGCTGTGGCGGCTTTCAGTGGCCGCGCTTATTTTGCGGTGAACAACGCGGTTGCGTTCTCGGACCAGTTGCTCCCGACGCAAATCACGAACCCGGACCAGGTGCTGACACTCGGCGACGATACGCCGGTAACAGCGCTCGCAGGCTTGCCGCTGCAAAACCAGCTTGGCGGCATCATTCAGTCGCTGATCGCCTTTAAGGGCGTCGTGGTTATGTTCCAGATCACGGGCGATGCCGCGGATACCAGTCGGCCGCTTACGGTGAATACGCTGAACGTGGCGACCGGCACCGCGGCGCCCGCGTCGATCTGCACGACGCCGAAGGGCATTGCGTTCATGTCGCCGGAAGGCGTGCGCCTGATCGACTTCGGCGCGAACGTGTCGGACCCGATCGGCTTCGAAGGCGACGGCATCACGAACCCGTTCATCAACGCGGTCGTTCCGTCGCGCATTTGCGCAGCCTACGCAGGCGACGTCATGCGGATCACCGTGCAGAACGGGGCGAAAGCGAACTCGCCGTTCGAGGAATACTGGTTTCACATCGCGCGCAAAATCTGGACCGGGCCACATACGTCGGCGGCGTCCACGATCGCGCAGTGGGGTGCGCAGTTCGTGCTTGCGCTGCAAGGCGTCACCGGCAAGCTGTTCAAGGGCGAAACGGTGCAGACGTCGACGAGCACGTTCAAAGAGAACGGCGTGCAGCTTCGCTTCGACTTCACGACTTCGTTCCTGCCGAACACGAACGAAATGGCGGAATGCAATATCACCGAGAGCACGGTGAACATCGCACTTTCTTATGGCGAGAACCCGTTCTTCGCGTCGTGGCTCGACCAGAATGATGAAGTCGTGGACGTGGTGACGATCCCGCCGACGGGCAACGAAACGCTTTGGGGCGATTTTGACTGGGGCGACGGCTCGCTTTGGGGCGGCAGCATCGACAAGCTGGCGGTGCGCCAGATCCCGTGGAATATCCCGATTGTGTTTCAGCGCGGAAAGTTCTCGATCGAGGGCGACTGCCGCGCTGGCGTGAAGATCGGCATGTGCTATTTCCGGTATGAAGTTCTGGGCTATCTGCTGCAACGCACGGCATAGGGGACGACCATGAAAAAACTGCTGCTGGTTCTTGCGCTGCTGTTCGCGCCGACGGGTGCGCCCGCGCAGATCATCAACACATTGCCGTTCATCTTGCAGAACGGAACGCCGGCCGATGCCGCTGAAGTCATGGCCGACTTCAACCAGATCGTGAACAACGTAAACACGAACGCGGCGAAGAACGGCATCAATTCCGACATTACGGCGCTGCTCGGCCTGACGACGCCGCTGACCCCTTCGCAGGGCGGCTCGTCCGTCTACATTGGTGGCACTTCGACCGGCACCGCGAACGCAATCGTGGTCGCTGCGGTGACGCCCGCCACCGGGTTTGCCGTGAGCAATGGACGCCGCGTCGTGTTCACTGCGGGGCTGACGAATACGGGCGCGACCACGCTCAACGTGTTTTCGAGCGGGGTAAAGGACGTCTACAAGCTGGGGCCTTCCGGCTCGATCCCGCTGACCGGCGGCGAGATCGTCGCGGGCTCGATCGTGGAAGCGGTCTACGATGGCACACGCTACCAGCTAATTACGAACAACTTGTCGGTGCTCGGGCCGCTTACGAACGTGGCATCTGCGACCACGACCGATCTCGCGACGGTGACGAGCCACAACGCGAACATCACGGGCAACACCACGATCACGTCGTTCGGCGCGAACGCATCGCTGGAATTCCCGATCTACTATCTGAAATTCGCTGGCTCGTTGACGCTGACGTACAACGGCACCAGCCTGCTCATGCCGGGCTCGGCGAATATCCAGACCGCGCAGAACGATACCGCGGTTGCGCTCTACCTCGGCAGCGGCAACTGGCAGATCATTTCCTACCAGCGTGCGTCAGGCACGACGGTCGTGGCGACGGTGCCGCTTTGCGGCGCTTCCGGGCTTTCGATCACGAATAATTCGGGTACGCCGAACACGCTGATCGACATGACTGCACTTCAGACCGTGATGCAGGACACGGCTGGCGTCACCTATACGGGCAACAGCATTTCGGTTTCGGTGAATACGACCGTCACCGGAGCAAATGGGCTCGACACCGGCACGCGCGCAAACTCAACCTGGTATTATTTATGGTTCATCGGGAACGGCACGACTACCGCCGGGCTTGCAAGCCTGTCGTCGACTGCGCCGACGATGCCCGCGGGCTACACGTACAAGTGCCGCCTCGGGGCGATGCTGACGGATGGATCGGCTAACTTCCTGCGTACGCTCCAGAAAGGGCGCATCGCGCAATATGTGGTCGGGGCTGCGACGATTTTGCCAGTGCTGGCTTCAGGCGCGGCTGGAACATACTCGGCTGCTTCTCCCACGCTGGCGGCGACGGCAGCGGTGACGTTCTGCATCCCCGCCACGGCACCGCGAATTAACATCGGGGCGACAAATATATATGGCGGTGCAGCGGCAGCGAACGTGCTGGTGGCGCCGAACGTGAACTGGGGCGGCACGAACCGGGGTCCAGCCGGTACGTCGAACAACGCAGGTTGGCCCGTCTACCTGATCTCGGACGGCCGCGTGGCGAACGTCTGGATTACGCTTGAAACGACTACACTCGCATGGGCGAACTCGTCGGCCGGCGCGATTATGTGCTTCGGCTGGGAAGACGCGGTGAACGCGAACTGATTGCGGGCGTCTGGGGTTAGTGCTAGACATTCGCACCACACTTTAACGGGGGCATTTGCCATGAAAATCCGTGGATTTATTTACGGTCTTGTCGCCGCGGCTACGCTGGCATCTGCCGCTATCGCCGCGAACCTTCCGCTTCAGACCGGTCCGGTCGAAGTCAACCAGCTTCGCGCGGTCATTAACCAGTTGATCCAGCAGATCAACACTGGCGTCGGCGGCCTCGCGAACGCGCAGACTGGCGCAGTTGCGACCGGCGCTGGCACTGCCGAACAGACGCTCCAGCAGTGGACGATGCCTGCGAACTTCCTCGATACCGCAGGGCAGGGCGTCCGCATTCGTTGCTGGGGCACGACCGCGGCGAACGCGAACAACAAAACCCGCAAGCTGTATTTCGGAACGGCGGTCATCACGACAGCAACCGAAGCTGCGAACGCCCAGAACTGGGTGCTTGAACTCGTAGTCATGCGAACGGGTGCGGCTACGCAGTCGATCTCGGGCACCGGCCTTGCCGGTACGGGCGGCGTCACTCCGATTTCCTACGTTGCGCAGGGCGCGATCAGCCTTACCGCGGCGGTACTCATCAAATGCACCGGCACCGACGGCACCGACAGCGCTGGCGACATTACGGCCAACGGCATGCTGGTCGAAGTCATTA
>LNFM01002045.1_pt1 | contig 43531 bp, 42 predicted proteins | sample 596031 | NCBI WGS metagenome assembly LNFM01 (sample SAMN04254537, study PRJNA301005) | activated carbon metagenome | isolation source: dual media filters at the Ann Arbor, Michigan drinking water treatment plant | place: USA: Ann Arbor
TCGCTAGCATTTTCTCAATGCGAAGCCGCCGCCCCTGCCGTTCCAGGCGGGGGCGGGGCGCGCGGCAGCGCGGGTGGGGGCTTCAGCACTGCGCTAACCGTCGTTCTGCTCACTCGGGGGCCGCCTCGCGGCTCGGTGGCAAACGTCGTTCTGTCGCTCGATTCTCAGCCCAGACGCTCTGTTTCAGCCGCTGAGTTTTCGGCGCCGATGTCCTCTACCCCCTCCCCTCGCTTACTGCCGTCGCCTGCACGCGAGCGCCTGATGCGCGTGGTCCGCGAAGTACGACCACATGCGTCGCATCGTGTTCGAGCCTGGGTTGTACTTGTGATCGAGGTCGTTGACGCCCGCGACGTACCAGCCGCTCCACGTTCCGTTGAACCACTGGATTCGATAGACCTGCACGTTCCACTGGCGTTGACCGCGCTCGACGAAGAGCTCGCCGTCGACGTCGAGCGACAGCCCCGAGGTCCACCGCTGATCGCCCGTCGCTTGCCGGTCGAACATCACGCACTCGTCCTGCGTCGACAGGTTGTAGCTCACGCAATCGCCCGTCGGGCACCCTTGCTGCTGCGGTTGCGGACGCACGATCACCGGCGGCGACGGACGCACGTCGCGCGGCGCGATCGGCAGAATCGCAGGCCGAGGATACTCGGGCGCGACGCTCTGCGCGGCGACAGGAACAGTGGCTGCGAGCGAACATGCGACAGCGAGCGCGACGATCGCGCGTGACGATGCGTTGGCCATGGGACCTCCTCGCTCGCGCACTGTCAGAGTTGCGGCGAGCGTGGCGTTGAAATCCTCGAAATCTCCCGTCCTTGGCTGGCTAATGCATCTGCCAGTGCCCGCTCGGCTCGAGGCGAGATAGCCTCGAACCCGATGAGCGAAGGAATCGCCCTCGACCCCCTGCCTCGCGACGAGCTCCTCGCCGAAGAGCTCCGCATCGCGCGACTGAGAGAAGCCCTGCCGCAAATCCGCGCGGTGCTCTCTGGTGAGCGCAACGTGATCAGCCTGCAAGCCACGCTCGCGTGCCTGCTGTGGGAGACGCTGCCCTGGTGCAACTGGGTGGGGTTCTACCGGCGCGTCGACGAAACGACCCTCAAGGTGGGCCCCTATCACGGCACGATGGGATGCCTGACGATCTCGCTCGATCGCGGCGTGTGCGGCGCCGCCGCGCGCACCAAGAGCGTGCAGCTCGTCCCCGACGTGCACGCGTTCGAAGGACACATCGCCTGCGACGACCGATCGAGGAGCGAGCTGGTCATCCCCGTCTTCGACGCAGACGGGTACGTGCGCGCCGTGCTCGACCTCGACAGCCCGATTCCAAACGCGTTTTGCGAGGAAGAATCCAGGATTCTCGACGGTCTCTTGCGCGAGACCTTCACCGAGCGGGACGAGCTTCGCTGGTAGGGGCCCGTTCTGGCCTATACTGACGGCAAGCAACGACGATGGTGCACGACCTCGAGGCGCTCTCGATGAACGAGCTCATCCACCTGCAGGGCACGGTCCTGGAGGCGCTGCGTCGCCGTTTCGAAAGGCCGCTGGCGCTGGTGTTCACCGACGTCGTCGGCTCGACCGCGTACTTCGCGCGGTACGGCGACATCGCTGGGCGCTCGTTGCAGCAACTGCACTTCGACCTGCTGTCGCGCGCGCTTCCGCTCGGGGGCGGACGCATCGTCGACACCGCCGGAGACGGCGCGTTCACGGTGTTTTCGACGGTCGATCAAGCGGTCGACGTCGTCGCCAGGCTCTTGCTCACCGTCAGCCAGGCCAACGAGCAGCGATCGAACGAGCACCACCTCTCGATTCGCGTCGGCGTTCACTACGGTCCCGTGCTCACGGATGGAGTTCAGGTCACCGGCGACGCGGTCAACCTGGCCGCTCGCGTCGCGGGCACCGCGGATCCTGGCGGCGTTCGCGTCACGCGCGCGGCGTCTGGCGAGCTCGGAGGGCGCTGGCGCGTGCGGTGCCGCGCGATGCCTCCGGTCGAGCTCAAGGGCATCGTTCAGCCGGTCGAGCTCTTCGCGCTCGAGTGGCGCGATCCCACGGTGTTTCCCACGAAGGTGCGCATCGTCGAGACCAACGAAGAGCACGTCCTGCCCGCGAAGGACACGATCACCTTCGGCAGGCTCAAGGAGCACGACGGCAGGGTCGCCAACGACATCGTCTTGTGGCACCCCGACGTGCAAGCCACGATGCGCCTCTCGCGTTGGCACTTCGAGCTTCGTCGAACGCCCAATCGCATGATGCTCCGCGCGGTCTCCGATCAAATGACGGAGGTCGACGATCTACCCGTCCCGCGTGGAACCGAGGCTCCCGTCGGCCCCAACTCGGTCATCCGAGTCGCGCGCGTGCTCACGCTGCAACTGTTGTTGGACGCTCGCAACTCGTCGCCCGGCGAAGAAGACCCGCGCGCCGCAGGGACGCTGGGCTTCACCGTCGATCAACGCCGCAACGGGTGATCGTCGCGCTCGCATCGGGCGCCCAGCGAATCGACAGAGAGCTCCAGCGCGCTCACTCCGAGCGCCGCGCACTCGCTCACGAGCGCGAACATGGACGGCTCGTCGTCGCTCACAGCGAGCACGATGTCCCCGCCGCCCGCCCCGCTTGGTTTGATCGCGCAGCCGAGCGCCGCGGCCCGAGCGCTGAGCGATCGCATCACGTCCGTCACGATCGGGATCCCCGCTCGCGCGCCGAGCGCGTCCATCGCCTCGCCGTGCGCCCGAACGACGGCGACCAACGCCGTCGCGTCGTCGTCCCGCAGCGCGCGAACGAAGGCCTCGGACGCCTCGCGGACGCGCGCGATGAGCGCCCTGTGCTCGCTCGGAGCGCTCGAAGCGAGCTCTTTGACCCGCGCGACGAACGCCTTGGTGCTCACGGGCTCGCCCGTCCACAACACGCGCCACGCCGAGCGCTTCGGCCAGGACAGCCGCTCGATCGTCGTCGCCCGTCCCCCAGCGATCGCCGTGCAAAACACCCCGCCGATCGCGCTGGCGTACACGTCCATTCCGCTCCCTCCGCCTTGCGCTTCACGGTGCCCCTCGAGCGCGATCTCCGTCGCACGCGCGCGCGTCTGTTCGTCCGAGTCGTCTCCGCCGCTCGCTCGCAGCGCAGCAAAGAGCCCCGCGACGCACATCGCCGCGCTCGAGCCGAGGCCGAGCTTTCGGTCGCCGTCGAACAAGCTCGCGGGACGAACACGCGCCGAGATCATCGCGTCGACGAGCCCCTCTCGCCGCGCGCGCCGAAGGGTCGCGTCGAGCTCGGGCGTGAGCCATCCGTGCTGATCGCTCAGCGCGTCTTGCTGATCCGCGACGGCCTCGGCGTAGCGATCGACGGCCATCACCACCGCGGGAGCACCTTCGAGCACCGCGTACTCGCCGGCGAGCATGACCTTTCCCGGCGCCCGCCCCGCGGCGCGAGGGCGCATCACTGCACCCCTGGTCCAGGGCGCGCGACGCGCACGTCCACCGCGGCTCCCGTGGCGATCAACGCATCGCGGACGCGCTCGGCGTCGCTTCGCATGCACAGCACTTTGACGTGCGGGCCAGCGTCCATCGTCGAGTACGCCGTGACGCCATCGCCGCGAAGGGCCTCGACGCAGTCGAGCAGCGTCGCCGTCGCCGCCGCGTAATAGCGGACGGCAGGCCTCGCCGCGAGCGCGCTCGCGTGCATCGCGAACGTGCTCGCCTCCATGGCCGTTCCGACCTTCTCGAGGTCGCGCGCGAGCACTCCGTCGCGCACTTCGCGAAAGTACGCAGGCGCGCAGGCCACCCACGAGGGGTAGTACGGCGACGTCTTGGCGGTCTCGATCATGCCGTCACGAGAGGAGGTCTTCTTGCGCGCGAGCGAGGCCAGCGCGATGACCACGCACACGTCCCAGTGCTCTGCGGGAGCGACCACGCTCGCGGCGAGCGAGTCGTCGCCGACGAGCCCGGCGGCCAGCTCGACGAAGCCTCCGTACAACGATCGCGCCGCGGACGCGCTCGAGCGCCGAGCCCACGCGGACAATTGCTCGAGCGAAGCGTCGACGCCGTACGCCCGAGCCGCGGCCGTCGCGAGCGCGGCGAAGCCCGACGCGCTGCTCGCCAGCCCCGAGGCGGTCGGAAAGTGATTCACCGTCTCGACCCTGGCCCGACGATCGTCGCCCGCGATGGCCCTGACGCGATCGAGCAGCTCGACAGCGCGAGATTTGTCCTCGCCGTCGCGCGACTTCTGGTCGAACAGGACCACGTCCTCGCCGTCCTCGCCGCCCGCCTCGAGCGTCACGGTCGTCTCCGTCACCAGCGCGTCGAGCGTGATCGACAGCGACGGAACCGCCGGTAGATTCAGCGTTTCATCGGATTTTCCCCAGTATTTCGCGAGTGCGATGTTGGCGCAGGCGCGGGCGCGCCCGACGCCGATCGAGCGTCGATCGGTCATGGCGCGCGGGGTGTATCACAGCCGCTCAAGCGCGGCGCAGCCGGACCGTTCCGAGAAACAGCCCGACGGCGATCAACGCGCTGACAGTGTTCAACCAGGGTTCGAGCATCATGGCGATCTCCGTGTTCGCCACGAGTGTCTTCACGGCCCGTGCCACTCGCGCAGCGGGCAAATTCCGAGGCAAAATCGTGATCCTCGTCGGACAGCGTGCGCTGTGAGCCACGCCCCCGTGTGGTCCCCGAGCCACGCACAGCGCAGTGAGATGCGGGAGCAAGCTGCCAGCGGCGCGAGTGCAACGACAGTGGGCGCAGTGCTGAAGCCCCCACCCGCGCTGCCGCGCGCGAGCGAGTGAAACGGCAGTGGGCGCAGAGCTGAAGCCCCCACCCGCGCTGCCGCGCGCCCAATGGGCAGAACGCCAGTAGGCGCAGTGCTGAAGCCCCCACCCGCGCTTCCGCGCGCCCCGCCCCCGCCTGAAACGGCAGGGGCGGCGGCTTCGCATTGCGAATGCCTTGGATTCAGCCAAGTAAGTTGATTGTATGGCCCTTGCTCTGCAATGGCTACACGTCGCTCGATTCGTGTGTGTCGATGCTCGATTGAGGATCGCGTAGCCCTTGCAGAGCAAGGGCCATCACAATACACTCACGCTGCTTTCATCAGCATTTTCCCAATGCGAAGCCGCCGCCCCTGCCGTTTCAGGCGGGGGCGGGGCGCGCGGAAGCGCGGGTGGGGGCTTCAGCTCTGTGCCCACTGTCGTTGCACTCGCTCGCGCGCGGCAGCGCGGGTGGGGGCTTCAGCTCTGTGCCCACTGTCGTTTCACTCGCGCCGCTGGCCTCGCCTGCCCCGCTGCGCCGCCCGCTCTTGTCACTCCGCGCGCGCGCTCGCTTGCGTCTGAGCCGCGGGCGGCGGGCGCCCGCTCGTGCGGCGCTCACGCTCGCGCGGGAGGTCCACATGAAAACGTGTGCCCCTTCCGATCTCGCTCTCGACCGACACCTTCGCGCCCATCGCCTCGGCCATGTGCTTGACGATCGCCAGGCCCAGCCCCGTCCCTCCGAGCAGCCGCGATCGGCCCGTGTCCACGCGATAGAAGCGCTCGAACAACCGCGGAAGGTGCCTTGCGTCGATGCCCGGCCCCGTGTCCTCGACCGTGATGCGCACCGACGGAGGACGACCCGAGTCTCGCCCGTCCGGCGCGCCGTCGAGCGCCCGCGCCCTCACCGTCACCCGCGCCCCTTCGCCCGCGTACTTGATCGCGTTGTCGACGAGGTTTCCCAAGACGTGCTCGAGCCCGCGCCGGTCGGTAAACACCCGTCCGGCGTCGGGAGACACCGCGACGTCCAGCATGGTCTTCTTCGATTTGGCCGCGAGCGCGAAGAGCTCCACGACGTGCACGCATTGCTCGGCCACCGAGAGGCTCTCGGGCGCGAGCGAGAGCTCTTTCGCCTCGATGCGCGAGAGCTCGAGCAGGTCCTCGACGAGCCGCCGAAGCCGGTCCGCGTGCCGGTCGATAATCGCCACGAACTCCCGCGCGAACTTGGGGTCGTCGATCGCGCCTCCCTCGAGGGTCTCGACCGCCGCTCGCACCGCCGCCACCGGCGTCCGAAGCTCGTGCGAGACGTTCGCCACGAATTCGCGGCGCATCCCTTCGAGCCTCCTCAGCTCGGTCACGTCCGAGAGCACCGCGACGCAACCCTCGCGGGTTCCCCCCGGGCCGCGCAAGGGAGCCGCGCTCGCAGCGAGGGTGCGAGGACGAACGCCCTCGACCGTGAACTCCACGTTGGTTCGCTCGCCCACGCTCGCGGCCTCTTCGATCGCGTCGTGCAGCTCGCCCACGCACAACGCTTCGATCGGTCGTCGGCCGATCACCTGGTCCTGCGTGCGCAGAAACATCTCGCGCAGCGCCCGGTTGGCGACCACCACCCGCCCGTCGGCGTCCGTCACCACCACGCCCTCGACCATCGAATCGAGGATCGTCCCGAGTCGATCGCGCTCCGAACGCAAGGTCTCCATCGACGCCGCGAGGCCGTCGGCGAGCTCGTCGAGCGCCCCCGCGAGCTCGCCGACCTCGTCGTTGGCTCTCGTTCGCGTTCGCACCGAGAGGTCTCGCACCATCGAGCGCGCCGTGTCCGTCAGCGCGCGCACCGGCGCCGCCACGAGCTGCGCGGCGAGCGTCGACATCGCCGCGGCCCCCAAGAGACCCAACAGCGCCGCGATCGACAGCAGCCGACGCAACGTGGCCCGCTCGTTGGCGAGCACGTCGGGCTCGACCGCGACTCGAACGACCCACGCGCCGTCAGGCCCGTTGATTCGATGCGCCGCGTACACAAACGGTCGCCCCAACGTCCCGCTCTCGTGCGTCGCGACGCTCACCCCGTCGCGCCGCGCCGCGACCACCTCGGGGCGGTCGTTGTGATTGTTCATCGCGCGGACGCCCGCGGCCGTGAGCGAAGAGTCGCAGCGGACCACGCCCCTCGGATCGATCAGCGTGACGCGCCCGCGCGACGCCGCGGCGAGCGCCTGCACCGGGCGAGCGCAACGACCTTCGTCGAGGGCGTCGGCTTCGCGCATGGCGACCGCCACCGTCGCGGCGCGCAGGGCCAGATCATTGCGCGTTCGCAGTGCAAAATCCCGATCGAGCCCACGCGACGCGTACCACTGCGCCGCCGCCAGGCCGAACGTGATCACCACCACCGAGACGACGAACAACCGGAGCCGGATCCCGAAGCGAATCGGCTCTCGCGCCACGGGCTCAGCTCTCGACATCCGACGGGTTGTCGGCGAAGCGGTAGCCCACGCCGCGGACCGTGTGAATGTACGCTCCGGCCGCGCCGAGCTTCTCGCGCAGCCGCTTGATGTGCGTGTCGACCGTGCGCGTCTCGACCTGGAGCCTCAACCCCCAGACGTCCTCGAGCAGCGTGTCCCGGGATTGAACGCGGTTCTTGCGCTCGATCAACGTCGAGAGCAGCCGAAACTCCAGCGCCGTCAACGTCACCTCTTCTTCTTCGACGAACACCCGGTGCGCCGTGCGATCGACGCGCAGGCAGCCGAAGTTGATCATGTCGGACGCCGCGGCAGACTCGCCCTCCGATGGCTCCGCGCGGCGCAAGATGGCCTTTACGCGAAGGACCAGCTCGCGCATCGAGAAGGGCTTGACGACATAGTCGTCCGCCCCGAGCTCGAAGCCCACGACTCGGTCGACCTCTTCGCCCTTCGCCGTCACCATGATGACCGGGACGTGCTTGGTCTTCGGGTCGTTTTTCAGCGTCCGGCACACGTCCGATCCCGATCCGTCCGGCAACATCAGGTCCAAGAGGACCAGGTCCGGAGGCGACGACGACGCGCTCGACAGAGCTTCTTTGCACCGATCGAAGGAAACAGTCTCGAAGCCGGCCTGGTGCAAGTTGAACTCGACGAGGCGAACCAGGTCCGGCTCATCTTCGACAATCATGACTCGCGGTCGCGCTGCGGTGTTCACGGGTGCCGATGTCTACCGTTTCTATGTGACGACTTGATGACGCTCGAGTGTCGTATGGAAAGTATCCGCCTTGTCGGCGCGCCCGCAACCGGCGATGCTCTGGCTCCCTGAGTGAACGAGGGCGGTCGATGAGCTTTCGATTTCCGGTGTTTTTGCAGCCGCGCACGGGACAAACCGATCAACCCGGCACGGACAATGGGCAACCTGCACAGCAGCCCGAACAACCCACACAACCCGCGCAGACAGGCGCGAGCGATCCCGTTCCCGTGGCCGTGGACACGACGACGGCGCAGACGCTGGAGGTGAACCAGCAGCTCTGCGAGGCCGCCAATCGCAACATGCTGATCTCCGCGGCGGGCTACGACGCAGGCGCGCTCGTCGTAGGGCTGCTCACGTTCTTCATCCTTCGGCGCAAGCTGATCGGGACGTACGGGATCCGCTTGCTGGTGGCGGTGCTGCTCGCAGGGCTCGTCGGCGCGCTGCTCATGGGCTTCGACCCGGTGCGCGCAGACGACCTCGTGCGGTGCCTCAACTCCGCGGACTATCGACGGTACGTCTTTTTGCAGGAAGCCAACGTCGCGCGCGGCCTCGTGCTGGGCTTGCTCCCGACGAGCGTGCTCACCGCGATCGGCTGCTGGGCGATCAACAAGACCTGAATCGAGGCAGCGATGAGTGATCTCTTGATCGCCGTGGGCGGAAGCGGACAGCACACCGCGCTCGCGGTGGCGCGCCTCGCGCGCATCGGCGCGTTGACGGCCCCGAGGGCCTTCGTGATCGACGCCGATCGCAGCGCGCTCGCGGCGTCGCTCGAGTCCTTTGGAGGGACGGCGTCTGCAGGGGCGCCGCATCCGTTTCCAGGCGGCGCGACGGTGGTGCCGCCGTTCGACATCGACCGCGGGACGACGCAGTTTCGCTCGCTCTTCGTCGATCAAGATCACCCCGTCGAAGAGGAGCTCTTCGAGCTCTTCTACGACGAAGAGGCGGGCGGCTCAGGATCGACCGGCAGGCAAGGGCTCGACGTAGGCCGCGGCATGTTCGGCAACCCCGCCGTCGGCAGCGCCGTCTTCGCGAGCTCGCGCAACAAGATCATGAAGCCGCTCTTCGAAGTGGCTCGCGGCGCCAACCGCATCTTCATCGTCGGCAGCTTCCTCGGCGGAACCGGCGCCGGAATCATCCACCAGCTCGTCAAGCTCGTGAACCGCGAGGTCGACGGCAAGGTGCGCGCGAGCATGTTCGGCGCGTTTTTGCTGCGGTGGTTCTCGCTGCCCCCGGTGCAGGGGCTCACGGTCACGCCCGAGACCTTGCTCGCGAGCGAGGGGCACGGGCTGCAGTACTTCTTCAAGCACACGAAATACGACCTCGCTGCGTCGCTGCTCGTCGGCGCCCCGGACGACCCTGGCGCGTGTCCGCTGCTCGCGCTTCGGCCGGCAAACCCCGGCAACGCCGAGACGGTGAACCTGTTTCCGCTGCTGGCCGCGTACGGGCTCGAGATGCTGCCGCGAAAGACCGACCAGCAGCAGGGCAGCAAGACCTACTCGCTCGCGCACGACGACGCCGATCCGCAAGGGCTCTGGATCCTCAAGCAAGAGTGGAACAAGCCCGAGAATCCCCCGTCGCGCTCGGCCACGCTCGCGGCGCGATGGCAAGAGGCGATCTTGCTGCAGCAGCTCTTCGCGAGCTTCCTCGATCGCAAGAGCGACTTCGTGGGCTTCGACTACACGGGCTCGTCGAGCACGTGGAAGGGGCTCATGAAAGAAGAGGCCAAGAAGCACAACGTGAAGCTGGACCTGTACGCGCAGCGCGTGCTCGAAGCGCTCGTGCACCGCGGCAGGCAGCTCTACTTCTGCACGTCGTGGCTCGAGACCATCTTCGGCGACCTCGACCTGAGCGCTCCCGTAGGAAATTCGGCGGATCCGATGACCAAGAAGCTCTACGCCGATTGGCGTCATCGACGGTGGAACCACCCGCTCGCGCTCAACGAAGTGCTCGTCGCCGCCTACCAGCCGGTCAACGACAAGAAGGTCGAGCTCGACCCCAAGCTGCCCCCCGACTACGCGATGGCCGAGGCGATCGAGCGCGGGATCCTCTACGTCCTGAGGAAGAGCTGAGCCATGCGCGTACTGCTCCCCAAGATCCAGAAGCCCGCGGCAGAGCACGTCGACGTCGTCGCGTCGCTGCAAGAGACGTGGACGCCCCAGCCGCAGCACCTGCGAGCGAAGAGCTTTCCGACGCCTTTTTCGCAGGCCGAAATGATGACCCACGTGCTCGGGATGCTGAAGCTCGAGTCCGGCGGGCGGCCCGAGGACATCACCCGAGTCAACCCGGATATCCAGCAGAGCTACGAGCGCTGGGAGCTCGTTTTGCTCGGCATCACGCTGGGCGAGCTCGCGATCGAGACCGTCGATCTCAGGCAGCCGACGTTCGATAACTTTGGCCGCATGGTCGCGGACCTTCGCGACGAGTGCCGCTTCGTCACGCTGATCCGTGACCTGCGCGTCGCCGGCCCGCGCGGGACCGCGCTGCTCGTCGCGGGCACCGACCCCGAGTGCCTCTTCTGGTGCTCTCCTCGCATCCCCACCTACTGGAACGCGCTGAAGACCCGCATCTCGGGCCACGCCCTCGCGCCCGACGCGAGGCAGCTCCTGTCCGAGTGGCGCACGGTCCTTCAGACGAACGGCGCGTGGAACCTCGAGCTCGGCCCCGTCTGGCAAAAGGCTCTGCACATCGCGCTCGACGGCGTCGCCCCGACGAGCGGCACCGCGAAGCTCGGCGCCGACGCGCGCTTCGTCGGCCCCGTGTACCTCGAGGTCCCGCGCAAGCAAGAGCAGGGCGAGGTCGACCACCTCGCGCTCTACCTCCCGGTGCTCTCGCGCGGGTGGGGCTCGCGCTTTCAAGACCTGCTCTTTCTCAAGCCCGTCGAGCGATCCGCCGGCGTCGTCACCCTCGAGGACACCACCACGCAGCGCGTGATCGCGAGGATCGCCAAGAGCGTCGGCGCCGTCCGAGGTGACAACGCCGCCAGCGATCCCACCAGCGCGGTGAGCTCCGAGCGCTTCGAGTTTCTCTCGGGCGTCGGGCGCCTCGACGTCGACGAGAGCGCCGCGGTGCACCACGGGCAGCTGCACTGGCTCGATGATCACAACGGACAGCCCGGCTATCGCTCGCTCGTCGTCGCGCCGCTGATCGAAGCGGGCGCTCGCTCGCTGCGTCGCGCGGTGAGCGAAGCGGACGTGCGCGCGTTTCCCTCGCTGTTTCCCGACGCGCTTCGGCTCGTGTTCGCTGGGGGCGAGGCGACCAGCGCCGACGAAGTGCGCGTGCAGCTCTCGCGTCACGTCACCGCGCGTCGCAGCGCGGGCGTCGCGTTGCCTCAAACGGGGCTGCCTCCCAAAGCGTGGCGCCCAGGGCTCGCGCTGCCCAACGTCGTCGCGATCCCCGCGGTGAAATCCGCGCCCGCGATCGGGCTCGTCGAGCGCTACGGCCCCGAGGGTCGCGCGCAAGACGTCGGCGAGCTGCGCGCGCTCGGCCTCGCGATGTGGCTGTATTACCTGGGCGAATGCGAGATCCAACCCGAGCGCGGGCTCATCGTGTGGACTGCAGACGAAGGGCAAGAGCTCTTTGGTCGCGTACGAACCGCAGAGGGCGCGACGAGCCTCGAGGTGTGGCCCCACGGGCTTCGCCTCGCGAGCGAGCCCGCCGAGCGCGCGCGCGCCAGGGACAAGCGAGCGACGCTCCAGCGCTTTCTCGTGACCTGGGCGCGCAGAGGCGAAGGCGAAAACGAAGACCCGCGCGTGTGGGGTGAGCGCATCGGCGCGATGGCCGCGATGGCGTGGATCCAGTCGGTGATGGGCGGCAGCGACACCGAGCTGCGCCCCTTCGGTCCCGCGACCAAGCGCGCGCCAGAGACCTTCGCGCTCGGCGACGGAATGGGCCTTCCCCTGTTCGTCGACGAGTACTCGCGCGAGTGAGCGCCCTCAGCGCACCTTGCGCAGCACGTCTCGCACCTCGGTGAGCCGCGCGCGCGGAACGCTCACGCGCGTGGGCATTCCCCCGTCGATCCCGAGCAGCGTCAGCAGGTTCAGCCCAGAATCGAAGCCCGCCGCGAGCGTCACCGTCTGCTCGTCGAACACGACGCTCACCGTCGCTCGCTCTTGTCCGAGCAGCAGCGCGAGGGTCTTGTCGTACGCGCCGACGCGCCCGACGAACCCCGACGCGTCGACGTACGCGGCTCCGCCCTCGACCACGTAGCCCTTGGCCAGCTCGTGCGCGCGCTCTTCGTGCAGCGCGAACTCGTCAGCCGCTTCGTCGATGGACGCCCTGGCGTCGCCGTCCTTCATCCCGCGGACGAGGTAGTCCACGATCACCGCGCGGAGCTTCTCGTCTCGTGGCCGGCCGCGAAGCGCGCGATCGAACCACTCGCCGCGCTTGGACAGAGGACCGACGCGCGTGTCGACCGCGCGAGCGTCGGCGTCGGCGCCTTCGTAGGGCTCGCGGCCGTCGAGCTTCCATTTCACTGCGGAGTACAGGCCGTCGAGGTCGTCGTGGCACACGATCGTGTCGACGTCGCCCGCGCGCGCGACGACCTCGGGCGTCACCAGCTCGGGGCAGGCGCCGTGCTCTTGCTTGGTCGTGAGCACGAACCGCGGATCGTCTGCGAATCGACTGTGAAGCGCGTGATCGTGGTGGTCCACCCACATCGCCAATCGCTCGCCGAGCCCGTTGATGAACGGCTCGGTCACCGTCGAGAACCGCGCGCCCGTCCCCTCTGCGGCGAACGCAATATCGAGCACCACGACGCGCCCGACGAGCTTCGCGGGCTTGGGCAGCTTTCTCGGCGAGGCGAAGACGACGAACTTCACCGCGCTCAAGACGCGCTCTCTTCGATGGTGAGCACGCAGTCGCGAAGAATCGACGCGCTGCCGCTCGCTCCGCCAGCGCCCGCTTGCATCGGGGCGAAGCCCGAAGGGATCGCGCCTCCGGCGAAGTCCGCGAGCCAGAGCTTCTCGTCGTCCGCGCGCAAGAGCGTCGCGGTGGCGATCACCTTCGAGGTCGTCTCGATCTGCACGCGGCGATCGACGAAGCGCTGCCACGAGTCGCTCGCGCCTCCGACGTTGAGAAACGACCGCATCTGCGAGAGCCAGACGTGCTGCGCTCGCGCGTCGCGCAGGTCGAGCTTGCCGTCGTTGACGATCTTGACCGAGCTCTTCAGCCACTCGTTGTAGCAACCCTGACACACGCGCGCGCGCAGCTCTTCGCCGATCGCGACGAGCAACGTGCCCGAGCGAAACGGGTTGCCCTTCAGCGCCGCGCCTTCGGTTTGGCATCGCACGCATCGAACAATCGCAGTCGCAGTCGCAGTGGCGGTCGTGGTCTCGGGCTCAGCGCTCATGCGCTTCGTTATCCGCCGCGGACTGGCTTACGGCAAGCGCGCTTCGATCGCGGCGAGGTCGAAGCTCGCGAGCAGCGCTGCTGTGCGCGGGGCGCGCGACGGATCACGGGCGAGCGCGGCGCCGAGCCTGAACAGGTCTTTCGGCACATCGACGTCGTAGCAGGGCTCGAGCACCCACGGGTGCTCGCCGACGGAGCGAAGGGCGATCATCGTCTGCGAAAACACACGCGGAGTGCTCCACTCGATCCCCGAGAAGAGCGTCGGCTCGAACCGCCTGGCGCCGAGCAGGTAGTAGCCGCCGTCCTCTGCGGGGCCGATCACGAACGCGCTCGCGTGCGGCGAGCCCGGCTGCTCTGTGAGCAACGACAGCGCGGCGCGCAGGCGCGCGGCAGGAAGGGTGGGGGAGTCCGTTCCGATCAGGATGACGGCGGAGTATTGCGCGGAGAAGAGCGCCTCGCTGACGCGGGCGAGCCGGTCTCCGAGCGTCCCCTCGCCTTGATCGATCCAAGCGACCGGCGCAGGCACGAGCGCTTCGAACGATGGACGCGCGTCGGACGGCGTGTAGGCCACCGCGAGCTCTGCCCCATCGATCGATCGCGCCTGCTCGAGCTTGTCGAGCAGCATCGCCTCTGCGAGCGCCCTTCGCTGCTCGCCATCGAGCGCGGGCGACAGTCGGGTCTTGCTCTCGCGTTCGCTCGGAAACTTCGCGACCACCACGAGCGCGACGCGCGCTTTGCGCTCGACGTTCACGCGCGCCTTCGCGTTCCCGCGGTTTTCATGGCGTATTTCGTCATTTCCCACAAGGCCTTGGCGCCCGTGGTGCTCGTGAGCGGGACCTCGCCGTCCGCGATGCGCCGGAGCTGCGCTTCGTAAAACGACAGCTCGGGCAGCGCGCGCTCGTCGAAGAACCGCACGCCGGTCTTCACGGGTCGCACCACGCTCTCGCGGCTCTCGCCGCGCAGCACGCGCGCGGGCCAGTCGGGCTCGCACGCGAGCGGCCTCGCGAGCCCGATGAAGTCCGTCGCGCCGTCAGAGAGGGCGCGCTCGATGCCGTCGACCGTGCGAAATCCGCCGGTCACCGCGAGCGGGACGCGCACCTTCGCGCGCACCTTCGCGGCGAACTCGAGGAAGTACGCCTCGCGCGCGCGGCTTCGCTCGCCCTGAGGCGAGCCCTTCGAAGAGCCCATCATCGCCGCGGCCTCGTAGGTCCCGCCGCTGACCTCGACGCAGTCGATCCCGTCTCGAGCGAGCGCTTCGATCACCGCGAGCGACTCGTCTTCAGTGAAGCCTCCGCGCTGAAAATCCGCGGAGTTGAGCTTCACGGCGACGACGAAGTCACGGCCGCACTTGTCGCGGATGGCGCGGTACACCTCGCGAGCGAAGCGCATGCGGTTCTCTGCGCCTCCGCCCCACTCGTCCTCGCGCACGTTGTGCTTGGGCGAGAGAAACTGGCTGACGAGATACCCGTGCGCGCCGTGGATCTGAACGCCCGAAAACCCTGCCTCTCGCGCGAGGGCCGCGCTCGTCGCGAAGCGCTCGATCAGCGCGAGGATCTCGGCGGAGGTGAGCGCGCGCGGGGTCCTGAAGACGGCCTTCATCTCCGCGGAGTAGCCGATCGCCGAGGGCGCGACGGTCTCGCGGTTGAGCGCGGCTGGCGCTTGTTTTCCTGGGTGATTGAGCTGCATCCAGAGCTGCGCGCCGTGGGCGCTGCCCGCGCGCGCCCAGCGAGCGAAGCCCTCGCGGTCCGAGGCGTCGTCGAGCACGACGTTGCCGGGCTCGCTGATCGCGCGGCGGTCGATCATCACGTTGCCCGTGAGCACCACGCCAGAGCCTCCGCTGGCCCACGCGCCGTAGAGCCGCTCCATGCGCTCGACAGGAACGCGCCCGTCGGAGCCCGCGAGCGCCTCGCTCATGGCGGCCTTGAAGAATCTGTTCTTCGCACGCGCGCCGCACGGGAGCACGAACGGCTCGCTCGAGCGCAGCGCGACCATCGCTTAGAAGAGGGCCTTTCCGCGCTCTTTCCACAGGTCGAGGATGATGCCCGCGGTCTCTTCGATCGCTCGCCCTGTGACGTCGACGACGGGCCACTGCGGGTGCGCGCGAAAGATCGCCTGCGCGTACTCGAGCTCTTCGCGAACGTGTTCGCGGAGGCCATAGTTGGTGTCCGGCGGCATTCCGAGCTGACGGAGCCTCGCGCGGCGGATCTCGAGCAGATGATCGATGCCGATGGTGAGCCCGACGACGCGATCCTGCGGGATCTCCGAGAGCTCAGCGGGCACAGGAACGCCCAGCACGAGCGGGACGTTCGCCACCTTGATGCCGCGGTTGGCGAGGTACGTGCTGAGCGGCGTCTTGGAGGTGCGCGAGACACCCGCGAGGATGAGGTCCGCCTTGCGGAGGTTGCGCGGCTCTTTGCCGTCGTCGCTCTTGACCGCGAACTCCACCGCTTCGATGCGGCGAAAGTACTCTTCGGACAGAGGGAGCGCCGAGCTCGGCAGCCCCAGCGGCTGCGCGTCGAGGAAGCTCGAGAGCTTGCCGAGCATCGCGCCGATCACGTCGACGCTCTCGACCTTCTTCTCGTAGCAAACCTGATGGATGAACTCTCGCAGCTCCGGCGAGACGATCGTGAACACGAGCAGCCCGCCGTCGCGAGCGCACGCCTCGATCACGGCCCGCGCCGCGTCGCGGTCGCGCACCCTCGCGTGAAAGCGGATGCGGACCTTTTGATCGGGAAACTGCAATAGCGACGCGCGAACGACCCTCTCGGCGGTCTCGCCGGTCGAGTCGCTCATCACGTCGATGGGGGGTTTAACTGCGTCCATGAACCTTCTGACCAGCGCTGCGGCCCCTCCCCGTCACTCCGAGCGCGGCCAGTATACCCTCAGCCCTTGAGCATGCGGGCGCGACGGTTCGTGTTCTTCTTCTTGAGCTTCGCCCGGTAGCGAGCGGTCTTGTTGCGCGTCTTGCTGCGCTTGATCTTCGAGCCAAACAGGTACATGGCAGCGGTCCTTCGGTGGGTCGTAAGGGTCCCTGATTGATTTCGCCCCTCTTGGGGGAGAGGGCTTTTCGCAGGGGGGTGAGCGTTTACGACCGGGGCGCGGGTTTTGTCAATTCGTTCCGCGTCGAAACGCTTGACCCGGCTTCCCTCGGGTCGATAGGCTGAATCTCAAGCAAGTTCGATGGAAGCACCGCCGTCGAAGCCGCGTCAGTTCGCGCTCCGATTTATTTCGGGCAAATACCAGGGTGGGGAGTTTCCCATCGTCCCTGAGCGCGAGCTGGTGATCGGCCGATCGAACGATATCGACGTCGCGCTCATCGAGGACATGGTCTCTCGGCGGCACGCGCGGGTGATTCTACAAGGCGATTCGCTGGTCATCGAAGACCTCGGATCGACCAACGGCACCTTCGTCAACGGCGAGAAGGTCCGTCGCGCTCGCTTGAAAGAGGGCGACAAGATCCTCATCGGCACGAGCATCATCCGCGTGGCGCTCGCCGACGGCGAGCCCATGACGCGCTCGGAGTCCGACGCGAAGATCAAGCTGCAAGAGACCGCCGCCGGACGCCGCACCAGCCAGGTGCGCACGATGAGCGGCAACCTCTCGGAGGTCGGGCTCGTCGACCTGTTGCAGCTCTTTACGACCAGCAAGAAGTCGGGCGTGCTCGTCGTTCGTCGCGACGAAGACGTGGGCCGCATCCACCTGCGCCGCGGCCAGATCGTGCACGGCTCGATCAACGAAAACAGCGATGTTCCTGCGCTCAAAGCGATGTATCGCTTGCTCACGTGGGAGCACGGGACCTTCGAGCTCGAGGCCCCCGACGAGCGCGAGTTCGCCGACGAGATCACGCTCTCGACCGAGGCCATCTTGATGGAGGGCATGCGGCAGATCGACGAGATGAAGCGCCTGCAGTCGTCGCTGCCGCCCTCGACCGCGCACCTGTCCATCCCGTCGCCGCTCGCTCCGGCGCTGCGCGAGCTCAACCCCACCGAGCTCGACATCTTGCAGCTCGCGCTCAACCACGGAAACGTCGAAGCGATCCTCAACCGCTCGAAGGTCTCGGACCTCGAGACGTGCGAGGTGCTCGTGAAGCTCCTGCAGCGCAACTACCTGCGCACCGGCTGAGCGGTGCCGCTCTAGAGGGCGTCCGGAGATCGTTTGTGGCGAGCGCGCCCGCAGCGAACGACCAAGCCGTACTTACGTACGGCGCGGGAGAGAGCGAGGACGTAAGCCGTCACAAACGATCTCCCGACGCCCTCTACCGCTGCAAGAGCAGCAGATACGCGTCGGTGAGCGACACCGCGAGCGCCGCGGCGCTCTGGTGGCTCTCTCCGTCGCCGAGGTGACGGTCGGGGTGGTACTGCCGCAGCTGCGCGCGATACGCGCGCTCGATCTGGCTCCGCGTCGCGCCGGGGCTGAGCTCGAGGTGCGCGTACGCCTTGGAGACCTGCATGCCCTTCAGCCGAGCCCTGCGGGTCGAGTTGATCGCGTCGAGCTCTTCGTCCGCGGCGGGGCGGCGGTTCGCGGTCTTGCCCCGCAGCCGACGGCGGCGCTCGAGCTCGATCCCCAGCGAGTCGTCGGTGATGCGCGCGATGCCCAGCTTGTCCACGAGCGACGCGGGGGCGTCTCGGCCGCCGGGGCTGCGCGCGCCGGGCCCTTGCGTGCCGCCCGACGAGGGAGGCTCGATGGCATCACGAATGCCCTTGTTGATCCGATCCCAAATCGTCACGGGGCCATCACCGCCTTCGCCTTCTCGAGCATCCGCGCGAGGATCGCGTCGCTCTTGTCGTCCACCGTCGTGAACACGACGCCCATTCCGGGCGGGTCGTTTTGCACTCGAACGACCTCGCCTTCGGCCTGCACGGTCTCGACCTCGTCGTCGATGACGAGGAAGCGAACCTTCACTTTGGTGCCCACCGGCAGCGGCTCGTTGCAGCGCAAAAAAGCGCCCGATCGCGAGATGTTCGCCACGTACTCGCGCACGAACGCGTCGAGCGACTCGAACTCTTGATTGATGGTGACGCGCTCTTCGATGCGTCGTCCTTCGTCGCGAATCATGAGTGCTCGACCGCTCCCTTCCAACGAACTCCAACGAATCAACTCGTCGATCAGCGCCGGTCATCCATCGAGGGCTCCGCGCGGCGGCGCGTCTTGCGCGACCGCTACTGACCGCTCAGATCGAACTGCTCGATATGGTACTCGGGCTTGGACGTCACGACGATCCGGCGCTGATACCTACGCTGCGCCTCTTCGAAAGCCTCCTTGGCCTCGTGCTTGAGCGCGTCGGCGACCGCGGGGTGCGCGTGCACGACGATCGTGTAGCCCTTGAGCTGATCTCGCTCTCGGCGAATCTGCCGCAGCACTTCGTAGGCGATCGTGAGGCGCGAGGAGGTGTGCCCGGTGCCGTCGCAGTAGAAGCAGGGCTCGTAGAGCTGTCGACCGAGCGACTCGCGGGTTCGCTTGCGGGTCATCTCGATGAGCCCGAGCTCGCTGATGCGCAGGATGCTCGTCTTGGCCTTGTCCTTGGCGAGGGACTCCGCGAGGGACTTGTAGACTTTGTCGCGGTTTCCCTGGCGCTCCATGTCGATGAGGTCGAGGATCACCAGGCCGCCGAGGTTGCGCAGGCGAAGCTGGTAGGCGATCTCGTCGACGGCCTCGAGGTTGGTCTGCGTGACCGTCTCTTCGACGTCTTTTTGGCCGACGAAGCGCCCGGAGTTCACGTCGATGGCCGTCAGCGCCTCGGCCTGATCGATGATCAGGTAGCCGCCCGACGGCAACGGAACCTTTCTCGCGAGCGCCCTGGCGATCTCGTCTTCGATCCCGTACGCGTCGAAGAGCGGCTCGTCGCCCTGATAGAGCACGATGTCGTCCTTGCGCTCGGGCATGAACCGCTCGACGAACCGCGCGCACCGGGCGTGCGCCTCGCGGTCATCGATGATGACCTTCTCGATTTCGGGCCCCATGGTGTCGCGCACGGTGCGGAGCACCACGTCGAGCTCGGAGAAGAGCAGCGTGGCGCCGCGGGCTTGCTCGCGCTTGCGCCAGATGTCGTTCCACAGGGTGACGAGGTAGGCGACGTCGGTCTTCAGGCCCTTCTTGGTGAGGCCCTCGCTCGCGGTGCGGACGATGATCCCGCCCTTCTCGGGCTTGAGCTGCTCGATCACCTCGCGCAGGCGCCTTCGCTCGCGCTCGGAGCCGATGCGCTTGGACACGCCCACGTGCTCGACCGTCGGCAGATAGACCGAGTATCGACCCGCGAGCGAGATGTGCGAGGTGCACCGCGCGCCCTTCGTCCCGATCGGGTCCTTGCTGACCTGAACGACGATCTCTTGCCCCTCCCGCAGAAGATCGCGGATCGGCGAGCGCACGGGCTTCTCTTTGCGGGGGGGCCGTCCGCCGCCGCCGCCGCCGTTGCTTCGTCCGCCGCGGTGCCGCGCTTCTTTGCGCTTCTGGCGCTGCGACTTCGGGAGCTTGCGCTGCCCGCCACCACCGCCGCCACCACCGCCGTTGCCACCACTGCCACCGCGATGAGCTGGCGCAGAGACTTCGGCGCCCGAGTCCGCGAGCAGGTCCGAGACGCCGACCTCGTCGTCGATCGCGCCCTCTTCGTGGCTGTGATGGCTGTGATCGTCACCGTGAGAGCGCGCGGAGAGCCCGTCGTCGTCTTCGGCGGCGTCGTCGGCATCTTCGCCGTCGGCGCTGTCAGCACCGTCCGCGCCGTCTGCCGCGTCGACGCCATCGACCGCGTCAACGTCGCCGTTGTCCGGCGCTTCGGAGTCGCCCGACGCAAGCAGCTCGTTGTCGCTGGCATCGTTGACGGGCTCACCCTTTTGCGGCGGGAGGCCGGCGCTGTCGTCGTCCTCCGAGAAGACGGTCGTCTCGCGCAGTCGCTGCTCGGCGACGACGTCTTCGGAGTGAAGAAACGCTGCTCGTTCGAGGCCGATGTCGACGAAGGCGGCGTTCATTCCTGGGAGCACGCGGGTCACGCGTCCGAGGTAGACGTCGCCCACGTTGCTGCGCTCGCCGCGGCGTTCGATGAGCAGTTCGGTTACGATTCCGTTTTCAATGAGTGCGACTCGGGTCTCGCCGATGTCGACGTTGATAACAATCTGGTTGCGGGGCATCCCATCGCTCGCGTGGAAAATTCTTGGGTTTGCGCGAATGCGCCGCACCGGGAGCACCGCGCTATCTTCCTGCGCGGGCCGGGGCGCTTCCGCCGCGGACGCACGGAGCACGGAGCGAGCGATGTGCGCTCGGACCGCCCAACCATGCGGAGCCAGGAGGGTAGCCCGAGCGGCGTTCGGGCCGCTAGCACAATGAGTTACCCCTCCGAGGCCCATACGGCCCCGTATCCCCGATCGCCCCCGACGCGACGGGCTCGAGCTCAGTTGCTCTCGAAGATCGACTCGATCTCCGAGACGGTCTGCTCTTCGGACCAGGTCCGGGCGACGGCGATCTCTTTGACGATCAGCCCGCGCGCGGTCTCGAGCATGCGGCGCTCGCCGAAGGACAGGCTCTTTTCGACCTTGAGGCGGTAGAGGTCGCGCAGGACCTCGGCGACGTCGTAGATGCTGCCGGTCTTGATCTTGTCCATGAAGCCGCGATAGCGGCGGTTCCACGTCTGGTTGTCGAACGCGACGTTGCGCTCGCGGAGGATCTCGAAGATCTCGAGCACTTCGCCCTCGGACACGATCGAGCGGAGCCCGACGGTGTGCGCGTTCTTCACCGGGACCATGATGCGCTTGTCGCTGTCGAGAATGCGGAGGACGTAGAAGCGCTGGCGCGAGCCCGCGATATCACGCTCTTCGATGCTGACGACCTCGGTCACGCCTTGCGCGGGGTAGACCGCCTTGTCGCCGACCTTGAACTCGCTCTTCGCTACCTGCTCCTGCATGACGACTCCTTCGGCCCCCTCGGCTTCGGGTTGGCTCGGGATGAACAACAAACACGGAAATCTGAGGCAAATCCGGGGTGATCGACACCTTCACCGCTCGTTCCGTCGAACGTGCAGGGATCGAACGCCTGGCGCCCGGTCGAATTCCCGCCCGGGGCGCTCTGAAGCAACAGAATACCCCGCTTCGATGGGGCGTGTCTTCGGCGGACGCTGAAATCTCCGCGAAATCTCTGCGCGCCACCCGGGGATCCGACGATCACAACCGCGGCTCGATGGAGCCGCAGAGTCATCACCGTCGAACCACTCGGGTCGCCAAAGGAATGACGCCGAACGCTAGGGGAGACCCCGCAGCGCGTCAAGCCCCGCGTCAAAGTAAATGCCGCAACGCGGCAAACCCCTGCGATTGCTCGAGACCGCGGCGGTCGAGCGGGGGGGGGTTTCAGCGCGGCGCGTTGGCGGCCGCGGGCGTGCCCTCGAGCGACGAGAGGTCGGGCAGCTCGTTGATGTTCGGCATGAGCACGATCTCGACGCGGCGGTTGAGCGCGCGGTTCTGATCGGTGTCGTTGGGGTTGGCCGGCTGAAACTCGGCGTACCCGGCAGAGCCCAGGCGCTCGGCCGACACGCCGTTCTGCGCGAGGAAGCGCGAGACGTTGACGGCGCGCGCGGTCGACAGCTCCCAGTTGTCCGCGAAGCGTCCGCCGCGGCCGATCTGCACGTTGTCAGTGTGACCCGCGACGAGAAAATCTCGGTCGGGGATCTGCGAGAGCACCTGCGCGACCTGGCGAAGCACCTCTTCGCCCTCGCGACGCAGACGCGCGTCACCCGAGTCGAACAAGATTCCCGCGGGCAGCTCGATCACCATGCGTCCGCGCACGATGCGCACGCGCAATCTTCCCTGGTCGATCATCGCTCGAAAGCGTCCGATCATCTGACGGAAGGTCGCGAGTCGAGCCTCTGCTTGTTGCTGTTGACGCCGGAGCTCCTCTTCTCGACGTCGCGCGGCGTCGAGCTCTGCTTGCGTCTGCGTGTTGGACGCTTGCAAGCGTGAGACGTCTTCTCCCAGCGCGCGGAGCCGTGAAGCCATCTGCTCGCTCGTCGCGCGAAGCGACGCGAGCTGCTCGTTGAGACGATCGCGCTCGCCGCGCATCGTGTTGAGCTCGCCCTCGAGCTGCTGCGCGCGCCGCAGCGCTGCGCGGTGCTCCTCGCTCGGACCGCAGGCCCCTGTGCCTGCCAGCGCCAGCGCCAAGAAAACTCCCGACCATCGCAGTGAAATTCGCATCCGTATCGCCTCGCCTTTTCGAAGGGGCCGAGATCGGACGCATGTTTCTATGCAGAAGTCAACAAATAAGACCACGACATGTGTACATGCGTTGCCCTACGTCGACTTGCTTGACAACGTATGAGTGTGGCAATACAACACAACACAGACAACCTCGGTCACCCCAACTAGAACCGAGATTCTGGAGGATCACATGGCTACTGCAAAGAAGACTGCGAAGAAGGGCACTGCGAAGAAGGCCGCCAAGAAGGGCGCCAAGAAGGCCGCCAAGAAGGGCGCCGTGAAGAAGGCTGCCAAGAAGGGCGCCAAGAAGGCCGCCAAGAAGGGCGGAGCCAAGAAGGCCGCCAAGAAGGGTGGAGCCAAGAAGGCCGCCAAGAAGGCCGCCAAGAAGCCTGCCAAGAAGGCTGCGAAGAAGCCTGCGAAGAAGGCCCCCGCTGCCGCTCCGGCCGCGGCTTCGTCCGACGAGAGCGAGTGAGCCTCGGCTCACAAGCCCTCAGTGAGGCGTGATCGCACTCGATCACACAGTTCCTCACAGTGAACGCCGATCAAAGGTCTTTCGGGACGTTTGATCGGCGTTCGCGTTTCTCCCGCTCGGGCGCTTCGGGGAGCGAGCCCGCCGGGTTGGTCACTCGCCGTCGGGAGCGCCGCCGGCTTTGCGCGGGTCGCTCGAGGCGAAGAGCACGCGCGATCCGCTCCGATCACCGACAGAAATCGCCGTCGCCGCGGCGAGGGGTGAGTCGCTCTCGAGCACGTTGTAGCCCCGCGCGCGGAGCCCCACGCGAACGTCTTCGGGCACTTCGCGTTCGACCAGCAGCTGGTCGGGCGCTCCCTGGTGATGAACGCGCGCCGCGCTCACCGCGGCTTCGACGGACATCCCGTGGACGAGCACGTTGAGGACGATCTGCGCCGTGGCCGTCGCGATGCGCGGGCCCCCCGACGCGCCCGCGACGAGCGTGGGTCGACCGTCGCGCAGCACGATCGTGGGGGACATCGACGAGATGGGACGACGCCCCGCGACCAGAGAATTTGCTCGCGAAACAGCGAGACCAAAGTTGTTTCCCGCCGTGCCGATCGAGAAGTCGTCGACCTCGTCGTTGAGCAACACGCCCAGCGACGGAACGACCACGCGCGAGCCGAACGAGAGGTTGACCGTGGTCGTGAGCGAGACGGCCATTCCGTCGGCGTCGACCACGCAGAGGTGCGTCGTTCCTGCGTCGCGCGCGGGCTCGATGACGACGACAGGACGCGAGCGCGACGGGTCGAACGTGCGGTGCCGCTGCGCCAATCGCGTGGCAGAAAGCAGCGATTGCGCGAGCGGCGACGGCGTGTTGGGGTCGCCCGCGCCAGGGTCGCCGACGTAGCGAGTGCGATCGTCGAACGCGTGCTTCCATGCGTCGGCGAGCGCGTGCGCGTACGCGCTCGAGCCGTGAAGCAGCGGGAGATTGCGCGCGGCGAGGCCGTCGATCTGCGCGAGCGTCTGCGCGACGACGAGGCCGCCAGCGCTGGGCGGAGGCGCCGTAACGACGGTGTTTCCCCGGAAATTCACGGTCAACGGCGCGCGCTCGACGACGCGATAGTCGCGGATGTCCTCGGCGGTGAGCACGCCCCCCTGCGCGCGAACATGATCCGCGATCGCCGCCGCGAAGGCGCCTCGCACGTAGCGCTCGCCCTCGCGCCCGTAGCGCTCGAGCGTCGTGGCGAGCGGCGCTCTTCGCAGCAATTCACCGGCGACGTACGGAACTCCCCCGCGCGAAAACACCGCCGCAAACGCAGGATTGCTCTGGAGCTCCGGCCTCTCTTGCGCGAGCCGGTCCGCGAGAAACGGCGACACGCGAAAGCCCTGTCGCGCGAGGCGCACCGCGGGCGCCGTCGCGACCGACAGCGGTCTTCGCCCGTATCGTCGCGACAGCTCGACGTAGCCCGTCGGCTCGCCAGGAACGGCGACGGCCAGGCCGCCCACCTGGCTCGCCCGCGACGCGTTGGGCGCGCTGCGAATGCGCTCGGGCGTGAGCGCGGCCGGCGCCGCCTCGCGAAAATCGACGAACGTGCAGCGGCCCCCGCTCGGCTGACACACGAGCGCGAAGCCCCCTCCCCCGAAGCCCGACGAGCTGGGGCTGGTGACTCCGAGCGCGAGGGCTGCGGCGATCGCGGCGTCGACGGCGTTTCCTCCGGCGCGCAGCACTTCGACGGCGGCGCGCGAGGCGTCGGCGTTGTCCGCAGCAGCAGCGAATCGCCGGCCGGACCACGGGTCGCGAAACCATCCCCGAGCCCACGGAGCGGCGAGCACCACGACGCTCGCGGCGAGCGCGCCGACAACAACTCTGTGACTGCGCGGGTGGACAGGCTTTCGATTCTTCTTCATCGCGCTACCCTCCCCCGCCCACGAGAGCAGCGCGGCCGAGCCGCGAAGGAGTCATCGAGCATGCGCGTCGCCGTTGTGATGGATCCCATCGAGAGCGTTTCGGTGGACAAAGACACCTCGTTTGCGTTGATGCTCGCCGCGCAGTCGCGGGGGCACGAGGTGTTCTACCTCCAACAGCGACACTTGCGGTCCCTGGGCTCGGAGCTGTTTGCGACCGTTCGTCCGGTGACGTTGCGCCGCGCCCGGCCGCCCGAGCACGCCACCATCGGCGCGCCGCGCGACGTCAACGTGGGTGAGTTCTTCGACGCGGTGTTGATTCGCACCGACCCGCCCTTCGACCAGAACTACCTCTACGCGACGCTTCAGCTCGAGCTCGTGCGAGGAAAATCGCTGGTGGTCAACGACCCGCGCGGGCTCAGGGACGCCAACGAGAAGCTCTACACCATGCACTTTTCTGACGTGATGCCCAAGACGCTCGTCACGTACGAGCCCGAGGCCATCCGGCAGTTCGTGAGCGATCTCGGCGGAACGGCGGTCATCAAGCCCCTCGACGGCAACGGCGGGCGCGGCGTGATGGTGCTCAAGCTCGATGACCTGAATTTCAACGCGATCATCGAGGTGAGCTCCGGCGAAGGGCGGCGGCCCGTGATGGTGCAAGAGTTCTTGCCGGACGTTCGCAAGGGCGACAAGCGGGTGATCTTGCTCGACGGCGAGCCGTTGGGCGCGATCCTGCGCGTGCCCAAGAGCGACGAGGCCCGGAGCAACATGCACGTCGGCGGCACCGCCGTCCCCACGGATCTCACCGCGAAAGAGCTGGAAATCTGCAAACGAATCGCGCCGCGACTGCGCGCGGACGGGCTGTACTTCGTCGGGCTCGACGTCATCGGCGAGAAGCTCACCGAGGTCAACGTGACGTCGCCGACGGGCATCCAGGAGCTGCGCGATTTCACCAAGACCGACCCCGAGGGTCGGGTGATCGCGTGGATCGAAGAGAAGGCGAAGGCGCTGCGGGGCGCGTAGATCGCGCGTTTCGCCGACGTCTGGCGCGGACCGAAATCGCAGACGCCCGAAGGCGCGGACGTCCGCTCGAAATCCAAGCGTTTGTGGTACATGACGCTACGTCATGCCCGTTCCTCATCCGGCGCCGATTTCGGGACACAGTTACAGCGCGGTCGAGCTCGTGGTGGATCGCGACGCGGTCGTCATGCTCGATCAACGGCTCTTGCCGACAGAAGAGACGTACTACCGCTACGACACGGTCGAGCAGGTGGCAGAGGGCATTCGCGCGATGGTGGTTCGCGGAGCGCCTGCCATCGGGATCTCTGCCGCCTACGGGCTCGCGCTCGCGGCGCGCTCGGATCGCGCGCGGGGTGACTTCATGGGCGAAATCACCCGCGCGGGCGAGATGCTCGCGGGGACGAGGCCCACGGCGGTCAACCTCTTCTGGGCGATCGAGCGCGTCACGAACAAGTGCAGAGACTGGGCGGACCTCGGTCACGAAGAGCGCTCGCGACGCGTGGCGGACGAGGCGATCGAGATCCACCGCGAGGACGTCGAGGCGTGCAAGAGCATGGGCGCGATCGGCGCGCAGTGGATGCCCGACGACGGGACAGTGCTCACGCACTGCAACGCGGGCGCGCTCGCGACGGGCGGCTACGGGACGGCGCTGGGCGTGATCCGCGCGGCGATCGCCGCGGGAAAGCGCGTGCGAGTGCTAGCCGACGAGACAAGGCCGTACCTGCAGGGGGCGCGGCTCACCGCGTGGGAGCTGTACATGGACGGGATCCCTGTCGAAGTGATCACGGACAACATGGCGGCGCATTTCTTTTCGCGTGGAGAAATCCAGGCTGTTGTCGTCGGCTCCGATCGCATCGCGGCCAACGGCGACGTCGCGAACAAAATCGGAACATACGGCGTCGCGTGCCTCGCTCGGCTGCACGAGCGGCCCTTCATCGTGGCCGCGCCTTGGAGCACGGTGGACTTGCGCACCGCGGATGGCTCGGGGATTCCCATTGAAGAGCGCTCGAGCGACGAGGTGACGCACATCGGAGGCAAGCAGCTCGTCCCGACGGGCGTGCACGCGAGGCACCCAGGATTCGACGTGACACCCGCGCGCTTGGTGACGGCGATCGTGACTGAGCGCGGCGCGGCGACGCCGCCATCCAGCGCGACGATCGCTGCGATCGCGCCCAAATAGCCACACCAAATCGCGAAAACTCCGCGCGGTCCTCGTGTGTCCGTTGCGTGACATCCACCGAGGTCTCGATTGCTAGCGGGGGGCGATGGCCCTTATGGTCGCGCCGCGCAGAGGGTGTACGGCCCGCGGCGCGCACAACGATCGGAGCGACACGATGGCTCTCACACGCGACGCGATGTTCTGGCAGTCCTTTACCCAGCTCGCGAACAAGGCGCTCGACGCCGCGAAGTTGGTGGCCGAGATGTTCGACGACCTATCGAAGGCTCACGACCTGGCCGAGCAGGTAAAGAAGCTCGAGACCGAGGGCGACTCGATCACGCACGACGTCGTCAAGACGCTGCATCAGACGTGGATTACGCCGCTCGATCGCGAGGAGATCCACGGGTTGGTCTCGAGCCTCGACGACGTGCTCGACTCGATCGACGGCGCAGCGGCGCGGGTGATGCTCTACGAGATCACGCAGAGCAACGACGACGCCAAGGCGCTGGCGAAGGTCCTCGTCGAGTCGACGACGGACCTCGTGAAGGTCGTCGACGGGCTGCAGAACATCAAGGACGCCGAGGGGATGCTCGCGCTCTGTCGCGCCATCGGAAAGCACGAAGACGCAGCGGACGCCGTGTTTCGCAGGGCGATCGCGAGGCTCTTCAAGGAGGAGTCCAACGCGATCGAGGTGATGAAGTGGAGGGACGTCTACGAGCGGCTGGAGACCGCGACGGACCGCGCTGAAGACGCCGCCAACGTGATCGAGGGGATCGTCCTGGAGCACGCCTGATGACGACGTTCATCATCTTCGTGATCGTTCTTGCGCTGGTGTTCGACTACATCAATGGCTTTCACGATGCGGCCAACTCGGTCGCGACCGTGGTCTCGACGCGGGTGCTCTCTCCGCGGGCGGCGGTCTTGTGGGCGGGCTTCTTCAACTTCGCCGCGTTTGCTTTCGTGAAGGCGAAGGTCGCGGGAAACATCGCCAAGGGCGTCACGCCTGCGGCGCTCACGCAAAACGTGATCCTCGCGGCGCTGTTGGGGGCGATCATCTGGAACCTGCTCACGTGGTTCTGGGGGCTTCCGTCGTCGTCGTCGCACGCGCTGATGGGTGCGTTTGCGGGGGCGGCGCTGACCAACGTCCCGAGCTTGTCGATCCTCAACGCCCGGGTGTTTCGCGAGACGTTTTTGTTCATCGTGCTCGCGCCGCTGCTTGGCGCGGTGCTGGGCTTCACGATCACCAAGCTCATTCGCTTGCTGCTCGCGAACGCGCGGCCTGCGACGGTGGACCGAGTCTTTCGTCGAGGTCAGCTCTTGTCAGCCGCGCTCTACTCGTTGGGGCACGGCGGCAACGACGCGCAGAAGACCATGGGCATCATCATGGCGCTCCTGGTGAGCGCCAACCTCGCGAACCGCAACGACGCGCCGCCGATGTGGGTGGCGCTCGCGTGCTACACGGCGATGGGGCTCGGGACGCTCTCGGGCGGCTGGCGCATCGTGAAGACGATGGGGATGAAGATCACCAAGCTGAAGCCGCCGGGGGGGTTCGCGGCGGAGACGGCGGGCGCGATCACGTTGGCGCTGGCGACGTTTCGAGGGATTCCTGTGTCGACGACGCACACGATCACGGGCGCGATCGTCGGCGTGGGCACTGGCGAGGGAAAGCTGAGCGCGGTGCGGTGGGGCGTGGCGGGGCGAATCGTGTGGGCGTGGATCTTCACGATTCCGGCGGCGGGCGCGATGGCTGCGATCTCGTATCTGATCGTGCGCGCGATCACCGGTCGGCCGTAGGACCACAAGGGACGTTGGGGGAGGGGACGGTCCTCAATAACTCAACTATTGCTGGGCAATAGTTGAGTTATTGAGGACCGTCCCCGTTCACCCGTCCCCGTTCACCCGTTCACGTTGCACCCGTTCACGTTGCACCCGTCCCCGTTCACCCGTCCCCGTTCACCCGTTCACGTTGCACCCGTTCACGTTGCAGCTATTGCCCGGCAATCGTTGAGTTCCTGAGGACCGTCCCCGTTCACGTTGCGTCGAGCACTTGTTCGGCGCTGAGCAACAGCCGCTCGAGCTGCGGGGAGCGCAAGAGCGCGCGATCCCCGTCGCCGAGCGGGCCGGCCGCGAGGCGCTCGGCGAGCGCGAGCAGCTGCGGGAGCTCGCGGAGAAGATACTCCGACCACGGAACGGCAAAGTTCGACCCGCGCGACGCAGCCAACAGTCGCGCGAGCTCGCTCGGTCCGAAGGGCTGTCGTACGCCAGCCGCGGACGCCGGGTCTTCGACGAGCGAGCCGTGCAAAGCGTCGGGGTTGTAGACGGTCGCGAGAAAGGCCTCGCTCGCTGCGAACGGACCGCGCACGTACTCGTTGGGCGAGCGCTCGCGGCGCCACAGCCCAAACACCGGTGAGAACGCGTGCGCCGGGGGATCGCTCGGGCGCCGATCGAGCCGGGCGAACGCCTCCCACGCGAGCAGGGCTCCGTCGCGCTCGCCGATGTCGATCGAGGGCGCGCCGTACAAGCGCTGGTGCGCGGCGCGGACCGCGCGGTCGGAGCGCTCGAGGAGCAGCGCGTTTTGCCCGGCGCTCATCGCGTGAGGCCACCTGGGCGTCGGGTCCGGCGAGAGCACGAACCGATGCTCGAGCCTTGGGACCTCGAGCTCGTCGACGAACCGCGCCACGACCCACGAAATCGAGTTGGCCTCGGGCTCGAGATCCATCGCCGCGTAGCAAACGGGCCGCACGTACCACTGAAGGCACTGCTGGCGCAGGTCCCAGAGGGAGCGACCCGAGAGGGGACGAGCCGGGGCTGCGGTCGATGGAGCTTTCACTCGCGGATCGTCTCTCTCGCGACGGCGACGGCGCGCAGGAGCGCGCGGAGCTCGGCGCTGCTTCGATCGCGATCGACGGGCTCGTCTCCCTGGTCTGTGTCGTCGAGGGCGCGCATCGCCAGCGCGAGCGAGCGGTACGCCATGGCGCGGTGCACGGTGCTCTGCCCTTGATAGAGCGCTTCGAGGGTCCTCGCGAGCTGCGCTTCGGACGGAGGAAAGAGCTCGAAAGGGCCATCGGCGCGCCGCTCGGGCTGATAGCGCTCGAGCTCGAGGTCGAAGGCTGGGTCGAACGGGTTCACTGGACGACCCACGATTTCAACGGATACGTCGGGCGCGTCGGGCGCGTCGCGCTCGTCTCGGCGACGGGCGATGGCGTAGGGCGTGTAGGCGTCCGCGACGTCCATTCCCTGGTTTGCGTCGGGCTTGCAGAAGGTCGCAAACGCCGCGCGCAGCGAGTAGTTGTCGTCGATCGTGCCGGAGACGCCGAGGAGCTGCGCGGCGTACTGAAGAGCGAGGCCGGTCGGCGAGCGACTCATCTCGAAGACGTATTGGCTGAACGTCCCCTGCTCGTTGGCGCGGTCTTCAGCGTCGAGGCGAGCGAACTCCTGCTCTTCTTCGGGGAGCTCGTCGAAGTAATCGGGCAGCTCGACGGGGATGAGCTTGTTGCCCGCGAGGGTCAGGCACGAAGGCCACTCGGGGTCGCGACGATCCGTGGGGACGACGACCTGGTGAACCGCGTCCGTCGCCTCGTCGTTGTAGTACTGCGCGACGGCGAAGACGATCGACTGCGCCTCGGGGACGCGCTCGAACACGATGCGAGAGAGCGGCTCGAGGTACCAGCGAAGGGCCATCCAGCGCAGCTCGCGCGGAGACTGACCATAGAGCGTCGCCCACGAGTAGAGGTTCACAGAGCGTCCTCGGACACTTCCTGGCGGGCCTCGCGGAGCCCCAACGACTCTCGGAGCGCTTGTAGGTTGGCGGCGTTGGGCTCGGCTCGGTAGCGGTCGAGCAGGTCGCGCACCGTGGTCATTCGGTCGATGCTATAGCGAACCTCGGCGCCCTGTTGGATCGTCTCGATGATCTCGAGGGGCGAGAGGTACTCGCGCGGGTCGTTGCTCGTGGGCTTGGGGCGAGGCTCTTCGCACTCGGGGCTGAGCATCGTCGCGAGGTACGTGGTGGTCAGACCGAAATCCGCGCGGCGAGCCTCCCAGGAGCCGGCTTCGTAGACGCGCCTGCCGAGCGAGACGATGGGCGCAAACGCGCTGGAGAGCGGCGCGTCGGCGGGCCTCGGGTCGCGCGCGAACCGAGCGAACGCCCGGTAGAACGCGCCTCCTTCATCGTGTTGGAGGTCGACGGAGTCTGCGCCGTAGAGGTCTCGGATCGACTGCGTGACCGTGCGTTGCGAGCGGCCGTCGGCGAGCATCGCGTTCTGCTTGGGGGAGCTGGCGAAGGGCCAGGTGATGTTCGCGTCTTCGCTGAGCACGAAGGCGTACTCGCAGCGCGTCTTGCCGTCGCGCACGATCCGAGCGACGGCGAAGAGGACCGCGTTGACCGACGGATCGCGCTGCATCGCGCGGCGCGCGACGGACTTGGCGAACCACTGGATCACGTTGGTCGCGAGCTGGTCGGGGTCGAACCCGTACAGGGGAAGCGAGGTAGCGGCGCTCATCAGCCCTCCTGGTTGACGACGGTGTCGGCGGCGCGGGTTGCGTCAGCGAGGGCGGCGGAGAGGCGAGCGGCGAGGTTTTCGAGCGCGCCCGCGCCGTCTTCGGTCGAGAGAGACCGAGCCGCGTCGCGCAGCTCGTCTTCGATCGCGCGGAGGGATTCGGCGGCCTGGCCGCGTTCGACGAAGGCTTTGATGCGCCGAAGGCTCATGCGCTCGACGCGCTCGCCGGCAGAGTCGTAGTAGTCGTCGCTGCCCTCGATGCGACAGAAGCCGACGTTGAAGTTGTCTTCGTACGATCGCTGCAGGGTCTTGCCGACGATCTTGGTGATGCAGTCGTCGTCGCCCTTGCGTCGAGCGATGACCCAGGGACGATGCGAGGTCCCCGCGGACTCTTCTTGGCTGCTCATCTCGCACTGCGAGGCGAACGCGACGATGTTGCCGTAGTTGCTGTCACCGAAGCTCGAGCCCGACACGGTGCTGATGCACTCAGACAGCGCGCTTCGCTCCCATGGGTCGGGAAAGAGCGAGTCTTCTGCGAGCGCGGGCCACTTGGGGTTCTTGTCCGGGCTCGCGTAGAGCGCGAGGTGCGTCGCGTCGTAGGCCTCGTCGCACCAGAACTGGCCGACGGCGAGCACGACGCTCTGCGCGTCCGGGACGCTCGCGAAGAGCAGCCTGGCGACGGGCTCGACGTACCAGCGGACGCAGTGTTCGCGCATCTCGGCGGAGGTGCGGCCGTACCAGCGCTGCGAATCCCACTTGAATTCATCCATGTGTTTTCATCTCGGCTTGGTTTTGTCGGTCCGAACGAGGTCGATCTGGCGACGGCGATCGTCGAGCGAGAGCCTGTGCATGTAGCACTCGAGGACCGTCGGCGTGCCCGAGGTTAGCCGCTCGCGAGCCCACGGGAGGCCGAAGGTGCGCTCGGTGAGGGGTTGGTGCGAGTCGTGCGACCCGTTGTTGGCCGAGACGTGGACCTCGACGATGTTGTCGTAGTCGAAGAGCGCGCGAAGGGTCTGCTCGTCGATCGCGCCGGCGCAGCGCTGGATGTACAGGTGCGAGATGTCGACGGCGAGCGGCATGCGGGCGCGCATCGCGCGGAGGATCTCGGCGCCGGTTCCGAGACGCTCTCCGGGGTACATGACCTCGGTGGCCCAAGGCGCGGCGCAGGCGAGCGCGAACCAGAGTTCGTGGTCGATCTCTTCTCGCGGAAGCGGAGGGTGGACGCTCCATCGCTCGTGCGTTCGGAGCATGCTCCCGTCCCGCGCGTAGATGGCTCGCTTGGGCGCGTGCGAGTCGAACGTGTGGTGGTGGCGCGTTCGCGCGGCGCCGAGGGAGTCGACGAGCTCGCGGGCGCGGGCGGAGGGGAGGTTGCCCGGCGCGAGCTGAACCCCGTCCGCGAGGGGACACAGCGCCTCGATCGCCTCATCGAGCGGGCGGGCCTGCAGGCAGCTCGTCGCGAGAAACAGCACGGGCGCGACCGCTCAGGGAGCGACCCACGTGATGGTGGGGCGCACGGAGTACGCGCGGACGCCGGGCTTGAGCGCCTTCTCGACGATGCAGCCGCGCGAAGAGACGTCGACGGCCTTGAGGACTTTGGCCTCGAGCTCTTCTTTGCTTCCGCGGATCTCGAGAGAGACCTCGACGGTGACCGCGTCGATCTTGAGCCCTGGTCCGTCGGGCACGACGTCGACCTTTGTCGTGGCGCGCGACGACAGGACATCGAGGCGAAATTTCTCGGCGACCAGCCCCCAGGTGAGCAGCCAGCACGCCGAGGCCGAAGCCGCGAGGAGGTGCTCGGGGGTGTTGCGCACGGCGTCGTCGGGTCCGCCCGCGTGCGTCGGAAACGCGAAGCCCACCGGCCCCGTCGGGAGCGCGGCGACGCCGGGCGCCTTCTTGGTGATTCCGTGGAGTGTCGAGGAGATCTCGTCGGTCCAGCCCTGACTCATGGGCGGTATGATACTCAATGGGTATGTCAGCGGTTCGCAGGGCCGTTTCGTTTGCAGTCTTTGCGTGTCTCACCGTGGGCGCAACGACCGCGTGCGACTCGGAGTTGGCAGAGACCGACGGCGTCGGCGGCGCGTCGGACACCGTGGAGGACGCGATTCGTATTCAAACGAGCTCGCCTCAAGCGAGGGCGCAGTACGACGCCAACGTAAGCTTCGCGCTGGAGTATCGCTCGCGGTGCGGCGCAGGGCTTGCGCCTGCAGGCACCACGCGCAGGCCGCGCGTGCTCGTGACGGGCTTCGGGAGGTTTCTCTCGAATCCGACCAACGCGACGGGGATGATGGTCGCCGGGCTCGTTCCGGGGATGCGCTATCCGATGACGACGCGACCTGCGTCGGGGCAGGTCGATCTCCCTGCGCCGCAGACCGCGGTCGGGAGCGCGACGGTCGAGCTCGAAGGCGTCGGCGCCGTGGACGTGTGCGCGATGGTCTTGCCAGTGTACTGGGACATGGCGGCGATCCTGGCGATCAAAGAAGTGCAGTCATTCGGGCCGGATTTCGTGCTGATGAACGGGATCGCCGGTCAACGACAGGAGCTCTGGCTCGAGCTCGGGAGCGTCAATCGCGCGATGACCCTGCCCGACGGCAGCGACGAGCTCGTGCCCGCGCCGGTCACGGGGCAGCGGTTCGCGTCGATCGTTCCGAGCGCGACGGCGAGCGAGCTGGCGTTGGGGCTGCGGCTCTCGTACGCGGCGGTGCAGCGCGCGGCGCGAGAGACGATCGCGCGCGAGGGCGCGGTGATGCAAGGAGGCGAGCGCTTCGACGCGGTCGCAAGAGGCGTGCTTCGCGGGGGATTTCCCAGGGATAGCAACACGTACCTCTGCAACAACACCACGTACGTCGTGAACTACGCGATGAGCCGCCCCAACGTGACCCTCACGTTGTTGCAGGCGTCGCCCGCGCTCGCGGGCAGGGTCAACCGCGTGGGCGTGAGGCTCACGCGCGACGCGCGGAGCGTTCCGAGGGTGTTCGTTCACTGGCCGAGCGCGCTCGTGGGCGCGCACCTCGACGCCGGTCGCTCGGTCATGCGCTCGATCATCGCGGCGCAGCTGAAGGCGCTGCGCGACGGCGGCGCGAGCGCCCCGATCGTGGGCGACAATCGCGACGCCGAGATCATGGCGAGCGGCGACTGGTTCTGAATCGAGCGCGGCGTCTCTAGCGCAGTCTGCGCGTCTCGCAGGGGTGGCCCTCGAGCTTCTCGAGCTTGCCGCGCACGTCTTCGACGATCGCCCGCGCGGTCTCTTCGGGCAGCGTTCCCTCGATCACCACGCGGATCATCGAGCTGTCTTCGACGTAGCGAACGGTCACGCCGCGGACGATGCGTCGCACGGCGGCGGGCGTCTCGTCCTCGCGATCGGCGACGACCTCGTGCGGCATCGGCGGCGAGTAGCGCGCTTCGTAGAGCGTGAAGTCGGGCATCCCGCCGAACTCAGCCTCGAGCGACGCCCGCTGCTTCTTGGCCCACGCAGAGCCCTCGTCGCGATACCAGCGCAGGCTCTCGACGAGAAACAGCCGGTGCCCGCGGCCGTCGGAGCGGCGCACTTCCCACTGCTCGAAGCCCGACGTCTTTGCGCGAGACCAGCGGAGGGACTCGAGGTCGAGCGACCATTCGTCGTCGTTTTCGACGGTGACCTGATCGCTGCGCTCGTCGGCGTGACCTTCGACGTTGCTCCGCTCGATGATCAGCCCGCCGCGGATGAGCAAGGACTTGCCGTCGCTCGAGAGCTCGGCGGAGTGCTCGTAGATCCAACCGGGCGGCGTTCCGACGGTGCGGACCGGGTTGATCGCGAGCGTGGCGGTGTCGAGCGCGTACACCGGCGTTTGTCCTGGCTCGCGTCGGTCCGCGTACGACAGCCCTCCCACGATGAAGACGCGGTCTCCGACGAGCGTCGCGCTGTGAAAATCAGTGGGAGCAAACGCGTCTTGCGGATATCCGTACACCTCGCGCTGGCCCGTCGGATGCTCGACGAACACGTCGTTGTAGATGAAGAAATCCGGGTCGTAGTAGTCCTCGTGCTCGCCGCCGATCGCGATCACTCTGCCGTCGGGCAGCGTCGTGCGGCTCTGGCCGAAGCGACTACAACAGAACCCAGGGCCGACTTCGAAGGAGCTCGGCCCAGCGAAGTGTTCGTTGATCGACCAGGCAGAGAGCTCGGGGTGCTCGGCGATCCAGAGCCACACCGGATTGGTGAGCTTGTGCGGGTTGTACATCCCGATTCGCGGAAATCTCCAGGCGAGAAAGAGGTCGCGCGTCACCGCCTTGGGCGGCTGCGACCCGCGCGGAAGGCTGCGATCGGGTCGCTTGGTCTTGCGGGGCGCGCTCTTCTTTCGCGCGGTCTTCTTCGCCGCGGGCTTACGGCTCGCCGGCGTCGAGCGCGCCTTGCTCTTCGAACGCGCCGCGGGCCTGGTCACGCGCTTCTTCGCGGTCTTCTTCGTCGCCATTCGTCACCGCTCGTTTCGCGGGCGAAAGTACGGCTGAGCGCCGGGCCGTGTCTACCGCCTGCAGGACTCGTAGCCAGCAACGTCGGACGACGATCAGCGCGGCGATTGTCCCTGGTATCGCGAGAGCGAGTAGAGGCCGACGACGTTGCGCGCGCGCTGCAGCACCTCGGGGCGGATTTTGCCCGAAAAGTCCGCGCGAACGCGGCCCTGATCGGAGGAGCCCGCGAGCGTTCCGGCGGTGTCGGTGCTGCGAAACACGTCTTCGAGCTCGCCGACGACCACGGGCGGAATCCGACCTTTGACGCGCGTGATCTTGCCCCCGCGGATGGTGAGCGCGAACAGCACGCGGCTCCGCGCGATGGCGAAGAGCAGCCACGCGAAGAGCGACACGGGCAGGATGAATAGAAAGAAGAACTTGTACAGAGCGACGGTGATTGTAGCGCGGCCGAGGCGATACCATCAGCCCCTCCGATGACGACTTCGAACATTGCTACGAGCCGCGTTCGGCTTCGCGCGAAGGACGGCCACGAGCTCGAGGGCTATCTCTGCGAGCCCGAAGGAGCGCCGGTCGGCGGGCTCGTGCTCGTCCAAGAGATCTTCGGCGTCAACGCGCACATCCGCGAGCAGTGCGAGGGCTACGCGAGAGACGGGTTTCGCGTGATCGCGCCGGCGATGTTCGACCGCGTCGAGCGCGGGGTCGAGCTCGGCTACGACAGCGCCGGAATGAACCGAGGCATCGAGCTCATCAAGCCGCTCTCGGCAGAGCAATACGTGCTGGACGCGGGCGCGGCGGTTGAATTCATGGGCTCACTACCGACTGGGATCATCGGCTATTGCTTCGGCGGCAGCGTGGCGTGGCGCGCGGCCGACGCGCTGCCGGTGCGCGCGGCGGTCTCGTACTATGGGAGCAACGCGGTCAACCTGCTGGACCTGCGGCCGAAGTGTCCGGTGATGGCGCACTTCGGAGCGCGCGACGCGATGATTCCGCTGGAGAAAGTGCAGGCGCTGCGAGAGAGACACCCGGAGGTCGAGGTGCACGTGTACGCGGCGGACCACGGGTTCAACTGCGATCATCGGCGGCAGTACGACGCCGAGAGCGCTGCGCTGGCGCGATCGCGCTCGCTGGCGTTCTTGAAGCAGCACGTGCGTTGAAGCGCCCTATCGCAGGGCGGCGCAGCAGGGGAGTCGGACCCGCATGGCGAGGGGGTCGAGCCGCTTGCCCGCGTCGATCACGGCGCGCGGGTAGAAGGTCGAGCGCCAGACGACGCCCTGCCGACGCCAGGCGAGCCATCCTGCCCTGCAAATAGCGATCGAGTTGAATAGATGTGCGATCGGCCAGAGCAGCGCGCCGACGATGGGCGCGGCGAAGTGACTGGCGAGCACGAGGTGCGTCGCCGTGATCGCCGCGAGGGACAGCGCGGCGGCGAGCGCGGCGAGTCCGCCACGAGACAGCGCGAGCAGCGGGAGGAGCACCTCGACGAGGATGGGCGCGAGCGCGATGACCAGCGGCGCTGCGAGGCCCCAGCCGAACATGCCTCCGCCCTTGTCCGAGCTGCGCAGCAGCGCTCGGACAGAGGGCTGAAACACGAGCGAGACGTCCGCCCGTCCCGCGAAGATGCGCGTGCGGGCTCCCGACTGGGCGAGCAATACGCCGAGCGCGACGTCGTCGGCGATCTCCATACGCAGCAGCTCGAAGGCAGAAGTCTTCTGCAGCCAACGGCGCCGCACGAGGTTGAACGCGCCGACGCCGACGCCGACCGGCTTGCGATCGTCGTTGCAGGTCCAGAGGCGCGACGCGAGGGTGAGCGAGCGAAGAACGCCGACGAGGCTGGCGTCGATGATGGGGTTGACCGAGCGCATCTGGGGAAACACCGCGATCATGTCGATCGAGCGCTCTTCGGCGTGCGCGATCAGCGTTCGCAGCACGCCGGGCTCGATGTGTACGTCTGCGTCCGCGAGCAGCACCCAGTCGCCGCTCGACGCTTCGAGCCCTCGACCGAGCGCGTTGAGCTTGCCGAGCCACCGGTCCGGGAGCGCGTCGACGCGCGTGACGCGCAGCTCGGGCGCGCCCTCGACGCGAGGCTCGGCCATCATTCTCTGCAGTATCTCTGAAGTGGCGTCGGTCGAACGATCATCGACGACCACGACCTGCAACGAGGGATAGTCGCTCGCGAGCTTCGAGCGCAGCGCGGACTCGATGTGCTCTTGCTCGTCCTTGGCCGGGACGATCACTGACACAGTGGGCCACGTCGATGGGCGGGTAGCCGGCTCGATCGACGACAACGACGGGATCACTCGCCGAACGCGCAGCACGAACACGCACTGCACGAGCGTGATGGCGCACAACAAACCAGCGAGGGCCGTGAGCATCGGCGACGGACAACGCTACGATGAGGGCGGTGATTGCGCGATCCGACAGGGACGAGGATGGCGCGAGGCCCAAAGACAATGGAGGCAAACGGGTCTACGCTCGAGCGGCGGCGCGTGCGCCGAAGTGAACAGGAGCGAGGCGCCCAATGGTTCGAACGTCGTTTGCGGCGGTGTTGTCTGTGCTCTCGATCGGCGGCTTCTCGGCCTGCGTGCGGGAGGCGCCGAGAGTCTCGGCCGAGCCGCGATCGGTGACGGAGGGCGCAGGGCAGAGGTCCTCGCGCCCCGTCGAGCAACCGGTGATCGGCGCGCGACCAACGCCACCGCCGCCAGCGCAGCCGGTGTCGGCGTGTGGCGAGCGCGTTCCCTCGACGGACAGAGGGACGGCGCTGGGCGTACGGCCGACGACGACGACGCGCGAGGGTCGCGCCGAGCACACGTATCGAGACTACGCCGTGTTTCTCGCGGTGAACGGCGCGTCGCCCATGGCGAGGACCGCGGCAGACCCGCGGTCGCTGCGGCTCGAGCTCACGGGGCCTGCGTCGCTTCTGCACGGAACGCCGTTGGGCCTTCGCGCCGAGGTGCACAACGGAGCCGCCAGCAGCGCGACGGTGATCCGCAGCAACGACGGGTCGTTCGAGCAGATGCGCGAGCCCTTCGTGGACATGTACCTGCAGAACACCGCGGATCAACGCGTGTATCGCTACAGCTTCGTGGGCGAGCGCTGCCGCATGGTGAACGGGCTCGAGCGAGCGGACCTTGTGTCCGTCGCGTCGGGAGGACGCTCGAGCGCTCCGTTTGCGGGGTGGACCTCGCACCTCACAGAGGCGAAGATCCCGATCGCCGGTCGATTTCGTGTGTGGCTAGTGTATCGGCAATGCAACTGGCGCGAGGCGCAGGGGAGGAGCTCAACGCCGAGCATGGCGAAGCCGAGCGACCTCTTCGAAGGGCAGCTCGTGTCCAACGCGATCGAGATCGAAGTGCAGTGACGTCGCGGGACCGGACAAGCGACGGCGCTCCGGTCGTCCCACTCGTCCGCGAGTTACGCGCTCGTAACGAGTTTCGTGTGGGGAATCTCAGACGGGCTCAGACGTCTATTTTATCCATTATGCAGCCTCTACGAGTCGCTGGAGGGCGCGCATGGGCGTCACTCGTCGCGCGCGATCACAGGGAGATCCATGTCGTACATGGGTTCGCCGCCGGTGCTCCTCGGAGTGCCGTTGAAATAGAGCCTCCCGCCGAGCAGCATGGGCTTGGACGCGAGGCACTCAGTGTCGTCGACAAGGACGTACTCGCGCTGTGACGGGATGTGAAACCCGTAGATCGCCATGCGATCGCCAACCGAGCCCGCGTTGGGATTGCTCGCGTGACGTAGATCGGTCCAAGCGATCCAGTTCCCTTCGACTACCACGTCGTCTTGCGTGACTGGGTTGGGCGCGAGGTCCCGCGTGATCCGTTGCACCACGCCCGTGCGGAGGTTCTTCATGTACACCTCCGGGTTGTCCGGCGATTCACGGGAGCCCGTGGGCCAGTCGCGCTGATCGAGCCACACGACGATGTCGCCGTCGATGAAGGCGTGCCACTGCGCGCGGTTGGTGGGATCGACGCGCGTTGGTTCTGCATCGCCGCGCGTCCAGAGAAACACCTGGCCGTCGCAGTCGAACACCACGCGCTCGCCGCTCGCGCGCACTGTGTGGCACTGGTTGTATCCTGCGGGAGTGAGCTCGCGCTCGCCAGTGCCTTCCGAGTTGATGACGAACACCCGTGTGCGCCAATCATTGGACTCCATCGAGTCCTGCCACAAGAACGCGATCAGCGAGGGCGTTGCAGACATGCCCCAGAAGCCGCCAGACGACACGGACGTCTGACGCTGTCTCTGCCACAGCGTCCGCCCGATCGCGCCGCGAACGGGCTGGTCGAAGATGATCACGGCTTCGTTGAACGCGTGGCGCCACGCCGCGCCGAGCACCAGACGCGTGCCAGAGATCGCGAGAACGCCGCGGAGCATGTTCGTTTCGCTTTCGAACGCTTCGACGATTCCAGTTCCCGGAACAACACGCGCCATTGAACCCGTTATTGAGTAGTACACCGCGCCATCGAACCAGTGGCCGCGTGTATTGTTGAAGGGTGCCGTCGGTGAGACAGCCTGTCGGCCGTTACAGGAGGCAAGCTGCCCTGGCAGCCAGCGATACTCTTTGATGGGCAGCACGAGCGACCCATCGACCCACGGCGGAGGAACAGGCGCGTCTCCATCGGAGATGGTGTCGCCCCGCACATCACGCGCTGTATCTCGCAGCGTCGCGTCGACCGCGTCGCTCACGAGCGAATCGACGGACGCGTCCGCAGGCCGTGGCTCGCTGCACGCGCTGCACGCAGTGAGCATCGAGCCCACCGACAAGAGAAGCATTCTCGCGTTCATCGCAGTGGCGCCGTCGTCGAAGTCGCACGTCGAATGACCGTGGCACTTCGAGCGCCACGCCGTCCAATGGGCCTACGCGCGAGGCTGCTCGAAGAACCTCCCGTCGCGACGCGAAGCAGCGATCCCTGCTGTGATCCCTGCCCGATGCTCGACGCGATGCCGCCCTCGAGAAGCCACGTTCCCTGTGGATTTCCAGCGCTCGCGTAGCCAGGGACCGCCCAGAACATGTCGTGCTCCAGGTCCGACACCACCGCGTAGTTCTCGGTCGCGCCGAGTCCATCGCCCGAGAAGTCGTGGACGAAGGAGGTCGTGGCGCTCGTTCCTTCCAGCGAAACGCGCCACAGATCGCGATACCAGGTCGAGCCGATGTAGCCGCCCGCGTATACGAGTCCGTCTCCGTGATCGTCGAACGCGAGGTCTGCGAGGGCGCCGGCGGGCAACACGTTGCCGTACGCGAACACGTCACCGTCGGTCCCGCGAACGCGCCAGAGATCCGAGAGCGCGTAGCCCGACGAATCGATGCCGCCGCCGATGTAGAGGTCGTCTCCGAGCACCGCGATCGATGTGTCGAAGCGCGCAGGCACTGCCGCGCTGAGCGTGCGTTGCGACCACGTTCCCGACGGCACATCGAAGGCCCACAGGTCCCCGAGCAGCGCTCCCCCATCGTTCGTGCGTCCGCCGAAGAGATAGAGCGTCTTGCCGTTGGCGCTCGCGACCATCGTGGACTGAACGCGCGCCGGCGGAATCGTGGGCGAACCGACAAGCTCCCACTGGTACTTGTAGCGTCCGTCCGCTTGCAACGCGGGGGTCGCGCGATTCAGCGTGTTGCGCGTGATTCCGGCGCGCGTTCCGCCGAAGGCGTACACAATCGGCCAGCCGTCGGCATTGGCGTCGGTGGACGTCCACGCCATCTGCGCGTTTTGCGGCAGCGCCGCGGGGTAGCCCTCAGTCGTCGCGCTGTCGACGATGGTGGCGACCCGCACGTTCAACCGCGTGAAGGTGACGCCGCGCACCGGCGCAGTGGGATCTCCGTTGCTCCAGAAGTGGTCGCTCGCCACGTTCGCGTCGGCAGCGCCGAGCGGGACGATGCCCAACAACTCACGACCCACGACGTGATGGCGCTCGAGAAAGGGAGGCGGGTCGGGATCGGGGCGGATGAAGATGATCCTGCGGTTCCACCAATAGTCGTAGAAGCTGCGGACGAAGCGGCCTCGGGGCGAACCGGAGCGCATCGGAACAGGCGATGATGAATAGTGGTCACGCATTCCTTGAACAGGACTGTTCGGCGTCGGTGGGGCTGTGTCCATCTGCACGCGAGACCAGAATGCGACCTCCACGTTGACGTTCGACCCGGGCGCGAGTCCGCTCGTCGGAGGCAGCGGGTTGTTGGCGCTCGTGATGTTCCACCCGAACCAATCCCACATGCGCTGACCGCGAAGCGCGAAGAATGCGTTCGAAGCTGCCACCGTACCGGACCAGTTCAGCGGCACCGAGGGAGTCACGACAGGAAAGTTGAATTGTGGCGCAGTAATCGAGCCGGGTGGTCGCGGCGCGAAGTCGCGCACCGAGCCCATGGTGATCGAGCTGTCCGCGGGACGCGGCGGAGGAACGTCGAGATCAGCGACGATCCACCCACGACCGCTGCTCGTCCCGTTTGGAGTCGAGTTGGGTCGGCACTGCGATTCGGGGTTCAGATAGCAATCCTGACCACTGAGCGGGATTGCGGGTCCTACTGCCGGGTACTCGTAACACAAGCACCGCCGCAGGACGGTGGTCTGGTTGGTGGTCGCTCCTGGCGCAGGGCTGCTCGTCGGAAAACCGCTCGGCGTGGGCCCGCTCCTGGGCGCGTACCCGATCGAAGCGCGATCGTCGCCCTCGTTGCACTGAAGGATCTCGAAGCCGATTCGCGTGCACGTCCGTCGCTCCGAGCGCGTCGTCGATGGATTGGTGGCGGAGATCGTGGCGCAGGGATACGGGTCGCACGCGTCTCCGAGGATGGGCCGGTTGTACAGCGTCTCGGCGGCGGCGTTGCAGTTGGGCTGCTGGCGATGTGGCGCGTTGGGCGTGTCCGCACGCACGCCGATGGGCTCGTCGCCGCCAGCGATCCCTGTGGTGGGGCACAGGTCGCACGCGTCACCGCGGCCATCGCCGTCGCTGTCGATCTGGTCGGGATTGAGAACGCTCGGGCAGTTGTCGGGCTGCGTCGCGCCGAGCGTCTCGTCCCGCCATCGCGTGGTCGCTGACCCGAGGTTCGGCGCGCCGAGAATCGAGTGCAAGAAGAGCTCGACATCGCTGTCGATGCGCGAAGACTTTCCGTCGGCGGTCATGTGCACTCCGACGAGCAGCTCGCGTGTGTCGAGAACCATACGGCTCTGACTCGACGCCGAGCGCATCCAGAACATGCTTCCGCCCGAGTCGCCGCTTTGCAATATGTTGGATCCGACTGAAATCGTGGGCGTGTTGGTGGCGCTCAGCGGAAAGCCCTGCACCGCGACCGTCGCCGTCGAGCGATGGTTCGGCGTGATCACTGACGCAGATCCAGCGACGCGCACGGACGATCCGACCACGATGCGATCCGCATCGAACATGCTCGGCAACAAGACGGGAGCCGGGATCGCGAACGATCGCGGGACGACCAACGACGCTGGCAGCTCGAGCAACGCGAGGTCGTGGCCGACGCTGGTGGAGCTGGCCGTCCAGTTCATGCATCGACCTGGCTCGTTCAGTTGGGGTGCGGCTCCCTTTGTGTCGCGGCGAGCGCAACCGTTACGTCTGCGGGGAAAACGCTCGCTGATCGTGGGACGAGAGCTCCGGGCTGACAGG
>LNFM01004892.1_pt1 | contig 43528 bp, 31 predicted proteins | sample 596031 | NCBI WGS metagenome assembly LNFM01 (sample SAMN04254537, study PRJNA301005) | activated carbon metagenome | isolation source: dual media filters at the Ann Arbor, Michigan drinking water treatment plant | place: USA: Ann Arbor
CGGCAGCCCTACGACTTCGCGCGGGTGAACTTCGCCAACGGCGACATGGTCGGGCACACCGGCGTGCTCGAGTCGGCGCGGATGGCCGTCGAGGCGGTCGATCTGTGCCTGGGCCGCCTGTGGCAGGCGATTGCCCGGCAGGGAGGCGTGCTGGTCGTCACCGCCGATCACGGCAACGCCGATCAGATGCTGGACGTCGAGAAGGACGGCACGACGCGGCCGCGCACGAGCCACTCGCTGAACCCGGTGCCGTTCGCGATCGTCGACGGACGCGCGCCTGCGCTGCGCGTGCGTCACGACGCCGTCGGCAGCCTGGGCAACATCGCGGCGACCTGTCTCGAGCTGATGGGCCTGCAGCCGCCGGCCGACTACCTGCCGAGCCTGCTCGAGCCGGGCTGACGGCGCGACCGCGACCTCACGACGCGCGGACCTGGATCGGCCGGGTGGCGTCGTCGTCGACGAACCGCGGCGCGTCGCCGTAGCACGACACGCCGTCGCGCCCCGCTGCCTTCGCGTCGTAGAGCGCGGCGTCGGCCGCCGCCAACCAGGCGGTGCGGACCGATGGGCCGGCCGTGGGTCGTGCGATCGAGGCCAGATCGGCGACGCCGAACGACAGCGTGACGCCCCGACTCGGGCCGCTCGCGCGCCGCAGCGAACGACGGATGCGCTCGCACACCAACATCGCGCCCTGCGCGTCGGCCCCGGACAGGAGGATCGCGAACTCGTCGCCGCCGGTGCGCGCGGCGACGTCCGTGGGCCGGATTCCGCCCTGCATCGCGGCCGCGACGGCGACGAGCGCCTCGTCGCCGGCCCCGTGCCCGAACTCGTCGTTGACCTGCTTGAACCGGTCGACGTCGACGAGCACGACCGCGATCGACTCGCCGGTGCGGGCGGCCCGGGCCAGCGCCTGGTCGAGGAGCGGCTCGAAGCCACGGCGGTTCCACAGGCCCGTCAACGGATCCGTGGTCGCCTCGGCGCGCAGCCGCTCGATCTCGTCCTGCCGGCGGTGGATCTGTTCGACCAACGTCAGCATTCCGACGACGGCCGCGCGCGCGCGGGCGTCGTCTCCGTCGGCGAGCGCGACGTCGATGCGGTGCGCCACCCCATCGCGCGCGGCGAACAGGGCCTGCAGATCCGCCGGCTCACCGCCGTCGAGCTCGGCCCACGCGACCTCGGCGAGCAGCCCGAGGCTGACCGTCGCGCGGTGCAGGACGGCGTCGGCCGTCGGCGCATCCATCAAGAACTGCAGCAGGCGCACCAGTGCGGGCGCGTCGGCGGACGCTTCATGTGTCGGCCCCCCCACGGCCTCGGCCTCGCGGCCGGGTCGCAGGGCCCCGGCGCGCACCGGTCCCGAGGTGGCATCGTTGGCGGGCTCGAAGTCGATGGGGTGGACGAGTGCAGGTGCCAGAGGCATGGCGTTGGAGCATGCAAACAGCAAGGTTGGTGCCAACGGCAGGCGCGGCGCGGGGCGTCACGCCGCACCTGATCCCGCACGGGCTTTGAGCGCGCGGCCCGTTTTGGTAACGTCCCCCCGCCATGCCCGTGTCCAGCCCGGTGTCTCCGCGCCTGCGTTCCCTCCCTGCTCGCGGCCTCGTCTCCCGGGGCCTCGTCTGCGCCGTCTTGCTGGCCTCGGCCGCGAGCTGCAAGAAGACGGGCCGCGACCAGTCGGACGCCGCCGCGTGGATCGACAACCCCACCGCGGGCAAGAAGGACGGCAGCGTCATCACGATCCCGACGCTGGGCGTCAAGTTCGAGATCCCCGACACCCTGTACGTGTTCAAGTCGTGCGGCGAGGCCTCGCACACCCCCGAGGGTGATCACGGCTGGATCCCGGTGGTGACCTGCCGCTCGACCAGCGGCGACGCCTTCGGCGGCGGCGGCGACGAGGACGGCGGCGACGAGTTCGCCGACGACGACGCCGAGGAGGCCACCGGTGTCGAGGAGATCGCGGTCACCTTCTATGTCACCCGCAAGACCCGCCCGCTCGACGAGCGCGCCGTGTCCTGGTTCGAGAACCAGTTCAAGCAGGCCGGCATGGGCGTGGACGAGATCACCTATCAGCACGAGTTCCAGAAGAAGTCCGGCATCTACGCCAAGCTCCACGTCCTCGACGGTGACGGCGGCGCCCCGCAGCGCGAGATCGTCCAGTTCATGTTCCCGCGCCAGGACGTCGTCTTCATCGCGCGGATGGAGTACCCATTCGGCGAGAAGCGCAGCGTCGATCAGGACTGGAAGTACATCCTGTGGAACTTCGAGTTCCTCCAGTAGCGTGAGACCGGCCCATCGGGCCGACGCCGGCGCGAGGGCCCCGGATCATCCATGCGCATCGCGCTGAAGATCACGCTCGCGCTGACCCTGTGGACGATCGGCGTCCTCATGGTCATGTCCGAGCGCGAGCTCGACAACGAGTTCGAGATCATCGACGGCGATCTCACCGAGACGCTCGTCCTCATGGGGCGCGCCCTGCAGCCGCTCGTCGAGGATGCGTGGTCGCGCGGCGGCGACGCCCAGGTCACGGCCATCCTCGAGGCCGCGTACGCCCGCGAGCAGACGGTGAAGCTGCGCTGGCTCGATCCGGCGCGGATCGACGCGGGGCTCGAGCAGGCCGCGCTGACGGCCGCGGCGCAGGCGTGCTCCGCGAACGAGCGCGAGGAGGTCCTGCGCTGGCCCGTCGACGCGGAGCCCGTCGCGATCTACGCCTACCTGCCGGTCACCACGTCGAACGCCCGTCGGTCCGTCCTCGAGCTGCGCCGCTCGCTCGCGGTCCGTGACGAGCTACGCGCCCGCAGCCGCCGCCAGCTGTCGCTCACGATCCTCGTCATCGGCACCTGCGCGGCCGGCATGGCGATCGGCATCGGCTGGCTGCTCGTCGGCCAGCGCGTCGGCCGACTCATCGCGCTGGCGCGGCAGGTCGGCCGCGGCGAGACCACGAAGGCCGTGGCCGCGACCGGACACGACGAGCTGACCGAGCTGACCTCCGCGCTCAACGACATGGCCGCCGATCTCGAGGACACCCGCGCGCGCGGATCTCGAGCGGCCGCCGAGCGCGAGCGCCTGACCCACGAGCTGCGCCACGCCGATCGCCTCGCGACGATCGGCGCGCTGATGGCCCGCCTCGCCCACGAGATCGGCACGCCGCTCAACGTCATCGCCGCGCGGACCAAGCTCATCGCGCGCGAACAGGTCAACGGCGCCGCGATCGTCGAGAACGCCCGCATCGCCGCCGAGCAGACCGATCGCATCACCGCCGTGGTCCGCAGCTTCCTCGACTTCGCCCGCGGCTCCCGCGAGGCCAACCGTCGGTTCTCCGCCGACGCGATGGTCGAGCACGTCCTCGGCCTGCTCGACAGCTTCGCCCGCGAGCGACGGATCGAGCTGGTCGTCGGGACACGCGCCGAGGGCCAGTGGGTGCGCGGCAACCTGCTGCTGCTGCAGCAGGCGATCACCAACCTCGTCATCAACGCGCTCGACGTCGCGCCGCCGGACACGCGGGTCACCGTGGACCTCACCATGGCCGAGCGCACGCCGCCCGACGGTCGCGGGCGCGGGCCAGGCCCCTACGTGTGCGTCACCGTGGCCGACCGAGGCCCCGGCATCGACCCCGCGGCGCTGCCCCACCTCTTCGAGGCGTTCTTCACGACCAAGCCCCGCGGCGCCGGCACCGGCCTCGGCCTGTCGATCGCCGCCGGCATCGTCCACGAGCACGAGGGTTGGATCGACGTGCTGCCCGACGACGGCGGCGGCACCCGGTTCGTGATATGTCTGCCCGTCGATGCCGACGCGTGATCACGCTCCGGTCCGCGTCCTCGCCGTCGACGACGATCCGAGGTTCTGCGAGCTGTTGGCCGATACCCTGGTCGGCTTCTCCGTCGCGACGGTCACGAACGAGGCCGACGCCCTCGCGCGGGTGCAGGCCTTCGATTTCGACGTCGTCCTCACCGATCTCAACCTCGGCGGTCCCGGCGGGATCGCCCTGTGTCAGCGGATCGCCGAGCGCGACCACGAGCTGCCGGTCATCGTCATCACCGCCTTCGGCAGCATCGACACCGCGGTCGCGGCCATGCGGGCGGGCGCCTACGACTTCGTGACCAAGCCGGTCGAGCTCGACGCGCTGCGCTTCACGATCCAGCGCGCCGCAGCCACGCGGGCGCTGCGCCGCGAGGTCCGAGTCCTGCGCGAGCGGGTGGCCGAGCAGGGTGCCACCGGCATCATCGGCGAGAGCGTCCCGACCCGACGCATGCTCGAGCGCATCACCAAGGTCGCGGCCTCCGAGGCGCCGGTGCTGCTGCGCGGCGAGAGCGGCGCGGGCAAGGAGTTGGTCGCCCGCGCGATCCACCAGCAGTCCTCGCGCGCCGCAGGCCCGTGGGTCGCGGTCAACGTCGCCGCGCTGCCGCCGTCGTTGGTCGAGGCCGAGCTGTTCGGCCACGCGCGCGGGGCCTTCACAGGCGCCACCGAGCGCCGCCAGGGACTCATCCTCCGGGCCCAGGGCGGGACACTGCTGCTCGACGAGATCGGCGAGCTGCCGCTGGACCTACAGCCCAAGCTGCTGCGCGCCCTCGAAGAGCGGGTGATCCGTGCCGTCGGCGACGACCACGACGTGCCGTTCGATGCCCGGATCATCGCCGCGACCAACCGCGATCTCGAGGCCCAGGTCGAGGCCGGGGCCTTCCGCGAGGATCTCTTCTTCCGCCTCAGCGTCCTCGACCTCGAGGTCCCGCCGCTGCGCGCGCGCGGTCGAGACATCCTCCTGCTCGCGCAGCACTTCTTGCAGCGCTTCGCCCAGACGGCGGGCAAGGACGTCCGAACGATCGCGCCGGACCTCGCGCAGCGCCTGCTCGACTACCCGTGGCCCGGAAACGTCCGCGAGCTCCGCAACGCGATCGAACGGGCGGTCACGCTGTCGGACGGCGTCGCGCTGCAGCTGCAGGACGTCCCCGAGCGCATCCGCAGCTACGCGCGCAGCGACGTCCTCGTGGTCTCGCACAACCCCAGCGAGCTGGTGACGCTCGACGTGGTCGAGCAGCGCTACATCCTGCGCGTGCTCGAGGCAGTCGGCGAGAACAAGACGCTGGCCGCGAAGGTCCTCGGCCTGGGACGCAAGACGCTCTACCGCAAGCTCGAGCGCTACGGCGCCATCGCGCGCGGCGAACGCAGGCCCGAGGCGCGAACGACACAGCCGGACGACGACGCGGACGACGACGAGTCAGCCTGACACACGGGAGTCGAAGCGATACGGGCCGGGTCGGCCCATTCGCCGCGTCGAGCCCGGTTTTGTGGCGTCGGATCAACCGCATGCGCGCCGGCCTGCCGCTTGCTAAGGCCAGGCGATGTCCACCGGCCCTGCCGCGTGGTCCGAGTCCTCGCATGGCATCCCCGACCCCTCGCTCCACCGGCGGCTCCAACGGTCCTTTCTCCGGCTACAACCTGCGCGCGGACGTCACGTCGGGGTTCCTCGTGTTCCTCATCGCGCTGCCGCTGTCCCTCGGCATCGCGATGGCGAGCGGGTTCCCGCCGATCGCGGGCCTCTTCACCGCGATGGTCGGCGGCCTCGTCACGAGCTTCCTCGGCAGCGCGCGACTGACGATCAAAGGCCCGGCCGCGGGGCTCATCGTGATCGTCATCGGCGCGGTGACCGAGCTCGGCGCGGGCGACGTCGAGGCCGGCTACCAACGCGCCCTCGCCGTCGGCGTCATGGCCGGGGTGATCCAGATCGGCCTGGCGGTCGCCCGACTCGGCTTCATCGGCGCCATCATGCCGCCGGCCGTCGTCCACGGCATGCTCGCCGCGATCGGCGTCATCATCATCTCGAAGCAGTCGCACACCGTGATGGGCGTGACGCCGGAGTCGAGGGCCCCGCTCGAGCTGTTGGCCGAGATCCCCCAGAGCATCGGGCGCCTCGACCCCGAGGTCCTGCTCATCGGCGGCCTCGCGCTCGTCGTCCTGTTCGGCCTGCCGAAGCTCCCGTACAAGGCGCTGAAGCGCGTGCCAGCGCCGCTCATCGTCATGATGCTCGCGATCCCGCTGGCGATGCTGTTCGAGTTCGAGACCCCGCACGACTACGAGTGGTTCGGGAGCATCCACCACGTCGACGCGCGCCTGCTGGTGCGGCTCCCGGCGAGCCTGATCTCGGCGGTGACGTTCCCGGACTTCTCGCAGATCGCCACCGCGGCGTCGATCAAGTACGTCGTGCTGTTCACCCTGGTCGGCAGCATCGAGTCGCTGCTCAGCGCGAGCGCGGTCGATGCGCTCGACCCGGCCAAGCGCGCCTCGAACATGGATCGCGACCTGCTCGCGACGGGCGTCGGCAACACGATCGCCTCGGTGATCGGCGGGCTCCCGATGATCTCCGAGATCGTCCGCAGCAAGGCGAACATCGACAACGGCGCGACGAGCCCCTTCGCCAACTTCTTCCACGGGCTGTTCCTGCTCGCGTTCGTCGTGCTGCTCCCGGGCGTCCTCCAGCAGATCCCGCTCGCCGCGCTCGCGGCGATGCTGGTGTTCACGGGGACGCGGCTGGCGTCGCCGCCGAGTTCGGACACGCGTGGCACGTGGGTCGCGAACAACTCCTGGTCTTCGTGGCCACGATGGTGATCACCCTCGCCGACGATCTGCTGGTCGGGGTGTTCTCCGGGCTCGCGCTCATGCTCGTGGTCGACCTCGTCCGCGGCGCCTCGGTGGGCTCGCTGTTCCGCTCCCGGATCGCGTACCGCCGCGACGGCGCGGTCGTGACGCTGGCGGTCAGTGGAGCGGCCGTGTTCACCAACCTCCGCGGCCTCATCTCCGCCTTGTCGCGCCTCGAGCCCGACGTCGAGCGCGTCGTCGTCGACTTCTCGGGCTGCAGCGTCGTCGACCACACCACCCAGAACCGACTGCACCTCATCGCCGACGAGTGGGAGCGACGTACACTCGAGCTCCGCGGACTCGACGCTCACACGTGCGCGTCGACGCATCCCCATTGTGCGAAGTGGAAGAAGGCGTGAGCACCGCAGAGGACCGCAGCCGGCTGCACCCGGTCGAGGATCCCCACCCCGAGGATCCTCGCAGGGCGCTGGAGCACGCCCTCGAGCACGGCGCGCACTACCTGCCCTCGCAGGGGCCGATCGAGACGTTCATCCACCACAACACGCTCCACGCGTTCGAGCACCTGTCCTTCCACGACGCGCTCGCGCGCTCGCCCAAGGTGACCGGGGCGAAGAGCTACCTCGCCGAGGACGAGTTCCGCGCCGCCTATGCCCGCGGTCGCATCAACGATCGCGATCTGGACGAGGCCACCCTGCGGCGCAAGGTCCCCGTCGAGCGGGACACCGTCGTCGGCGACCCCTTCGCCGACCGGGCCAAGATCCTCCGCGCGAGCCTGCTGAACGATCTCGGACCGGAGCCGATCCAGCGGATCCGCTGGAGGTTCTCCGAGGACCTCGCGCTCACCGAGCCCGGGGATGACCTCCGGTGGCCGGCGTGCCTGGACGTCGTCCGCCAGCTCGGTCGCGCCGAGACCTCGGATCCCCTGCTCGAGGTCGACCAGACGCTCGACAGCCTCGGCGAGCGATCCCACCGCGATCTCGCGCTGGCGCTGACCGGCGTCGATGTGTCGACGGCGGTCGATCGGTGGATGATCCGCGACGTCGCCAGTCACCTCGACGAGGGCCTCGCGATCGAGCGCCGCGAGCTGCATCGCACCGGCCTGTACGAGGGCTGGCGGACGTGGAACCGGCCGGGCCGCCGCTACCTCGCCGGCCTGCCCGCTGCGCTGATCCTCCCCGAGGATCCGTTCGCCGCCGCCCTGCTCGCGCTCGAGGGGCTCGGCGTCCCGGTCGAGCGCTACGACGCCTATGTGTCGCGCGTGCTGCAGCACCTGCCCAACTGGGCCGGCATGGTCCATTGGCGCGTCACCCACCCCGAGTACCGGCCCGAGCTCCCGCCCGTCGCGCTCATCGACTTCCTCGCCATCCGCCTGCTCGGCGAGTGGTCCGAGCTGCGCGCGCTGTGCCGGGCGACGTGGGGGTGCGACGCCAGCGAGATGATCGAGCACCTCCGACGCCACCGCGAGGAGGCGGCGATCCGACTGGGTCTGTTCGAGGGCCGGCTCCGCGGCAGCGCGGCGCGACGCGCCCACCAGGTGCTGCTGCAGCGCGGCGCGGCGCGGAACACCGAGGTCGCCGCGCTGCTCCAACGCGAGCTCCGCGAGGACGACAGCCCCGAGGTCACCCGCGCGTGGCAGCTGCTGCGCATCACCCGAGCGCTGCACATCCACGGCGAGGAGCTACGCTGCACGCCCATCCTGCGCATCGCCGGGCTGCTGGCCACCGTCGACGAGTTCGGCCCCGAGGTCCGCCTCCCGATCTGGCAGGAGGCCTACGAGAGCCACTACCGCGACCAGGTCCTCGAGGCGCTCCACGACAACCGCAACTACCGGCGACCGTTCGTCGGTCGGCACGTGTTCCAGAGCATCACCTGCATCGACGACCGCGAAGAGGGCTTCCGTCGCCACCTCGAGGAGGCCGAGCCGCGCTGCGAGACGTTCGGCGCCGGCGGCTTCTTCGGGGTGCCGATCGCGTTCCTCGGCCGCAACGACGACGAGTTCAGCGCCCTGTGCCCGCTGGGCGTCCAGCCGATGCACCGGGTGCTCGAGGTCCCGACCGAGGACGTCGCGCGGGCCCGGAGGTTCGATCGCGGCCGCGTCGCGATGCGGCGGTGGCGGGGCCACTGGCGGCAGATCCTCGGCCACGGCTGGGCGTCGCTGATCGGCGCCTACGCGGTGGGCTTCTTCGCGTGGCTGTGGCTCATCGGCGAGCTGGTCTTCCCGCGGCAGTTCGACCGCCTGCGCCGGCCGATCCACCGCGTGCTCATGCCCGAGCACCCGACGTCGTTCGTGACCGACGAGATCTGCGACGGTCAGCACGCGATCGCCGGGTTCACCCTGCGCGAGCAGGTCGAGCGCATCAGCGGCACGCTGCAGAACACCGGGCTGGTCCGCAACTTCGCCCGCATCGTCGTGGTGCTCGGACACGGCTCGGGCAGCGTCAACAACCCGCACCTGTCCGCCTACGACTGCGGCGCCTGCGGTGGCCGACACGGCGGCCCCAACGCCCGACTGTTCTGTCTGATGGCGAACTCGCCGGCGGTCCGCGCGGGCCTGCGCGGCATGGGCATCGACATCCCCGACGACACCTGGTTCCTCGCCGGCGAGCACCAGACCTGCAACGAGACCATCACGTGGTTCGACGAGGCGCGACTGCCCGCCACGCACGCCGCGGACTTCGCCACCCTCGTCGCCGCGCTCGAGCAGGCGCGTCGCATGTCGGCCCACGAGCGCTGTCGCAAGTTCGAGCACGCCCCGCCGCACGCGTCCCCGGACGAGGCCCTGCGCCACGTCGAGACGCGCGCCCTCGATCCCAGCCAGGCCCGGCCCGAGCTCAACCACGTCACCAACGCGGCGGCGGTGTTCGGTCGGCGCGAGCTCACGCGCGGCGTGTTCTTCGACCGACGGATGTTCCTCGTCTCGTACGACCCGACGATCGACGCCGAGGGCCGCATCCTCGAGCGGCTACTGTTCGCCCTCGGGCCGGTCGGCGCCGGCATCAACCTCGAGTACTACTTCTCGCGGGTCGACGTGCAGCGCCATGGCGCGGGCACGAAATTGCCGCACAACGTGGTGGGGCTCATCGGCGTGATGGACGGCGGCAGCAGCGACCTACGCACGGGGCTCCCCCAGCAGATGGTCGAGATCCACGAGCCGGTCCGGTTGCTGCTCGTGCTCGAGACGACGCCCGAGATCGTGGCCGGCATCCTCGAGCGCCAGCCGGTGATCCGGACCCTCGTCGAGAACGCGTGGGTCCACGTGACGCTCGTCGATCCCGACGATGGCTCGACCACGATCTACGTCCCGGGCACGGGGCTCGTGCCGTGGCACTCGCGGGGTCAGGCCCTGCCGGTGGTCCTCAACTCGACCGCCTGGTACGCGGGCCACAGCGACCTCCTGCCCCCGGCACGCGTGGTCCCGCCGCCGCGCCTCGACGTCCGGGAGAGGGTGCGCGATGCACAGTGAATTCATGCGCGCGGTGGTCCTCGCGATCCCGCTGCTGCCGCTGGCGCTGGCCATCTGGTTCGGCCTCTCGCTCGCCGTCGGCATCCGCCTGCGCGAGCGGACCATCGCCGTCGCGTCGATCTCGATCTCGGTGATCTGCGCGGTCGCGGCGCTGTCCGCCCTCGTCGTCGTGATCGGCGACCCCGCGCCGCAGCGCCTCATGCTCGCGCGGTGGCTGTTCGTCCCCGGCCACGAGATCGACGTCGCGTTCTGGATCGATCCGCTGTCGGCGATCATGATGGCGATGACCACGGTGCTGTCGTTCGTGGTCTCGTGGTTCTCGGTGGCGTACCTCCACCGCGATCCGGGGTTCCAGCGCTACTTCATGCTCAGCAACCTGTTCATCACCGGCATGCTCGTGCTGGTCATGGGCGACGGCTTCACGCTGCTGTTCCTCGGCTGGGAGTGGGTCGGGCTGTGCTCGGCGCTCCTCATCGGGTTCTTCCACGAGCGCGCCGCCCCGGTCCGCGCCGGCGCCCGGGCGTTCTTCACCAACCGCCTGGGCGACTTCGGCCTGCTCACCGCGGCGATGTTCGCGACCCACGAGTTCGGCGGCGACACCTGGGGCCCGATGCTGGACCAGGCCGGCGGCCTCGACCCTGGCATGGCCACGGTGATGGGCCTCGCGCTATGGCTCGCCGCCATGAGCAAGTCGGCGCAGCTGCCGTTCTCGAGCTGGATGGCCCACGCCGTCGAGGGCCCCACCACCTCGACGGGGTTGTTCTACGGCGCAGTGATGGCCCACGCCGGCGTCTACCTGATGCTGCGCGCCAGCCCGATCGTCGCGCAGTCGGACGTGACCATGCTCGCGATGGTGCTCGTCGGCGGCGCGACCCTCGTGTACGCCACCGCGGTCGGTGCCGCTCAGCCCGACGCCAAGAGCTCGATCATCTACGCGACCATCGCCCAGCTCGGCGGCATGTTCGCGGCCTGCGGCGCCGGGGCGTGGAACGTCGTCGTCGTCTTGATGGTGCTGCACGCGGGCCTGCGCGCGGTGCAGTTCCTGTTCGCGCCGTCGATCATCGTCCGCACGCGCGCCGCCCAGCACCGCAGCGCCGCCAACGACGACGGCGTGCGGCGGGGCCGCGCCCTGCACACTGGCCTCATCGGCGCCGCCCTCGTCGTCGCCGCGTGGAGCCTGCTCGGGCTGTCGGACCTCGCGTGGTGGTACGGACCGCTGGGCACCCAGGGTCCCCTCGGTGGCATCCGCGACGTGTGGCTCGCGGCCGCCGCGGTCGCGTCGGTGGTGATGATCGCGTGGGTGGGGTTCCGTCGACCCGAGAGCCGCAACCCCTTCGGCCTCGCCGCGCGCCTGCGCGAGCGCGCCCTGCATCGCTTCGACCTCGACGCCTGGCAGGTGAAGCTGGCGGTGACACCCCTGCTCCGGCTCGGCGCGATCCTCAAGCGCTTCGACGATCGCTTCCGCGACCGTACCCGCGCCTTCGTCCTCGCCGGCCTCGTGGTCGCCGGCCTGGTCGCGCTCGAGTCGTTCGGCGCCGAGCTGACCGTCGCGCGCCGCTTCACCGTGACCGACAGCTCCGACGGCGCGGCGTTCCCGTGGCTGTCGGCGCTGTGGATCGTCCCCGCGATCACGGCGTTCGTGGTGTACCGCATCGAGGACGGGACCTGGGCCCGCATCTTCGCCCGCGGCGGCGCGGCGACCACCCTCGCCCTCGCGATCGCGGTCGTCCGTCGCTTCGACAGCGACGTGCCGGGGATGCAGTTCGTCGAGCGCCTCGGCACCGAGTTCCTCGGCATCGGCTATCACCTCGGCGTCGACGGGATCAGCGTCGTGCTCGTGTTCCTGCAGGCCGCGGTCGTGACGCTCCTGCTCGTCGCCGTCGGCCCGCGGACGCGACGCGAAGGCCTGGTCACCGTCCTGGTGCTGCACGCCCTCGGCATGCTCGCGGTCGTCAGCGTCAACCTCTTCGTGATGGCCCTGCTCTCGCTGGTGGCGATCGTGCCCGGGGCGCTGCTGCTGCAATATGCCGGCCCGCCCGGCTCGCCGCGCGTCGAGACGGTGACCTACGTCCGACCGATGCTGGTCTCGGGGATGCTCGTGCTCGCGGTGGTCCTCGCGCTCGGCACCGCCGGTCCGGAGATCACCTTCGACTTCGAGGTCATCGCGGCCCAAGGCGTGCCGGGCCACCTCGAGACGCTGCTGTTCGTGCCGATCCTGCTGGCGATCGCGATGCGACTGCCGCTGGTGCCGTTCCACGGGTGGATGGTCCACCTGCTCGAGGACTCGCCCGCGCTCGCGTCGATCCCCCTGACGCTGGTGCCGTTCGGGCAGTACCTGTTCCTGCGCATCGGCGTCGAGTTGCTCGGCGACGCCTTCGGCCAGCACACCATCCTCCTGTCGACCTTCGCCGTCGCCAGCATGTTCTACTGCGTGTTCGTCGGGTTCGCGCAGGGCAGCCTGCGCTCGTCGCTCGCGTACTTCCAGCTCGCGATCGCCGGCGGCATGCTGGTCGGGATCGCGTCGGTCGATCCGATGGGCCCGACCGCCGGCCTGCTCAACGCGTGCAGCCTCTCGATCGCCGGCACCGGCCTGCTGCTGGTGGCCGACATGATCCACTCGCGGGTCGGCAGCACCGACTTCGCGGCGCTCGGCGGCATCGTCCGCACCGCGCCCGTGCTGTCGGGGCTCCTGTTGGTGATCGCCCTGGCGTACGCCGGCTTCCCCGGGACGCTGGGTTTCGTCGCCGAGCACCTCTCGGGCCACGGCGCCTTCGATGCCCACCCGGCGATCGCGATGGCGATGCTCGGCGCGGTGAACCTCGCCTCGGCGCTGCTGTGGTGGAGCTTCACCCGCGCGTGCCTCGGGCCGTGGAAGACCCCGCACCTCGCGGGTTTCCCGGAGCTCCTCGGGCGCGAGCGGGCGGTGCTCGCCGCGATCGCGGCGATCGTCCTCGTCTCGGGCTGGTGGCTCGAGCCGTGGGTGGCGATGATCCAGCCCACGGTCGCGGCCCACATGCCCTGATGCGCGCGGGCGAGGACTCGGCGCCGGCCCTGCTGCTACCGTCCGCCGGGTGACGACCGAGCCCGTCTACCTCGATCACAACGCGACGACGCCCGTCCACCCCGAGGTCCGCGACGCGATGCTCCCGTGGCTCGGGGCCGAGTGGGGCAACCCGTCGTCGAGCCACACCTTCGGACGTCGCGCTGCGACGGCGCTGGCCCACGCCCGCGCCGCGGTGGCGCAGCTCGTCGGCGCCGAGCCCGACGCGGTCGTGTTCACCAGCGGCGGCACCGAGGCCGACAACCTCGCGCTCCTCGGCACCCGACTCGCGCACCCACGCGTGGTGATCTCCGCGGTCGAGCACCCCGCGGTCGAAGCCGCCGTCCGTCACCGCGGCGGCGTCGAGCTCGGTGTGCTCGCGGTCGACGGGCAGGGTCGCGTCGATCTCGAGCGCGCCGCGGACGTATTGGCGGCGCCGGTCGGCCTGCTCTCGGTGATGCTCGCGCAGAACGAGACCGGCGTGGTCCAGCCGGTCGCCCAGCTCGCGGGGTTGGCCCGCCACGCGAGCCCCGAGGTGCTCGTGCACTGCGACGCCGCCCAGGCCGTCGGCAAGATCGACGTCGACGTCGCCGCGCTCGGCGTCGACCTGCTCACGATCGTCGGCCACAAGTTCTGCGCACCGGCGGGGATCGGCGCGCTCGTCGTGCGACGCGGCGTACCGCTGCACGCGACCACCTTCGGCGGCGGCCAGGAGCGCGGCCTGCGATCGGGCACCGAGCCCGTCGCGCTCGCGGTCGCCCTCGGGGCCGCGTGTTCGCTCGCGATCCGCACCGGCGCGGCCGAGCGCGCCCGCCAGATCGCGCTGCGCGAGGAGCTGTGGGCGCGGCTGCACGCCGGGATCCCCGGAATCGTCCGCAGCGGCGCCGGCGTGGCGACGCTGCCCAACACGCTGCACGTGCGAATCCCCGGCGCGGCCGGCTCGGCCGTGCTCGCGGCCGCCCCGGACGTCGCGGCATCGACCGGCTCGGCCTGCCACGCCGACGACCACGCCGCGTCGGGGGTGCTCGGTGCGATGGGCGTCCCTGCGTCCGAGGCCGCCGGTGCGCTGCGCCTGTCGCTGGGTCGGATGACGACGCACGCCGACGTCGAGCGGGCGGCGAACGCCCTGGTGACCGCCGCAGCCGCGTTGCGCGGCTGAACGCCGATCACGAGGGCGGGCTGTGGCACGATCCTGCCGCGCCCCTTGGCCGCGCACGCGCCCACGCCGCGATGTCCGAGACGACCGTCACCATCGAGCGCGAATACCCGGCACCGGCCGCGCTGGTCTGGGCGTTGCTCGGCGACACGGGCCGCTTCGATCGCGCGATGGGCCTCGGCTTGCCCGCGTATCGCTGGGAGCTCGTCGATGGCCGGCGCGAGCACATCGGCCGCGCGCTGCAGAACGGCCTCAAGGTCGAGTGGATCGAGCCGCCCTACGAGTGGATCGAGGGCCGCATGCTCCACGGCACGCGGCGGTTCATCAAGGGCCCGCTCGGATCGGGCGGCGTGCACATCGACGTCGAGCCGACGCCGAACGGATCGCGCGCGCGCGCGCGACTGTGGGGGGACGCGCCGCACTGGTACATGACGTTGATCCAGCCGCTGGTCGTGGCGCAGCTGCGCAAGCGGGCCTCCGCCTACCTCGACGCGATCGGCGAGATCCTCCGCGGCGCGGCCACACCGGTCGACGACGGCGCGCCCGCCGTGGTCCAGGCCAGTGCGCTCCTCGGCGGTCCGACCTCGGCGATGACCAGCGGCAGCACGACGCCGATCGATCGCGCCGAGTACCAGCGCCGCGCCGAGCGCCTGCGCGCGACGGTGAGCGGCCCGTCGATCGATCGCGTCATCTCCTGGGTCGGCGAGCGCCCCGACGAGGACGTCGCACAGATGCAGCCCTTCGCCCTCGCCCGCACGTGGGGCCTACCGCGGCGCGAGGTGCTGCGCGCCTTCCTCCACGCCACGCGGGCCGGCCTCGTCGATCTCGACTGGCAGGTGAACTGCCCGGTCTGCCGGGTCGCCGCCGCGGTCGCGAACACGCTCGAGGGCGTCACCCGCCAGGTCCACTGCGAGGCGTGCAACATCGCCTACGACGTGGACTTCGGGCGGAGCGTCGAGGCGGTGTTCCGCTGCCACTCCGCCGTGCGGGCCGTGACCCCCGCGGTGTTCTGCGCGGCGAGCCCGACCCTGCGCCCGCACGTCGTCGCGCAGCTCGGCGTCGAGGCCCGGGGCCGACGCGAGCAATCGGTGCCGCTGCGCAACGGCGGGCTCTTGGTCCGAACGCTCGGGCCGCAGCGCCCCGCCGAGCGCACCGACGAGGACGTTCCCGCCGAGCTGCACGTGCGGATCGCCGCCGAGGGGATCACGCTCGAGGCTCGCGGGCAGTCGGTCGACGGCACGACCGCGATCGTCCTCGAGTCCGAGCTCGACGCGCCGTGCACCGTGGTCATCGAGCGCGGCACCTGGTCCAGCGACGCGGTGCTCGGCGCCGCGGTGGCGTCGCTGCCGGAATTCATGGAGCTGTTCGCGACCGAGGCCCCGGCGGCGGGCCTCGAGCTCACCGTCGGCCGACTCGCGCTGCTGTTCAGCGATCTCACCGGATCGACCGCGCTGTACGAGCGCGTCGGCGATGCGCGGGCCTTCGCGATCGTGCAGGAGCACTTCCGTTCGATGGAGGCGATCGTCGCGGCGCACGACGGCGCGGTCGTGAAGACGATGGGCGACGCGGTGATGGCCTCGTTCTCGCGGACCGATCACGCCGTCGCCGCCGCGATCGCGATGGCCGCTGCAGCGCGGCGCGATCACGGCGAACTCGGCATCGGCGTGAAGCTCGGGATCCACGAGGGCCCGTGCCTCGCCGTGCGCGCCAACGATCGCCTCGACTTCTTCGGCACCACGGTGAACGTCGCGGCGCGACTGCAGGCCCAGGCGCGCGCCTCCGAGTTGGTGATGACGGCCGAGGTCGCCGCGCCGCTGGGCGCCGTGCTCGAGCGCGCGAGCACCCGACGCTTCCGCGCCGCGCTGAAGGGCATCGCCGCCGAGCAGGACCTCGTGGGGATCGATCTCACGGTCGATCCCGGTGTGTCCCCAATCGAGCGTGCGGACGGGAGCGGGGCCTGATAGCATCCGTCAGCCCGTTCGGCCCGCGATGCCCCAGCTCGACGAAACCAAGCTCCAGCGCGTCCTCGCCCGGTTCCCGTGGCGACGACGCAAGCCGCGCGCGGGCGCCCTCGGTGTCCCGCCGGTCGCGCTGCGCACCCGCGAGGGCGATCAGCTGTGGGCCGATCCGGTCGAGCTCGCGGAGTTCTCGGATCCCGGCCCGGCGCTGCTCTGCATCGCCCTCAACGGGGACGCCACGAGCCGCGCCCTGGTCCGCAGCCTCATCGAGCACCACGCACGTGCCCGCGGGGTCGAGCTCCCCTCGCTCGTTCCCGCGAGCACCCGTGCAGGCGTCACGATGATCGACGCGCTGATCGAAGAGTCGGGTCTCGACCCGGCCGCCGAGATCGGACCGCACCCGCTGCGCGAACTCGTGACCGCGACGTGGGCGATCGCCGCGGCCGAGCCCGCGCGCGCGGCCTGACGCGAAGCCCCGGACCGCGCCGTCAGACGCGGACCCTCGACCCCCGTAGAGCCGTCGCCCGGCCCGCGCGCCGAGACGTCACATCGGCGTCGACGTCCGTCGACCGGGTGCCGCTACGGTAGCCATGGCTACATCGTTGGCCACACGTGATACAGGGATAGGCCAAGCATTCTGGGCCTCATCCATGGCACGCAGCGTGAACCAGACCCCCCTGCCCGCGCGATGACACGCCACCAAACCGCCCTCTTCCGCCAGGTCCTGCTCACGCTCGACGTCGCGTTCTCCGCGCTCGCGTTCTACCTCGCGCTCGAGCTGCGGACCCAGCTCGGCGCGATCTTCCCGGGGCTCCTCGGGGAGTTCCAGACGGAGGCCGGCGCGCAGACGTACACCCACGTCCTCGTGGTCATGCTGCCCGCGTGGGCCATGGCCTTCTGGACGTGCCGCACCCACGACTTTCGCACGACGTCCTGGCGATCGTCCTGGCGATACCTGCGCGCCGTTGGCCTCGGGCTGCTGATGCTGGTGGTCTGCTCGTTCTGGCTCAACTGGGATTTCCTCTCCCGCTCCTTCGTCTTCCTGCTCGGCGCCGTGCAGCTCGCGGTCCTCGGCCTCGGGCGCATGGTCACCATGGCCGCGATCCGCCGGACCAAGCGCGTCGACGATCACCGCGTGCTCGTGGTCGGCTGCGGGCCCGCGGCCGTGGCCTTCGCCCGCTCCGCCAGCGATCGCGCCGCGTGGAACAACCGCTTCCTCGGTCACCTCTGCGTGGCGGGCGAGGAGTGCGAGGCGGCGGCCGAGCCCCGCCGCGGGACGCTCGCCGACCTCGAGCGCCTGCTCGACACCGAGGTCGTCGACGAGGTCGTGTTCGCGACCTCGAGCCGCTCGGGCGCGGCCTTCGAGGCGGCGCTCGCGGCCTGCGACCTGCGCGGCGTCGACGTGCTGTTGATGATGGACGGCATGGTCCAGGGCAGCGGCAAGCTCGAGATCGCCAACGTCACCGGCTTCGACATGCCGATGCTCGGCATGTCGCGCGTGCCCACCAGCCACGGACACCTCGCGGCCAAGCGCATCCTCGATGTCCTCGTCTCCGCCGTCGCGATCCTCGTGTTCGCGCCGGTGATGCTCGTCGCCGCGATCGCGATCCGGGCCGAGTCCACCGGGCCCGTGCTCTTCAAGCAGGTCCGCGCCGGGCGCAACGGGCGGAAGTTCGTGATGTACAAGTTCCGATCGATGTGCACGGACGCCGAGAAGCGCCTGGCCGATCTGATGCACCTCAACGAGATGGACGGGCCGGTCTTCAAGATCACCCACGACCCGCGCATCACCAAGGTCGGTCGGTTCATCCGCAAGACCAGCATCGACGAGCTGCCGCAGCTCTTCAACGTGCTGTTCGGCGACATGAGCCTCGTCGGCCCGCGGCCGCCGCTCCCCGCCGAGGTCGCGCAGTACGAGGGCTGGCAACGCCGCCGCCTGTCGGTGCGGCCGGGCATCACCGGCATGTGGCAGGTCTCGGGCCGCAACGCGGTGGACTTCACGCGGTGGATGGAACTCGACCTCGAGTACATCGATCGGTGGTCGCTGTGGCTCGACCTGCAGATCCTCGTCCGCACCGTGCCCGCCGTGCTGATGCGCAGCGGCGCGAGCTGATGTTCCATGGAGGTTCGGTGAGGATCGGCTAGGTCCGATCCCACGAACGGTGACCATCGCATCGAGAGGCGATGACGGCGGCGCACCGTCGCGCGGCCCAGAGTTGTTCGTGGAGGTTCCCCCCATGACACGAACGATCTTCGCCGCCATCCTCATCGCCGCGCTCCCGACCCTCGGCTGCGAGCCGAGCAAGGCAGAGGCTTCCGCGACCGACAAGGACAAGGCCAAGGCCCCCGAGACGAAGAAGGCCGAGCCCGCCAAGGCCGAGCCCGCCAAGGTCGAGCCCTCCGCCGACCCGGCCAAGGCCGAGCCCACCGCCGATCCGGCCAAGGCCGAGCCCACCAAGGTCGAGCCCGCCAAGGCCGAGCCCACCAAGTAGCGAGAACGACTCGAGCGACCGTGCCGGCCGGCGCGGTCGCTCGAGGGACGCCCAGGGCGTCGAACTACAGCGACGGGAGCAGCTCGACGTCGGCCCAGTGCTCGGCGCCCTCGAGCTGCTGCTCGGTCGGCTCCACCGCGAGCGCGTCGTCGGCCGTGAACACGCCGGCGAGCGCGGGCGCGTCCTCGACGATCTCGGCGAGCGAGCCGGCGACGTCCTTGGGCTCGATGATCCAGTCCTTGCGGCTGTACATCGTCACCGCGCCGCGCTTGTTCTTCAGCTCGAGGCACAGCTCGAACGGCTCGGGTGCCTCGCCCGCACACTCCCACGTGCGCACGTTGAGCTGGGCCTTGTGCTGCTCCTGCGGCAGGAACACCGAGAGGCGCTCGCCCTCGAGCCCCCACAGGAACAGCTCGATGTGGTGGCGCCACTGCGAGGACTTGCCGACCGCGCCCACCTTGCCCTGCGGGTGGCGGACGAGCACGAAGTGGTTGATCTGATCGCGGGCATCGACGGGCAGCCGCTCGATCCAGACCTGGTTCACCGCGTGCTTGGCCCCCGCGGCCTCGCCGTCCTCGCCGAGCAACGCGGAGCCGACGGAGTACAGACCCACCGCCGCCGCGCCGACCAGCGCGACGGCCACGATTGTCTTGCCGGATTTCGACATGGCCGACCGTACCAGGTTGTTCGGGGGGCTATTCCGGCAAATTCCGGCCCCACGCAACGTCGTTCGTCCACCCCTCTCGGCGTTGTTTGGCATGATCCGGCGGCACGATGGCCACATCGACGCCCTCGGCCCGCGCGGCCCTCGACGAGCTGGTCCACCAGTTCGCCGACCCCTACGCCTTCGTGCGCGAGCTGGTCCAGAACGCCGTCGACGCCGGCAGCGCCGAAATCGACGTCGACGTCCGCCACGCGACCGAGGGGCCCGACGCGGGCCTCGTCACCGTCCACGTCGACGACTGGGGCGAGGGCATGACGCGCGAGGTGATCGAGAAGAAGCTGACGCGGCTGTTCTCGTCGTCGAAGGACGGCGACCGCACGAAGATCGGCAAGTTCGGCATCGGCTTCGTCTCGGTGTTCGCCCTCGACCCCGACGCGGTGTGCATCGACACCGCGCGCGATGGCCAGTGCTGGCGCGTGCTGTTCCGGGCCGACCGCACGTTCGAGCTGCTCGCGTTGCGCGAGCCCGTCGACGGCACGAAGATCCGTGTGATCAAGCGCGGCGACGCAGCCGCGTTCGCGGAGGTCCGCGCCCGCGTCGAGGCATCGCTGCGCTTCTGGTGCCGCCACCTCGAGGCCGAGGTGCGGTTCGCAGGCGCGCCGATCCGCGCGCCCTTCACCCTCGAGGACGCGCCGTGTCAGGTCGAGGCCAGCGACGGCGTCGGTCGGATCGTCGTCGGTCACCGCAGCGACCGCGCCACGTTCCGCGGGTTCTACAACAACGGGCTGACCCTGCTCGAGACCACCGAGGCGAAGCCGGGCGATCCCCTCGACGGCCTCGCGTTCAAGGCCTCGTCGCCGCGCCTCGAGCACACGCTCACCCGCGACGCGGTGATCGAGGACGCGGGCTACCACGCGGTGCTGAGCGACACGCTGACCATCGCGCGCACGCGCCTCGCCCAGGCGGTGTTCGACGCGCTCGACCGCGCCGCGACGGGCCCGGCCTCCCACTACCTCGTGCACGCGGCGCTGTGGCACCTCGCGCGTGGCCTGCCGCCGGGCCTCGGGTCCCGGCCCGTGGCGAGCTCCCCGGGCGGTGCGCCCCTCGGGATCGACGCCCTGCGCCGCGCGCCCAAGGACGACGTCTTCCTGTTCGCGGCCGGTCGCAGCCGGCTGACCGACGCGCTCGAACAGCGGGGCAACACCGTCGTGCTCGGCCGGCCCGACGACGCCCGCGTCGCGCTGCTGCAGGCCCTCTCACCGGGATCGACCGCCGAGCGCGTCGGCGCCCGGTGGTGCCTGCCCCGCGTCCTCGATCCCGCCGAGACGCCACGCGCGTGGCCGCGGCTGCGCGAGCACCTCCACGCGACCCTGCGGATCGTCGGCGCGAAGGTGCGCGACATCGTGCCGGCGGAGTTCGGCGATCCGGAGTCGTCGATCGCCGAGCGCATCGCGGTGACCCAGGCCCGCCCCGGCGAGCTCTCCTCGGTGGGCGAGCTCGACCACCTCGCGCCCGGGCTGTTCGCGCGTCGACACGCCCTGTTGGTCAACCTCGGCCACCCCAGCGTCGCGGCCTTCGTCGCCCTCGCCGAGCGCGAACCCGCGATGGCGGCCTACCTCTGCACCAAGGCGTTCCGCCTCGGCCGCGACCTCGACGCGGCGATGGACACCGCGCTGGTCGAGCACCTCGTGGAGCAGCGATGGCCGACGACGATCTGATCGCCCGACTCCGCGCGGGCGGTGAGGCCAGCGGGACGGGGGCCTTCACCCTCGACCCGGCGCGCGCGCGGGCCAAGCTGCGCGAGTTCCAGCTCGCCGATCCGTTCCGCTACGTGCTGCTGCTCGTGCAGGCGCTCGCGCGCCGCGGCGCGACCCGGATCGACGTCGACATCGACGCCGACGACGTGTGCCTCTCGAGCGACGCACTGCCGTTCACGACCGCCGAGCTCGAGGATCTCTATCTGCTGGTGTTCGCCGAGGAGACGCCGAGCGCGGGCGTGCGCGAGCTGGCGCTCGGGCTCAACGCGGCCATGGCCACCGATCCGCTGTGGGTGCGGGTCGAGTGCGGCGGCGCCCCGTGTGAGCCCGGGGTCCTGCTCGAGCAGCGCAACGACGCGCCCGATCGCGTCGCGCCCCTGCTCGACGCAGCCCCCGGCATCCGCGTCGTCGTCCACCAGCGGTTCAGCCTCGGCCTCATCAAGCGGTTCTTCGTCGCCTCGCAGGGCAAGACCCGCGAGCAGGCGCTGCTGCGCGAGCACTGCGGCTGGGCGGGCATCCCGATCCGTCTCGGGGGCAAGCTCCTGCCGCGCACGCCCGCCGACCCCGCGATCGAGTCCCTGCACCCGGTCGTCCTGCACGGCCGGACCATCGGCGAGATCGGCCTGTCCCCCGCCGGCGAGCGCGGCCGCCTCGAGCTCGTCCGCCACCACGTGTGGGTGCGCAGCCACGTGTTCGACGACCGCTCCCTGCTCGGCCTGCAGGGCGTCGTCGACGTCTCGTACCTGCGCACCGACGCGTCGATGACCGACGTGGTGCGCGACGCCGACTACGACGCGCTGCTCACCGCCGTGCACGCCGCCCGCGACGTGGCGCTCGCGGCCGCGTGCCGACAGCGCGGCCATGAGCTCGGCATCCTCGGCGGCCCGCTGCGCGAGGTCCTGTGCCTGCGGCTCGCGGCCTACCTCAGGGCGCCGGGGGTCGACGCGGGGGCCGAGCCGCTGCGCGACTACCTCGACGTGCCGCTGTGGTTCGATCTGGCGGGCAACGCCCGCAGCACCGCCGCGGTGCTCGCTGCGCCCGCGATACGCTACGCGGACGTCGACCCCGCCGTCGTGCCCGAGGGGTTCGAGGACGTGCTGTTCGCCCGCGGCCACGCCGAGGCGCTCCTGCGCGCCACGTTCGGCCCCCGCGCGCAGTCGTGCGCCGAGCCGCTGCGCCGGGCGCTGCTCGCCCGGCAGAACCGCGACGCCTTCGCATCGCGGGTGCACGCCGTCGCCCTGCCGGCGCACACGACCTACGACGTGGTGCGGAGGTTCGAGGGCCCCGACGGCGCCGGCGTGATCGGCTGGGTGCCCAACGCCGGCCCGTCGTGGATCCGCTTCGTCGTGGACGATCGCCTCCTCGTGGAGCTGCCGCTCGTCGCGGAGCTGAGCTCCGTCCACGTCGTGGTCTCGGCGGCGTTCCGCCCCGACGAGCTCTTCGTCGACGTCGTCCGCGACACGACGTTCACCGCGGCCTTGCACGCGACGATGACCGCCTTCGCCGCGGTGGTCCGCGACACCTGCGTGCGGCTGCGCGCGGGCCCCGAGGTCGCGCCTGTCGTCGGCGAGGATCTGCTCCGGTACCTGCTCGCCGTCCTCGGCGGGACCCATGCCGACGGCTGGCTGCGCCCGCTCGGCCTGGCCGCGTCGAGCATCACCGAGCTCCGCGCGGCGCGGGGCGAGCCGTGGGCGCTGGGCACGGACGCGTTCACGGGCCCCGACGCCCACCCCTTCGCCCACCTGCCGATGTTCGCCGACGCCGCGGGGGCGCCGGTCGACCTGACGCGCATCGACGCCGCGTTCCGCGACGAGGGCTTCGTCCGCGTCGTCACCCTCGCGCGGCCCGTGCTGCGCGAGCCACCGGCGTTCGTCGTCCGGGTCGGCGAGCTCCGCGTCACGCTGCTCGAGGCGCTCTACGGCAAGGACAACGTCCGCCGCGTCGGCCGCGAGTACGAGCAGTGGCTCGCACGCCAAGAGCTGACCGCGCGCGCGCCGACGCCGATGCACATCACGGCACCGTGCGCGGTGGGGCCGATCGAGTTCACGGAGGTCGGTCGCCCGTGCGTCGTCGGTGTGCACGCGACGCTCGACGCCCGCGGCGTCGACCCGCAGGTGCGCGTGTTCGTCGAGGGCCGCGCGGTGACCACCATGCCCTTCCCCGCGGCGCTGCGCGGGATCGAGATGATCGTCGACCTCGGCGATCGGTGGCTCGCCTCCGGGGTCGATGCGCTGCGCAAGGGCGCCGAGGAGGCGGTGAAGCGGGCGTGCGCGAGCGCGGTCGACCGCGTGATCGGATCGCTCGTCGCCCACGCGAGCGCCCCGGACACCCGTCGCGCCGAGATCCTGCTCGACGTGCTCGCCCTGGCGTTCCCCGGCCCGGCGTTCGTCGCCGCGTGGATCGCCCTGGGGCAGGACACCGCGCCGGAGCTCCGCGCGCGGCGGTACGTCGAGCTCCTCGAGCTCGGGGATCGCCACGCGCCGACCCACCTCGAGACCCTGCTCGAGGGCGCGACGTCGCGGGCGCGCGTCCTCGAGCTCGAGACGATCCGCGCCGCCCTGCTCGCGGGGCCCCAGCGACCCTCGACGTGGAGCCTGCTCCCCGTCGCCGCCGCCCAGCGCCTCGACGACCTCGTCGAGCTCCCGGCGCTGCCCACCGTGGGGGGATCGATGCTCCCGTTCGCCGCGGTCCTCGACGAGCTCGCGCGATCGGGGAGCTTCGGCTACGTCTGCGACGCGACCGACGCCCCGCCGGGGTTCGCCGAGGTGGCCGCGCTCGACGGCCCCCGGCTGCGGGCCATGACCGCACTCGTCGGCGCCCGGGCGATGCGCGACCGGACCGCCGAGCTCGGCGCCGCCAAGATCCGCCGCGCCTTCGAGGCGCGCCGGGCGAGGCGCTCGTCTCGATCGTCGTCGAGCTCGACGGCATCCGCGGCGCGCTCGGTGTGCCGCGCCGCGCCCCGGACTCCGGCGCCAGCGCGATCACGATCACGAACAGCCGCCGTCCGATCGCCCGCGTCGACGCGACACCGGGCACGCCGTGGATCGCGATCCTGGACGGCGACGGTTTCGGCGAGGAGCTCGCCTTCGAGGGCCTGACGCCGCGCGAGCTCGACCGCGTGGTGGAGATCCTCCACGCCCACCGACCGATGATCGTCGCCGCGCTCTGCACCGCCGGCCTCGGCGACGCGGATGGCCTCGCGCGGCGCTGGGTGCAGCACCTGCTGCGCGAGCTCCTCCCGTTCGCGGGGCCCGAGCAGGTCTCGCTCGATCGTGCGGGCGTGGCCCAGACCGCGCTGTTGCCCCTGTTCGCCGCCGCCGACGGCACCCCGCGGACGCTGCTCGATCTCCGCGCGGCCCATGACGAGCACCGCTCGCTCATGATCGTCCGCCGCCCGGGGCTCCACCTCGATCGGCTCCTCGTCTGGGTCCGCGACGAGACCGAGTACGGGCTGCTGCGCCACCTGTTCGGGACCCTCGAGGATGGCGAGCCCGCGGCCGAGCGGCGCGCGGCGTTCGACACCCGCCTGGCCGCGTGCGCCCCGTTGCCGACCGTGCCGGCCGACGCGTTCGCCGTCGAGCCGATCAACGGGCGGGGCCTCGAGGGCGCGCTGTGGCTCTCGAGCAGCGTCGACGCGACCACCGGGATCGACCTCGGAATCGACGGCCGCGCGGTCTCGACGTGGGCGGGCTCGACGATGTTCCCCTGCGCCGGCGCGGTGACGGGCCATGGCGTCACGATCGCCGACGACTTCAGCGGCTGCGAGCTCAGCCGCGTGCGGCAGGACCGGCTCAAGGCCGCCGCCGGGAAGCTCTACACCACGCTGGTCACGTCGATGCGCCCCGCGTTCGCGCCCGTCGACGACCCCCGCTGCACGCTCCTGCGCGGGCTCCTGCTGCGCCTGCACGAGATCCGACGGGCCGACCGCAAGTGGCCGAGCCACGAGATGCGTCGGCTGTACCGCGACCTCGAGGAGGCGCCGTTGCTCCCCCTGGCGTCGGGCCGCGGCATCTCGCTGCGCATGGCGATCAAGACCCAGCCCGAGGAGCTCGCCTCGCTGCTGCGCGGCGGCACGGCCGAGGTCGACGACGCCCCGGCGACGACGCCGGTGACGACGGCACCGACCGTCATCACCGACCCGCGACTCTCCGCGCCGCCGCAGGAGGCTCCCACGGCGCACGACGCCATCGCGCAGGACGCGGGGCCGCAGGACACCACGCCGCAGGTCGCCGAGCCGCCGACGCCGACGCCCGCGGCGATCCTCCGCAACCGCGTCCTCGCCGAGCTCCGCCTGCTGCATCGACGCGACATGCACGTCCTCACCGAGGTGCACCTCGACGTGCTCGGCATCGACGAGCTCGATGGTGCGCACGTCGTCGCGCGCCGCGGGGCCGAGGTCGTCCTCGACGCCCGGCATCCGGTCGTCCGCCGCGCGCTCGCGGCCGACGCGGATCCGCTGCTCGTCAGCGTGGTCGCGTCGGCCGCGTTGACGGCGCTCAACGCCGCGTGCGACGAGCTCTCCGACGCCGACGAGGCCCGTTTGCTGCGCCTGCACGCCGAGCACCTGCAGACGATGCGCGGCGCGGCGCAGCGCGCCTGATCCCCGGCTTCGTCGCGGATCGAGCCGCGACCGCCGCCGTCGTGCTATCGTCGCGACTCGAGATGCGCCGCCTGCTCGTGCCGCTGTTGGGTCTGTTCGCCGTCGCCTGCTCGGCCGATGCCGATGGGGATCCCGACGCGTCGTGCACCCCGGGGATGGCGTACGCCTGCAACTGCACCGACGGCAGCCCGGGCGCCGCGAGCTGCAACCTCGACGGAACGCCGGGCGTGTGCATGTGCACCGGCAGCGATCCCACCGGCACCGACGCGGCCTCCGTGACGACCTCCGCGGCGTCCGGCTCCGACGACGCGTGCACCACCGACTGCGGCGACACGACCGCCGTCGGCTCCTCCGAGAGCGGCACGTGCGGCCCCATCGTCGCCGGCAAGGTCGACAACGTCGCCGTGCCCTGGAGCTTCTCGGGCCAGACCGGCCTGGCGGCCGGCGCGGCGATGTGCACGGGCATCGGCGCCGATCACCTGTGCGACTACGAGGAGGTCCTCGCCGCCGACCAGGCCGGCGAGCTCGCGAGCATGGTGAACATCACCGCCTGGATCCACCGCACGACCGTCGAGTCGGTCGAGGGCGTGCCGTCCGCACCGGGCCCCGGCGGTCGGTGCGTCGACTGGACCGACGGCGCGGGCACCCTCGCCGACGGCGAGTGGGTCGACTTCGCCGCGGACGGTCTGCTCTACCACCTCGATCCGGACACGTTCTACGACGGGCTCGACGGCAGCCACACCGACGCGCTGGCGTTCCCGTGCATGGGCGTCGCGCGCTCGGTCCTGTGCTGCAACCCGACGTGCTGACGGGCTCCGGCCAGCGCTGCTCGGACCCCGAGCGCCGGCAGCCGTGGGAGCTCAGCGCGTGCGCGCCATCGTGCAGCGGCCCTGCAGCGTCGCGCCGTCGTCGATCTGGATCGACGTCGCGCTGACATCGCCCACCACCCGACCCGAGGTCGCGATCGCGAGGCGTGCCGCGGCGCGGATCGGACCCTGGACCACGCCGCCGACGCTCACGTTGTCGGCGGTGATCATCCCGTGGATGGCGCCGCCGGGCTCGATCCGCACGCTGACCGCACCGACGTTGCCGACCACCGTGCCGTCGGCGGCGACGACCACCGTCGCGCCCGACGAGATGTCACCCTCGATGCGGCCGGCGACCCAGAGGTCCGAGGCCGTGACCACGCCGCCGGTGACGTGGGTGTCGTCGCCCAGGCGCGTGGCCCCCGACGTGTCGAATGGCGGCGCCTCGATCGGACGCGACGCCTCCACAGGCCGCGCGGGAGCGGTCGGCCGAGGCGTCACCGGCTCGGGCAGCGGAGGGGAGCCGGCGTCGTCGTCATCGTCATCGTCCTGTCCGTCGTCGTCGCGCCCCTCGGGGAGCGCGGCGATCGACGGAGCTGGGAGCGACGCGACCCCGTCGGACGCGGAGTTCCCAGGCGCAGGCGGCTTCTTCGGACGGAACCAAGACATCGCGAGTGCGATGGTCCGCCGATCCGCTCACAACGGCAAGGAGCACGCGCCGACGTGGTCGTAGCCGGGCGGGGCCTCGCCCTCGGCGTACCACGGCACGCACTCCATGCCCGCGCCGAGCGAGCAGAACGAGTTCGGGTCGCCGGCCGTGAGATCGCAGAACTCGGCGCAGCATCCGTTGGCGCCGGCGCAGTCGGGCACTGCCTCGGCGTTGGCGCAGAACAGGCCAGGGTCGCACGCGTTGATGAACTCGCACGCGTCGCCCGGGGCCCCCGCCTCGCCGGAGGCGTCGATGATGCAGGTGAAGAACTGGCTGCCCGCGGCGGGCAGACACGCCGCGATGTCGACGCAGTCCTGGAGCAGCGGATCGCACTCGGGCCGGCACAGCGTGAGCACGCCGTCGTTCGCGATGGTGCACACGAAGCCCGGGTCGCACACCGGGTTGGCCTCGGAGCCCTGGCAGAACGACACGCACTGACCGAGGTTGGTCTCGGCGTCGACGTAGTAGCACATCATGTCGATGTCACAGGAGTCGATGCCGCTGACGCCGCTGCCCTCGACCATGCAATCGTCGCCGACCTGACCGGGGTTGTCGTCGACGGGTGAGCAACGCGTAGCGTTCCACGCGCTGCCGCCGTCGTTCGCCCACGGCATGCACTTCTCGCCCGGCGGGCAGTCCTGGGCCCAGACGTCGCACTCGACGGCCACGCCACCGCCGTCGGGCGGCATGATGAAACCGACCGGTCCGCCGGTCGTGTCCGCGGCGCCCGAGGTGTCCGACGGACCGGAGTCCTCGGTCGCGGGGTCGGTCGTGGCCGGCGATTCGCCGTTGCCCGACCCGCTGTTGCCGTCGGTGTCCGAGCCGCCACCACCCGAGCTCTCGGGCTGCATCTCTTCGCCGGCGGAGTCATTGGCCTCGCCCTCGCTCTTGTCGCCACAGGCGATCGCGATCGCGGCGGGGAGGATCCATAGGGCGACGAATGGGGAACGAACGAAAGACCTTGAACGAGACATCGGCAACACGACTCCGGTGGAGATACGAAGGGCCGGAGTATGAACACAGCCGCGCAGCGCTGTCGAGGCCCCTGGGGCCGCCTGCGTGCCTAAGGCGAATCCGGGGCGTCCAGCAGCGTGTACCGCCGTTCGACGGCGTCTTCGATCTCGTCCCGGGCGACCAACATGGTCTGGGCGCCGCCGTTCAGCCAGTCGTCCTGCATGTCCTCCCAATGGGGACTGTCCGGATCCGCGACATTTCCCAGCGGGAACGAGAACCGCAGCCGAGGCGTGCCATCGTCGTCGAACGAGCCGACGTGGCGGAAGATCGGCCCGTGCGGCGACACCCACCGCTCGAGCACCTCGCCGCCCGGGCCGAAGAACGTGCTGTCGGCGGCGACATTGATCGAGCTCTCGCCGCCGTCGGTGGCGACCAATCCCCGATCGATCCCGGTGCCCGTCGCGCCGTCGAGCGAGGTGAACCGCGCGTCCGACAGGCGATACGCCGCGGGATCGACGGTGCCGTAGCGCGTCTTCAGCAGCGCGGCGACGTCGTCGAGCGCCGCGAGCAGCAGCCAGTCGCGGCCCTCGGCCATCACCTCTTGGCCGCGGGCATAGTCCCCGCGCAGCGCCATCGCGGCGACCTTGATGAGGAACGACGGCTGCAGCTCGAGCGCGGAGTAGAACAGCAGGGGCAGGTCGTCCGCGAGCACGCGGCGGGCGATGAAGTAGGCGTAGGCGTGCATCACGAGCGCCGCGGCCGAGTCGCGGGTCATCGCCCGATCCCAGCCCACGAGCAGCTCGACCAACGTGTCGAGATCCGGGCGCCCGCCGAACTCGCCCAGCGCTGCATCACCGTCGATGCGCCCGTGCGCCGCGGCGAGCAGGGGTACGAGGTCGTCCGCCAGCGCGCTGTGGACCTCGTGCTGCAGCGCCTGCATCGCGTCGGCGTCGACGCCACCGCCCTCGACCAGCGCGCCGAGGCGCTCTTCGATCCGGCCGGCGCGCCAGCCGGGATCGAAGTACGCGCCGAAGTACCACGGGTCGTCGTCGATGCGACCGTTGGCCGCGAACCCGAACGGGTCGTTGTTGGCGGTGACGATGAATCCCCGCGCCCCACCCCGACCGTGCGGGAGCCGATCGGCGGGCAGCCGTGCGGCCGTCCACAGCGATCCGGCGTCGTCGCCGTCCTGCACGAGGTGCGGCGCGCGTCCGCCGGACAGGTCGCGCGCCGGCACCTTGGTGCCGACGCGATAGGTGATGCCGCCTTCGTCCGCCGCGACGAAGTTGAAGTTGCCGTTCCAACCGTCGACCGCGGCGTCGAACTCGTCGATCGACTCGGCGCGGTTGAAGTCGAGCAGGCTGGGGAACGCGTTGGCCTCGAAGCCGGTCCAGCCCAGCAGGAGGCGATCGCCCGCCTCGCCCAGCGGCAGAGGAATGAGCTCGGTCGGCAGCAACACGCCGTACCCCGGCACGTCGACGAGGTCCAACGCCTGCGTCGCCCCTCGTCCGACGGCGTCCCCGGACCCGCGGACGACGATGAGCTCGCGGCGGTGGTCGACCGGGACGTCGCGCCCCCCGATCGAGACGTGATCGGCGTCGGGCACGGCGACCGTCCACACATCCATCACATCGGCGAACGCCGTCGTCGGGGTCCACACGATGCGATCGGTCTGCCCCACCGAGATGCCCGGCGTCCCCACGAACGAGAAGCCCGCCGCGTCGATCGTCCCGCCGGCGTCCTTGCTGTTGAGGTGCTGTGCGTAGAACACCCCCGGCGGATCGAAATTCTGGTGCGGATCGCCGGCGATGAGCGGCCGGCCGTCGACGGTGTGCTCGCCGGAGACCGCCCAGTTGTTGCTGCCCAACCCGCGCAGCGCCGCCACGCGGCGTAGGCCCTGCATCGTCGCGGCGAGCGCCTCGGGTGTGAACGCCTGCAGCGCCACGCCGGCCGACGGGGGCGACGGCGGCGACGCGGCGGTCGCCATCGACAACGGCCCCATCGTGAACACCGGCCGGATCGGGCGCAGCAGCTCGACGGCCTCCATCGCGTTCGCGGCGAGCTTGTAGGCGATGGTCGCGAAGATCTCGCGATCGAACGACAGGTCGTTGCCGAAGCCGGTCATCGTCGCGATGCCGAGGATGTCGACCGGCGTCCACGGCTCGGGCAGGAAGTCGAACGCGTCGGGCCCGAAGCCGTGGGGCACCGCGACGTCGCCGGCGTGGACCTCCGCGATGCGGGCGTTCACGCCGCGGCACCACGCCTCGAGCAGCGCGTGCGTGTCACCGTTCTGCTCCGCCATCTTCGCGTCGTGGCGGCGCGCCCACCCGGGCCAGTCGAAGACCCGCGCGAGCTCGTCGTCGGCGACCGCGTCCGCACCGAGCACCTCGGCGGCGCGTCCCTGCGCGCGACGCCGCATCATCTCCATGTGGAACAGCCGGTCGCTCGCCATCTGGTAGCCCGCGCCGTAGAAGGTGTCGTCGTCCGTCGCACCGTAGATGTGCGGAATGCCGCGATCGTCGACGAGGATCTCGAGCCGCGGTCGGACGTCGTCGGTCCCGCTGCAGGCCATCGTCGCGAACAGGAGCCCGAGCACGGCGCGTCGCACCGATCCAGCATGGGCCTACGTCGCGGGAGCGCCAATCCGATTCCGCCGGGGAAGCGCGAATTGGGCAGACTGCACGGCGTCGGGCAGTTCGCCCAATCGCGCGGCGTCGAACGCCGCGGTAGCATCGACGCATGGGTGCAGTCCTCGACCTCGCCGAGCGGATGTGGAACGGGATCGACCCCGCCGACCACGTGATGCGCCACGCCGACGCCCTGGTCGGCGGGTTCGTCGGCATCGACGAGGTCGCGCCGGGGGTCGCCTTCGTCGGGAGCTTCGCCAACGTCACCGCGATCGACACCCCCGAGGGCTTGGTGCTCGTCGATGTCGGTAGCCCGCTGCTCGCCCCGCGGGTCCACGGGGCGCTGCGCAGCTGGAGCCGCGCGCCGGTCCATGCGGCGATCTACACCCACGGCCACGTCGACCACGTGTTCGGCTTCGGCACCTACGAGCAGGAGGCTGCCGAGCACGGCTGGCCGGCCCCCTTCGTCCTCGCGCACGAGGCGGTCGCACGACGCTTCGATCGCTACCGCATGACCGCGGGCTACAACGGCCACATCAACATGCGGCAGTTCCGGCTGCCGGCCCCGCTGTTCCCCACCGAGTTCCGCTATCCCGACCGCACCTTCGCCGATCGCCACGCGCTCGAGCTCGGCGACGTGCGGCTCGAGATCACCCACGCGCGCGGCGAGACCGACGACCACGCCTTCGTGTGGGAGCCGTCGCGCCGCGTGCTCGCGTGCGGCGATCTCTTCATCTGGGCCGCGCCCAACTGCGGCAACCCGCAGAAGGTCCAGCGCTACCCCCTCGAGTGGGCGAAGGCCCTGCGCGACATGGCAGCGCTGCGCCCCGAGGTGCTGTGCCCGGGCCACGGCCCACCCATCCTCGGCGAGGCGCGAACCGTCGTCGCGCTGTCGGAGACCGCCGAGCTGCTCGAGAGCCTTCACGCCCAGACGCTTGCGCTGATGAACCAAGGCGCGCGGCTGGACGACGTCGTCGCCGGCGTCGTCGCGCCCGCGCACCTGCTGTCGCGGCCCTACCTGCGGCCGGTCTACGACGAGCCGCAGTTCATCGTGCGCAACCTGTGGCGACTGTACGGCGGCTGGTACGACGGCAACCCTGCGCACCTCGAGCCGCCGCCCGAGCGGGCGCTGGCGCGGGAGCTCGCCGCGCTGGCCGGCGGCGCGCACGTCCTGTGTGATCGAGCGCTCGCCCTGGCCGAGGCCGGCGAGCTGGCGCTGGCGTGCACGCTCGTCGAGTCCGCCGCCCTCGCCGCGCCCGACGACCCCGGGATCCGAGCCGCCCGCGGCCGGATCTACCGCCAGCGCGCCGAGGGCAGCGGGAGCCTGATGGCCCACGGGATCTTCGACGCCGCCGCGCGCGACAGCGGCGCCTGAAGCGGTTTCACCGAGGCGACAAACCGAGGGCGCGCATCTCGTACTCGAGCGTCTCGACGAGCCCCACCTCGAGTCCCCGCGCGTGCCACTGCAGCTCGCGCTCGGCCTTCTCGCTGCTGGCGATCGACGTGGTGCCGGCGACGCTGCGCAGCGACTCGGCCCGGTACGACGCGGGCAACCACGGCACCATGTGCTCGATGGCCCCGGTGACCTTGGCGAGGCGCCGCAGCGTGTCACCGCCCAGGCGCATGCGCGGCGCCGGGATCGAGGTCTTCGCCGCGGCGATCTCGAACACGCGGGCGAACTCGCAGATCGGGCCCGCGGTGATGTACGCCTGGCCGACGCGCCCGCGCTCCATCGCCAGCACGTGCGCGCGCACGGTGTCGTCGACGTGCCCCCAGCAGTACACGGTGCCACGCGGCAGCACGGGGAGCTTGCGCTGCAGGAACATCACGAACGAGTCGCGGATCGGGCTGTGGTCCCCGGGCCCGTACACGACCCCCGGCATCACGACGACCAGCGGCAGGCCGTCGGCCATCATCGGTAGCGCGACGTCGTAGTGCGCGACGGCCTTGGTCTGCTCGTAGACGCTGTTGTAGGGCCCGCGAAAGACCGTGTCCTCGTCGACGGTGTGGCCGTGGGTGTCGGAGAAGATCGCGATCGAGCTGGTGTAGACGCCCTTGGGGATCCCGAGCTGCCGCATGGTCTCGAGCACGTTGCGCGTGCCATCGACGTTGATCTCGCGGGCCTCGGCGACGTCCGGGCTGCCGACGCGGTACCACGCGGCGACGTGGTAGAGGGCGTCGCTGCCCTGCATCGCCCGGCGCACGCTCTCGCGATCACGGATGTCGCCGGGGCACAGCTCGACGCCGGCCTGCTCCAGCGCGCGGGCCTTCGCGGGGTCGCGGACCAGGGCGCGCACCTGGTGTCCGGCGCCGACGAGCTCGCGTGCGAGTCGCCCACCGATGAACCCCGTCGCACCCGTCACGAAGATCTTCATGCGGGCCGGAAGCTACCACAGCAGCGCCACCGGGGACGCCGCGCGCGCGGCCCCCAAAGGGCCGCCACGGCGACGGGAACACTGGCGCTCGGCGCGAGATTGTGGGATCGGTTGGTTTCGGCATGGGGACGGAGTCCAACAACCTGGTCGCGCTGGAGCGGGCGCGCGTGGCCGCGCGAGAGCGGTTGGGCGAGGGCTATGCCCACGATCTCCTCGACGCGGACGAGCTCGATCGCCGCCTCGACGCCCTCGAGCAGGCCGCGACGACCGCCGACGTCGCGGTGCTCGTCGACGATCTCGCGGCGCCCGTCGCCGTGGTCGAGCCCGGCGCGATGGCCCCGGCGACCACGACCTCGGTCGCGCTCGTCCCGATCGATCAGGTGGCGCCCGCCGCCCGCATCGGGGCCTACTTCGCCGAGACCAAGCGCGTCGGGCCGTGGACGCCCGCCCGCGAGAACGAGGTCCGCGCCGTGTTCGCGTCGGTGCGCCTCGATCTCCGCGAGGCCCGGCTCGCGCCGGGCACGACGCACTTCGCGGTCGACGTGGTGATGGCCGAGCTCGAGCTCATCGTGCCCCCGGGTCTGCCGGTCGACGTCGAGTGCAGCGCGCTGTTCGGTGAGGTCGATCAGGACGAAGCGGTGTCTGGCACACCGATCGGCGGTGCGGCCCGCATCCGCGTCACCGGCCGGGTGTGGTTCGGCTCGATCAACGTCCGCGAGCAGCAGATCGGCGAGAGCAAGTCGGAGGCCCGCAAGCGCCGCAAGGCCGAGCGCAAGCGGCTGACCGAAGAGAAGCGGCGCAAGATGCTCGGACCTGCGAGGTAGCCGCTAGAACGCGTACGTGATCGCGTCCCCCCACCCCTCGAGGTGGATCTCGATCTCCCCGCTCATCGTCTGATACCCCTCCTGATACGCGACGCGCATCGGGCTGAGGTCCAGGGACACCGTCTGGCCGACCCACGCGGCGCAGGCGTCGTCATTCGCGTCGTGCGAGACGAACGCCCAGATCTGCACCGGGTCCGACTCGGCGAACGCACCATCCCAGCAGCCGTCGAACACGTGGTCTTCACACCCACCGCCGAAGGTGACCTCGAGTTCGAGCCGGTCCCCCACGATCGACACCGAGCCGATCTCGAAGTCATCGCGCGGCCGCCCCTCGCCGCAGACGTCGAACGTCCCATCCGGCGCGCACGCGATGTCCGTGCACGCCCACAGCCCGTCGAAGCAGCTGCACGTGTTGCAGTCCTCCTCCTTGGTGTCGCCGTCGACGCACTCGCCGGGCGACGCCGTGTCGCCCCCGTCGCAGCCGATCGCCGTGCACGCCCACTGGCCGTCGAGGCAGCCGCAGGTGTTGCAATCGTCCATCTTGGTCTCGCCCGCGACGCAGGCATCGCCGTCGGTCCCACCGCCGCTGCCGTCGCCGCCCGCGGTCTCGGTCTCGTTGCCCAGGCTCTTGGGCTCGAGGTCACACGCCATCGCCAACGTACCCATCACACAGAAGACCAAGGTGTTCGAACGCATCGTGCAAGCTCCTCGCTTCGGTGTAGTGCGTCGGCGGTCGGACCCGTCACGGCGTCGCCGCGGCGCAGGCGGAGCGGACGCGGGCCAGCAGCGGCGAGGTCGGGTATCGCTCGACGAAGCGCGCCGCGAGGGCCCGCGCGCGATCCGTCGCCCCTGCCCCACAGCTCGCGAACACCCGCAGGGCCGCGCGCTCGGGCTGCAGCGCGCCGCGGGGGTGATCGCGGTCGAGGGCGTCGAGCTGGTCGATCACCTCGGCAGGCGCCGTGGCCAGGATCGCCTGCGCGGCCCGCAGGCGCGCGAGCTCGTCGGCGAACGGATCGGCGACGGGATCGGCCACCGCCGCGGGGACCGAGCTCGGGCGCACGGGCGCGTCGCGGCGCGCGGGCGCGAGGTCCCCGGGCGCGGGGGTCGGCGCGGGCGTCGGCGCGGCGCCGGGCGCCGGCAACTCGGCGGGGATCGGGACCGTCGAGGGCGTCGGCGCCGACGCGGGCGCACGATCGTACGGCGCCGCCTCGACCGCCACGCGCGTCGATCCGTCCATCGCCGCGCCGCCCCACCACAGCGCCGCGATCGCGGCCGCGATCGCGAGCCCGACGATCGCGGGGATCCACGGCCGACGCCCCACTGCCGCCGCGACGTCGTCCTCGACGCTCCGCCACACGCGGGCGCGCACACCGTCCGGCAGCGCGTCGGCGTCGCGACTCGCCGCGAGGATCGCCCGCGCGCGCGGATCGAGCTCGGCGCTCACGGCTGCCCCCCGTCGCCGTGCCAGCGCGCCACGGCCTGCGCGAAGGCCTGCCGCGCCAGTCGGAGCCGCGAGTACGCGGTGTTGAGGTTGATGCCGAGGCTCCGCGCCACGTCGGCCACCGACTCGCCCTCGAGCTCGACGAGCTCGAACACGTCGCGCTTGTCCGCGTCGAGTCCGCGCAGGAACCCGTGCACGAAGCGCTGCGCCTGCCCCCGAGCCGCCGCCCGTTCGGGGTCGAGCGGCGCCTCCCCGACGCTCGTGGCCTCGACGATCCGCAGCTGCTCGCGCGCGCGCGCGCGCTGCCAGTTGCTCACCACCCCGCGCGTCAGGTGGAACAACCACGTCGCCATCGACGCCCGCGCGTCGTACTCGGGCAGCCGCCGATGCACCACCATGAACACCTCGTGCATCAGGTCCTCCGCCGCGGCGTCGGGGACCCCACGCCGTCGGACCACACGCCACACGAACGCGGCGTAGCGGGCGTAGATCTCGGCGAGGGCGGGCGGCGACGCATGGGTGCGGGCATGGGGATCCGCGGCCGATGCCGTGTCGGCCCCGGTCGCCGCGGCTGCCCCCATCGCGTCATCTAAGCCGCCGTCTGCCCGATCCGTCACCGCGTCCGGCAGGAATCGTAACGCGGGGACCGGCGCGGTGAGCTGGCCTCATCGCCGCGACCACAGCCGCAGCTCGGCGCCGCCCTGCACCGTGAGCGCGCCGGGACCCGCGCGCCACACCAGGCCCGACGGGGCGGTCGCGAACGCCGGCTGCGTCAGCGCGCCGGTGCCCTCGGTGCGCAGCCACAGGCCGAGCCGTCCCCCGAGTCGCCGCGGTCGCCACAATATCGTCGGGCCCCCGCCCACGGCGATCCACGTCGCGCGGGCCGAGCGAGGATCGGGCAGCGCCCCGGTCCCGCGGCCGAGGACGGCGCCGGCCTGCCCCGCGGCGCACAGCGGGAATTCGAGGCTGCGCCAGCGCGGCACGTAGCAGCCACGCACGGTCGCCGCTGCGAGCTGGAACTGGCCGCGGATGCGCGCGTTGCTGGTCGAGGTGCCCTCGGTGGGCGTCCACCAGGTCGCGCCGAGCTCGACGCGCGCGCGGCCGGTCGTGATCGTGAGCGCGAGATCGAGGGCCGCGGTCACGCGCGGCAGGGTGAACGCGCCGAGCCCCGCGCCGAGCGAGGCGCCGAGGTGCAGCGGCGCTCGGGGATCGGGCGGCGCGGCCGGCGGGGCGGCGACCGGGCCCGGCGGAGGCATGGCGGGCGCGGGCTCGATCGCGGTGGACTCGATCGCGGTGGGCTCGACCGGCGCGGGCTCGACCGGCGCGGGCTCGACCGGCGTCTCGGGCTCCGGGACGATCGGGGCGATCGATCCCGCGACGCTCGGATCGATCGCCATCGCGACGAGCAGCGCCGCGGCGCCCGGCAGCTCGTCGCAGCGCGCGACCTCGATGCGCCGCTCGGAGGCATCGGCCCCCTCACCGAGACGGAGCACGAGCGTCGCGCCGTCGGTGACGATCACCGTCGCATCGACGCGGAGCGTCACCGCGGGATCGACCGGATCCACGAGCAGCGCCAGGGCATCGTCGAGTACCCCCTGCGCGTCGCCACAGCCCGGCGGCGCGCGCCACCGCAGCCCGATGCCGCCGCGCACCGCGTCCGTCGTCGCCTCGGTGGCGGGCCCTTCGGAGCCCGGCGCCGAGCCGAGCCACGCTGCGAGCCCGATGGCGACGACGAGCGACATGCGCCCGCGGAGTCTACCCCGCGGGCCGGAGCGCGCGCGCGATCACGGCGAGCCGAGGCCGCTAGAACCGCAGCCGCAGGCCGCCCGCGGTGCCGTCGATCCGCACCTGCGCCCGACCCGGGCCGCGGGCAGTCCGCGGCCCCCGCGGGCCGCGGGCCTTCAGCACGGCACCTGCAGTCACGAGCGCGACGCCGACGGCGAGCCCCGAGACCCCGATCCAGAACGACGCCTCCATCGTGTCGTCCGCGACGCGGGCCCGATGGTAGCGATCCTCGCGCGACGAGAAGGCGAGCGACTCCTCGTCGTTCGCGCGGCGCAGCGCGACGCGCTTGACGAGCGCCGAGGGGGCGGCGACGAAGAGCAGCGAGATCGTGCCCAGGGCGAGCAGGCCCGCGCCGACGCCGATCATCGCGCCGGCCGCCGGGTTGCGCGGCCGCGGCGGCGGGGGCGGGACCGCCGTGGGCGTCACCGTCGGAGGCGGCACCGCGCCGGTCGTGGTCGTCGTCGTCACGGTGGTCGTGCTCGTCACTTCGTCCCAGCTCGTCGGCGCCGCCGGAGCGGTCGCCGGCGTTGCCTCGGGAGCGGGCGTCGCCGCGACCGCGGGCTCCGCCGTCGCGGTGGGCGGCGCGGCGGCCTCGGGGGGCGCGGCCATGGCAACCGCGGTCAACACCGCCATGCATGCGTGGATCATCGGCCCCCCGCGCTCTGGGCCTCGACGGTGGCCTCGATCGTGTCGACATCCCCACCATTGATCGTCACGTCGACGGCGGTCTTCCCCGTCGACACACCGATGAACACGAAGCGATCGACGTCGGTCGACGGCGACACGACGAGGATGCCGGGGTTGAACGACTCGAGCTCGACGAGATCGAACTTCTCGTAGTCCTCGTACCGGTTGTCCGACAGCGGCGTGACCTCGACCGCGAGGGCCTGGCCCTCCTTGATCGTGATGCCGTCGGCGGAGAACTCGCCGACGCCGTTGATGTAGCGGATCTCGAGGCCGTCGTAGTGGGGCTGGCAGGCCGCGAGGGCGAGCCCGAGGCCCGACGATGCGAGCAGCGCGATGCGTCGTGCGGTCTTCATGTCGCCACCCCCGTGCTGCCGCCGTCGGTGCCCGTGTCGGTCCCGGTGCTGCCGTCGGTCCCGTCGGTGTCGCCCGTGGTCGTGCCATCGGTGCCGTCGGTCGTGTCGGCGGCGGTCGTCCCGGCGTCCGTCGAGCCGGTCTCTCCGTCGGTGTCGCCCGTGGTCGCGGTCGTGCTCCCCGCTGGGACGACGCGCACCTCGACCTGCTGACTGAGCGCCCCCATGTGCACCGTGATCGTCGCGGTGCCCTCGGCGGCGCCGGAGATGAGCACCGACTCGTCGCCGGCCACCACGGCGACGGTCGGATCGCTGCTCTCCGAGCTCACCGGCAGCCCGCCGCCCGGCTGCCCGCAGCCCGTGCTCGAGGCGGTGGCCGCGAGCGTGACGTTGGTTCCGAGCTCGACCTCGACGACCGGCGTCAGCGCGCTCCCGTCCGCGTGCCGCAGCGTCATCGCGTCCGGCGTGACGATGTCGAGGTGCAGGATGTCGATGACGTTGTCGTCGGCGTAGGCAACGAACGCCGCCCGCCCGACGCGCAGGGCGGTCAGCGTGTCGACACCACCGAAGTAGGTCGGGCTGGCTGGCTCGACGTAGACGAAGTCGTAGCCCCAGCCGTGGAGCTCGTCGAGATCGTAGACCGTGTAACCGATCTCGAAGCGACCGCCCTCCATCAGGCAATCGGGGAAGTCCGCGGCGGCCTCGCCCCCCTCGCACACCGGATCGCTCGCGGCGGCGCAGCGGTAGTCGAACGTGCCGTTGCCGAGCTCGCCCGTGGCCTTGGCACCGGTCGCGCTGCTCGAGCAGGCTGCGACGCCGATCCACAACAGGCTCCCCAACCGGCTCCAACCCCGAGATCGAGGCGGTCTGCATGCCGCCCCCGGTCCCATGTCCATCGACCTAAGCATCATGGTCTGCATGATAGCGCCGTGTCGCACCGATGCGACAGTGACGCGGACCACAGCTGGAGCCGGGCGACTCGATGACGCAGGGCGTCGCTGTCAGCCGCGCGACACGGCTGTCGCCCCTTCGTTCGTCGCCGCGGCCGACGGCGCCTCGGGCTCGTCGTCGTCGGCGGCGCTCGGCTCCTTCGGCGTCGGCGTCGGAGCGTCGACCTCGGCGTCGACCGGCGCGCTCGGCCGCGGTGCGGGTGGGTGCGTGGCGTCGAGCTTCGCGAGCTTCGCCGCGCCGGGCTTCGATCCCAGCGCCGCCGCGCGCCCCCACGATCGCCGTGCGTCGTCGATCTGGTCGAGCGCGAAAGCTGCGTCCCCGGCGAGGACGTGGGCCTGCGCACGCTGGGGTGCATTCGCGACCATGCGCTCGGCGAACTCGAGCGCCTCGTCGTGCTGCCCACGGCGCACCGAGATGCTGTACATGCCCTGCAGTGCGGCCATGTTGTTGGGGTCGTAGGTCAGCGCGCGCTTGAACATGTCCTCGGCGTCGGCGACGTTCCCTGCCGCGAGCAGCTTGGCCGCGCCCTTGCTCAGATCTGCGGCGCCCCCCTTCTCCTCGGCGCCGACCTGCGTCGGCATCGGTGGCAGCGCGTCCTCGGGATCGAGCGCGACCTCGGCGATGGGCGCCACGGCGGGGATCCCCGGCGGATCCCCGCCGTCGTTGCGGGCCGGGCGGGCGCGATCGCCTTCGCGACGCAGGGGCGCTGCGGCGGCGATCTCCTGCGGCGAGAAGGCGACGACCTCGGCCTTGCGCGCGAGGTCGTCGAGGGCGTCGCCGCCCATGGCCGCGCGCTCGATCGCGTGGGCGTGCGTGCGATCGAACAGCAGCGCCTGCCGGTAGTACTCGACCGCGAACGTGCGACCGCCGTCGCGATCCCAGAACGAGTCGCCGAGCCGCACCAGCGTCCCCGTGAACTCGGCCCGCAGCTCGTCGGCCGCGGCCGTCGCGACGGGATCCCCGAGCGCCTCGAGCTCGCGCACCTTGGCGAACGCCGTGGTGTTGTCGGTCCCGTCCTCGGCCGGATACACGTAGGCGCTGCGGGCCGCCGCGCCGCGGGCCTCGGCGACCAGCCCATCCACCGCGCTCGGGGTCGACGCGGCCACGGCCTCGGGGTTCGGCCGACGACCCGCCAGCCAGGCCCACGTCGCGACGCCGCCGCCGGCGACCGCGATCACCAGGGCCACGGGCAACCACACGCTGCGGCGCCGGACGGGCGCGGGCCCGTGGAGATCCGGCATCTCGCGCAGCAGTCGCTCGCGGAGCACCGGATCGACCTCGTCCGGCAGCGGGAGATCGTCCCAGCTGGTCTGCAGCGCCGCGTCGATTTGCGCGGCGCACAGCGCAGCCTCGAGCTCGCCCATCGTCCGGAAGCGATTCGAGGGCAGCTTCGCCAGGCAGCGCATGATCACGCGATCCAGCGCCGGCGAGATCGCCAGGTCGGGGCGGGCCTCGCTCGGTGGCACCGCGACGTCGGCGAGGTGACTGCCGAGTACGGCCTCGATGTCGCCGCCGAGCTGGCCGAACGGCGGGCGGCCGACGAGCATCTCGTACGCGGTGCAGCCCACCGCGTAGACGTCGGCGCGCCGATCGAACTTGGCGCCGGCGACGACCTCGGGGGCCGAGTAGTGCGGCGTGCCTGCGGCCACGACGTTGCGCTCGTCGCCGGTCATCGCGGCGATGCCGAAGTCGAGCAGCTTGATCGCGTCGGCGCGCCCACGGCGATTCTCGATCACGATGTTGTCGGGCTTGACGTCGCGGTGCACGACGCCGGCCTTGTGCGCGGCGTCGAGGCCCTTGCAGATCTGCCGCAGCAACGCGACGCTGCGGGCCGCCGACAGTGGCCCGCCGCGCAGCTCTTCGCGGAGCGTCGGGCCGTTCACGAGCTCCATGGTGAACATCACGGACCCGTCGGGCAGCTCCGCGAAGTCGAAGACCTGGGCGATGTGCTCGGACCCGACCTTGCTCGCCGCCCTGGCCTCGCCGCGGAACTGCTCGACGATGTCGGGCGACCGCGTGTACTCGGGCCGCAGGATCTTGAGCGCCACCCGCCGCTCGATGTCGATGTGCTCGGCCTCGTAGACCGTGCCCATGCCACCGTCGCCGAGCTTGCGGATCACCTTGTAGCGGGTGCCGGCCAGCACGGCGCCGGGCGTGATCGCGTCGACCGAGGTGACGATGAACCGGCCGGCGTCACTCGACTGCGACGGCGACGACGAGACACGCAGGCGCGCGCCGGAGGCCTCGGACTCCAGGCGCCGCTGCTCGGGACGCGGGGCCGGGGCGGGGCCAGCGTGCAGGATCGTGCGGTGTCCATCGTCGGGCGCGTGATTGGTCTGCGACATGCGGGCGGCAGTCCAAGCCTGCCAGGCCCGATCGGTGCTGCCTAGCCGCGACATGTCGCAGCACGCGTGCCGGCCGCATGTGTGCCGCTTCGCCGCACACGCCGTGCCACGACGCCGCATGCGTGCTGGCAATTCGCTGCGCTCGCCGCGAGCGCGCCGCAACTGCGTGGCGACGCATACAAGCTCGACCGCCCCGCATGTACGCAACGCGGCGCACTTCGGCACCCCGGTGGGTTCAGTAGCCGCGCAACTTCTGGATCTGCCGGAGCTCGCGCTTGCTCGGACGGCCAGTCCCACGATCGCGCACGACCATCGTGTCGTCGCGCGGAGGTGGCGGCGGAGAGTGATCCACGTAGAGCGTGCGCGCCTGGTCGGCCGGCCCGCGCCGATCGGACAGCGCGACGACCTCGAACACGCGCAGGCCACCCTCGGTGCGCGCCTCGATCCGATCGCCCTTGCGGACCAGCTTCGACGGCTTCGCCGAGTTCGCGTTGAGCTTGACGTGGCCGGCGTCGCAGGCCTCGGCCGCGACCGAGCGGGTCTTGAAGCAGCGCGCGGCCCACAGCCACTTGTCGAGGCGGACCTCGGTCATCTCCACGGGTGTCGTGCTCATCGTCGTCCCTTCGCGAACCGCCGCCAGTTGCGGCCGAGCGCGAGGCCCATGTCCTCGATCACGATGTAGGCCGCCGGCAGGAACAGGAGCGTGATGATCGTGCTGGTGGTCAACCCACCGGCCACCACGATGGCGATCGCGTGGTAGTAGACCCCGGCGAGGGTCGGGTGGTGGATGAGCATCGGCACCAGGCCGAGCACCGTGGTCGCCACCGTCATCAGGATCGGGCGCAGGCGATCGTGGCCCGCCGCCTGCAGCGCGAGCTCGCGCGACATGCCGCCCGCCCGCAGCTGGATCACGCGGTCGACCAACATGATGCCGTTGTTGACCACGACCCCGATGAGGATGAACAGGCCGACGACGGCGGTCGCGTCGACCGTCGTGTCGGTCGCCCACAGCGCCCACGGGGCGCCGAAGGCCCCGAGCAGGCACGTCAGCAGGATGCCCGCGGGCTGGGCGAAGCTCTCGAACAGCGAGGCCATCACCGCGTACACGAGCAGCAGGCACAGCCCGAGGTTCACGAGCATGTCCGACGACGCCTCGCGTTCGCCTCGCCACTGCGTGCCCTTGCCCCACGTGTAGCCGGCCGGCAACGCGAAGCTCTCCATCGCCTCGGCGACCAGGGCGAAGTTCGCCTTGGGCTCGGCATCGAAGAAGCGCGCCTGCAGGCGGACCTCGGTCTGACGATCGACGCGCTGGATCCAGAACGGACGCCGCTCGAGCTCGAGCGTCGCGATCGCGCCGAGCGGGATCTCGCCCCCGGCCGGCAGCGGGATCCGGAGGTCGCGGACATCGTCCATGTTGGGCGTGCGGGCCGCCTCGCCGACCGCCGACATCCGCAGCCGCAGCTCGCCGCGCTCGCCCTGCACGCGACCGAGCGGCATGCCCTGGAACGCCAGCGACACCCGCTGCGCCACGCCGTCGGGCGACAGGCCGAGCCCGTGGAGCCGCGCGCCGTCGAGGACCACGTGGAGCTCGCGCGCGCCGTCGGTGTACGGCGTCGTGATGACGTCGAGGCCGCCGGACTCGGGATCGGCTGCGTCGCCCCTGGGCAGCGTCCGGTCGAGGTGCTCGGCGACCTCCTGCGACAGGGCCATCAGCGTCGCCATGTTGTCGCCCTTGATGGCGAAGTCGACGACGTTGCGATCGGTGTTCTCGCGCCAGCTGAACTCCGACTCGTTGACCCGATATCGCACGCCGATCTGCTCGGGCAGGGCCGCGGTGATCTCGGTCTGGAACGCCAGGAGCTCCTGCTCGCTGCCCAGGGCCTCGCGGGCGTACACGCGGCAGCTGCTGCGGTGGTCGCCGTAGGAGCACGACACCGACTCGATGCCGAGCGCGTCCTTCTG
>LNFM01007333.1_pt1 | contig 43484 bp, 63 predicted proteins | sample 596031 | NCBI WGS metagenome assembly LNFM01 (sample SAMN04254537, study PRJNA301005) | activated carbon metagenome | isolation source: dual media filters at the Ann Arbor, Michigan drinking water treatment plant | place: USA: Ann Arbor
TTATAGTTTGTTGTTTTCATCTTTTCTCTCCTTAAATTTGTGCCGGATACGCCTAAACATACCCTCTTTCGCCGCGTATCCGGCGTGTCAGGCTCTTGCCGTCCGCTGTTTATATCCCGCCTGATATGCCCTTATCTCATCGTGCTTTTCAACATATCGCTGATTAGCAGCCGCTAGTTTTCTTTCCCGGTTCGCCTTGTAATATGCCGCGTAATATTCCTTTCGGCTTTGTATTTGTACCAGACGATAAGCACACTTTTTTGAGCGATCATCGCAGATAGGTAAAGTGCAATTTAGGCACTCGCTGAACATTCCATTGCTCCCTTTATCAAATCAATCGTATCCTGCATACAAAGATCAGTCGGCACTACGCGAAACACCCGCCAGCCTAGCAATGTCGCGGAATTGTACTTTTCCATATCCTGTTTAAACCCCGTTCCTCTGGTATGCCGTCCGCCGTTGAATATTCCGCCTTCTACTTCGAGGGCTATCTTTTCAGCGGGAAATGCGAAGTCGAATCTCCATCGTCGTTCAGGGTGAAATTTGTACTCAGCCACGGGATGCAATCCGTGCGAAGCGAACCATTTCAGGACTATTTGCGGGTTGTATTTCATTGGACTTGGTTATTCATCCTCGATCAGTTCGCCGCATTCCCTTGCAATTTCTTGGCAGAGCTTTATCAACCGTTTAGCTGCCCCTTCTTCGTCAGGTGAATCTAGTTCAGAAATTTCATAAATATCCATCAACGCCTCGTAACAATCTCGCAAATCCGGCACTGTGTTTTGGAATCTGCAATAACTCATATTTGCCATATCTACCTCACCATCCTATATTCCCAAACGCCCGGTTCAGCCGTTCGCCGTGTCTCAATAACACGATTGCCCCAACGCGACTTTCTACAATCACGTATCCGAGCTGATATCGATGTTTCACTACCGCCGCATATCGCTTGCAATGCCCGTAACGTGTACCAATGCCCGCTTGCCATTGTTCAGCTAAACGTTCGCCATCCTTTGCCGGGTCATACGTGTATCCGTCAAAGGTGATTGTTGGATTGTCGAAGAGTGTTGTTTGTATCATCTCTATGCCGCCATTAAATCTAAAATCGACATCTGGCGCTTGCCTTCGATTGCCGTTTTGACGTTCCTAACCGCCGCATCGAAATAGGAATCTTTCAACTCGAACCCGATCGCTTTGCGATTCATCTTGACGGCCTGATACGCTTCAGAGCCTACGCCCATAAACGGTGTGAGGATCGTGTCACCTTCGTTTGACCAGAGATGAATTGAGCGCTGGATCGTGTCTAACTGCAACGGGCAAATGTGCCGCTCGTCGTTTGATTCGCGAGCTTCGCGAAAGTTGAGCGTGTCGCCGTAGTCGATATCCCACCAGACCGGAGATGCGTATTTCTGCCACGTATCAACAGGAATCTCACATCTCACCGGGTTTGCGTGTTCGCCGGGTTTACGGAATACAAGCAAATAATCAGGAATCCCGACGCGCGACATTGCCGCGTCCTTCTTGACCTGTTTATGCAAAAGTCCCAGAGCTTTTGTTCGCTGCATTTCCGTAACGGGGTCTTTCCAGATCGTGACGCGGGAATGATAAATGAATCCGTGTTTCTCAAACGTCTCACGGATCAGGCCACTAAAATCTCGAAGCCCGATATAACCTTCCTTGCCCTTTTGAATCGGCAAGTCCATACAATGAACCGCAACGTTTCGGCCTGACCACATCACGCGGAAAAGCTGCTCAACCAGAAGTGAAAAGGAATACTCAAACTCCTCATAGGTTGCGCAGTTGCCCATATCCTCGATCTTGTCGGAATAGGTGTAGAGACTCGCGAACGGTGGCGAGAAGATTGAGAAGCCCACCGACTCGCTTGGAACGTCTCGAATGAGTTTCACGCAGTCGCCCTTTTTCAGATTCGCGTGGTCGTTGTCGAGCGTGTCAAATTGCCCGATGTATCCTTCTAGTGCGGTTGCATCCTGTGCAGATGCCGCTATCATTTGTGCTTGCATATTTTTGAACTGTGCCTCTTTACGTTCGAGCGACTCCGTGACGTTTTGCATCGTGTCGGTCGTGATTAGATAAATGTTGACGGCCTCGGTCTGACCGAAACGGTAACTGCGCCGGATAGCCTGATACAGACCTTCAAATGAAAAGTCTAAGGACGCGAATACTTGGTTATGACAATGTTGGTAATTGAGGCCAAACTGTGCGATCTTGGCTTTCGTGAGCAGTACCCGAAATTCCCCTTTTGCGAATCCGAGCAGTTTCTTTTCTTTCGCTTCGGGCGATTCATTGCCCCGGACTTCGACCGCATCCGGTACAAGTTCGCGCACCATGTCCGCTTCTTCGTTTTGCTTGACCCAGATAATGAAAGGCTCGTCAGATGCATTTACGATAGCCGCGACTTGATCTAGTCGCTCGACTTTCGTGATTCGCAGTTCTGCATTGAAGTCCGTGGCTGAAACCGCGACTTCGTTGAATAATTGCCCGTTATCGCGTTTGGGTGTAATGATCTTTTTCTCGATGAATCGGAGTTCCGGTAGATCGTAGCCTTCGGCTGAAAATCCTAGATCAGACGGTTTCGAGAGCATCACCGACCACGAAGCAACAAAGCGCCAGAAGTCTTTTTCTGCGTGGCCTTTCAGCCGCCATTTTGCCGTTTCCCCGCCATCGTGAACGAAATACATTGCAAGCATTTCGTTGCGAGTCATTGCGTTCAAAAACTCTGCGTGGTTGCCTAGCTCCATTACGTCATTCGGTGACGGTGTAGCGGTTCCAGCGAGTTTGTACGGCGTATCCTGAAATCCGGTAATGATGCGTTCCTTTAGCTTGCCCTCGAAGTTTTTGAGGATCGAGGATTCATCGAGAACGACACCCGCGAAAAGCGATAGATCAATATTGTCGATCTGCTCGTAGTTCGTTATGTAAATGCCGGATTCGGTCTGATCGGTATATTTCGCGACGGGAATCTCGAAGCGTTCGCCTTCTGCCATCGTCTGGCCTGACACAGCAAGCGGAGCCAATATCAGCACCGCGCCGCCCGTATGTTTTACGACTTGCCGCGCCCATTCGAGTTCCATCAGCGTTTTGCCCGTTCCGCATTCACTGAACACGGCAAAGCGGCCTTTACGAAGTGCAAGGGCTACGATATAACGCTGAAAGTCGAACAACGCCGGATGCAAATCCACGGCATCAAAGCCCGAAGGTTTGAACGTTTTACGCTTCGAGTCAAGAAACTGCTCGTATTCGTCTGTTTTGTTGGATTGAAAAGAATTCGGTAGACTATCAAAAGCCATTAGATCACCTCTATTGATCGAATTGGTTAGAGCTGGAACGGTGTTGACGCACTGTTTCGGCTCGTCTTGTATTATAGCACAATTAGCCTGTAATTTACTAGCCATCGTCATCGCCTCGCAAACTTTCGCACCGTGTTAGCCTGTGCCTTTTCTCGCGGTGTCATTTCATCTTCTCTATTCAATTCGCCCAGCATCGTCTGTGATATCGCGATAAGCTCTCGAAGTTCCCTTGCCCGCTCTGCCGGAGCCTTGCCGACTAAACACGCATTAACCGCCTCGTAGGCTTCTTTGTGTAGATCGACGGCTTCTGCTTCCTCGCTGCATTCGCTCAAGATGCTCTGAAACAGCGTTTCCATATCAGCCCGTATAAGCCGGATTCCCGATGTGCTGAATTTGCCGATTGCCTTTATCAGCCGTTTCGCTTTTGGGTAAGGGTTATCGCGGCCTAGAATCTCGTACATTCTGGGCGAACTGACATCCATTTCCACCGCTAGTTCGCTAACGTCGATGCCCTTGACTGCGTTTGTCATTACCGATCTTGAATCTCTCATTTATTCAATAAACCCCCTCAAGTTTCCCGTTTAACCGCCCTTTTACTTGACCTATGCTTTACCTATCGCAACCAGCGATGATGGTTAGCCAATAACCTGATACACACCATCGGTGAAGTTACACGTCCCCTGCGTTTCGCATATCTCAGTAGCCGATACAAAAATGGCAGTCTTAGGACTATTCGCACGTTACGGGCTGCCATCTCCGATCTTTGATAACGTAAGAGCGATGCCGCGTATTACCGCACTCTCACGCTAACGCCGGAGCCGCATCGCCTAAACTCTATGTATCCTCACCAAAGATGCCTTTTGCTACTGTACCCATCACCTCGATAACAATAGTTAGCGGCACAGCAATCCAGAACAATAGCCACATCACATCCGTTGCCTGAACGTGTACTAACATTAAATATGCCGATGCCCACGCTAACGGGAACCTCAGAAACAACGTAACCATCCCGATCAAACACCCTGCTTTTTGTTTTTTTGTTAATTTGCTCATTTCCCTCTCAACTCTCGATAACTCTTAACCACCAGCCACGGCGTGACTACGCATAAACCTACTAACGTTACAGGCCATAACAGCCCCGCCATTCTTTGTATTGCTCTAGGCATATTCTTAAATCTGTCCCTTATGGTTTTCCCCAAATATCACGTCAGGATACGGCTGGCATTTACTAACCGATGGCGTTATCTCGTTCTGTTATATGGATTTTTTGTACGTGGCATCATTCGCCGCATTGACCTGGCGTGAACCCTTGTCGGAGCCGCCGCGTATTCGTCGTAATCTACTTTCCCGTCAATTTTCAAAGACTTTAACGCCGACCAGAATTCACACCCGCGATGTTTTTCAGGTAGTGATCTGGATATTTCAGCCGCCGTCCTTGTTTGCCCGTCTGACATCAAAGCCGCGATCAATGCCGCCGCCGTTCCTACGCGTACCATATAGGCATCATCTGCCGTGTCTATTGCGTCGAAATTCATAACTTAAACTCCTTTTGAAAAAGGGGCGATATACCGATACCGCCCTAATTGGAGAATCGGTGTGAAGAACTCACCGTGTCATCCGCCGTTAGGCAGATATTGGAAGGCAGACTTAACGGCACAGGGTGACATGCTACAAAACCCCCTGCCAACGCCTCGCGGTCGCTGGAGTCTGCCATATAAACTTTTCAAATAACCGGGCGGCCTATTTTAAGCCGTTCCACCACGCTGCCGCCCGGTGCTTGTGGTGAATTGGAAGGCGTAGGGCAAGATTGGTTACTTGCAAAGGCAGCTCGTTCCAGTCCAATGGGCTAGCACGATTCCCTGAAAAGTCTGCCCCGATGGTTTGATTACCGTCTTGTGCGTCTAATTCCGCCACCTACGCCATAACTTTTTCAAAATGTCAGAAGCGGCTCGGACTCTTTCGCCTGCACGTCCGATAGTCGTTCTACCACTGGACACCGCCTCTGTTTTTTGGTGGCTATCAGGTCGCTCAAAGGTCTATTTCGTTTCAGGGTTTCTCGCATGCATTACCCCTCAGCCCGTTTACTACCAATGCCCTCATTGAGCCGCCAAACTAAGTTTTCAAAATGTCCGGGCGGGATGAATAAGATGCGGAAACCGCCCGGAGCTGTCGTTGGTTCACATTTCCGCAAATGCCTATCTCGCTAACGCCATCTCTGACTGCAACATCTTCGATCTTGTCTGGATGCTCGATAATCTCGATTGCACACTGCTCAGCGTCACCTTTGCTATGTCCAGCTCCGCAGTTGCCATCCGTGACTGCTCAAGCACTTCCCGTGTAGCGATATCAACTTGAGCCTCCATAACCGCTACCGTGGGCTTCTTTGCCCCGTCAGCTATCGCCCGATGTTCAATAGCGTCCATTTCCTCGGCTCTCGCTATCTCAAGGTCAAACCGCTTCTGTGCCGCGTCTCTCGCTATCTTCGGGAACTCCCGCTCTATGTTTGATAGCGTCTGCTCGATCTCTAAAAGTTCTTTTTCTATTGGCTGTGGCATTACAATTGAACTCCCATATCTCTTAATTCTCGATGTCTCTCTCCGTGGTGTTTTGGGCAAAGCCATATCACATCAAGCGGTTTTGAATAATCCTCGTGATGCCCTTGTGCCCTTAGACTCCCGCATCGTTCACAAGGCTGGCGTTGAATCTTTCCGGCCCTCACTGCCTTAGATAAAAGATTTTGAGCATAGCGTTTATGTCGGTTATGACTCACCCATTTTTGTTTGTAAGCTCGTTGGACTTCTGGCCCCACCCGTTCCAAGTACCTCTTTCTAGCTGTAATCCGCTTGGGATTATCAAGCCGTGATCGCTCATATGCCTTCCGTTGTTCAACTGGACGGGCTGCGTAGCTAAGACGCATATCCACCTTGTTGCATTCTTTGCATTTATTAACGTGCCCATCTGCCATCTGAGGATGTTTATAGAACTCGGATAGAGGAGCGATCACGCCGCACTTAAAACACTTCTTCATAATTTTCAAAAGGGTATCGAATCGCTATCGTCAACAAACTCAGCGGCCTTCCACGTTGACGCATTGCCCGCCGATGCCGCGATTGCCTTACGCTCCTCGATATCATCGAACGACTCACCCGAATATTCAGGCTCGGATGGTTCAACCAACGCTTGCTGGGCGAAATATGCCGTGAGGTATTTCTGCAACTCAACATCAAGATCGAGTGCGGCCTGTTCCGTTTCGGGCTTGACCTGTTCCGTCCAGCTAAAGACAGGCTCGTAATATGTCGTGTTGCCGTTCTGTTTTTCCTCAGAACGTCCTTTGATCGTGTACGCCCCGGCACAGATGTCCCGGCGATTGATCGTCTTGTTAAAATCTATCCACGCCGAATTAGCAGCCCCTTTGAGTTTCAGATACCCGATTGTCAACTTGTCACCGTCAAAGAATCCGATGTAAAGCCCCTGAATGAACTTCGCCCCTTGCAACGTTCCCTTGATATGCTCCCAAACGCCCTCGGCCTCGACGCTTACGTGTCCGTTGCTCTTGGATTTCACAACTAGCGGATGCGTCTTGATGTTGCGAACCCGCACGGCGTTTGAGAAGTACCCGACGTATTCGTTATGCTTCTTGATACCGCCGCCGACCTGAGCCACGTTATCGAGAACAAGGAACCTGAAAGGCGTAGCCACGATAACGTTCTCTTCCTTCTCGCGGTCGTAGTATTTCAGTTCGCCGGTGTCGCCTTTCCACTCGAAAAACCGCACTGCCGGGTTCTGTAAAATTGTTTCTGGATTGCTTCTGCTCATATTCCCTCGTTTACCTTTTTTTTGATTGCCGGAACTAATGCGGCTAAGTTCTCTGAGTCCAATTCTTAAATGCGTGATCTGGTATCAAATTCTCCTGAGCCTCCGTCAGGATGTTGCAAGCTATCTCGATATCCGTGTTCTCATCCAGCCAAAGTAAATAGCCGGGGTCATTATCGAGAACGTCTTGCACTGTTTCACTAGCGAACTTCCCGAAGCCTAGCCGTGCATTGCGATCCGTTATCGTTCGCTTTGTTACCTGTGGATTTGATCTGCTCATCTCGCCTCTATGATTTCCGTGATTGCGTCGAACATATTCTCGTGTCCGCTAAACTCGATCTTTTCGTGACAGGGATTGCACAATAACGCCACCGTTTTCATTTCCTCTGCCGTCTTGATAAACCGCCGTTTATATCTGTGGGCGAATCCCAGCGGGTAAGCTGCCCCGCATTTCTCGCATCTCGTTACGCCCAGCCGTTCAAAATCTTTCTTTACCTGTCGGCGTATGTTGTTCCAATTCATTTACGCTTTTTCTTAGTCCGTCTCGCTTCCACCTTTGCCCAGCCCTCTGCTGTGAAACAGTCTCTAAATGTCCGCTCGTGCTGCTCACACTTACCGAGATACTTTGTAGCGGCCTCGATATATTCCTCAGCTTGCCGTTGCCACTCTGTTAAGCGGTCGATGTGTTCTTGTGCCGTCACCTTTCACCCTCCGAAAACTATCACCACCAAACAAAAGCCGAATATCAGGACGCACATTGCGACAAACCCTAGTACGTCCTCGCGATCTGGTTGGAATCTCATACCTTTACAAACTCCCCTTTATCATTCAGCCGATACTTCACGTTTGGCTCTAACCCGCCGTCTGTAACGTGTCCGATTGAACGTCGATGTTTGCCACCATCCCACCAAGTGATAATTAAGACCCCTGCGTCTCCAGCGGTTGCCGTGCCTCTGTATCCAGCGGTTGCCGTGCCGTAGTTTCCAGCGGTTGCCGTGCCGTAGTTTCCAGCGGTTGCCGTGCCGTAGTTTCCAGCTTTGACAAATGAACCAACCACGCCTTGCAAGGTGCTATTTACATCTAACAAAAATGAAGTTGCTGATAACTGATCGCCGCAATGAACGACTTTGCACGATGGGAATTTGATCTTGCCGTCCAACTGAATAACGTCAGACTGCTTGACCTCGACAATTAGCCACTTAGCTTCTGCCGACCAGTCCAGCAAACCACCATCACCGATGCCCCACTCAAGGGCGTGTAGTCCGTTGCCGCATTCAGTTATCGGCTTAAAATCAGGTGCGGTTACAATGCCCTTTTCTCTCCATTGAAAACCGCCGTGAGCCTTCAAATCTTTATCGCAAGTGCGAAGGGCTAAGATGTGATCTTTTTTAAGTTTGTAAGTCATATCCCCAACCCCGCTACAAACTGCTCTGCCTTATCCCGGCGTTCTGCTCTGATCTTGCCCTGCTCTATCAAGCTGTTTAGCCGCATCGCCGCCGCTTCCTTTGTCGGCCCGTAACAGCCCCGCCGTCCGATACCGCCTTCACTTGTTTCGATAAATGCTCTCCACCTCATCGAGGGCGGGTAGTTTGAGTTAGTTATTTTGAATTTCATTTTTATAAAGGCTCCGCTTTCACAGAGCCTTTCTTCCTCCGTATTTAATTGGACGGCCCGACGCGTCCTGCGGGTAACATCCGCTCTTGGCGGAATCTTTTTCAAAGGGAAAGGCAGGCACATTAAGAGTTCAAACCAGCCTTTCCCGCTTCATCGAGTCCGTGAACTATTACCGGCTCGATAAAATTTAAGGGGAAGGCGGCTAACTTTGCGGTCTCAATGCTCACGTAACCGCCTTTGTACCCCCGTTCAAGCAGCATCACTTCGTTACTACGCCGCTTGAATCTTTCAAATATCTTTTTGTTTGCTTTGCTTCCAGAGGTTCGTTTCCTACTGACCGTCTGCTAAAGCCCCCTTGCTTGGTTGTTTTCCTTTCTTTCCTGTCGCGAATCCCTTTCGACAATTAGAAGTATACATATCTAGTGTATACAAGTCAACTCAAAAAAGGGGATTGGCGAACCTTTGCTAAATTCTTTTTCTGACACGCGATCACCGCCTTAGTCCATTCGATAGCTGAATCAATATCACCGTCCTCAAGAACGTCTAACAACGCCTCAAAGCTAAGTATTTGATTCTCGATCTCTACCTGTGTAAAGCTAGGCAATATTCCCTTCCGCAAGTCTCGCATTTTGTTTCAACCTCTATCGGTATGTATTCCTGTTCGTCACTAGCCCCGGCCCGCCCAGCTGACCATTGTTTATATCGTTCCTCTACTGCGGGGACACAATACGCCAGCGACGTAACCGCCTTTTCTTTACCGCCCGCAAACACACTTTCTATTGCACTGATAACGATATGCAGCGGTATATCTCGCTCTTGCCAAGTCTCGATCAAGTGCCAGTCTTTAGAACTGATAAACAAATTACGCCCTCGACAGCGTACAAACGTTTCTTCTATGTCGGAGAAATAAGAAAAATGATTCATACGCTGCCGAAAGCTACCTAAACTGCCGTACATCACCACGCCTGAACATGCCCAACCAGTCCAAGCCGAACCAGTACTGCCATTGCCAACCACGGCACACCCAACCAAGCCCAGCCTAACCACTACTGCCGTTCCTGACGAAACCGTGTCTGACCACTCCGCACCTGACATCGCCCTGCCGCTACTGCCGCACCATTCCCTGCCATGCCGCACCTATGCTCACCTCGCCCGGCCCAACCACTACTGCCTTTCCGTTACAAGCCAGCTATGCGTATTGCTGACTCACGCGATCTCGAAGCGTTGATACTCGCTTCGCAATGCGTTTGACTTCCGGCTCTAACGAAAGAGCCGCCGCCACTTCTTCGGCACGAGTGAGAGCCGCTTCTGCTCTGCCAAACTCGTACACGAAGGCTTTAGCCGCTAACTCAGCATCATTACGAATGACCGCAACGCTGATGTACCCCTGCTCGTTATGTTCCTTTGTCGGATCACGAACGTAAGCGACTGTTTTGATAACCATCTTTTCAGATCGTATCTCGACCCGAACCGACGCTATGATGTTCCTTGCGACATCTCGCCAGTGACTATAAGCCGCTTGCTCAACATCCCAATTAAACTGAGTGTGAAGCGGGCTCGTGCTATCACGGGCCGCCTCTATCACGATATCCGGCGTTATACGCCCGTTGTTGTTATCTGCTAATGCCTGAATACAGGCTTGTATTTCTGGTGACATATTTATTCTGGAAGCGTGATCTTTAATCCTCGCTTGACCGCCTCTTGCTGAAACCATTCCCATGCAGCTTCCGTTTCTGGATCGAACGCGGTAGGTGAGTGCAATGCCGCATCTTGTGCCGCCCGTCCGCCAGTCTCAAGCAACCTCTTGAAATCGCCCGTATTGGCATCGACAGGCTTGAACATTCCATAGGCTCCCGATCCTTTTTGAACCCGCCAATCGCCCAGCCCGCACGTAACGCCAGCCCTTGCTAAAAGATTCGCAACGGAATTGTGCTTAATCATCGGCGTGATAAAACTGATAGTTACCCAGCAAGCCCATTCCTTTAGGATCGCCCGCGTCCGAACGTCTGGAGCACCGCCAAACTGTGTCGGCCCTACGCCGCACACTAACATTTGCGGAACACCGTAGATATCAACACGGACATCCTCGACGCACAGCAAACGCTCCATTTGCGTTTTGCGAACGCCTTCGGTGTCCAGTGCCGCAGTGCTCATTGCTTTTTTGAACATTGAGCCTAGCATCTGAATGCGTGTCGGACTCTTATCATCTGATGAGGTATAAACCGAGTTGCGGTATTCCCGTAACGGATCGTGTTTCAAACTCGACGCCTTTTCCGCCGCTGTCTTTTTGCCGGGCGGCAACCATAGATCGTGCAATACCCCTTCGGATTTTCTATTGCAAATCAACGGCGTAGTCCCTAAGACGGCAAATGTTACTTCGCTTTTTTCAATGACGGGGATAACTATCTCCGTACTGCTAACAGCTTTTGTTGCCATTATCGTTTTCTCCTTGCCTGTTTTGATTTTGCGACTGTTCGCATTTCTAAATATACACATCTAATGTATACACGTCAACGGGTAACAGAGAAAATATCTAATAATTACTTAGTAAATAATCATAGATACACGGCGGCAATCCCTATCTTTATCTTTAGCTTTGTGCTATATTGATAATGATAAAGCCGCTTGCTTTACAGTCTTAGTTAACATTAGGGATGCTTGCCGCGTCCCTTTTGTTTTTCAAGGATTTACGTTAGCTCGCCCAACCTTATACACGTTGTTCTATTACTGATAGGATGACCGGGACGTTTGCCGCCATTTGCAAGATCAATTACTTGCCCGGTGCCCGGTAAAGAACCTCTTTCGAGGGAGAACACGTTTTCGATAATCGCAGATACAGCCGCTCCCTCACGATCTTCTCGCTACTAGCAGCTTAACTAACTTCGGACAGACCTTATCCGACCCCTATCGTCTGGCAAAGCGTCAATAGACCTCTGCCTAGATCGACCAGCGGTGATTTTGGGCTTAACGTGCGGACTCACCGCTCGTTACAGGAACGCACACGGTAAACCCTTTACGCTATCGCCTTTTTGTTTTGTCGTTTGAGATGTCGATTGAATGCCGGGATGAATACCTCAGCTAAAACCTCTTGACGTGTCCGACGCGGTTCTGATCGCACGAACTCGTCAAACTTTTCCAAAAACCCAATAGGAACCCTCAGACTAAGTACCTTCGTCTTTTCTTGTTGTTGTCTCATACAAGCCCCATTATAACGTCTACACGTTCACGCGTCAACAAGTATAAATCACCTCACCTTCGGAGCCATTGACCAAATGCAAGCACGTATACAAAATAACAGTCTAATGAAAATACAGCCTGGCAACCCCGTTATGTCTATCCGCCTGCAAGAATCCGAAAACTTGCGGTTTTGGAAACTAATGGATGCCGCTAAGAAAAAGAACCCTTATTTAGACAAATCTCACGTTATACGTGAATTGCTTGGCCTCGCCCCTTTGAACATTCTGACCGCCGCTGATCTGCGGTATTTTCAAACGGGCGAAAAGAACGCGGGCATCCCCAAAAACACAATGCCGGGAGGAGCGCTTAAATTTAGTAGCGATAAAGACGAAGATAGAGACAAGGATAAAGCGGTAAATGAGTGAAGGAGGCTTGGTTTTAACTGGCTACGTATTGAAAGAAGACGATATATTAGAGTCTGATCTGGTTCCTGCCCTAATCGCCCGTATCCCTGCTGGCGAACCCGTCGAACTGTTGTCTGAGATCGAAATGATCGACCTCAACTATCTCCTGACAAAAGGCTCTCCTGACTCATTACTGATACGAGTAGACGGCGAATCAATGTGCCCTGAAATAGCCGATGGTGACTGGATAGTTGTCAGCCGTGCATTGATGCCCGTTCCCGGCGATATTGTTATTGCATCCGTAAGAGGCTCACACACACTGAAACGTTTGAAAGCAAACGATCTGCGAGGCAAACGAGGTTTGTATCTAGTGCCCTCTAATATCCAGCTGCAACCAAAAGAAATCAGGCCGGATGATGAATTTTTAATACTAGGCGTGGTCACTAGGATAATTCATAAGACGCGGTGAATCGCGACATTTTGTCGCAATAAATGTCCCGATCCGTGTTATACTGTGGTTATGAGCCTTTCTTGCAAACGATCTGCATAAACTTTTGACTTGCGATGAGATGGCATCTAGCTTGAACATCTCTCGCAAAACCCTCTTGAAACTCGTTAAAGAGCGTCGTATCCCGTTCGTGGATACGGGGCGTAAACGTATGTTCAATCCATCCGTGGTTGAAAGTTGCCTCACCGTAACTGACGTTAACCCCGGCGTTGTAGTAAAATTCCAGCCTAGACTTATCAAGAAAACGAAAAGTGCTTTAGCCGAAGCTGCCGGATACTGATGCCCGTTTACGCTGACAAGAAAACAGGCCGTCTCTTTATCGAATTTCGATATAAGGGCGTTCGTTTCAAAGAACGGATGCCAGACGGTATGACAAAGAAAGAAGCGGAACGCATTGAGATAAAAGCAAAGGCTGATCTGATGTTTGATTCCCACGGCATTGCAGAACGCTCACAGATGACGTTTGATCGCTTTGTCGCGGATGTCTATAACATAACAGCATCGACGTTCTCCAAGCCCCGCTGGGATAGGCTTGTGTACATCCTACGAGTCGTTAAGCCATTCTTGTACGGCAAGCCCTTACGCTTGATAAAAGCCAGCGACATTGAACGCATCAAAGCCGCTCGACTTGCCACGCCAACCCAGCACGGCACACCTAGAAAGCCTCAGACGGTAGAACGCGAAATGGCGATACTTAGCAACATCTTCACATCCGCGATGAAAAACGATCTGATCGACTATAACCCCTGTTCCAGAGTCTCAAAACTACCTTTCGATAATATCCAAGACAAAATCCTCAAACGCGAGGATGAGGAAAAATTCTTTGCCAATATGCACAGCGAATGGGCAAGGGATATCTGTATGATGGTCTTGCATACGGGCCTTAGACAAAACGATCTAATGACGCTGACACGGTTTCAGGTTCGCTTTGATGAGAACTGCATTGTTCTCATTCAAGGCAAAGTAAAACGCCGGGTGATGGTGATGCTCAATGCCGAATCCAAAGCCATCCTAGAAAAGAGGTGGCATAACAGCGGTGACTTGTTATTCGCTTCGCCCGTAACGGGAAAAGAAACAGGCTCGGTACGTCACGCTATGCAACGAGCTTGCAAACGAGCAGGCATACCGCCGCTAACGATCCGTGATCTTAGACGCACATTCGGAACCCGTCTGATAGAGAACGGAACAGACGCGGTAACTACCGCCCGAATGCTTGGACATTCAGATTTAAGGATGCTTCCGCGATACACCCGAAGCGTTGAATTGATGCAAGAAGCCGCTGACAAAGCCGCGCTTAAAGCGGTGGGATAATTGGCGGGATTCTAATGATTTGAAAGGGCAATTACCGCCACTTATTGCCTAGCAAAATCAACAAAACACTAGATAAAACCTGTATTCTTAAAGAATGGCTACGGCGTTCGCAATGCCGTTGCCCCCTATTGATAACAAAAGACTTACCCCGCATTTAATGGCAAATGGTGGATATTTGGCGGGATTGCCCTTCAAATTACGCTCCGATCTTCGATTCTTTCATAATGAAAATGCCGTAATCGTAGCCATCGACTTTTGGAGCTATCCTTACCCGCCCTGATGATGTGTGAGTGGCACGGCATTCCCAATCGTAAGTGCCTGCCGCTATCAACGCATCATTGGCTGACATCGTATATGTAGCCACGCCAGATGCAGGGCTGGCGATGGTCATATTAGTGCCTTCCAAGAGATTCGTTGCATCATCTTGAGCCGTCACCTCGATGACCGCCGTATGCCCGGTAAGATCGTAGACCGTCTCGCCGTCATCCTGATAAAAGGTAACGGATATAATGTGCCCTGTTTCGCCGCGTTTAACTCTTGTAGTTCTATTATGTGCCATCGTTTATATCCGCATATCTGATGCCCGTATTTATTTCAATGGGATTCTCACCTTCATTAACATCAGCATATCGAATCCCGTCATTGATCGACGCAAAGAGCCTCCGAGTGCCCGTGGTATCAATTCCCGTTGAACCCCACGAATCACCCCAAGAAACTCCCCAAGCATCGCCCCAGCTACTTGCCATATACTAAATAGGCCCCCAAGGATCGCCCGATGTTCCAGAGCCGTCTATTTCGATATCGTGAACGTATTTCACGTTAGCATCGACGTTGCCCGCTTCTGTAAAGGTCAATTGATCTGTCTGAGCCTTCACGAGAGCCACTTGAGCAAGAACCGCATCGTCAGCCGTACCTAGTGCCGTCGCAAGTTCCGCATTCGTAGGAACGTCACCGACTGCGGTGAGGATAGAGTTTGTATCACTCGTTAGTTCCGCCCGTGTCGGTGGATCGTAGGCTGTTAGAGCTGCCGCCGCTGCTGTTTGCACCTGAGTTGCGTCGAGGTTATTCAGAGCCGCCACAGCCGCTAGTACAGCATCATCAGCCGTTCCTAATGCCGTCGTTAGTTCGGCATTTGTAGGCAAGTCTGCAAGCTGGGTATCGAGGTTAGCCGATGCCATTCCGAGAGCCGTTCTCACGCCTGATTCTGATAGGTTATTGAGAGCCGCGATTGCCGCGAGTGTTGCATCGTCAGCCGAAGCCAGAGCCGTTGCTAGTTCCGCATTCGTAGGTACGTCACCCACAGCCGTTAGAATTGAATTCGTATCGGTTGTAAGTTCCGCACGGGTCGGAGCGTCATAGTCAGCAAGTGCCGCATCAACCGTTGCGTTGATCTCAGCAACGGCATCCGCCGCGAGAGCCGCCGCGTTGACCGAATCCGCCGCCAAAGTCATAGCCGAACCCACAGCCGCTGGTGATGCGGGTATCAAATCGGTCTTGGCTTTAACAAGAGCGATTTGAGCAAGCGTAGCATCGTCAGCCGTACCGAGTGCGGTAGTAAGTTCCGCGTTCGTCGGCAGATCGTCAACGCTTGCCTGCGATGCCCGTGCATCGAGTATCAAATCAAGCCGTCCACCGTTCGCCCAATCGGTCTGAAGCTCATTGGTGTCAGCCAATATTGCCGCAACTTCCGTATCTAGGAAATCGTCAATCGTGTCCACGCTTGCCTGAGATGCCCTGCTTGAGATAGTCGCGTTGATGTTATCACCGATGATCTTTCCAGCCGTACCAGCACCGTAAGCTCCCGGTAGAGCCGTTGTCCACGGATCGCCCGCACTTCCAGCCGCATTTAGAGCATTACCCGTCGAGCCGCCCGTAAGGTGTCCCGATAGAACCTCATCCCAAACCGCATCTGCGATATCCGCCGCCGAAGGTGCAGAGCCGCCCGTTGGAGCCTGTTCAAGGGCGTTTGTCGTGAAGCGGTATGTTCCGGCATCATCCTCAAGCGTATCGTCTATTTTGTCGGTCGTTACCTTGATCGTGTCAATTAAACCGTCGATAACGCCGACTTCGGTGTCTATCGTGTCTACGCTCGACTGCGAAGCTCTAGCATCAAGGATAAGGTCTAAACGTCCACCGTTTGCCCAATCCGTTTGTAGTTCGTTAGTGTCAGCAAGAATTGCCGCAACTTCCGTATCCACTGCCGCTAAAATTGCCGCTACTTCGGTGTCTAGGAAGTCATCAATCGTGTTGACGCTTGCCTGTGTTGCGAGAGCAGTAAGCCCAGCCCCAGCCGCTCCTATTTCAGCCGTGTCTACAAGGATAGAATCGACGTTGCCATCAATAACCGCGATCTCATTATCAATTGTGGTCAATGCTGATTGCGTAGCATCGTGTTCTGCTTGCAATGCTTCGAGGCTGTCGGTCGTTCTGTCAAACGTGGCTGATGTGCCGTTGTCCGCAACGTGTCCGATAACCGAATTAAGGTGAACTGTTGTTGCCCAATCGGTATCAACGGCGGTCTTAACCAGATGGTCGAGGTTGATATCAGCAAGAGCCGTATCGACTTCTGCATTGACCTGAGCCGCTGAAAGGTTATTCAGTGCCGCGATTTGAGCAGGGATCGTCGTTCCTGTATCAGTGAGAATGTCGCCAACTTCACTGTCAACCGTTGCGAGTGCCGATGCGGAAGCCAAAGCGGTAAGCCCAGCACCCGCCGCTCCTATTTCAGCCGTATCGACCAAGATGCTGTCAACAACGGTATCAATAGCACTTAACTGCGTGTCGAGATTAGCCGATGCCAGTCCAACTGCCGCACGTACACCAGCCGCATCAAGCCCGCCGCCTCCGCCGCCTGCAACTGCGGGTCGTATCTGGTAGGTTATCGTTCCCGTTGGCGTAGTCGTCCAAGTATCAACCGTGGCAGTGTCGGTTGAACTGACATAATCGGTAATCTGGCGAGTTTGCCCAACACCTGTCGAGCCGCCTGTAATAGTGATGTAATTGCCTATAAGTTCATCGTCAGCAAATGCCGCAGCCGAACGTAGCACAAGAGTCGTACCCGTCGCACTTTGAGCCGTGCCCTGATCGACAATACCGAGATATGGCTGTCCGCCCGCTGCCGTGATAGCTGTACCATTGACTTGCACGACATTCACCCCAATCTGTGCAATTGATGTGGTCAATTGCGTATGATTCAAGGATTCAATATCAGAGGGGCCACACGGTAATATCGCAAAAACGCTTGTATTGTCGGGGGTTACCGTCCAATTAGGTGCAACTGCCGCGACCTTTGTACCTCCGTTGTAGCTGATAAGCATTCGGGACTGCCCTACGCCCGTACCGCCCACAATGTACAGAACTTTACCTGTGTAGAACCCGCTCGTTGCATGGGCACTTGCGTCGAGCGTAATAGTGCCCGACGCCCCCGCCTGTGCCGTGCCGCTGCGAATGCTCTGCAATCCCGTATCAGCCGCGAAGGTCGCACGGTCAATAGCTCCGTCTGCGATGGCTGCCGCAGTGATCGCACCCGAACCCCAAGCCGTTCCCGCCGCGTGAGTCGTATTTACTTCAGGCCGTCCGCTTGAGAATGTGCCGTTTGAGCCGCCGAATTGAGCGACGTTTACAGGAGCGTTGGCAATGTATCCAAGAGCCGATGCACCAAACAGGGCATCATATACCGCTTCCTCAAGCACCCAGAACTTATGAAAAACAGGCAACGCACCAGCAACAACCACCGAGACTTCCATTTCACCGACCGTTGCCGTGTCCGTCGCGTCAAACGTGATGCTGTAAACGCCGTTTACCCGATGAGTGCCGCCGCCAGAGTTTTTATTAGCCGATGCTGCACCGTTGATGACAAGTTTGATATCGGTGTTAGCGATGGTTAAGCCCGTCTCGGCGGTCTTGAAGTCTGTATCATCGAGAAACGGCCCGATAGCTCGTGACTGCGAAGCTGTGGATTGTTTTAGATAAGAAGCACTCATATATTTAGCCGTTTCTTAGCATCTGGTAATAGGGCATAGGACTACCCGCCGCCGTCTCCGTATACGTCGCATACGCTGACCATTTGTAGTTCGTGCCGCCGTTGTCTTCAAGCGTGGTAGGCGTGGAATACGTGTCGCCGCCGTTGGTTTCGGTGTCGTAGTAGAAAGTGAAATTAAATGTCTCCGCCACAACACCCAGAAAATACGACTGCACCGTTATAGTGGGCTTTGAGGAATACGTTGCAGTCCACCAATTAGCCGTTGTGCTGGCTGAAACTACGGGAGAAACACCGTTCGTGACCACTGTGCCGTCAGAACCGAGCCACGTTGTCGCCTTAGTGTTTAATGCCCCCCCCGAATTCGATGCCCCGTAATAGGTAATGCTATCAATCTCGCCGCCGCTGGCTGGCGTGGCCTTCCCACCGCCCTGACGAACACCGCCAACACCCGCAGAACTGCCGCCGATACTGGCAAAACCAAACGTCAACCCCGCCGCGTGGCGAATCGGATACGCCGCGTTGTCGAGAAATTGCTTATCAAATTTAATGACTAGCCGCCCCGTGCCGTCGCCATTGTCCGTGATTTGCGGATTCGTGCGAGAGGTCACGCCGTTAGCATCCCGCATCAAGGAGTTTGGAATATGACCGACTTTACCGCTCTTGTAGTTTTTACCACCAACCCGATTAACAGGGTCATCGTTCGCAAATACCGCCCACGAACCGACGATATGAGCAGGGCGATTCGCTCCCATTGCGATCTCATCCGGCGTTAGTTCCGACTGATATGCAAAGCGAACGTTTTTATACCTGATAGAAAATGCTACTTCATCATTTGCAGGGCGTTCGTAAAGAGTTAGATCAAACTCGTAACCGCCCTCTGGATTGAGTTCAGAAACAGGCTCATTGTAAAAATCAGCCTTGCGTTTATTCCCCGCCCATTCGACCTTATCTCGCTTTTTCGAGACAACCGCCTCATCGTTAGCCTCTAAGCGAAACGAGACGTTATACTCATTATCAAACCGCTCGACCTTCACCTGCGGCTTGAAATCAGGCTGTTTATCATCGCCAACAACGACCCGCAATCTGTCTCGCGGATCGTCCTTAGCGTCGATAAAAAATGTTGTATCTTTAGCCAAAACAAAAAAGCCCCGCACTATGCGAGGCGTGTCTCTTACGAGAATGGAACCTATGAAATGATTAAATTGTGTTGACGGCTCAAGCCGCTTGCTCTAATTGTATCCGAAAATCATCTAACGTGGCTAGGACTAAATCCTTCCGTGCGGGCTTCTCTGCTATCAGCGTTTTTAATATCCGCACTCGCTGATTCATCTCACCCAAACGCCTATCTATATACTCGCGTTTGGGATCGTCTAAGAATCTAGCAACATCCTCTTTTTTAATAACTTTTATCACGGTGCTGGGTAATAAACTATCCTTCCATTGTGTACTGAAACATCGCCCGCGTTGTCAGGTGAATGCAGTTCTAGTTCTATTTCGTATTCATTGAACGTGAGGTCAAGCCCGCTGATCTCGACGTAGCGTAATTTTGGTGCTATGCCGTCTCTGTACAAAGTCGTCATACATTCCACAATGTTATTTGTTGCCCGCATTACTTCTACACGCAACTGCCACGCCAAGTTACTCTCGAACAATGCTCCGGCAAAACTAATCTCCGTTCCCCCGAAGTACAGGTGAATGTATTTCTCATTGCCCGAACTGTCGGCAAACACGCCGTTGAAAACCATCGAAATTGACGATTCATTCGCGTACATCGTGTTAGCTAAGAGCGTGTAGATGTACTGCGTTTCCGGTGAAGTGCCCGCCGTTGTTCCCGTGTCTTTTTCAGCCCAGAGGGTTTGAGCAACGTGAGCATAGCGATCACCGCTTACCAATTCTCTGGCGTTATCGCTACCGCCGTTTACTATTATTTTTCGTTCAACGCCCATTAGACTGTGATACCTAGTTGCCCGCCGTCCTTTTCAAGCCTGAACTTGAGTTTCAGCCCTGTTGAGTTTTCATTTGTCGTGAGGCTCGTATTTTTAACGCATATCGTTGCTACGTTCCCGCCCCAATCCGAACTCCACGCAATCGTTTTCGTAGGCAAATCCGCCCCGTCGATAACATCAACGCGGAAGTGATCGCTGTTTTGAATGTAGGAATTTGTAAGAGTGAATGAGATAGTTTCACCCGGTGCTAGTGGTGTACCCGCGTAGCTGTAACAAGTGATTATCCCGTGAGCCGCATTGCAAGTTACGCCCGTTGTTCGAGACGTTCCCTGCGTCACCGTACTGCGAACATTCGCCCCGTAACCTGTCGGGAAATCAAAGACCATCCCGTTGTTCGGAGCCGCTTGTGTAGTTTTCCAGCGATAGAATCCCGCGTATGGATTCTCTACCGCACGGTCTAGCGTTAATGCGTATTTCTTTTGATGCGAAGCCGCGTCTCTGACACCGACTGCGAAAAGAATTTGCTGCTCGTCAGCCGTGGCTTCGTAGGTGGTGAACGCACCTAACAGAGGCCGCGAAAGCGAACCTGTGCCGGGAACGAATACCTCTTTGTAGTATCGCCATTGGTCGAGCGTTGTTTGCCCGCCCGTGGAAGCGTTAGCGTAGAATTGCGGGTCGTGAATAAATAGATCGCCGTCCACCGCTGGCCCGCCTAGTTTGCCCTCAGTTAGAGGGTTAAGCGTGCCGGGCGATGACATTTCAACGATGTTATCCCATACGGTATTCGTGCCGTAGACGTGGCAATTCTGCCCCGATGCTACCTCAAAGCAGTTCGAGTACATTTCATTCCCTTCAAGGAACATCGTTATCGAACTATTGATAGATATTTTCGACTGAATGAGGTTATTTGAAAGCCTGATAGGTTTATCAAAATTACCGCCGCCCGTGGGAACTTCGAGGAAGTAGTTAAACGCCTCTTCACCGCAATTATCTATCTGAGCAACAAGCGTAGCACCCGCACCGAGACGTACCGCTGTGCCTGCTCGTGATGTGTTATTACCCCATTTGTAGATCGTCAGCGATTGAGCAGTTATTGAGCCTGATGCGTTTTGGCTCATCGTTGCCGTTGTCGCACTGTCAACCGATTTGATATAGGTTGCCGTCGAGAACGCCGTGCCATTGCCTACCCGCTGACCTTCCATCGCTTTTGTGAAGGCTCCCGTGGTAAGCGTAAGCGTAGCCGTGCCGCTTGTGATCGTTCCGGCAAACGTGCCGCTGAAGCTGCTTGCCGTGTCGTTAAACGCCGCTTGCTGTCCGCGAAAATCGCAGTTAGATACGAGCAATCCGCAGTTAAAACCGTCTATCCCGTAACTCGAACCCTGCCCCACGATAAATGAGCAATCGCGGAACGCAAACATCGTGTTTACCGAGTCAATGTAGGCACATTTCGAGTTATCAACGCCGATGAATTGGCAGTTGTACACGTTCGCCCGCATTATCTCGTATGCCTGATCTGTATCGGCATTTAACAGCGGGTAGCTTGTCGTTCCGTCCGCGTGAAAAAAGCAATGTAAGAACGTTGCACCGAATCCCGACGAACCAGAAACACCCGTTATCAGGAAAGGGCTAGTCGTAGTATTCGTTTGAGCCGAAAAGCCAACGTGAGAGGCTGTAAAGTTTCTAAAATTGCCCGTTAATCGGAACAGGTAAGACGTAGAGCCGTCTTTCGGAATGAAACAGGATGCGTTACCGCTTGTATCGTCAATCGGCTGCCCTACGCCCTCGATGTTGAAGTAATTGGGGCAAGTGATATCGTTGGCTTTCCACTGTCCAGCCGGAACAAACATCGTGCCGCCGTCTGAGTTGTTGACGCTCGTAATAATGTCAGCAATGGCATAGGTACAGTCCGATGTCGAACCGATGCCCATATACCACGCGAGGTTATATTTCTCAACAGCCCCGTCTGAAAACACAACGTGATTCGACGCATCGACACCCGCAAAGACTTGCACATTGCCGGGGTTCTCAAAGCGTCCGATAGTAAGCGTCGAACCCCCTGATACCGTTATCCGTGCGTTATTCGCAATAGATAGCGTACAAGTCGCAGGGATAGTATGATTTGCGGTTACGCTGACATCCTCAGTGATAACTAATCTTGTCCGCGTCGAACCTATCGCCGTGATCGCCGCCGCTAATCCCGAATTAGAATGCCCGTGCTGTTCTAAATAAACCTCTTTTTGAGTACGCGGGAAATTCGCAGCCCGCTGATAAGAAGTGACCCGTACAACGTCCGAGCCTTCGGATTTAATATGAACGATATCGCCCGCCGCTGTCGTGATGTTCTTACCGCCCGGCAATATCAAATTAGACCCGTGCGTTAACGTCACCGCCCCATCAAATTGAAGGACAGCATTACGCCCCGCCGCATCCGTGGCAAAATCTATATCCGTGATCGTCGTTGTCCCGGTTACATCAAAATAACCGCCATTCCCGACAGAGATAGTCGATGCCGATGCTATATCAGAGCCTTTTTTCCAGATGGCTTGATAAAGATCATCCGGCGAAATAACCTTAGCCGCTTCGGTTCCTGTTAGGATTTCAACTTCCGTCGCATAATCGACAGCTGCCCCGCCGCCTGTTGCGGGAATAGTGATCTGGTCATTGACCGCATTTAACAGGTCATAACCCTTGCTCTGTTGGTTTTCGTCAACAGGCACCAGAGAAACCGTGTAGTTCGTTTCGCGATTTACCTCAACCGGGAATCTGGTTGTACCCACTTTGGCAACGCCTAAAATGATAGGTTCAATATCAGGGTTATCATCGTCGGTTAGTACAACTTCCGCATACTCCGCAGTAGAAGTGCTGGCAAGGTTCTCAGCAACATAAGTAACAACGGCATTATCAGGATTTGTGTAAGCCTCGGCTTGAGTAGCCGTCAAGACGAAGTGACACGTTAGCGGGTATGTCGCGTGAGACACACGCACGATATCGCCCGCCGTTTGTGATAGATCGCCCTCAGCTACAACGCCATTAGCCGATATAGCCCGCGTTCCTAGTGACGATGCGGTAGTAACGTTGTAAAGATTAACCGTGCCTGAAGTCACAGGCGTTCTAAAGCCCTGTGCGGTCACGATAACAACGTCAAATGCTGGCAAAAAACTCGCCATATTAAGTGATCGTCACCTCCAGAGCAGTATTCGGGTCGTCGTAGTTCAAAGTGGTTAGCGTCAACACAGGCGGGTCAAATATCGGAGCTGGTACGCAGTTGCCGTACCAATCACAGACATAACCCGCAGGGCAATCACCGTCAACCGAACAATCGTTAAATATCGGCGGGTTAATGGTCGTTACGTTGTCGAACGCTGTATAAGCCGTGTGGTTGTATGCCTGAACCGTGATCTCAGCCAACGGGCCTGTCTTTTTCATCGACATCACGCGTAAGGTCTACCGCCCCGTTATCAATGCCGATCTCAAAACCATCGTCTAAGGTAGTTTCGAGTTTGATGATGTCGTATTTCTTTATGCCAAGCGTCTCAAGCCACGGCGTGGTAAAAGTAGCGTTAAGGTTATTCATAACCCCGCCCTTATCGAATTCACCAAACCAGAGCAAACGGTAGCCCAGCCGTGCAACCTCGTGAACGTGCCTGCACCCAAACGCGGAGAATTTCTTATTTACCGTTTGGAGATTGTTGTCACCTAAAACCCGCCCCGCTTTTAGTTTCTGGTTAGGTTCGTCAACGGTTAAAGATCGCTCGATATCAAAATTGTCCGCTTCCTCAAAACTTAGCTCGATCTGGTTGTAAATCTTGTCATCAGGAACCTGACCAAACGTAATAGCAGGGCGTTCGCCTGACCAAACGATGTTTACGTTGTCACCCGTATCTGTGAAAACCTTAGCCGCTGATAGTTCGCCCGAAGTCGCTTTACGAAACTCTCGAATAGTAAATTTGCCATCGTGCAGGAAAGGCATTGAGAACCCACCCGCACGGCAAATATCCTCTATCTGTTCCGCAACAGGCCGCCCCTCACACGCCGCGTCAAACGTCGAACGCCTGCCCGCGTAGGTAACGGTATTACCGTCTGAGTCCGTCGCTCCGAATGACACGGTGTTCAATGTCCAATCAGCAACGGTCAGCCAATCCGCTATTTCAAATCGTGAATGCGGATAGCCCATTCCGTAACGCTGATGCGTCATCAGGTCAAACAAACACCACGCTCGGTTATCTGAGAATGTTCGTGAAAATGTGGTCGCGTCGGTGTAAACGGGAACCGTGGTCATTCCCATCACCTGACATTCCATCGTTGCGTCACTCGCACCCGTTTCTTTCGCGTTTATCCACCCAAACTTCCAGCGAACGTGTGCCGTGCCTGAGAAGTTAGATATCGTAGTTCCCCAATTACTAACTGCGGGTTGCCCTATCGCCCCCGTGCGTATCTGTAACGCAACCTGTTGTGGTGTACGCCCGTCGAGAACCTTGATGTTATAGATTTGCGAAACTGGCCCTTCGCATACTCCCGATATAGCCGACACCCAATCGTGATCTGGATTAGGAGCACCCGTTTCCTGTCTGAATAGCAAAGGACGCGAACCGCGATAATATTTGTTCCCGTAAATAACAGGCCACGGCTTTGTGAGGCTAGAATGCTGCCCTTGCGAGATAGCAGGGCCAACTCTGGGATTACCCGACGTAACAACCGCCGCCGCGTCTACGTTGAAACCTAAGAAGTAACGCCCATCAGATGTGCCAAGATTCGTGTTGCAAGTCGTAGTGCTGTCACGCTTGCAAGCCGTGCGAGGTGTTGAACCCGACAGGAACGTCCCAACCGAGCCGCTAACATGCCTGTCATAAGGACATCCGTTAGTAGCGATAGCCAAAGCGTCCGGCAATGAGCCGCCGAAGTTCGCCGTACACTCTTCCGGCCCGGTACGTTTCGGTAGTAACTGCTCTCGTGATCGCCAGCCGTTGGTTGAAACCGCCGTTATCCTATCGTGTCCGTATTTATCAGGGGCTTGTAATTGCCCTAACCACGCCGAATGATGCTCGTCAACAACAGGGAAGTAGAAAAACAATTCCGCCCGAACGCCTGATTTGAATTCTTGAAATCTGGTCGAAATAGGCTTGACGGTATCGCCCCGGTCAGGAACATCATTGAGAACAATGTCAACCTTTTCCGCCCGCAAATCAGGGTCAATCTCATACTTGACCGATTCTGCTAACGACTTCCCGCCGTTGATAGTCTGAGCCTCTATTGTTATCCCGATATTCAGGAACCCCGACATCTCGTTATAAACAGAGTCAGAGTAGTAACGCGTCTCGTTAGCGTCGGACGCATCCCACGTAATTTTCCAATAAGCACAAACCTTTGGTTTGCGTTCAGCTAGGATGGCTGTGATGTCACCTGATGATAAAGGCATTTATACAAATGCTCGATAAGTCGCCGTGCGTCTGGCTGGGAAATAGGCGAGCCGAAGATATAAAGTTCCCCTAAATCTGCTAAAGCGAATGTCCCCGCTGTCGAGCCGTTTTGTCCGAATTGTGTTGCTGTGAATGGATTTGCTACCGTTGTACGGAAATGGCACACGCCCCAAGTATTCATTGGCGCTTGCATATCAGTTACCGCGTATGATGTGCCGTTTAACGTGTACTCAAGCCCCGTGTGAGATGGGTTCGCCCATTTTGTACCCGATGCAGTGCCGATAATATTCCCGAACAATCCGCAAGCATTTGAAAATGTGTCTTCTCGCATTTTCATTGCGATAATCACATCTGTCGGAGCCGCCGCACTCGGTATGCCGTCTGCAACTAATTTGCCTGTTGACGATGTGCCGCTAAGTCGAACGGTATTAAATCCGTTCTGTGGGTTTGAGCTAAAAACAACGTCACCCGATGCAAGGAACCCCGACGAACCGACACGGGCATTTTGCCAAGTCGATAGTCCGCTGTTATGCGTGGTCGAATTGTAATAATCAAAATCGTCGTAGGTGTTCTCAAATACGGACGGGTCGAACACACTAACCCCCGCCTCTCGTACTTGCCTTATCTCAACGCCCGTCGAGTACAAGGCATTGCGAAACTCTTTCTCATACGTCAATTTGCTGTTCACAAAATCAACTAGGTAATACTGCGAATCTCTAGGACACGTATAAACAAACGGCTTACCCGTTATCCGCGTTTCGCAGTACAAATCCCAGATGTATTGCTCACGCGAAACCGTTTCACCATTTACGCCCGTCACAGTAGGAACGGGAATATCATTTCCCGCTAATGTAGGCAGTGAAATAGTCCAAGACCGCGTTCCCGTATCAGCACCGTATAGAACGCTAGAACGATACCCATTCCCTAAATCGTTTCGTATTTCATTGAATTCAATACTGGGCGATACCTCACGCGATGAGTCAGCGTGTAACTGCCACAGGTGGAAACTTTCATTATTAGTAGCGACAACCGAAGTGGGCATATTAAGTGACGTGCCTCCAAAGTTCGTTTTTAAGAATCAACCGAATAATCGGACGCGACACGCCAAATTCAGCCGCCAATGCTCTTTGCGAATTAGGCGAACCCTTACCCGAACCCGTGGCATATAACACGCCTCGTTTGCGGATTTCTCGCACCTGATCTTCTGTAAGCTTCGCCACATTAAGGGCACGGCCTTTAGCTTGTCGATTGCGATCAACTTTATCTTGATTGTTTTCGGCTACTGTCCCAGCAAGTAAATGTGCCGGATTACAGCACGGCGGGTTATCGCAAGTATGACGTGTAACGGGATTTGCCCAATGTCCATAATGTAGATAAAAAGCGACCCTGTGGGCTCTATACGTTTTTTTATATTCAGGCATCCAGAGAACGCCGTAACCGTTATAGTCCAGAGAATCTTGCCACGTCCAACATTGATCAGAATCAGTTACACGCACTCTGTCCCAAAACAGCGACGGTTGCTCTAAAACCGTTGGTGGGCGAACGGGTAACTGAACAGACCCCGTGCGGCGAAGTCGCATATAATGTACGTGGCACAAGCCGTGTCCCTGAATTAAGCGAGACTCGCACCCGTCAACTACACAAATTTTTGATACACTTCTAGCAGTCATTTGATTTTCTCCTGTATAGAAAATTGATTTGATTAGAGACAGCGGAGTGCTTGTAACACCCGCTGTCTTGTCTTTAATTATACCGCTAACTACTTGCATTTTCAATACTTTAGCTGGTTAATAATCACCCATTGCCCGTTTAACCTCAGTAGCCCGCGATCCGTCCGCCGTCAAACTGTCCCTGAACCCGCTGTAAATAGCGTCCTGTCCGGCACTCGTATAAGCCGCCGCCATAACGACATCGCTAGCCGATGCCACGCCGAACTGCTGGCGAAACGTCGCAAACTCTTCCTTCACGCCGCCCGCGATCACGTTCATTTCAGTCGCGTATCTCGTTTGTGAATCCCCCGAAAGCGGAAGTGAAAACAAGTCCTTTACGCGATTCGCCCTGTTCACCACCTCCGCCGCCACCACCGCCGCCCGTGGCTTCGTTAAACGTATTTCCCGCTATTTTTTTGGCTCCTATCGCAGTGACCCCAGCAAGAGCCGCCCATAATCCCGCCGATAAAAACGCCCATCCCGCCCCCTGAAAGTCCCACATCGCCAACCGCAAGAAACCCAACGCTGTAGCATATAGAGCATTAACCACCGCTACCCCGGCAATATGAGCGAGCTGGGCTGCGAGAGCCTTTTTTAGTGAGTTGCCTATCGAGTCGCCATACAGTGCCCACGCCGTCACCGATTGCCCCACAGCATTCGCCATACTTTTAGCGAAATCAAGAAACTGCTGTCCTAGCGTGTTCAGGATGTTGGTCATCCCAACACTCCCCTCCATTTCCGCTTTTAGTTCTCTCCAGCTTTCCTTGAGACGTGCGAATGGATCATCTCCCTCTTGAGTCGCATCTGTGGGGATATCAAGCGTGTTCGGGAGTTCAAGTTCTTTCTTGCGTTCTTCCTGTAAGCGAATAAGTTCGCGGTATGCCTCTGCCTCTTTGCCCCAAGCCGCACGGACAGCCGCAGAGTTTTCTAGGATTTGCTCAGTTATTTTCTGATCTAAAACGAGCCGTTCGTTTGAGTTTTCTTCTGTCTCAGCACGTTCCCGTTCAAGTTCCGCGATCTTCACATCACCGACCGCTCTGGCATATTGGCTTTGCGTCAGCAGCCCTAGCTCTAACTGCTCACGCAAATCGGCTAACTGAGCCGATGCCTGACTATCAGCCAGCCGTCTTGCATCATCACCGGCCTTTTTGATCTGTTCTACTGACTGAGCGTTATTCTGTGCCCGTAGCTGACTCTCAAGAACGAGAATTTCACTGTCAATCTTCCTTCTGTCAACGTCCTTAAGGTTTTTAACTTCGAGCAGTTTTTGAGCCAGCCGAATCTCTTCCTCGATGGCAAACTGATTGAGCCGGGCTTTCTCTTCAAGATAGTCCTCTTCTATTCGCAGTTTCTCCGCAAACAGCCGCTCATTCTCTGATAACTGCTCGTCAATGAATTGCTTCGTTAGTGCAAGTTCCTGTTGGTTAGCGTTACGCTGTTTGTCGAGTTCGGATTGCTCGGCTTTTCCGCCGCCACCGCCCCTGCGACCGCCGCCGCCACCACCCCCGCCGCCGCTAGGTCGTGAGCGTCTTGGCGGGCGATTTGCAGAAACATACGTGCCGGGATCGCCCGTTACCCTAACAACATTACTTTCGCGTCTGGCATTCTCTTGACGTTCCTCAGCCCCACGCTGGAAGAGATACATCCCGCCAGCACCAATAGCCATCGCCCACAGAGCTTCTTCGATTCGTCTGGCGTTCGCTTCGGCTTCGGATGCGGAGTCAGCAAACGCATTTGCTAACCAATTAAAGAAACTGCCTAACCCTGCCCTAACATCCCCCGCTACTAGAACCGTGCCGCGTAACGCATCTCCGACAGATTGCCCCCAATTTTTCGCATCGGCCTGATTGCCTTGCATCGCCCGTGAGATGTCATCCATCGTCTGGGTAACAGCGGGCATTAACCCAAAGGCAAACTCTCGCCCGGTCGTCATCGCGACTAACTGCAAATTGGCTAAACTTGTATTGAATTTATCCGCACTCGCTATCGAGTCTTGCGATATCGTCTGACCGAACTTTTTAGCTCTTTCGGTAGCACTGCTTAAAGAACCATCCAGCTTGCTGATAACGGGCAACAGGTTCTTACCCTCATCGCCCAGCACCGCAGTTGCTACCGCTGCTTTTTGTTCCGCTGTCGTTTTGCCGTTAACGGTGGTGATTAACTGCTCTAAGGCCGTGCTTGTATCTTTTGCGGTTATCTTATGAGCCGCTAGTTCTTGTTGTGCCTTCTTATCACCCGCCGCCGCTTCACCTAGCTTTAACGTGAGTTCCCCGATAACATCCCCAACCTGATCGAGCGACACGCCCGCCTGATTTGCCGCGATCTGTAAGGTTGATAAGGTTTCGGCTGAAAGCCCCGTTTGCCGTTGCAGTTTCAGCAATTCGCCTGCATAAACTGCCGTGTTTCGAGTCAACTCGAACATAGCCGCCGAAGTAGCAAGAGCCGCTGCTCCAACAGCAGCCATAGCAGCACCAACCGCCGCCGCTGGGCCAGCGAGACTGGACATCTTGCCGGTCAGCCCTTGCGTAGCGTTTTGAACATCTTGAATCCCGTCAACAGCCTGCTTGCTGTCGGCTTTGATCTTCAAAACTATGTCTGCTGATTGCCCTAAAGCCATTTTGTGTGGTAGAAAATTACGTTATGAGAGTTCTTGTCTTACTATTACTGTTTGCGTCCGTCTCGTTCGGACAATCTATTGCGGATCGAGTTCAAACTTTCGAGGATGCGAAACGTTACACGGTGAAATATGACAAATTCGAGGATGTAACGCGGGTTCTTGTTCATCTGCAAGCCACGTCTTATTTGTCGTTAACTTTCAGAGCGGATAACAAAACGCCTGAAGTCTTTTGGTACGTGTCGCAAAAACGCGGTTTTTTCAATAAGCCCGCACTGAATATGCTGATTGACGGGCAACTGCTCACAATACAGAGCGGTGAAATAGGCACTGCTGCTCTATTCCCGTTATCTATCAAACAACTCGAAACGCTAGCGAACGCTAAAACGGTCGAGTATCAGGTGCTTCCGTTTGAGGGTGAGGTGAAAGACCTTCAGATTTTCAAAAACCTACTCAGCCTCACCAAATCTCAACCCCCGGCTCCACCGAAGTAGTTCCGCCGCTATCTTCGCCGCCGAATAGCTTCCCAACCTCATAGGCGATACGCTGGGCGTTCGTCTTTGATAGTTCCGTGTCAAACATCGTCAGCCGTATCGCAACAGCACTATCTAGATCAGCGGCAGCTATCTCGTTTGTTATCCCTAACTTGTCACTTGCCAAAACGCCGCCCATTCGACACGTAACGCAAAACGTTAGAAACAGATCATCATTCGCTACGAAAGGTTTCGAGGTTCTTAACCTCATCACCCCCCATTGCCCACGCTACAATCGCGTTGTAATCGTCTAGTTCGATCTCTTTGTAGCTAAGTTCGTCTTTCGTGGGATTGCTTTCTACAACTCGCGGTTCAACAACGCAGTACTTGAAAACCTCGTTGCTAAACTCGATCATCTTGGCCTGATCTTGCCAATCCATTTCTTGGAATGCCGCTTCAGGATTCTTGCCCTTCGCCGCGATCTTCCCAGCCAATGACATCGGCATTGTGCCGTTTATCACGAATAGCGATAACTGAGGCCGTCGCAGTTTCCAAGTCATTCCCGAAGGCGATTCAAAATCAAATAACTGTTCAGCCGCTGCACGTTCGGCCTTGATTCGACGGTACTTCTGCACCGCTGTTTCCATCTTTGGCATATATATTCTTTGGGTAGGATTTGGCACTTTCTATAAAAAGGGCGAGATGATGAGAATATGTGCCAAAGCACCATCTCGCCCTATTCCTTCGGGAGGGTTGCGAAGGACTTGGAAAATCGCCTAAAACCTAGTAAAATAGGGCTTATGAGCGATGTTGTCTTGTCAAAAAAGTGTTGTAAATGCTCCCGACATTTACCACTATCGGAATATCACTTAAAGCGTGAGTCTCCAGACGGCCATCAAACTAAATGTCAATCTTGCGTTAGGCAATATCGAGCTGAGTATTATCAAAAGAACCAAGAACGGCTTCGCCAGTATTCCCTTGACTTCTATAAACAAAATGCCGATGACGTAAAGGCATATCAAAAGGAATATGCTCAACGATTCCCTGATAGGATTCGGGAACGTAACAAGCAATGGCTCTTGACCGTTGACCGAAACGCTTTTCTTGAACAGAAAAGGCAATGGCACAGAGCCAACCGCGACCGGATGAGCCAATTGCAGAAAGCATATCGAGCCGTACATCCTGAGTACGCCCGCATTTCTTGCCACAAACGAAAAGCCCGTCTGAAACAAGCCGCAGGCACTTGTTCACGCACACAATTTCTAGCGAAGATTGAATACCACGGATGGCGTTGCTATCTGTGTAATACTTCGCTAACTATCAAAGAGCTTCATATGGATCACCGCACACCAATTGCCCGTGGCGGCTCCAATTGGCCTGCGAACCTTGCCCCTGCTTGCGGCCCTTGCAATTTGTCCAAAGGCCGCAAAACAGAGAGCGAATATAGGACTACGTTGTCTGCTTGCTTTTCCAGTAGCACCCCATCGAATCGGTAGCCGCACGGCTTGTTAGCTCGTAACCGACAAATGAGATAGGCGTGAAACCAGCCTCGACGCGGGTGACTGCCCATTCAACGCCCGTGTTATTGAGAGCGTTATAGAGATGAAACACGCCCCATTCGGTCGTATCCTCGACAAGCTGGAATATCAACGCACAGGACTCGTAAGCGAGTGCCTTAACGCCAATTCTTGCTTCCGTGTACGCCGCATCATCGCCCGACAATGCACCCGTCGCGTAGGTTGCTACGCCGGGAAGCAATCGGGTCATAAGAACGATATCGGTCGTTGCGATAAGCTCAGCCGAGATGCCCATTTCGATGCTTTCGATAGTGGTCGAAATAGGCCCGCGAAACTCATCAACTGACAAGTCTTTGAAGTTCGACTTAATCATCAACTTAGAGCCGCCTTTCGTTGCCCCGTAATGGAATGCAGAAGCGTTCGCCGTAGCGTCAGGCGTTCCATCGGCCTCGTGAATGCGGAGCCTTGCAGCCGCTCCCGGAACAGCTAGGCCGCCCCAGAAATTGCCGAAGTTATAGGTTTGGGCGGTAGTACGCCAATTCTTTGCTGTTCCCGATGTAGCCATATATGAGAGTTCTCCTTAGTTATGCTTTCTTGTTTGCCGAGCTGGTCGTCTCGACAGGTGCGTCAGGACGCTTAACGCCAGCAAGCTGAGCAATGCGATCCTTTGCCTTTTCTGATACCGCCGTATTAGCAGGGTTAAGAACGCCCGCCACATCCAGCCCGCCCGCATAAGCAGGGCTAACATCGCCCGGCCCGCTGCCGACATTACCGAACCCGCCTAAGTCTGCGATCTCACGAAAAACGCGGTCTGCTTTGTCGCCGTGCATCGTGGTCAAATTTTCAAGATTTACATTTAGTGGCATTCTGTTCTCCTCTATGCGTAGATTGGTGCGTATATCAACCAAGTCGCTCTAACCTGAAACGTCTGTAAAAATTCCTTTTGCCCTTCGTCTGTTTTTATCGCGTCAAAGCCTGACTCGATCTGCTGTATCTGACAGCTTGTTGCCCCTGTATTTGCGGTTAATGTCGCATATGGGCAATTCAAAATCATCGCTTCCACTGCCGCCTCGTATATGCGGGCATTGCTTACGGCTGTGTCAGGGTTGCGGTCAACCACGTTCACCTCGAAAGTGGCTACATAGCCCGCCTGAATAACATCGCCGCTGTAATCCTTTGCGTCGTTGTCATCAACAAACGCGATGGCCGGATAGGACGGTTTCAGCCTGTTAGCGACGGTTTGCGATACCGTCTTTATCAATTTCAACCCCTCACCGCCCGCCGCCGCGAGAGCCGCTTCTTGCGTCTGCTCATCGGCGATGTAAGCCAGTAGGTTTATCGGGATCGCCCTTGCTGTTAACGTTGCAAAACTCATCCCTTTAATCTGGCGTTAGCTATCAACTGCCTTAACCCGTCCTGTACGGGCTGCACTATCTTCCGCTTCTGATCTTCCGTGAAGTCAAACACGGGTCGTGCTGGCATCCCACCTCTCTGCGGCCCCATTAAATTCGGCATCGGCCCGGCCAAGCCCTTGCTTCGCCGCCCTGATCTTGTCGCCGGAGCCTTAGTCCCGCCCTGATGGTATTTCGCGTATGGAACTTTCGTTCCCAGCGTCATCTCAAGCGGCTGTTTATCAACGATTGCGTCTCCGTTTTCCCGTGTTAGTGAACGGTACATCTTGCCCGACGCTTGCAATATAGGAACTGCACCCCACTTCTTCGCTTTCTGCTCTTTATAGGGCGATGAAAGCTCTTTCCATTTACCGCTTTGCCCCGTTCCTTCCCCGGCAAAGTGATCTTTTACCTCCCGGTAAAATGCCTGCTGGACTTTCAACCAGATGGCGTTCTTTCGTAAGTCCGCAACGCCGTCCTGTACCTTTTCAAACTTCTCTACAAGTTCCCTTGCACCTTCGACTTCTATTTCAAATTTCATATCGATAGAGTCGAGAACCGCTTAGTATCAGGGAACAACGTTGCCGTGATCTTCCACGTAACGTCTGTTGACGCTGGAGCCGTTATATCGCCCCGGTCGATCTCATAAGGCACGTCATCCACCAAAACGTGCGTAGCGACTTCCATAGCCTCAGTAAGTGCCGTGCTATCGTCTGCTATCTCTAACAGCAACGTTTTGCGAAAATCCGTGAATTCAAAGAACCGCTTTGATGAGATAGTCAGCAACTCATCAAACTCGTCGTAGCTACCCGAAGCGTTAGCGAGTTTAAGAACTGTTTCGGGGTGAAATTCCTCTGACAGAACATCAAACGCCTCAGCTATCCCTTCTCGTATGTCAACGTATGCGGGCATCTATCCCCTTAAAAGTGTGGAAGTCATTCCCCCGCCTGCCCATTCGGGCATCTCCAACAGAATGGCAATATTTCGCTTAATATCAGCCCTTGCCATCATCGGATTTGTTTCAACGCCCTTGTTACTCTCACGCGGGTGAATCTTCACCGTCTTAGTGCCCGCCCCCGCATCCCAGAGCGTTATCTGAGCCTCGATAGCCGTTTGTACCGCCGCTGTAAAACGTGAGCCTATCCACGCCAACTGATCTTCCAGATTAATCGGCGTGATGCCCAATATCTGGCACACCTTGAGTTCTTGGGCTTCTGTCAACGCCATTATTGGTTAGCTTTCTTTCGCTTCGGCTTCCCGGCCTGAGCTTCCGCGTCAGCTTCGGTATAAGTAACTCTCGGCGTTCCGTCCGCGTGGTATTCGTCAGCGTTTAACCAGCCGTGCATCCGCATATTTTCCACCTCATCTGGGTGAACGTCTGCGAACTTACCGTCTCGGACCATTGCCGTTAACTTGATCACTGCCATAAAAAGGTGAGTAGCAGGGCGATATTTGCTACCGCCCCGCGTCTTGGGAAATTAACCGAGCAATACCGCAGTATGAGCAGGCTTGATGCCGTGTACGCCCCAAGCTGCCGATACCTCGTACTGTGTACGGTAGAAGTTCGGATACTGAGCGAGACGGAACGATATGCCGCTGCGAGGATCGGTTATGATCTCTTCGTTAATGGCGAGTTCGCCTTCCGGCACGTATGGTGTGCGGGCCGCGAGGATGATTGCCGACTGCGAGAACGCAACGTTGCCCGTGTAGTCCGCATTGACCGTGATCGCCGTATTATCAGCAACGATCTCACGCATACCCGGCTTGTTGATGGTAAACGAGCCGCCTGAGAGTGCCGTTGCAACAACATATTTGTGATTGCCGATGGTAACGACGGAACCCGCAGGGATCGTGCCCGAACCCGTGTCCACGCTTATCGTGGTATCGCCAACCGCCGTTGCTGCACTAAGCTGATACGAAGCACCTGTTCCGGTGTCAACGGTATTGACCGCAGCCGATTCCTTAACCGACATGCCGAAGAGGTCAAGCAGTTCGCCGTCACGGAGCGTCATTGATGTACCGGATTCATTGACCTTAGTGAGCTGTGCAAGGGTGCGAAGTTTTACGCCAGCCGCAGTGTCAATGACAAGCGACCGTGCACCGTCAGCACCGTTGTCATCGAGAATCTTACGGATGTTAGCAGCCGCCGAAAGGTCGGACGCGAAAGGCGTAGTGCCTGCCGTGCCGTATGCTCGTGAAGCCGAAAGAACCGCCTCATTCCAGACCGCAACTTCCATCTTGTTGACAAGCGTTCGCATCGCCTGTGCGATCTGCCCGCGTTTTACGTTCTCGTAGCCAGCACCTGTGCCGATTGCAACCGCCTCGTCGCCAGTCCAGCGAAACGGGGCACGTTCCTGCGTGGTAATGGTGATTGCCTGCGAGGCAATGGTCTGATCGCCGTCATCCGGCGGGGTTACAGCGGGTGTAATAGCAGCACTTGTCGTTGCCGGAGTTTCGAATGAGTAAAGCGTCTGACCAACCGGGATAGCCGCAGCGTCAGCGTCAAGGGTGACGGAATTCACAAGCCCTACAAGCTCGCGGGAAACTACGTCAAGCGATTTATACGCGTTTTTGACGAGGTTAGAAAATGTGTTAGCCATTGTGTCTTAAGTCTCCTGAAAATGGTTTCGTTAAAAGTTATGTGATCGTTCCGTCAGCCAGATAAAACTCTCGCTTTTCAGCGGCTGTCATCTTTTTGACCTGATCTCTCGTTGCGGTTCTCATTCCCGAGTTACCGCCTCCGTCACTTCCAGAAGCCCCACTTCCGGGAATATTCTCTGACGCGAAAAAGAACGGTGACTTTTGTTTCACGTCCTCGATGATCGCGTTGAACTCGGTGTCATCCCCGATGCCGCCGATCTTTTTCAATGAGAAACCGTTCTCACTCGATACAAGCTCAATAGCCTGATCTAGTTCCCCGACAAGGTACTTAACCCGGTCAGGCAGAACGCCCTTCTCTGTCAAAACATTTGCCAACCGTTCGCGTTTGAGGTTCGCTAATATGGCGTTTTTCTCGTTCGCTATTGCTTCGACCTCTTTCGCTCGTTTCTGGTCTAACTCAGCAATGCGTCGGTCGTACTCTTCTTTGATCTTGTCGAAATCGCCCGCTTCTTTTAGCTTGGCGTGTTCCGCTTGTTCAGCTGCCGCAAGTGCCGCTCTAGCCGCTTCAGCGTCGAGGCCGTCAAAAGCCTTCATCTGCTCTTTGAGCCGTTTCTGTTCGGCAAGCAGTTCAGCGGCTTTGTTCTTAAGCCCGGTTACGTCCTCATAGTCAGCGTCTAACTTGTAGTTATCGCCGTCTGCGACGTAGAGAGTTTTCAAAGATTCGTCTAGCGTTTCGTAATCGGCCTTACCGATCTTGATCTTGAGTGCCATATATTGGTGAGCCTTGCTCTTAGTGCGTCCTTAACGCGGTTGGTGAAATACAAAAAAGCCCGCCAAATGTATCGTATTGATACATCTAGCAGGCTGTGTGTCTAAAAAAGACGTGTGACCTGTTAAAGTCTAAAATTGTGTAGCGTTATAACACGCCCTTAATTGAAAAACTACACTAAGTAGAAACCTCTGTCAACAAAGATTTTTGAGCGAACTTTATCGCCTTATCCGGGTACTTCTTAGCCAGCAAAGACAACAGTGATAACTCGTGACTCTGTATGTAAACATCCACGTTTATTTCCTGTTTTTTGCCCGCGGCCTCATTGCTGGGAACGCGGGTTAGAACTTTTATTCCTCTATCGTCTCCGGCCATTCCTTCCCCTTTTGCTCAACTGCGTGTTGAATGATCGCCAAGCCCCATTGCCCAGCCAATTCCCGCACTACCTGATCTTGCATCACCGCATATCGCCGCCGCCAGACGTTCTTACGCCAATGCGTCAGCATAAGGGCGGTTGCTAATATAGCTATGATGGTGTACTCAATCATTTCCCTTTATTCCTAACGTGCGTTGTCGATGTCCGCACCTTATCGCCCTCTTTCCTTGCCGTTACTATCACCTGTTGATTTCTATACGTGAAAGGCCAATCAGATACGCCGTGTACTTTCGCCTTGCGTATGGCTACGTCTTTTGTTGCTTCGTGTAGGTCTTTGTATTTGGTCATCTCTAATCGCTACACTAAATCCCCGCGATGTACGCACGAATATAGCGGCTAGGGTTTAGTACATCTCTACGCCAACTCCATCCCGCCCCGCTCGTACAACTGCCTACTTACCATTGCGAACCCCTCGCATTTATCATCATCGCACTTACACCTAACGCATACCTTCTCAATGCCCCGTGGTCGATAGCCATTCTCCGTTCGCCAATCAAGCGGGATGCCAGCACGGAGCATATAGGCTGTTATGTATTCGTCTTTAGTCATTCCCCTCTCCTTTGTAAGAAAAACATATACTTTTTTCTTACAAGCTACTCATCCCCAAATACCACCCGCATTGCTATTCCTGTTATATCTGGAACGTCTAACTCACCCGATGAGAACTCTAAATGACAACGGCAGAAATCACCGCATAACCGCGTGAATAACGGCTTCATATCCTCAAAGTTGACCCAGCCCCTAGCCGCGTCTGCCGAGCATTCGGCACAGCTTTCTTTAGCATTTAACACTAGCCTTACCGTCTCGCGTGTCGGGTCAACTGTTTGCTCTTGAACATCCATCTTTGCGTATGATGTGTAAACCGCTGAAGCATACGATGCCGCCCTTGATTCTGAGATCGCCTGAACCGTGCCTTTAGCAACCTTTGCAGCAAACTTAGCTAAATAGCCATATTGCCATTTGATCTTCGCCCCGACTACGCCCCAATCCCGTGCCGTCATCCGCTGCCTACCGCCGCGTCCGACACTAGCCGCTACGATATGAGCCGATTTGAGCAAATCCCGCATCTCTTGCTCAAACGTGATGATGTTCCCCGTCTGCTCATAATCCCTTGCTAGTTTCCTAGCCTGCTTCTGGACGTGCTTGATTAGCTTGTCAATCTCAGCCCGAACCTTAGCACGAGGGATATAACCCTGAGCATTACGGAACAGCTTTTTAGTTGGGTCGTAGACATTAGGCATTCCTGTACGCTATCGAATAAGCAAAGTCCTGAGTCACCCGTTCCATTACATCATCAACCTTTCGGCACAGTATCGAATATGCCGGGTCTTCCGCCTTCAAATCCTCGAACCCTTCTAATGCCACTTGTTTTAACGGAATGGTTAAGCAATGTACGATTTCGTGACATATCAACTCACGCCGTCTTTCTGGCGATTCTTGCAGATACTTCGGAGCGACCTTTAACAACGCCTCACGGTAATTGGTGTTTAGATTCATCTGCAAGGTGAACTCTGTTTCACCATACCAATAGCCCACCTCTACCCGTTGCATCCATAGCGGACAAAGATAACTAAATTCTTCCAGATGCGGCCTTACCGATTCCGCGACATCTTTAGGACAATCAGGTTGAAACGCAATTTTCATTTACTCTCCATCATCTCGTAAAGCTCACGACTAACCCGCTTGGCTAACTTCTTCGCCTCTTCTACGTCCCTGTCCACCGGGAACCGCTCCCGCTGATTCTTCCTCGGTATCACTTTCTTCTTCCTCTTCATTGAACTGCCTCGCATCCTTGATAGGCCGCATCTCTACGACTTCCTCGGTGATCTTATCCAGAGCATCTTCTACCGTGCCATCAGGCGGGAACTTACCAGCCTTTTCCAGATGCCATAGGAAATATTCTAACGGATAATTGCCATCATTCACCGCATTATTTAACGTTTGAATATCCTGAATAGATAGAACCATCTGATCCCACGAACAGCCTAGTTCAATGCTGCCCGCTTTCTCTTTTTCCATCCCCATTAGGATTGCTAAATGCCCAAGTGATAGCTCAATGGCATCCTTCAACTGCGTTGCCATTACTTGCAGTTCAGACGTGTCCTGAATCTGGTCGATAACAGCCTCAGTAGCAGTTGCCGTGTGGACTTGAGGCATCAACATTCTTAGCCCCATCCAAGACATATCTTGTTTCAAATCCTCAAGATTAGTCCGAGCCTTTTCGATAGACGAACCCGCAACCTCTGCAAAGGCTAACGTGGCATCTTTGGGCAAGTGCCACATAACCCCGCCAGCCTGTGCCTTGCCCACTTCCCCGGCTTCTATTCCGGTCGTATAAGGGATAGGAACGCAAGTCTTATGAATGATCGCGTCATAGTCCGACTCCTTTTGCAGATACTTGATATTGAGATAAGCCAAGTCAGTCAACGGCGGGCATTGTCCGAGTTTACCGACTACTGATACAGGTATCTCACTGAGTTTATCCATCAAGGTCTGCGGAACCTCGATAACCCACTCATTCTCACCTGATTCCTTTTTCTTTTGCTCTCTCCAAAGCTCCCAATACACCCGCCCGTTCTCTAAATAGAACGCCCGTAACCTGTTCACCTTTTCAACCGCGAATTTGCCCTTCTTTTCATTCGTGCATTCTGCAAAGATGATTAACGATAGCTCTTTCTTTTTCGATACGGGGTTTATCTGATAATCCCAATGCGTAACATTCGCCGCTTTGTACAATGTCAGGTAAGGGCGAATCCCTAGCTGTTTCTGCTGCCCCAGATCGCTTGCCTTAGTGCCGGGAGCATCGGCTAAGATACACGCCCAGCCGTCAAACGAATCCGTGAATACTGACCTCGCAAAGACGTTCAAATGATTGCCCTTGTTGTCGATGTTCTCGGCTAAGTCCTGAATACTCTTATCAGCCTTATCGTCGTGCTTTATCTCTTTCTGAAACGTCAGACCAACAAGCGTATCCCGCGTTTTCTTAGTGACGTTCAAGAGAGTCGCGGTATTAACCCGCGTTTCATAGTCCTTCGCACTCTCTAACGGAAACTGTGGCAGATAATGAGCCGCCCGCACTTTCTTAGTGCCAGCGATAAGGGACAAATACATTTCCCGCTCTTGCTCAGAGTCGAGATAATCAGGGTGTTTGATATCGGGAGTGTCTTTCATAATTACATATGGAATGGCGAAATGGTTAAAGAATGATTCACGCTCAAATCGTTAAATATCAGACTTGCCGCGTCTACTTGGTCATCGTGCTTGCCGTTGGGGAATGTTCGCAGTTCTTCGAGAAACGCCTTGTTCCAATCGCCGCGAAGGATGCGAACGTTACCCGCGTTCACTTGCGATGAAAACGGGTCAGCCCGTAATTCTTTTGAACCTGACACCTTTTCCGTGGATACAGGAAAGCCCGACAATAAACGAATGAAACTCTCAGCGGATTCCTTACCGCCCGATCCCGGCTCCTGTTCGCCCTTTTGCCTAACGTCTCTGCCGTCTAGCTCTGCTGTTTGTCTTATTTGCCTGTCACGTTCCGCCGTGTTCCATTGCCCGCGTACAACGTCGGTGATGTAGTAAAGCCCCTTGTCATCCTTGAGCATCTTTACCCCAGCCGTCCAGTCACCATCACCCGCTGTTGCGGCCTTATCCCAGCCTCTGCCTTGCTTACCGCCCACGGGCACAGCATCGACTATCTCTAGCTTGGAAACATGAAAAAATAACCCCTCTTTTGATGACGGGCGTTGCTGATAGAGTGCATCGAAAGTGTACGAACCTTTAGCCTGTCGCCGTTGTAGGAAGTCAATATCGTAACGCTCTGAGCATAGAGCCTCACCAATCGCCCTGCCATCTGGCTCAACAGTGCAAGTATCAGGGAACGCCTGAGTCTCTTCCGCGATCGCCGGAAGGTTGACAATGTGCCAATGTTCAGCCGCGTCAACGTGTTCCTCTGACAACAGCCATCCCGCAAGGTCATCTTCGTGCCATCGCGTTTGGATTAGAACAATAGCCGCATCTGGTTCCGTTCTCGTCTCAAATGTTGACCTGTACCAATCCTTTTGCTTGGCACGAATAACTTCCGATGATGCCTCTTCACTGTTCTTTAACGGATCGTCAATGATGCCAAGATGAAAGCCCTTACCCGTGATCGAACCGCCTACACCAGCCGCCCACATTCCGCCACCTTGTGTGGTTTCCCAATGCTTGACCGCTGTCACATCGCTTTTCACATCACCGCCGCATCGAATGAAATTCTCACGCGAAGCCCTTGATAACGTATAAGCCAGTTCAGCCGAATAGGAATTGATGCCAACGAAGTGATGCGGATTGCGTAACAGGTAATATGCAGAGAATAGCCGCGATATCAATTCACTCTTTGAGTGTCGAGGCGGTAGGAATATCATCAGCCGCTTTAATTCGCCCGAAGTGACCCGCTCCAGTACCCGCATCAATAGATCGCAGTGCGTATAGAACGCAAAGCGTGGATTAGCCGCGATAATAAAAGAGCGGAAGGATAACGCCTCTTTAGGTGCATCCCTACGAGTTCTATTTCGTGCCGCTTCCCTTAAATCCGCCTCCGGCCATAGATGCATCATCCGCACCGAAGGAGGTAAGTAAGCCTGTGAGGTTAAGGTTTGCTCCATCTGTTTCGCTCTGTGCGAACTTCAACCAATCCAATAAATCTTTGTCACTTGTCATTGCTTCGGCTTTCTGTCTAATTATTCGCTTTACCAGCCGCAGTCGGTCAGCCTTCGACGCGATGCCAACCATCAGCGATAACCTGTCCACTTCACTTGAAAATTCTATGTCCTGTAGCCATCGGTAGATAGTTTTTTCTGTTTTACCGATCTGCTCTCCAACTTGCTTATATGTGTAGCCTTCAGCCAAAAGCACTGCTGCCTCGGATTTCTCTGCCGTCCACTTGTAAACGGACATTTTTTGGACATTAGACTCTACAGCTTTTAACGTCATTACATCCCCGCACATCGCTAATTAACCGAGTCACATCATCGACGCTTAACCGCGATCTCATATAGCAGTCTGGTGACTTCTTGGTATGGTGTTATCCTATTCACCCCGTGAATGATTTTCCATCTCAACCGTCGTAAGCGTAAACGCCGCGTTTGGTTCTAACCTTGTTATCACCCAGCCCTGATCTAGCAAGTCTTGTATCATTCGGCGTAGGTGCATCCATTTGCCTTCAAAGGATAGTTTCATTTGAATCGCCGCCTCAGTATCCCCGCGTAATCGTCTTGCATCGTCATTTCCCACGCCTTACGCTCTAGCCATTTTCTAAACCGTGGATGCTCTCGCATAAATTTCAGCAGGGCTTTTATCTGGCTGAGTTTCATTGTCGATATAGTAGCCGCAGTCCTTATCCTCAAATCGTGCATATCTTTGCCAAGTGTCCGCTGGTGATGTCCAGCGATAGCACGTCAGGCGTTTTGTGCAGCTCTCGTTTGTGCATTTTGTTATGTCTGGCATATTCTGGCCTTGTTAATTAACACGTCCGTGTTATCGGCTGATTGCAAGTTTACCTATCGGCTAATTGTCGTACTATTAGTACAAGTTTGCGGTAAGTACCGCTTTTCGGTACGTTGTGCAAATTATCGACATTCCCTGCATATCTCCTTTTCCCCTCGCAACCTTGCCCCGCACGTATTACACGTTCGTAATTTTATCCGCCGTATCCTATCCGTATATGTTCGGTAGTGTGTAACGGATGTTATAACGGTTGTCGTGCTGTACGTTTTGGGTTTTGATTTCATTTGATTCGCTTATGCAATCCTCGATGCCACGCCCCACACTGCATGCATTGTAATCTTCTAAATACGCCTGTTGGTGTTGGTGACCAGCCGCGTCTTTGAATGTGAGTGCTAGCACATACCGGGCATCCGTTTGGCACATCCTCTAATGCCGCACGGTTTGGGTGGTTCGTTGACCACGCCAACTAATGCTTTGTCATCTTGAGTTCCCGGCTGATATCCTTCGTAGTCAGCAAGGCATTTTGTGACGTGTTTGCCGCCCTGCCATTTAGCCGACCACGCCAGCATTGTCCAAGTCTTTACCACCCTTAGTGCATCCGTCTGATAGGTTCCCCAAGATTCGATCACTAAACTGCTGGTTTCGATATCGAAAAACAGCACCTTCGCCTTTTTTGGTTTGACTTCAAACTCGCTCGATGTGAGATTCTCGATAGCGGGCATAAATTTTCAAATATCTAAATATTCGCTTTCGGTTAGCAGTTCCCAGCCTAGCCACGCCTGACGCATCTTTGCTTCATCGAAGCCGAATGTGTCTACCTCTTTCCAGAAGGTTTTAGGTTCGAGGATGTCGGCTACCTTACGGAATATCCCGTCACATTGCCGTGAGATGAACGCCTTCGAGACAGTTTCATATTCGCTCTCTAGGCGTTTGATCGCCTGATTTTTTATCGCGTTTCGCATCTCTAATGAAGTAGATATATCCAGCACGGGCGATTTCCTCACCGTAAA
>LNFM01002046.1_pt1 | contig 43481 bp, 39 predicted proteins | sample 596031 | NCBI WGS metagenome assembly LNFM01 (sample SAMN04254537, study PRJNA301005) | activated carbon metagenome | isolation source: dual media filters at the Ann Arbor, Michigan drinking water treatment plant | place: USA: Ann Arbor
TGGCGGCCGCGATCTTCTCGCGCTCCTTCTCCTTGGCGAGGCGCTCCTTCTCCTTCACGGCGGCGAGCTTCTCGCGCTCCTTGTCCTTGAGGGCGGCGAGGCGCTCCTTCTCCTTCAGGGCAGTGAGGCGCTCCTTCTCCTTCACGGCAGCGAGCTTCTCGCGCTCCTTCTCCTTCTCCTTGGCGAGGCGCTCCTTCTCCTTGGCGGCGGCGAGCTTCTCGCGCTCCTTCTCCTTGGCGGCAGCGACCTTCTCGCGCTCCTTGTCCTTGAGGGCGGCGAGGCGCTCCTTCTCTTTCTCTTTCGCCAGGCGCTCGCGCTCGCGGACCTTCTCGAGCTTCTTGTCCTCGCGCTCCTGCTCCTTCTTGCGGCGCTCGTCATCGCGGGCGCGCTGGGCCTCGTCGCGCTTGCGCTCGGCCTCGAGCTTGCGCTCCTCGGCCTTGCGGACGCGCTCCTGCTCGCGCTCCTGCTTCTTGCGCTCGCGCTCCTCGTCGCGCTCGCGTCGCTTCGCGTCGCGCTCTTCCTCGCGGCGGCGACGCTCCTCTTCGCGACGCTCGGCGGCGGCGGCACGCTCGCGCTCGGCGGCGAGACGCTTCTCCTCGCGCTCGCGCTGGCGCTCGGCCTCCTCCTCGGCGAGGCGACGCTCGCGCTCGGCGGCGATTTCCTCGGGCGAGGGCCCGAGCTCGAGGCCGAGCAGCTGCCGGACCTCCTCCTCGCCGACCCGTTCTCCGCCGCGCTCCGCATCGGTCTCGCCGCGGCCGTGCACGAGCACGCGCGGGAGGTTGTTGCGGAACATGACCTCGACCTTCTGCTCGCCCGCGATCTCGCAGACGAAGCCGACCCCGAACGTGGGGTGAACCACGATCTGGTGAAGGGTCAACGCCGCCTTCGGTGAGTAGCGGACGGCGTTGTCGAGCGGATAGGAGTTCATCCCCTCGAGCCAGTCCAGCTTCTTCGCACCGCGACGCTTCGCGGCCGCGAGCGGCTCTGGGTTGTCATCCTCGCCACCCCGCGGCGGCTTGTACGCGTGCGTGTCTCCACACACTGCGCACTGAACGCGCCGTATCTCCTCGGCGTAGCTCTCGAGAATGATGTGTTGGGTATCCGCTCGGCACTTGGGACAGTAGGCGTCTGTCTCGCCCCCGTTGCTCGAGCTCTGATTGCCCCCGAAATGACTCTCGAAAATCTGGTCCATGGCCAAACTCCGGCCTACGTTCGCACGTGACCTAGCACGGCGGGATCCTACCAACAAGCGGTCAAGACCCCGAAAATGCTGGAAAATTCAGGGCGTGGGTCGACCCGCGCCGATGCATCCGTGGCATGCTATTGAAATAACATGAGAAAAGCAACTTGCGCATTGTGCGCAGATCGCCTTCGACCCGGTCATCCCGCGGGGTCCCGCGGGAAATTCATACGGGCGGGTCGGCGTCGTGCTCGGGGATCGCCTCTGGCGGAGGGGTCCGGAGATCGGAGGCCCGCCGGGTCTCGCTGACCACGTCCTTCGACTGGTCGGCCAGGCTCCCCAGCTCGCGGCACACCACGCGGAAGGCTCGGCCGTGGTCACCGGCCTGGGCTGCGATGATGTTGCCGTTGAGCGCGAGGAGCTGGAGTCGCCGGGCGACGTCGTCGAGGAAGTCGGTCATCGTCGACAGCCGCTCGCCGTGCAGGGGCGCGCGGGGCGAGTCCGACTCGTCCGCGGTCGCGGGGCGGAGGCTGTTGGACAGGAACTCGCGGAGCGTCGCCATGTCCTGGAAGGCCTCGAGGATTCCGATCGGCCCGTACTCCTCGGGCTTGTCGGAGGCGAACAGCGGACGCGCGGCGACCATCGTCGGTCGGCCCGAGACGTCGAGCATGCCGCGGTAGGTCTGGCGGCGACGCAGCACCGAATCCACGAGCTCTGCGTCGGCATAGGCGCCGACCTCGGGGGCGGGCCCCGCGTCGAGCGACGTGTACGTCGCGATCCGGCGGTTGCCGAGGTAGATCGACATGCCCACGCTGCTCGCCCGCGACACCCGCGGGAGTAGCTCGCGATCGTAGTTCAGCACGGTGTGACCGGCCCACAGCTCCTGGTCGCGTCGGACGACGCGCCCCTGGGCGTGGATCAGCATCTCGAGCAGCTCGACCGCTGCGGACGCCCGCTCGTGCACACGTCGGCTGACGGTTCCCACCGCCGCGTCGATGGCGGCCTCATCGCTGATCTCGGTCACGCCTCGCGAGTGTAACGGCCGGCGCAGCGTTGTGGTAGGAGCGGGTCATGACCGACGTCCCCGGCCGGATGCCCCCGGTCGTCCGCATCGCGCCGAGCCCGACGGGCGACCCGCACGTGGGCACCGCCTACATCGCGCTCTTCAACTACGCCTTCGCCCGTCGGCATGGCGGCCGGTTCATCCTGCGGATCGAGGACACCGACCAGGAACGGTCCTCGCGCAGCAGCGAGGATGCCATCTTCGAGGCGCTGCGCTGGCTCGGACTCGAGTGGGACGAGGGGCCGGACAAGGGCGGACCGAACGGCCCGTATCGTCAGTCGGAGCGCCTCGACATCTATCGGGAGCACATCGATCGCCTCCTCGCCACGGGGGCGGCGTATCGCTGCTTCTGCACCCGCGAGCGGCTCGACGAGCTGCGCCGCGCCCAGGTCGCGGCCAAGGTCGAGCACCCCGGCTACGACCGCCACTGCCGCGGCCTCGATCCTGCGGTCGGTGCCGCCCGTGCGGCCGCCGGCGAGACCCACGTCGTGCGCCTCGCGGTGCCGACCGAGGGCGACATCGTGGTCCACGATCGCCTGCGCGGCGAGGTCCGCTTCGGCGTCGCTCAGGTCGACGAGCAGGTCCTGATGAAGTCCGACGGCTTCCCGACCTACCACCTCGCCAACGTCGTCGACGACCGCCTCATGGGCGTCACCCACGTCATCCGCGGCGAGGAGTGGTTGAGCTCCACGCCCAAGCACGTGCTGCTCTACCAGGCCTTCGGCTGGGAGCCGCCGGAGTTCTACCACCTCGGGCTGCTGCGCAACGCCGACCGCTCCAAGCTGTCGAAGCGCAAGAACCCGGTGTCGGTCTTCTACTACCGCACGCTCGGCTACCTGCCCGAGACGTTCCTGAACTTCCTCGCGACGTTGGGCTTCTCGATGCAGGATGGGCGCGAGCGCTTCAGCCTCGACGAGCTCGTCGCCAACTTCGATCTGTCCCGCGTGAGCGTCGGTGGCCCGGTGTTCGACCCGGTCAAGCTCGCGGCGTGGAACGGCGAGGACATGCGCGCCATGCCCGTCGACGAGCTGGTCGCGAGGATCCAGCGCGACGTGCTGTCCACCACTCGGCTCACGCGGATGGTCGAGCTCAGCCGCGAGCGAATCTCGCGGCTCGACGACTTCATCCCCTTCGCTTCGTTCTTCTTCGGCGCCTCGATCGACCTGCGCCCGGTGCTCGGCGAGTTCGCCCTGAAGGGCCGCACCCGCGCCGAGGTCATCGACGTCCTGGCGCTCTTCCTCGAGGACATCGAGAAGGATCGCGCCGCCCGCAGCTTCACGAAGGAGTCGATCGAGACCTTCAGCCGCGGCTTCTGTGAGCGCACCGGCTGGAAGACCAAGGAGATCTTCGGCCTGCTGCGCCTCGCGGTCACCGGCCGCGTCGCCGCGCCGCCGCTGTTCGACACCCTCGCCGCGTGCGGCAAGGACCGCGTCCGCCTCCGCCTCCGCGAGACCATCGACACCCTCCGCGCCCTCCCGGAGTGAGCTCGCGGGACTCGGGCCCGACGGCGACGCGTGTCCCCGACCCGTCGCCCCCCGGCGGGCGCCCGTCGCCCCCCGCTTGCGGGGGGCAATCCGCGCGTCAGCGCGTACCGTTTCGCTCTCGCCCCCCACGGGGGGAAAGAAGGAATGAGTCAGCCGACGCTCAGCGGTTCCAGTTCAACCCCTACCATCGTAGGTGGGCACCACAAGTAACCGCTTCGGGCTTCCCGCCGAACGGGCATGCACTCCCACGGACAGAGGCGGTTCCCGGGTTGAACGGAGTAGGTAGAACTCGAACGCTGAGCGCACGGCTGACCCACCGTCCAAGATAGCAGACGCGAGCCTCGAAGCTGCCGGGAAATCGCGGTGCGACGGCGGCGGGATGGCGCGAAGAAAAGACCACGCGCCTCGGGGCACGTGGTCTTGACAGGTCGCGCCGAGGCGCTCGCGGCTCACCGACCGACGAAGCGCGGATCGGCGGCCGGGGCGTCGGCGCGGTAGTCGGCCCCGAGGCCGCCCTGCACGGCCACCGAAGGCCCACCGCGGCTCATGAGGTCGACCTTGCGCAGCACCGCGTCCTCGCGGGCCTCGGTCGGGGTCATGTGCGTGCGCGTGTCCATGCGGATCGCATCGCACGGGCACGCTTCGACGCAGAGACCACAGACCACGCACTTGAGCTCGTCGATGACGAACGTGGCGGGGCCCTTCTCGTTGTTGTCCTCGCGGTCCTCCGCGACGATGTAGATGCACCGCGCCGGGCACACCGTGGAGCAGCACATGCACGCGACGCAACGGACCGATCCGTCGTCGCGGAACATGAGCCGGTGCACACCGCGGAACCGCTCGGGGTAGTACGACTTCGGATCGACGCCGGGCTCGCCGTAGCGAATCGTGTCGACGTCGCCCATCCCCTTGGTCATCGTGTTCTTGAAGAAGTGTCGCGCGGTGGTCAGCAACCCTTCGAGGATCGCGGGCAGAAAGATCTGATCCCGAGTGGTGCGCTGCAGCGAGACTTTCTTGACGCCGATGGTCATGACGCGACTTCCTAGGGGGCCCTACGGTTGGCCGGCCGCGGCCGGGGAGGGGTTCGGTGACTTGGGGGCTGCGGCCGGGGTGGGCGCCTCGGCAGTGCCGCCCGCCGCGGGAACGGCGGTCGGCGGGGCACCGGTCGGCGGGGCGGCGGCCGGCGGGGCCGACGGCGCCAGCGCGTACACGACCAGCGCGGTGAGCACGATGTTGGCGATCGACAGCGGGAGCAGGCCCTTCCAGCCGAGGCTCATCAGCTGGTCGTAGCGGAAGCGCGGCAGCGTCCACCGGATGAGCAGCTGCAGCCAGCACAGCGCGAGCACCTTGAGGCCCCACGTGAGCAGGCCGATGGTGACGATCGCGATGTGGGGCAGGGCGGTGCCCCAACCCGTGAAGGCCGACCACACCGCGACGACCAGGTGAATCGTGCCGAGCACGATGATGACCGAGGCGACGCCCTCGGCGTGCTTGCTCGCCCGCCAGATCGCCGCGCCGCTGGCGGTGAGCACGAGGCCCGCGCCGAGGAAGAACAGCTGGCACGTCAGCGCGCTGGAGAAGCCGTGGGCCCCGAGGATGCCGAACGGCAGGTTCCAGCCGCCGAGGAACAGCGTGGACACGAGCGCCGAGACGAACACGACCTCGATGAACTCGCCGAGGAAGAACAGGCCGAAGCGCATGCCCGAGTACTCGATGAAGTACCCGATGATCTCGGACTCGCCCTCCGGGAGGTCGAACGGGGCGCGCTTGGTCTCGGCGATGGCCGCCGTGAAGAAGAGGATGAACGCGATGGGCTGCAGGACCAGGCCCCAGTGCGAGGCCTCTTGGGCCTTCACGAGCGCGTGGGGCTCGAGCGTGCCGTAGCACAGCAGGGCGCCGACGATCGTGAGGCCGATCGCGACCTCGTACGAGATCATCTGCGCCGACGCCCGGAGCGCGCCGAGGACCGCCCACTTGTTGTAGCTGGCCCAGCCGGCCAGCGTGGTGCCGTACGTCGCGAGCGACGCGATGGCGAAGTAGTAGAGCAGGCCCACGTCGATCTGGGCGATCTGCAGCGGGGTGCCGCCGCGTCCCGCGGCGCACTGGGCCACGTCGGCCTCGCTCAGGCTGTCGAATAGCTGGCCGTAGCAGACCGCGTCGCCGAACGGGACGATCGCGAACACGACCATCGCCGGCACGAACGCGAACAGCGGCGCCAGGGTGTACAGGGCCCGATGCGCTCGGCGGGGGATGAAGTCCTCCTTGAAGAGCATCTTCAGGCCGTCGGTGGCGATGTGGAGCAGGCCCCACAGGCGCAGCGTCACGCCGCCGATCGACACGCGGGCCATGTTCGGACCGATGCGGTCCTGCATCATCGCGCTCTGCTTGCGCTCCATCCACGTCAGCAGCGACGCGAGCGGCATGATGAACGCCATCACCAGCAGGAGCACCTTGATGAGCGCCGGCAGGACGTACTGCGACACCCACGAGGGGTCCTCGAACTCGAGCGGCACGGCGGTGACGACCCCGGCTGCCTTGAACGAAAGGTGCGCGGTGCCGTGGCGGTACTCGTCGGCGGCGATCTCTTCCGGGGCGTCGCCGTGCTCGACGACCGCGCCGCGGATCGGCTCGCCCGGCCCGAGCAGCTCGGCGGCCTCGACCTTCACGTGGAGCTTCAGCCGGTCGCCGGGGCGGAGCACCGTGGCGTTGACGGGCTCGACGAGGGCGAACGAGGTCCAGTCGGGCCCCTCGATGCGGAACTCACCGATGGCCACCGGCTTGTCGCTGGTGTTCACCAGGTCGACGGCGATGGGGCCCGTCGACGGGTGGAACACGGCACGCACCGGCTCGGGTCGGATCACCGACGCGGTGTCGGCGGTCGACTTGTAGTCGGTGCCGCACGCGGACACGCCGAGCGCGGCGCACAGCAGCAGCCACAGCATCGCGGGCGACGCGGCGCGGACGAGCGCGCGGACGCGGAGCGGGCGGCGGGGCGAGGGGAGGACGGGAGCGTGGTTGGACATCGGTCGAGCCAAGTTCAGCCGCGGGTGTGCGAGAAGCGGAGCAGGGTGGGGCGCGCCGCGACCGGCGAGGCCGTGAGCGCGAGGAGTTCCTCGTTGTCGAACTCCTCCGCGACGGCGCGGGCGCGCTCGCGGTTGGTGCCGAGGTCGCGCTCGCCCATGGCCAGCGCGATGTCGCGGATGAGATCGGCGCGCTCGCGTCGGTCGCCCTCGGGCCGCCACGCCGGCTGCAGCACGCGCAGCCGGCCCTGTCGGTTGATGACGCTGCCGAGCGTCTCGGCCCAGCTCGTCGCGGGCAGGACGATCGAGCAGGCCTGCGCGAGCGGGGTCACCCGATCGCTCAAGCAAACGCTGGTGATCGCCCCGAGGGCGCTGCGGACGACGTCCGACAGCTCGAAGGTGCCGTCGAGGAAGATGACCGCCTCGTAGGCCCGACCGGCGAGCTCGAGGCCGAGCTCGCCCTCGTGCTTCGCCGCGCCCGAGGCCGCGATGGCGCCGCGGAGGTTGGCGTTCTTGTCGGCGTCGCGCAGCAGTTCGTCGGTCTTGCCGGGGACGCGCCCGACGACGAAGCGCTCGGCGCCGAGCAGCGCCGCCAGATCGGCGAGCGCCCGGTTGGCCTCGTTGGTCGCGGTGCCGCTGAACACCGCGGCAACCTTCTTGGCGCGGCCCCGCAGGCGGCGGGCGACCGTCGCGATCGCGTGACCGAGGGGGACGTCCTGGCCGTCGACGCGCGCGTGACGGATGCGGGCGTCCGCGTCGAGCTCCTTGTACGTGTAGCGACCCTCGTCGCACATCCAGTGGCCGTTCACGTCGGCGTCGTGCCGCGGCACGATGCGGTGCGCCGCCTCGTGCTTGTGGTGCAGCTCGATGGCGCAGCCGGTAGCGCAGCCCTGGCACGTGGTCGGCGTCGCCTTCAGCTCCCACGCCCGCACCGCGAAGCGGAAGTCCTTGGCCGTGAGCGCGCCGACCGGACAGATGTCGACGACGTTGATCGAGTAGGCGTTGTCGAGCCGGTGGCCATCGGCGATGTCGAGCTTCTCGTGGTCGCCACGGAAGGTCATCGTCAGCTCGCCGGTGCCCGGAATCTCCTCGCAGAACCGGATGCAGCGCGAGCACAGGATGCAGCGCTCGGCGTCGAGGATGATCTCGCGGCCGATGTCCTTGTGCTTCGGCTTGCGGATCTTGGGCACGTCCACCCGCGTGAGCTGGTGATCGTGGTCCATGTAGTGCCGCTGCAGCGTGCACTCGCCGGCCTTGTCACAGATCGGGCAGTCGATCGGGTGGTTCTTCAGCGTGAACTCGAGGAGCGCGCGACGGGCCTCGAGCACCGCGGGGCTCTCGGTGTGCACGACCATGCCCTCGCCGACGACCTGCTGGCACGACGGCTGGAGCTTGGGGTTCTTCTCGACCTCCACCAGGCACTGCCGACAGCTCGCCGCGATCGACAGGCCCGGGTGGTAGCAGAAGTGGCAGATGTCGCGGCCGACGAGCTTGGCGGCCTCCAGCACGTTGGTGCCCTTGCGGACCTCCACGGTCTCGCCGTCGATGGTCAGCTTCACCGTCGCGTCGCCGGGCCGCGGCGCGGCCGAGAGGTTCGGCGCGGCCGGGGCCGGCGCGGCGCGGTTCTCCGGCGGCTTCACCGTCGTCGGCGCGGCCGAACGGGCGGCGGCCGGCGGCGGTGGCGGCTCGGGCGGGAGGATGATCGTCGCCGAGCGGGGCCGGCTGGGCACGGGCGGGTCGGAACTCGTCATGGCGTCTCTCGTGTCAGCGGTCGCACTCGCCACCGATCATGTTGATCGAACCGAAGATGGGCACCACGTCGGCCAGGTTGGTCCCGAGGATCATCTGGCGCAGCGCCGCGGTGATGTAGAAGCACGGGGGCCGGCAGCGGTTCTTGTATGGTCGGCCGCTGCCGTCCGCGACGATGTAGAACCCGAGCTCGCCGTTGCCGCCCTCGGTGAAGCTGTACGCCTCGCCGGGCGGCACGCGCAGGCCGTCCATGATGTGCTTGAAGTGGGCGATCATGCCCTCGATCGAGTTGTAGACCTCGCGCTTCGCCGGCAGGGCGATGAGCGGATCGTCGACGATGACGGCGCCGGGCGGGATCTGGACCAGGGCCTGCTCGACGATGCGCAGCGACTGCTCCATCTCCTCGATGCGGACCAGGTAGCGCGCGAGGTTGTCGCCGGCGTCGGCGACCGGGATCTCGAAGTCGAAGTGGTCGTACACCGAGTACGGGTGGTCCTTGCGGACGTCGTAGGCGACGCCGCAGGCGCGCAGGCACGGGCCGGTGAAGCCGTAGCTGAGCGCGTCGTCGGCCGAGATCGTGCCGACGCCCTGCATGCGGTCGAGGAAGATGCGGTTGCGCTCGACGAGCTTGCGGATGTCCGTGATGAGCCCGCGGACCTTCACGAACTTGCCGCGGACCTTCTCGTCGAAGTCGCGGGTGAGGTCCCACGCCACGCCGCCGATCCGGCAGTAGCTGTGGGTCATGCGGGCGCCCGAGACGTCCTCGAGCAGCTCCCAGAGGTGCTCGCGGGCGCGGTTGCCCCAGAAGAACGCCGTGAGGCCGCCGAGCTCGGCGAGCGACGCGGTGATGCACGTCAGGTGATCACACACGCGCGAGATTTCGCCGACGATGACGCGGATGTACTCGGCGCGCTCGGGGATCTGCGCGGTGATGCCGAGGAGCTTCTCGACGGCCATCGCGAAGCCGACGTTGTTGAGCATCGGCGAGACGTAGTTCAGGCGATCGACGTACGGGAAGATCTGGGTGTACGTCGCGCCTTCGCTCTCCTTCTCGAAGCCGCGGTGGAGGTAGCCGATCTGGACGTCGGCGTCCTTGATCGTCTCGCCGTCCACGCGCAGCACGACGCGCACGGTGCCGTGCATCGCTGGGTGCGACGGGCCCATGTTGAGGATGAGCTCGTCCGTCGGGAGGCGCTCGGCCTCGTCGGCGAACTGCTGCAGCGACGGCGACAGCGGCATCTCGCCGGCCTGGCGACCCGTGTGCGGGTCGTAGGTCTCGGCGACGGTGTGCGCGACGGACTTTGCGGTGGGAGCGGTGGGGGTCGGGGCGCTCATCGGCGTGGATTCCTAGCTCACCCGGCGATCGTGGCTGTCGGGGAGCAGCCGCGTGGTCTGGTCGTCGGTCGCCGGCGCGTCGGGGCGGCGCAGCAGCGGTTGGCGGGCGTTCTGCGGGTAGTCCTTGCGCAGCGGGTGCCCGACGAACTCCTCGTACATCAGGATGCGACGCAGATCGGGGTGGCCATCGAAGCGCACGCCGTACAGATCCCACGCCTCGCGCTCGGACCAGTTGGCCGCGTGCCACAGGCCGGTCGCGGTCGGCACCCAGCACTCGTCCTGGGCGTCGCCGATGCGGACCTTGATCCGCAGGCGGTGTTTGTGCGGGATGCTGTACAGCTGATAGACGACCTCGAAGCGCGGCTGCTGCCCGAGGTAGTCGACGACCGTCAGGTCGCTCAGCATGTTCATCTTGGTGTCGGCGTGGTCGCGCAGCAGCGTGAGCACGTCGACGAGGTGCTCGCGGTGGACCACCGCGATCTCGTCGCCGACGTGACTGCCGGTCTCGACCAGCGCGGCGGGGCGCTCGCGCTGCAGGAACTCGAGGAGTCGTTGAGCCATCAGCGGACCCTTCCGTCTTGGGGCATGCGTTCTTCGGGGAGCAGCGTCATGCTCGTGCCGTCCTGCAGCACGGGCAGCTTGCGGCGGTCGGTGTAGCCGATCGCCGCCGTGTTGCCGATCTGCTGCTGGCAGTGGCCGCGGTGCTCTTGGATGCGGTTCTGCAGCGCCATGAGGCCGTCGAGCACCTGCTCGGGGCGCGGCGGGCAGCCGGGCACGTAGACGTCGACCGGGATGACCTGATCGGCGCCCGGCATGACCGTGTAGTTCTGATAGAAGCCGCCGGTCGAGGCGCACACGCCGAAGGCCATCACCCACTTGGGGTCGGGCATCTGGTCGTAGATGCGCCGGAGCACCGGCGCCTGGCGCTCGGTGATCGTGCCGATGACGATGAGCAGGTCGGCCTGGCGCGGCGAGAAGCGCGGGAACTCGGCGCCGAAGCGCGCGATGTCGTAGCGCGAGCCCATCAACGACATGAACTCCATCGCGCAGCACGCGGTGGCGAACGGGTACGTGAACAGGCTGTACTTCTGCGCCCAGTTCACCGCGTCTTGCAGGACGGTGGGGATGTAACTCGCGGAGGATTCGGCCATGGTTCGAGCCTTTCGGTTTCACGCCCAGTCGAGCGCGCGCTTGCGCCAGACGTACGCCAGCGCCACGACGAGGATGACCAGGAACACCAGCATTTCCACCAGGCCGAAGAGGCTCGGGGTACCGGTGCACACGCCGGCGGCGTCGAGGACACCGCTGCAGGAGAGCTCGCGGAACAGCGAGGCCCACGGGTAGAGGAACGCGACCTCGATGTCGAACACGAGGAAGAGGATCGCGACCTGATAGAACTTCACGCTGAACTTCACGCGCGGGCTGCCGATCGGCTCGCTGCCGCACTCGAAGGGTTCGTCCTTGATGGCCGAGGTCCGCTTGGGACCGAGGACCATCGTCAGACCCAGCATCAGGCAGCCGAAGCCGACCGCGAAAATGATGAAGACGAGCGCTGGGAGGTATGAAGCGGCCATCGGAGACGTCGCGCGGGGTGTATCACAGCACGCGGCCGCGCTCTACGGCAGAGCGGCGCCGGAGCGTCCAGGCGGTGCTCCCGGGCCGAGGGCGGCGAGGAGGGCGGGGCCCATGGCGGGCTCGCGCGGCCCTCCGGGACGCGACAGACGGCGGGTTCAGGCCCGGACGCGGCTCAGCCCGTGCCCTCGATGGCCATCTCGAACACCTCGACCTCGTCGGCGTCCTTGGCCATGAACAGCACCTTCAGGGGTTTCTCACCCCGCCACGAGCGGAACTCGCTGTGGATCGCGCGGGCGGCCTCCTCGGCGGGGATGCCGGTGTCGAAGGCGCCCATCAGCGGCATGGCCACCGAGGTGAAGCCCTTGACCTGGCAGGCGACCAGCACCGCGGCGGTGGCCCGGAGGATGTCCTCGACCTGCACCCGGCCGCCGGGGGCCTCGGTGTTGGGCACGTGGATGAGGTGGCCGGCCTTCATGTTGCCCGCGGGGGTCACGAACGCGGCGCCGATGGCGAGCGGGGTGTGATCCCGGAGCAGCACCTCGAGGTCGATCCCCGCCAGCTCCCGCAGCTTCGCGGCGGGATAGTGCGACATCGTCCCCTGGGAGTTGGTGGGGCAGACGAACGCGTCCACCTCGACCTGGTCCCACGGGTCGGTGCAAATCTGGATGGAGATGTGATCGACCGTTTCCACGCGCGCGGCGGAGCCTGCTAGTTCTTGAACATCGAGTCCAGCTCTTTCGCGACGTCGTCCTCGGTGGAGGCGCGGGCCACGGCGAGCTCCTTGACCAGTAGGTCGCGGGCGGTGCGCAGCATCTGCTTCTCCCCGTGGGAGAGCTGCTTGGTCTGCTTGAGCAGGGACAGGTCGCGGTAGACCTCGCCGACCTCGAAGAGCGACCCGGTGCGGATCTTCTCCATGAAGCCGCGGTACCGGCGGTTCCAGGTCTGGCGGTCACACGGGACCTCGTGGTCCCGGAGCAGCTCGAACAGCTCGTCGACCTCGGCCTCGGCTGCGACGGCGCGCATGCCGTTCTCCTCGGCCTTGTGCACGGGAACGATGATCTTCAGGCCGGAGCCCATCACGCGCAGGTGGTAGAAGGCCAAGGGGCTGCCACCGATGGTCTTGTGCTCGACCGCGACGACGTCCGCGACGCCATGGGCGGGGTACACCGACTTGTCTCCGACTCGAAACGAGGGCTGCATCGTGTGCTCCAAGGCTTCTGCCGTTGCCGGCGCGGCCCGATGAGCAAGTTCCGTGCCCCGTAGTCGCGGGGCAGGCCATTGGGGAAACACACGGTCGAATGGCCAGCGGTGGCCACCTGTGTAGCCGGAGGTCAGCGCGCAGCGGCTACTCGTGTGGCCAGGGCGCGGCCCACTCCGGGTCACTCGATGCTGGTGATCGCCCAACCCCGCGGGGTCTGCTCGAGGACGATGACCCGCTGGGGCTCGTAGCGGAGCTGAGCGCGCAGGAGATCTTCGCTCAGCTCGATCGCCCCGGGGCGCGCGAGCGCGGCCTCGATCGCCTCGGTGCGTGCGGCCCAGTCCTCGCGCAGGGCGTCGGCGAGCTCCGCGGAGAGGAAGGCCTGCGCGTTGCCCAGGGGTCCGACGCCCAGCGCCGCGAGGAAGCTCCGGATCGCCTCGGCGGGCGTGCTCGCGCGCGACGCCGGCGGCAACCCGCCGGTCACGAACCAGCGATCGTCGAGCTCCGCCCACTGCAGCACCACGCCGTCCTCGTGCACGGTCGTCGCCGTGTGGCCCGCGACGACGCGGCCGCGGTCGATCGCCTTGGCCGCGTCGAGGGTCGCCTTGCGTTCGGCGCCGTCGGCCTTCCACCGCGCGAGGAAGCTGGCGTAGTCGACGCGCGCGCGGACGTCGGGGGCGAGCAGCGCGTACGCGGCCTCGGGATCGTCCTTGCGCAGCGCGTCGAGGTACGCGTCGCGGGCGGCCTCCGGCGATCGGCTCCCGCGGGGCGCGCAGCCGGCGACCGACGGGAGCGCGAGCGCGAGGACGAGGATCCATCCGCGCATCACGGGCTCACTCCGTCGCGCTTGTGCAGCAAGGTGTCGTGGGCGAGCGCGGGATCCATGTCGGGGTAGTCGAGGTTGAAGTGTAGCCCGCGGCTCTCGGGGCGCCGCCGGGCGCACTCGATCACGAGCTGTCCGGCGAGCGAGATGTTGCGGAGCTCCAGCAGATCTCGGGTCACGCGGAAGCGCAGGTAGTACTCGCGGATCTCCTCGCGGATGAGCTCGATGCGCCGCCGAGCCCGCTCGAGGCGCTTGTTGCTGCGCACGATCCCGACGAAGTTCCACATCAACGCGCGGACCTCCTCCCAGTTCGCGCTGACCATCACCGCCTCGTCGGAATCGACGGCGTCGCCCTCGTTCCAGTCGGCGACGACGGACGGCGGCTCGCGGCCGAACTCGGTGCCGATCTCGGCCGCACCCGCGGCGAGCACCACGGCCTCGAGCAGGCTGTTGCTGGCGAGGCGACACGCGCCGTGCATGCCGGAGAGCGTGACCTCGCCGGCGGCGAGCAGACCGGGGATGTCGGTGCGTCCGGCGGTGTCGACCTTGACGCCGCCGCACATGTAGTGGGCCGCGGGCACCACGGGGATCGGCTGCGTGCGCATGTCGATGCCGAGCTCGAGGCACCGCGAGTGGATCGCCGGGAACCGCTGGGTGATGAACGCAGGATCGAGGTGCGTGACGTCGAGGAACACGCACGGCTCGCCGGTGCGCTTGAGCTCCGCGTCGATCTCCCGGGCGACGACGTCGCGCGGCGCGAGGCTGCCCATCGGGTGGCGACCGTCCATCAAGCCCGTGCCGTCGCGGCGGCGCAGGATTCCGCCCTCGCCGCGGACCGCCTCGGACACCAGGAAGCTCTTGGCACCGGGGTGGAACAGGCACGTCGGGTGGAACTGCATGAACTCGAGGTTGCCGACCGTCGCGCCGATGCGATACGCCATCGCGACGCCGTCCGCCGTGGCGACGTCGGGGTTGCTCGTGTAACGGTAGATCTTGCCGGCGCCACCGGTGGCGAGCAGCGTCACGCGGGCGACATGGCCGTGCACGACGCCGGTGGGGACGTCGAGGCTGTAGGCGCCGAAGCACCCGCGGCTGCCGTCGACCTTCGACCACGAGAGCAGGTCGACGACCATCTGGTGGGGGAGGATGCGGATGTTCGGGTGGCGCGACGCGGCCTCGAGCAGGCCGCGCACGATCTCGGCGCCGGTGGTGTCGAGGTGGTGCACCACGCGGCGGTGGCTGTGCCCACCCTCGCGGCCGAGGGCGAACGCGCCGTCGTCGACGCGATCGAAGCGCACGCCGTAGGTCTTCGCGAGGCGCTCGACCAGCGCCGGCGCCATCTCGACCGCGTGCTCGACCATCTTCGGATCGCACAGGCCCGCGCCCACGCGCAGCGTGTCCTCGACGTGGGACGCGACCGAGTCGTCGCCGTCGAAGACGGCCGAAATCCCGCCCTGGGCCCACTGCGTGTTGGAGCTCTCGGGGACGGTCTTGGTCAGGACGGTGACGGTGCCGCGCTCCGCGAGCTCGAGCGCGAAGTACAACCCCGCCAGCCCGCTACCGATCACGAGGACATCGCTGCGGTGGATCTCGGTGGGCAATGGGGGGCCTCGGGCGCAACGGTAACGCAACGGGCCGGGCTCCGGGTCCCGTCCTCGCTCGATTCGTGCGGTCCTGCCGGGAGGTGGGCTAAGCTGGAGGACCGATGCGTCGATCCCGTCCCACGCTCGCGCGCGCCGTCCTGGGCTGGGCGGCCGCTGCGCTCGTGCTGGCGTCGCCGGTCGACGCCGCGTCCGCCAGCCGCCGCGGGTCTGCGGGCCGCAACAACTACTACCGCTACGTGGACGGGGCCGGGACGATCCACGTGACCAACATCCCCGATCGGCAGCGCGGGGCGTGGTCGCTGTGGAAGAGCCTCCCCGGCAGCGGTGGGGGCGGGAAGTCGCCCGGCGGCGCGCGCGTGGCCGGCGACGAGACGCCCGTCGCCCTCGGCGGCGAACGCTTCCACCGCTACGACAGCATCATCCGCGGGGCCGCGTCGCGCTACCAGCTCCCCGAGTCGCTCGTGCGCGCGGTGATCCACACGGAGAGCAACTACCAGCCCCGCGCGGTCTCCCGCGCCGGCGCGATGGGCCTCATGCAGCTCATGCCGCGGACCGCCCGCTCGCTGGGCGTCAAGGATGCCTTCGATCCCGCGCAGAGCATCCACGGCGGCGCGCGATACCTGCGGCTGCTCGCCAACCGCTACGGCGGCGACATGGTCCTCGTGCTCGCGGCGTACAACGCGGGCGCGGGCAACGTCGAGAAGTACGGCGGCGTCCCTCCGTTCGAGGAGACCCGCGCGTACGTGCGATCGGTGCTCCGGCGCTTCTACGCGTACGAGCGCCAGGCCCAAGGGGGCGCGGCCCAGCTGCGCCGCGCGCCGGCCCGCCACCTCGCCGAGTGACGCACGGGCGCGCGGGTTGGGGTAGTCTCGCCCTGCCGTGCCCCCCCCGTCGCCGATCCCGGGCGTGACCGAGTTCGCGTTCGGTCGCCTCCTGAACCCAGCGAGGGACACGCCGACGCTGTCGCTCACCGCCGACGGTCACCTCATGGTCACCGTGCGCGGCGAGATGATGACGCGCACCGACGCGGTGCTGCTGTGCAGCGAGAACCTCGAGGTGCGCGCCGTGAACCGCCGCATGCAGGGCCGCGCGGTGCCCGAGGTGTTCCAGCGCCTCGTGTCGATGGAGGGCGAGGGGCACCTGGTGCTGTCCCGCGAGCACGAGCGGTTCCTCGCGCTGCAGCTGCAGCGCGACCTGTGCTTCTTCGTCGAGAGCTACATCTGGGCGATGGAGTCGACGCTCATGTGGGACGTCGGCCAGCTCCCGCGCGCGAGCCGGTCGATCCAGCTGGTCCGCGTGGCGGGCGAGGGCGCGGTCGCCCTGCGCGTGCCCGGCGAGCTCGTCGCGGTGAAGATCGCCCCCGAGCGGCCGTATCGCGTGCACCGCAGCGGTTTCGTCGGTTGGGTCGGCAACGTCGTCCCCAACCTCGAGCCGGAGATCGGGTTCCTGCACTGCGAGGGCGAGGGCGCGGTGTTCGTGTGCCTGCCGAGCGCGCAGGGCACTCGGCGCGGCGACTCGGGCGCGACCTTGGTCGCGGGCGGGGGCTGGACATGAACCCCGGCGGCGAGCTCACCCGGCTCGAGGCGTTCAAGCGCGAGGTCCTGAACCTGCCCAACCTGATCACGATCGGGCGGCTGTTCCTGATCCCGCCGGTGCTGGTGCTCATCGACCCGACCGACCCCGTGCGCAACTTCATGGCCGCGCTGCTGTTCGCAGCCGCGAGCGGCCTCGACATTCTCGACGGCTACCTCGCGCGCCGGCAGAACCTCGTCACGGTCTTCGGCAAGTTCATGGATCCGCTCGCCGACAAGCTCATGGCGATGTCGGTGATGGTCTGGCTGGTGATGGTCGCCCTGCTGCCGCCGTGGATCGTGGTGGTGATGATCGGCCGCGACTTCTACATCTCGGGGCTCCGCTCGGTCGCGGCCAACCAGGGCGTGGTCATCGCCGCGGGCGAGGGCGGCAAGATGAAGACCGTGATGCAGCTGGTCGGCATCTGCTGCGTACTGGCCCGCTACCGCTACCGCATGCCGTTCTCGCCCGAGCACATCGACTTCCACCAGCTGGGCATGGGCTTCCTCTACGTCGCGCTCGGGCTGTCGATCACCAGCGCGGTGCAGTACACCCTCGAGTTCGGCCGCGCGCTGAAGCAACACCGAACCACGTGATGGCGAGGGGCTCGCCATGGTCGTCGCTCTCGGACGCCCAGCGCGCCGCAGCGTTCGCGGCGCTGGTCGCCGAGGGGCGCGACGTGACGTGGCTCGACGGCGGGGCAGCGTCGCGGGGAATCGTGGCGTTCGACGCCGACGAGGTGATCGAGTCCGATGATCCGCGGGCGATCGCGGCGATCGACGCGCGGTGGCGCCGCGAGCCCGGCTCGGTCTGGACGGGATGCATCAGCTACGACTTCGCCGCGGACCTCGTGCTCGGCCGCCGCCCGCGGTCGCGCGCGCTGCCGGGGATCGTCCTGCGACGGAGCCGCTCGTGGATCGAGGGCGGGCCCGAGGGCGTGCGGGTGTTCGGCGCGCCACCCGATCCGCCCGCAGGCCTCGCGGTCCCCGGGCCGTGGCCCCTCGGCCCGCTGGCCTCGATCTGGTCGCCCGAGACCTACCGGGCCAAGGTCGCCCTCGCGCAGGGGCACATCGTCGCCGGCGACACCTACCAGGTGAACCTCGCGCAGCGGTTCTTCGCGCCGTGGCGCGAGACCGTCACCGCCGCCGCGCTCCCGCAGCGGGCCGCAGCGCTCTACCTGCGCCTGCGCGGCAAGGCGCCCGCCGAGCGCGGGGCGCTGCTGCGGGTGCCCGGCGGCATCGTGCTGTCGAACTCGCCCGAGACGTTGGTCGACGTCGACGTCGATGCTGCGGGCGTCGCGGTGGCGCACGCGCGACCGATCAAGGGCACGCGACCGCGGGCGAGCACGCCCGAGGCCGATCGCGCCGCGCGGGAGGAGCTGCGCGGCAGCGTGAAGGACCTCGCGGAGCACGTGATGATCGTCGACCTGGTGCGCAACGATCTGGGGCGGCTCGCCGAGCCCGGATCGGTGCACGCGCCCGCGCGGCCCGACGACCTCGCGCTGCCGACGGTGCACCACCTCGTCAGCGAGATCCGAGCCACGCTGCGCCCGGGCGTCGGGCTCGCCGAGCTGTGCGCCGCGCTGGTGCCCGGCGGCAGCGTGACCGGGGCGCCAAAGCGGCGCACGCTCGAGATCATCGAGGCGCTCGAGGAGCACCCGCGTGGCATCTACTGCGGCGCGATCGTGCTGCTGGAGGCCACCGGCGTGCGCATGAGCATCCCCATCCGCACCGGGCTACTCGACACCCGCGGCCTGTCGCTGCACGCCGGCGGCGGCATCGTGGCCGACAGCGAGCCCGAGGCCGAGCGGCTCGAGAGCCTGGCGAAGACCCGCGCCTTCGAGCCCTGAGTGGACGTCAGGCCGCGGGCTTCGCCGCGTCCTTCTTGGCGTCGACGGCGTCGCCGTGCTTCGTCAAGAAGATGAACAGCAGGGCCACACCGGCGACCAGGGCGATGTCGGCGACGTTGAACGTGGGCCACGGCTTGTCGGGCCAGTAGTAGACCTTGATGAAGTCGACCACGCCGTAGCGCGACTCGCCGCGCAGCTCCATCACGCGCACGAGGCGATCGTGGAGGTTGCCCATCGCGCCGCCGGCGACCATCGCGATCGCGACGTAGGCGCTGCGCCAGCGCGTCGGCAGCGTCAGCGCGAGCTTCACCATGTACGCGAGCGCGAGCAGGGTGACGAGGATGAAGACGATGCGCGCGTACGAGGCGTCGCGCAGGAAGCTGAACGCCGAGCCGGTGTTGAAGCCGAACTCGAAGTACGCCCACTTCTCGATGACGGTGACCGTCTCGCCCTCGCGCAGGTGTTCCCACGCCCAGGCCTTGCTCCACAGGTCGAGCCCGAGGGTGATCGCGGCGACGACCCCCGCGAGGACGAGGCGACCCTGCCGCGGTGGTTCGGGGGCGTCGAGGGGTGCAGGGGCGTCGGCCATGCGCGCGCGGAGCATAGCCTAAGCCCGCTGGGCCCGCAGGCGGATGTCGCGGCGCAGGGCGACGGCCCCGAGCACGACGAGCCCGGCGGCGACCACCTGCGACCACGACAGCACCAGCGCCTGCGTGGGCGCCATGCCCAGCCACTGGGCGAGCGCGCCCCCCGGGATCTCGAACGCGAACCCGCGGGTGGCGTCGCCCCGCATCGCCTCCATCACGAAGCGCAGCACGCCGTAGCCCAGGGCGTAGCGGCCGGCCTGCCGCCAGCGCGGCTCGGGCCCGCGGCGCACCCGCAACGCGACGAGCGCCGCGGCGAGGACGAAGAGGCCCGTGGCCTCGATCGCCTGGACGGGGATGAGCGGCACGGTGTGGCCGTCGACGAGGGGCGCCCCGTCGACCAGTGTGACGATCGCGTCGGGGCCGAACTCCACGCCCCAGCGCGACTCGGTGGGCGCGCCCCAGCAGCAGCCGGCGAAGAAGCAGCCGAGCCGTCCGAACGCGTGGCCCAGCGGCATCCACGTCGCGGCGAGATCGCACAGCGTGGAGAACTCGGTGCGGTGACGCCTCGCGATCCACACCCACGACGCGACGATCGCCGCGAGCGAGCCGAAGAACACGAACCCGGTGCCGTCGCTGACGAACACGCGCGAGGGATCGGCGACATACTCCGCCGGCACGGTCAGCACGTGCAGGAGACGACCACCGACGTACGCCCCCAGGGCGATCGCGAGGTAGAAGTCGACGAGGAACGACAGGTGCTCGGGGGCCCCGACGCCGCGTCGCTTCGCGTCCCACCACACGCCGGGGATCGTCGCGACCGCGCCGAGGAGGATCAGCGTGCCGTAGGCGTTGGCGTGGCCGCCCCACGGCAGCTCGAACAGCACCGGGTGCATCAGGTCACCTCGGCGCGGGGGCGTCCCCGCCACAGCGCCAGCCCGAGCAGGACGGCGCCGACGAGCAGGAGCACGTCGGCCACGTTGAACGCCGGCCAGCGCTGCTTGGGCTGGTAGAACACCACGAGGAAGTCGACGACGCCGTGCCGCACGGTGCGATCGAACATCCGCATCGAGCGGAACAGGCGATCGTGGAGGTTGCCGAGGGCGCCGCCCACGAGCAGACCCGTCGCGATCGGCAGCAGCACGCCGCGCTGCGACCATCGCCACGCGAGCTGCAGCACGTAGGCGATCGAGGCGACGGTGATCGCGACGAACACCCAGCGCGACCACGTCGCGTCGCGCAGGAACCCGAAGGCGGAGCCGGTGTTGAACGCGAACTCGAGGTGGAAGACGCCGGGGACGAGGCGCTTGGGCGGGTGCCGTCGCAACTCCTCCCAGACCCACGCCTTGGTCGAGAGATCGAGGGCGAGGCCGGCCGCGGCCACCGCCCCGAGCGCGATCATGCGACGCGCCCGCGTCGACGTCGGTCGGAGCCTCGGCATCGCCCCGCGATCATACCCGTCTTCGCGAGCGAGTCGCGATCATCCCCGTCTTCGCGATCGAGTCGCGATCGGCCGCGTTCGGGCCGTGCTCACGGGCGCTCGCGGAGCAGGTCGAACAGCGCCGGCCGCCGCCGCCGCGGCCAGTGCTGGGGCCCGCCCCCGAGCTGGCGGCGCGACCGCGACACCCGCTGATCCATCGCCTGCCGCGAGAGCCCCTCGAGCGCCAGCGGATGGGCCTCTTGGAGCTCGGCGAGCTCGACGCGCTCCTCGCCGAGGAGGTTCGACAAGGCGTTCTCGAGCAGGACCGCCTCGGGCAGTCGGAGCTCGCGCAGGGCCCCGCGCAGCCGGGCGCGCGTCGACAGCTGCTCGAGCACGTCCTCGGAGGTGCGGCGCAGCTCGTCGACCCGCCGGTGCGCGTTGCGGGCCAGCGACACGAACGCCGAGGCGAACATCACCTGCAGCGGGCGCACGCCGCCCTGCCGCAGCTCCGGGTCGTGGAGGATCGCGTCGACCTCGGCCCACGCGATGGCGTCGAGCTCTTGATCGTGGCCGCCGGTGCGCTCGAAGTCCTCGTTGCTCCACGCGGCAACGCAGAGGCGCAGCCGCACGGCCTCGAAGACGAGCAGCTCGGCGAGGGCGACCGACAGCGCGCCGGTGTCCTCGACCTCGCCGCTGGCGGTGGTGGCGAGGCTGCCCGCGAAGCGATCGAGCCGAGCGCGGTGGTTCGCGTCGCCTTCCGTCAGCGACGAGAACCACCCCTCGATCTGCGGCGTCGTCTCGACGAAGAGCGCGTCCTGGAGGTCGCGGTGGAATCGCACCAGCGCGGGCCACCTGGGATCACGGACCGCGACGTCGAGCCCGACGCCCGCGCGCCGCGCCTCGAGGGCGCAGGCGGCGACGCCATCGAGCTCGAGCTGCAGCGCCTGCAGATCGACGGGGCGCTCGGCCACGGGGACGGGGAGGGCGTCGGTGACCGCGGCCGTGACGGGGCTCATGGGGCACAGCTCTAAGCACGTCCCTCGGGGGTCGCAAGGGGCCCGTGGTGCGGATGCTCGAGCACGACCCCGAGCCAGTCCCGCAGGCGGCGGTTGTCGACGCGCTTGCCGTGGGGGCGAGCGGCCTCCGCGGGCCAGATCGCGGCCGGATGGCCCGCAGCGACGCGCACTGCATCGATCATCGCGCGGCGTGTGCAGTGATCGTCGTCGACCACGTGCACGACGCCGACCCGCGGGCTCGCGATCGCGGCGAGGGTGGCGGCGACCGCGTCGTCGCGGTGCACGAGGTTGGTCACGCGGTCGCCGTCGCCGAGGCGATCACCCTGCCCGAACAGGCGGCCCAGCTCGCGCCCCGGGCCGTACAGCCCGCCCATGCGCAGCACCATCCACGGCACCCGCGCCGCCTCGCACGCCGCCTGGACCATGCCCTCGGCCTCGCGCTGGATCCGACCGCGGGGCTCGTCGGGCCACGCCGCGTGGGTCTCGTCGAGGGTGTCGTCGACGTCGGGCAGCGCGGAGGTGGACCCGATCCACACCACGCGGCGCACGTCGCTGCCGGGCAGCGCCGCGAGTAGGCGCGCGGGCCCGTCGACGTACACCGCGCGGCGATCCTGATCGCGGCCCGGCGCGATCGCGAAGACCCACGTCGTCGCGCGCGCGAGCGGGCCGAGATCCAGCGCGTCGGCGAGCAGATCGAGCGGCGCGACGGCGACGTCCTCGGCGAGGCTCGGCGGCCGTCGACCGCTGCGCGTGGTCGCGAGCACCGGTCGTGGGCACGCGTTCGCGACCTCGGCCCCCAACCACCCCGCCCCGAGGATCGCCGTCGTCCCGGCCATGCACACCGAAGGTAGCACGTCGCCGCGGATCGACTTGCCCCGGTCGGGCGTCGCGCGGCAAGGTGGCGATGGAGATGTCCGAGTCCAGCGCAGCGAGGCCGTGGCGGTTCTGCGTCGCGCCGATGATGGACCGCACCGATCGCCACTTCCGGGCGATGTTCCGCGACGTCTCTCGCCACGCGCTGCTGTACACGCCGATGATCTCCGCGCGCGCGGTGGTCGACGGCCGCGCAGACGCGTCGTCCGAGCTCGAGCTGGGCGCCGCCGACGGGCCGGTGGCGCTGCAGCTCGGGGGCAGCGAGCCGGCGGTGCTCGCCGCCGCCACGCGGATCGCCGCGGCGCGGGGCTTCGTCGAGATCGACCTCAACTGTGGCTGCCCGAGCCCCGCCGCGGCGCGCGTGCTGTGGGGCGCCGCGCTGATGGATCACCCGGGTCGCGTCGCCGACGGGGTCGCGGCGATGGTCGCCGCTGCGCGCATCGACGTCACCGTCAAGCATCGCCTCGGCATCGTCGGGCGCGACGGGTTCGATCGGCTGCTCGCGTTCGTCGACGCCGTGGTCGCGGCCGGCGCGGCGCGGGTCGTCGTGCACGCCCGCGCGGCGGTGCTCGGCGGGCTCGGGACGGCGGCCAACCGCCGCGTGCCCCCGCTGCGGCCCGAGTCGATCGCCGCGCTCGTCGCCGCGCGTCCCGGCCTCGTCGTCGTGGACAACGGCGGCATCGAGGATCTCGACGGCGCGCGCGCGCGGTGGCGCGGCGTCGGGGAGCGGGGCGGCGTCATGGTCGGCCGCGCTGCGTACGACGATCCTTACCGGTGGATCGACGTCGATCGGATCGCCTTCGGCGACGCGACGCCGCGCCCCGACCGCGCCGCGATCGCCCGCGCGGTGTTCGAGCGGGCGGCGCGGCACGTCGCCGAGGGCGGTCGCGCCCACGCGGTCACCCGGCACGCCCTCGGGCTCTGGCGCGGCGTGCCCGGGGCGCGCGCGGCCCGGGCGTTGGTCGCCGAGCTCGCCCACGACGTCACCCTCGTCGAGGCGTCGGCGGCGATCGAGGCGCTGGTGTCAGCCGCCGAGCACCACGCGCAACCGCAGCTTCTTGCCGGCCTGTAGCCGCAGCGTGCGATCGGGGAAGGACGCGGCGACGAGCTCGCGATCGGGCTCGCGGCACGGCTCGCCGTCGAGCTTCACCGCGCCGCCTTCGATGCGCTCGCGGGCCTGTCGCTTGCTCGGGAACGCGGCGACGGCCGGATCGACGACGAGGTCGATCAGTCGGATCGACGCGACGGGCAGCGTCACCTGCGGCACCGCGCTCCAGTCGTCGCCGCCGCCGAACGCCTGCACCGCCGCGTCGCGGGCCGCCGCCGCTGCTTCAGCGCCGTGGCACAGCGCGGTGGCCTCGAAGGCGAGCCGGGACTTCACGTCGCGCAGCGCCGCGCCCTCGGCGGCGCACAGCGCATTGATCTCGTCGACCGGCAGGTCGGTGTAGATCGCCATCAGCTTGCGGACGTCGCCATCGTGGCAGCCGATCCAGAACTGGTAGTAGTCGAACGGCGAGCACATCGCCGCGTCGAGCCACACCGCGCCCTTCTCGGTCTTGCCCATCTTGCGGCCGTCCGCGGTGGTCAGCAGCGGGAACGTCACGCAGTGGGCCGGCCCGTGGTCGGCGCCGCCCATGCGCCGCACGAGCTCGACGCCGGCGATCATGTTGCCCCACTGATCGCTGCCGCCGAGCTGCAGCGTGCAGCCGTGCTCGCGGTGCAGCCGCCAGTAGTCGTAGGCCTGGAGCAGCTGGTAGTTGAACTCGATGAACGACAGCGGCTCCTCGGCCTCGAGGCGATCGCGGTACGTCTTGGTGGCGATCATCCGGTTGACGGTGAAGTGCACGCCGACCTCGCGGAGGAACTCGAGGTAGCCGAGGCCGCCGAGCCACGCGTAGTTGTCGAGGACCACCGCAGCGGTGCCGGGCGTGTCGAAGTCGAGGAATCGCGCGAACACCTGGCGGATGCGCGCGACGTTGGCGTCGATCGCCGCGGCGTCGAGCATCTTGCGCATCTCGGACTTGCCGCTGGGATCGCCGATGCGCGCCGTGCCCGAGCCCATCACCACGATCGGTCGGTGCCCGAGCCGCTGCAGCCGCCGCATCGCCATGATGCAGACCAGGTTGCCGACGTGCAGCGACGCCGCGGTCGGGTCGTAGCCGATGTAGAAGGTCGTCGGCCCGCCGGCCATCGCGGCGTCGATCGCCGGGCCGTCGGAGAGCTGCTCGAGGAACCCGCGGGCCGAAAGCTCGCGCAGGGCCGCGGACGCATAGGTCGGGGCGTGGTCGGTCATCCCAGATCGTCCAGTCTGTGCTCGTGCTCGCGCAGGGCCGCCTCGAGCGCCTCGAGCTTGGCGCTGACCTTCTGGCGGAACTGGCGGTGGAGGTCCTTCTCGCGGAACAGCTCGTCGGCGAGCTGGATCGCGACGAGCAGGGCGACGCGCTGCAGGTTGTAGCCGGCGCGGCTGCCCGGCACGAGCTGACGCAGGTGGCCGTCGACGTAGTCCGCGAGCTCCTGGACGTACGCCGGCCCCTCGTCGCTCTTGATGGTGAGCCGCTGCCCCGCGATCTCGACGTCGATGCTCTGCTTCACGACTTGCCTCCGGCTTGCGACTCGGCGAGGCGCTCGGCCTCGTCGTGGGCGCGCAGCGCATCGATCACGTCGTCGACGTCCCCGGCCATGAAACCGAGGATGTTGTGGCGGGTCATGCCGATGCGGTGGTCGGTGATCCGGTCCTGCGGGAAGTTGTAGGTGCGGACCTTCTCGGAGCGGTCGCCCGAGCCGACCTGCGACTTGCGGGCCGCGGCGCGCTCGGCCTGCTGCTTCTGGATCTGCACATCGAGCATCTTGGTGCGCAGCATCGTCATCGCGATCTCGCGGTTCTTGATCTGCGACTTCTCTTGCTGCGACTCGACGACGATCCCGGTCGGGACGTGCGTGATGCGGACCTTGCTGTCGGTGGTGTTGACGTGCTGACCGCCCGAGCCCGACGACCGCATGGTGTCGACCCGCAGGTCGGACTCCGAGATCTGGACGTCGAGCTCCTCGGCTTCGGGCATGATCGCGACGGTCGCCGCCGACGTGTGGATGCGGCCGGCGGCCTCGGTCGCGGGCACGCGCTGGACCCGGTGCACGCCCGACTCGAACTTGAGCTTGGCGTAGACGTCCTTGCCGCGGACCGTGCCGATGATCTCCTTGAGCCCGCCGGCGGCGGCCTCGGAGGCGGTCAGCGTCTCGACCTTCCAGCCGTGGCGCTCGGCGAAGCGGGTGTACATGCGCCACAGCTCGGCGGCGAACAGCGCCGCCTCTTCGCCGCCGGTGCCGGCGCGGATCTCGAGCAGTACGTCGCGGCTGTCGTTGGGATCGCGCGGCATGAGCTGGCGCTGCAGCTCGTGCTCGCTGGCCGCAAGTTGCTCGCGGAGCGCGTCGACGTCGGCCTGCGCCAGCTCGCGCATGTCGGGGTCGTCGAGCAGCGCGACGCTCTCGGCGAGCGCCTGCTCTGCGGTGACGTACTGGGCGAACGCCTCGGCGACCGGGCGCACGTCGGCATGCTCGCGCGACAGGCTGAGCAGGCGCGGCTTGTCGCCGGTGATCTCCGGCGCGCACAGCATCTCCTCGAGTTCCTCGTAGCGCTCGCGGATGTGCTCGAGCTTCGATCTCAGCGTCGCGTCCATGGCCGTTCGGGCGGGCGGGCAGTGTAGAGCGGACGCCGCCTCGGGGCCCGTGAAAAAGCTCGCGGGACCCGTGCGGGGGGCCCGGCGGGCGCGAGGCCGCTCGCGGCGGGTTCGCGCGCCTCCTGGGCGAGGCGAGGCGGCGCGGCGGCGGGCCGGTAGCGGCGGGCCGGTAGCGGCGGGCCCGTAGCGGCGGGCCCGCGGGGCTGATAAGAGGAACGCCGACGGCATGACGGCAACAGCACGCACTGGGTCCGCGATGACGTGGGCAGCTCGCTACGCGTTCTGCGATCCGCTCTGGCGCGGACGCTCGCGCCTCGTGGTCGACGCCGAGCTCGAACTGGTGCTGCGCGCCGCGGTCGAGGGCCACGCCGACGCGGCCTCGCGACCGCTGCTCGAGGCCCTGATCCCGCGCGAGCGCACCGTGTCGACGTGGATGGTCGTCGGCAGCGAGCCGACCGCGCGCCTGCTCGCCCCGTACTTCGGTGGCGTCCGCTTCATCCCCGCCGACGCGATCGACGATCGCTTCGCTCGCCTGCCATGGGAGTCGGCCCTGGTGACGCTGGATCGTCGGGTCGACATCGCCGCGATCACGGCCCCTGCCCGGCTCGGCGTCACCGCCCGCACGGTCGAGGGCATCCTCGTCGACGTGGCGGCTGCGTGCGGCCCCGGCCGCATCGCGGTGGTGTTCGGCATGGGCGAGGACCTCGACTACGAGGGCTTCGTCGAGCAGCTCCGCCCGACCTTCGGCGAGACCCGCATCTACGGCGGGTATGCCCCGGAGATGTTCGCGTTCGCCGAGTTCTCGGCCGACGACGACGATGACGACGCCGTGGCCGGCGAGTTCGACACGAGCGAGGATGATCCTCAGACGCTGCGCCTGCGCCGGGCCGCGGCCTCCGACGAGTTCGACGAGTCGATCGACTCGGCGGACGAGGACGAGTCCGAGGACGACCTCGACGAGCGCCTCGCGGACCGCGATCAGGATCCGTGGGACGACGACGACGACGCCCCCGACGAAGAGGACGACTCCGTACCGCTCTCGTTCGACAACACGCTCGGGCCGACGGTGCCGCCGTACTCCCTGTGGATCGGGGTGGTCGGCTCGGTGTCCGAGTTCGGCGAGGGCCTCACGCTGCTCGAGCTCCCGACGCCGGGTGCCACCGCGGGAGAGCGGGGCGCACCCGACGTCACCGCCGCCCTGCGCCTGCAGCTGCACGAGACCCGCAAGGTCGCCGAGCTCGGGGCGCTCGAGCGCCAGCGGTTGGTCGAGCGGATCGACGCCTCCGAGGCCGAGAACGCGGGCTTGCGCGACGCGGTCGCGCAGCTGCGCGAGCAGCTCGCCGGTGCGCTCGATCCCGCCGTCGGCGGCGAGCGCCTCGACGCGGCCCTCGCCCGGGAGCAGAGCCTGCGCTGGCGCGTCGCGGCGCTCGAGCGCGAGGTCGCCGAGCTCCGGGTGCGTCCGGTCGACGAGCTCACCGCCCAGCTCGAGGTCCTCCGCGCGCAGCTCGACGCGCGGCCCAGCGAGGGCCCGGTCGCGCCGCGTAACGACGCCGCCCCGGCGTCCGTCTCTTCGATGACCGAGGGCACGCGGGGGACGGCCCAGGCCGTCGCGCGGCCGTCCACCCACCCCGACGCGGCGCGCCGGCTGGGCAGTCGCGCCGCGGGCTCCGGGCGCACGGCCGCGCTGCGCGTGGTCGAGGGCCTCGTGCGCCGCATCGAACGGGGTGCGCTCGACCGCACGGCCCTGCGCCGCGAGCTCGCCCTGCTTCGCCGCCGACTCGGCCGCTGAAGTCGACGGCGCGCGCCGCCTCGCAGCGCCCGAATCCAGGGCGCGGCGACTTGCCGCGACCCCGGCGGCGCGACTAAGCTGCAAGGGACCGCGTTCACCAGGGCGCGGTTGCACCAACCCAGAACACAGGTGGGCGCCCGGGGGTCTGACCAACCCCGCCTCGAGCGACCACGAACCTTATTGGAGTCCACACCATGCGAGTCTCGCCCCATGGGCCCAAGCCCGATTGGACCGCGATGGAGACGGCGTTCGAGCACAACGCGCCCGAAACCCATAGCTACCTCGACCTCAAGACCGGCCAGGTCGTCACCATCGTGGACTCGCGTCCCGAGGACGACGAGAAACGACAGCTCATCCGCAAGACCGAGGGCCGCTTCGTGCACCTCGACCCCGCGTCGTCGCGGGAGCAGTACCGCTGGATGGAGCGCTTCGTGCAGTCCGTCGCCGACGACGCGTTGCGCGAGCGGTTGATCCTCGCCATCGACGGCAAGGGCGCGTTCCGTCGCTTCAAGGACGTGCTGCTGTCGTACCCGGTCGAGCGCGACCGGTGGTTCACCTACCGCGCGAACCTGCTGCACATCTACATCAACGGTTGGCTCGACGCGCAGGACATCCTGCTGGGCGAGGCGACGCCGTGGGGCGATCCAGATCAGCCGCCCGAGCCGGACATCCCGCTCGAGAAGCCGATCGGACAGCGCGGCGAGGGGCCGACCGAGACGCTGCGCCGTCAGGCCCGCGAGCTGGTGGACACGCTGCCGGCGCTCGAGCTGCCCGCCCTCATCGCGTACATCCGCTTTCTCTGTGATCGCTCGCCCTCGGTGGCCGAGGGCGGTGAGCGAACCGTCGAGTGAGCGACCTCGGCCCCGCCGCCGTCGATCCACGATCCGTGTCGGGGTCGCGGGCGGGGCTGCGTCGTTTCATCGGCGTCGATCTGGGCGGTGGCCGGGGCAAGACCACGGCCGTCGCGCGGCTCGAGCAGACCGAGAAGCCCGGCGGCTGGCGGCTCGTGCTCGCCGACGCCAAGGCGCGGTACGGCCAGCGCGGCACCGGTGCCCTCGCCGACGAGCCGACCGGCGGTGACGTGCTGTTCCGCGACGAGGTCCTCGCCGACTACCTGCTGCGCTGGACCGACGCGGCGACGGTCGTCGCGATCGATGCGCCGCTCGTGCTGCCGCCGTGCCTGCGCTGCGCGCTGCCGTGCCCGGGCGTGTCGGCGTGCGTCGTGGACGAGGTGGTCTGGATGCGGCAGTGGGCGCCGCGGCTGCGTGCCCGCGGCCGCACCGATCCGGGCAAGCCCGCGGTGACGCCGTACACCCAGCGCGCAGTCGAGCTGCTGTTCGGCGGCGCCGGCCTGCCGATGCGCGAGTCGATGGGGCAGGGCACCGGGCCGCTCGCCGCCCGGGCCGCGTACCTTCGACGGCGGCTGTCGCCGCAGCTGCGCCTGCACGAGAACCTGATCGAGGTCTCGCCCTCGATCACGCTCGTGCAGCTCTTCGGCGCCGCCCGGGCCCAGCGCGCCCACCACGGCGATCAGGCCAGCGTATGGGACGAGCGCAAGCGGATGCTCGGCGCGCTCGCCGAGGATCTCGCGTTCGACTATGTGTGGCCCGAGCTCGTGGTCCGCAACGCGCACGTGTTCGCGGCCGTGCTGTGCGCGTTCACGGGCTACCTCTGGGCCAGTGGCCGCGTGATCGAGCCCGCGCGCGTCGGGCTCGGCGAGGCGGGCGGTGGCGTCGATGCCCCCGAGGGATCCGCGGCGGTGCTCGCCGAGGCGGCGGCGGCGTTCGGGTCGCAGTGGCTCGCCGGCGGTTGGGTCGCCGTGCCCCGCCGGTCGGCGCTCGCCCCTTGACGGCCGAGCGCGCCTTCGGGGACGGTGCGTGCGTGCCCGGACCCATCGTGGCCGGGACCCACGTCATGCAACGCACCGTCTTCGCCGCCAAGATCCACCGCGCCACCGTCACCCACGCCGACCTCGACTACGAGGGTAGCGTCACCATCTCCGGCGAGCTCATGGATGCGGCCGGCATCCTGCCCTTCGAGCAGGTCCACGTGTGGAACGTGGCCCGCGGCACGCGGCTGGTGACCTACGCGATGCGCGGCGAGGACCACAGCGGCATCATCTGCATCAACGGCGCGGCGGCCCACCTCGCGGGCCCCGGCGACAAGGTCATCATCGCGACCTTCACCGACGTGTCCGAGGAGCAGGCCCGCGCGTGGACGCCGACGGTGGTGCTCGTCGATGACGCGAACCGCAGGCTCGAGGGCATCGACGCCGAGATCGCCGGGCCGGCGCGCCGCATCGCGGGGTGAGGGCGGGTCGCGCCCGCGCCGTCAGCCATCCAAGCCGAAGCGCCGCTCGATGCGGTGCTTCGCCCCGGCCGGCGAGAGGATCGAGCTGTAGACGAAGAACGCGTCGCACTCGAACGGCTCGGTGCGCAGCAGCGCGTGGTGGCTGAGGAACGCGGCGACGCGATCCGGCGACGCGTCGCGGAGCCGCGCGAGCGTCACGTGGGCGGCGAACTTCCTCGGCTCCGGATCGAAGTCGGCGTGCACGAGGGCGCGCTCGATGCGGCGCTGCAGGTCGACGAGGCCGCGGTCGTCGGCGAAGCCGGCCCACAGTACGCGCGGCTCGCCGCGGGGCGGGAACAGGCCGACGCCGGCGATCTGCAGCGACAGGGGCGGCGATCGGACACCGTCGAGCGCGGCGTACAGCGCCCGGAGCCGCGCGCCTTCGACGTCGCCGATGAATCGCAGCGTCACGTGGAGGCGGTCGCGGCCCTCCCAGCGTGCGCCCGGGATGCCACCGCCGACGAGATCGAGGTGGTCGTCGATGTGGCTCGGCAGATCGAGGCCGATGAAGATCCGTGGCATGGGTCCGCGCGCGCCGTCACTCGGGACGGCCGCGGGCGAGCTTGCGCTGCAGGCTGCGGCGGTGCATGCCGAGGCGTCGTGCGGCCTCGGAGACGTTGCCGCCGCAGTCGGTCAGCACCTTCTGCAGGTGCTCCCACTCGACCTCGTCGAGGGGGCGCGGCGCCGCCGGGGCCTCGACCTCGACCACCGCCGCGGTGCGATCGAACGCGGCCATGATCTCGTCGACGCTCGCGGGCTTGGTCAGGTAGTGCACCGCGCCGAGCTTGATCGCCTCGACCGCGGTGGCGATGCTGCCGTAGCCGGTCAGCACGATGATGCGCAGCTCGGGATCGAGGCGCAGCAGCTCGGAGACGACCTCGAGGCCGCCCTTGCCCGGCATGCGCAGATCGACGAGCGCGCGCTCGGGGCTCCACGCGGTGGCCTCTGATACCGCGTCGTCGTGGTTGTGGGCGACGACGACGCGATAGCCTCGACGTCGCAGCGCCCCGGCGAGGGCGCCGCAGAAGACCTTGTCGTCGTCGACCAGCAGGAACGTCTGCTCGTCGACGCCAGCGTCGGGACCGCCCTGCGGGGCGGGGGGCTCGGGTGTCACGGCGTTCATCGCGGGTAGGGCTCGGCCGGTCGCAGCGCGACGCGCAGTGTGACCTTGGTACCGCGGCCGGGGGCGGAGTTCAGATCCAGAGTACCGCCGAGCTGGCGGAGTTGCGCGCGGGCGAGATAGAGGCCCAGGCCCATGCCCTGTCCCTCGGGTTTCGTGGTGAAGAACGGGTCGAACACGGCGGCCTGGACGTGTGGTTCCATGCCCACACCGTCGTCGTCGACCTCGATCAGCGCGTCCTCGCCCACGACGTCGATCCGCACCGTGACCCCGCGGTTGCCCGGCTTGCGGCGGCAGGCCTCGGCGCCGTTGGCGACCAGCTCGCGGATGATCTGGCCCAAAGACGCCCGCGCGAGCGTCGTCGTGCCCTGGCTCTCGCGCGTCGCGGCCGTCGCGACGAAGGTGAGCTTCACGCCCTCGGGCTCGTCGAGCTCGTCCTGCAGCTCGCACAGGAACCACGGCTGCGCGTCGCGGGCCGACAGCGCGCTGACCCGGACCTCGGGCGAGGCCATGCGATGCAGGATGTCCTTGCACCGCTCGACCTCGCGCTTGATCGTGTCGATGGCGCTGCGCTGCTCTTCGGGCTCCATGTGCGGCAGCTCGGCCGCGAGCAGGTTCACCGTGCCCAAGGGCGTGCCGAGCTCGTGCGCGGCGCCGGCGGCGAGCGTACCGAGGGCGGCGAGGTGGGCGTCGGCGATGTTCTCGTCGCGCAGGCGCGTGAGCTCGTTGCGCTCGCGCGTGGCCGATCCGGTGACGCGCAGGATCATCCACGCCCCGAGCGCGCTGCAGCCGACCAGCGCGATCCAGGCGCCGTGCAGGTGTCCGACGAACGCCTCGGGCGCGCCGCTCGACACCGGCCGCCACATGAACAGCAGCGCCGAGCCGAGGCCGCTCGCGCCGACCATCGTCCACGTCCACGTCACCGAGATCTGCGTCGCGAGGATCACCGGCACGAAGTAGAGCGCCGCGAACGGATTGGTCGGACCGCCCCACAACCCGAGCACGACGGTGAGCGTCGCGGCGTCGGCGACGAGCTGGCCCCCGACCGCCGTCGCGCCGACGCGATCGTGCGTCGACAGCCACAGGCGCGTGCCGATGTTGATCGACGTCCAGACCAGCAGCACCGCGAGGACCGGGCGCACGTCCTCGCTCGACCACCGCAGCCACGCCGAGACCGCCCCCGGCGAGAGCCACTGCGCGCCGGCGACGGTGGCGAGCAGCGCGATCAGGATCCAACGCGCCGTGACGAGACTGCGCAGCGTGATGGTCGCGGTCTGACCGGCGCTGTCCACGGGGCCCCGGTCACGACCGCTTGGCGGTGCCGGGGCGAACCGTCGGCTCGCTCGGACGCGGCTGGGGCTTGGCCTCCGCCTTGGGCGGCTTGGCGGACTTCGCCGGCGCCGCCGCGGGCTTGCCCGCCGGCTCGGCGCTCAGGCGATCGCGGAACAGATCGCCCAGCGAGCCGAGGCCCGAGCGGCCGCCCTCGCTGCCGCTGCGGAAGTCGCGGTAGTTCCGGCGCGCCTCGGCCTCGGCGACCTTGCGCACCGACAGCCGCATCTTGCCGCTGTTGTCGCGGCGCAGCACGACGACCTCGATGCTCTGGCCGATCTGGTGGGCGCGACGCGGATCGCTGCCGGGCGGGAGCCCGAGCTCGGCCGTCGAGACGAACCCGCCGCCCTGCGGCGTGTCGACCCAGATCCCGTTGCCCTCGATGCGCCCGACCGTGCCGGTGAGGACCTCGTCGATGGGGGCCGCCGCCGTGTCGGGTTGGACGAGCGCCTTCATCGACAACGAGATGCGGGCGCCGCCCTTCGTGCCGGTCTCGATCGACAGGACCTTCACGCGGACCTGCTCGCCGACCGAGACGACGTCGGCGGCCGACGAGATGCGCGTGTGGGCGATCTCGGAGATGTGGACCAGGCCCTCGATGCCGCCGAGGTCGACGAACACACCGTAGGGCTGCACGGTCTGCACGATGCCGTCGAGCTCGGCGCCGACCTCGAGCTTGGTCAGCAGGGCCGCGGCCCGCTGCTCGCGCTCGGCCTGGAGCAGGGCGCGCCGCGACACGACCACGCTGCGCCCGCCGTCGCGGATCTCGATCACGCGGAAGAAGTGCTTCTGGCCGACCCAGTTCTCGAGCTCGCCGCTGGGGCCGATCTCGATCTGGCTGGCCGGGCAGAACGCCCGCACGCCCCCGACCATGACCTCGACGCCGCCCTTGACGGCCTTGCTGATGTCGCCCTCGACGGGGGTCCCGCCCTCGAGGGCGAACTGCAGGGTCGAGATGTCGATGTTGCCGCGGCCGAGCTGCACCGCGAGCTGCGGGGCGGTGCGGCCGCCGGGATCGATGACCGTCGCGCGGATCTTGTCGCCCAGGGCGACGCGGAGCTTGCCGTGCTCGTCGGTGAGCGTGTGCCGGTCGATGCGACCCTCGGCCTTGGTGCCGATGTCGACGAACACGGTGTCCTCGCCGATCGCGACCACGATGCCCTCGACGGGCTCACCTGGGCGCAGCCGTCGCGCCGTTGGACGCTGGCTCGATTGCTCGAACAACGCCGCGAAATCGTCTTCGTCAGCCATGGGGCCGCAGAGCATGGCAGAGCGGTGGGCCCCACGCGAGCGGATTGTGCGAGCCCGCGCGCGGGCGAGCGCCTCGCGCGACTACAGCTTGCGCAGATCCGGCAGCGGCGGCAGCGGCTCGCCGACGGTCTTGGGCCGCCAGTTCTGCACCACATCGACGTAGCCGGCCTTCTTCAGGCGGATCTCGTGGGCGACGTCGTCGCCGACCGGCACCTTGATCTCGCACGGCGTCTCGCACTGCTCCTTGCCGTCCACCATCACGGTGGCGGAGGGCACGTTGCTGCGGACCAGCGCGCGGTTGAACGGGTAGCTCTTGGGCTGGCTGTCCGAGGTCGCCGCCGCCGTGGTGTTCGCGGGTGGCGTCGGGGTGTCGGGCGCCTTGGTGTTGTTGCCGAGGTTGCCGAAGATCAACAGGATCACGACGACCAACGCGAGGCCGCCCAGGCCGAGCGCGACGATGAGCCCGTTGCGATCGACGCCATGCCGGCCCATCCCCATGCCCGGCGGCGACGTCGACGCCGGGTTCGGGCTGATCGGCACGGAGCCGGTGTTCGACGACGGCGCCGGCATCGACTTGCTGCTGTCGGGCGCGCGGCCCTCTTTCATGGCGCGCAGGGCCCCGATGCAGTGGCCGATGAGCTCGGCGAAGCGACCCGCGGTCTGGATGCGCTTCGCCCGATCCTTGCGCAGGCCCATCAGCATCACCCGCGCGGTCTCGGTGCTCGCGCGGCGCGGCGCGGGGACCTTCGCGCGGACGTGCTTGAGCATCGTCGCCATCGGGGTCTCGGCCGAGAACGGCGGACGGCCCTCGATCATCTCGTACAGTATGCAACCGAGCGAGTAGATGTCGGTGCGGTGATCGAGCGGCAGCCCGTTGCACTGCTCCGGGGACATGTACTGCGGCGTGCCGAACACCTCGCCGGCCTGGGTCAGCCGCGTGGCGTCGACGCCACCGGCGATGCCGAAGTCGAGGACCTTGACCACCTTCGAGACGCCGACCGTCTCGATGAAGATGTTGTCGGGCTTGAGGTCGCGGTGGAACACACCGTGCTCGTGCGCCTCGCTCAAGCTCTCGGCGACCTGGCGGGCGACCTGCAGCGCCTCCATCTCGGAGATCGAGCCGCGCTCCATCCGATCGGCGAGGCTCTCGCCGGTCAGCAGCTCCATCACCATGTACGGGCGGCCGTCGTCCGTCTCGCCGTGCTCGAACACGCGGATCGTCGAGGGGTGCCGCAGCTGGCTGGTGATCTCGAGCTCGCGGCGGAAGCGGCTCAGGAACTTCCGATCCGACGTCGAGTCGGAGCGGACGAGCTTGATCGCGACCTTGCGCTCGACCTGGGCGTCCCAGGCCTCGTACACGACACCCATGCCGCCTTCGCCGATGACTTCGGTGATGCGATAGCGCCCGGAAATCGTGCGGCCGATGTCTTCGGAAACGACCATCTCGATGCTCGATGCTGAGGCGCCGGACATCGACGCTTCCGCGGACGGCGAGCTGCCCGACTGCTCCACCGGATCGCGGCGACCCGGGGTGGAGTCGAGGCGCGCCGTTTTCTGGAAGCCTGTCGGACGGTCGGCCATGGAGGGGGAGGCGGGAGGGGACGTGCGCTAGGGTTGGTACGGCAGTGTAACCGCTGTCGAGTCCGCCACCCAAACGCTTGGGCGATGCGGTGTCGATACGGCGTGCCCCTCGACTTGCGGGCGAGGAGGTGCTTCGCGGACGCCGCGGAGGCGGGGTTGTTGCACGAGACGTTCGCCGCGGTCAAACGCGGCCGAGCGCCCCCGAGGGCACGCTCCGAGGACCCCACGAGGGTTGCGAACGGCGTTCCCCGGGGCCGTCGGCGAGATCCGCGTGAGGCCGACCACGCTGGGATCTGCGCCGCGCCGGCGCGCTTCCGCCCCGGGCCGCGACGATCCCGGCCCGCCGCAGCGCCGCGAGGGGTGGCCTGTCGGCCCGATGGCCGCGCGACGCTTCTGTTGCGCCGCAGTTTGTGGTGCAACGACGCCATGAGCTCCGCCGCGGTGCACGTCGTCGATCCCAACGCTCCGATCCCCAGTGGCGGCGCCCGATCCCGTGGCGACGCCGAGGGTGAAGCGTATCGCTGCCGACACAAGGTTCGCGTGGTCACGGCCGCGGCGCTGTTCGACGGCCATGACGCGGCGATCAACGTGATGCGTCGCATCCTCCAGCAGTCGGGCGCCGAGGTGATCCACCTCGGGCACAACCGCGGGGCCGAGGAGGTCGTCGACGCGGCGATCGAGGAGGACGCGCAGGCGATCGCGCTCAGCTCCTACCAGGGCGGTCACGTCGAGTACTTCAAGTACATGCGCGATCTCCTGCTCCGCAAGGGCGCGGGGCACATCACGATCTGGGGCGGCGGCGGCGGTGTCATCGTCCCCCGCGAGGTCGAGGAGCTGCACGCCTACGGCGTCTCGCGGATCTTCAGCCCCGAGGACGGTCGCACGCTCGGCCTGCAGGGGATGATCGATCAGATCATGCGCGGCGCGGACTTCTCGACCGCGCCCGCCGATCCGCTGGCGGAGCTGGCCCGGCTGCGCGAGCCCGAGGGCTTCGCGGTGCGCCTCGCTCGCCTCGTCTCCGTGCTCGAGCAGGACGACGAGTCGGCGGCGGCCCTGCGCGCCGCGATCGGCCGCGCCGCGCTGCCGTCGGTCGCGACCCTCGGCGTGACCGGCACCGGCGGCGCGGGCAAGAGCTCGCTCGTGGACGAGCTCATCAGCCGGTTCGTCCGCGATCACGCGCAGCACCGGCTGGCCGTGATCTCGGTCGATCCGACGCGCCGTCGCACGGGCGGCGCGCTGCTGGGCGATCGCATCCGCATGAACGCGCTGCGCAGCGACCGGGTGTACATGCGCTCCATGGCGACCCGCGACGCAGGCCGCGAGCTGTCGCGCGCCACCGACGACGTGGTCAAGCTGTGCAAGCTCGCCGGCTTCGATCTGGTCATCGTCGAGACCAGCGGCATCGGCCAGGGCGACGCCGAGATCACGCGGCTGGCCGATCGCACGCTGTACGTGATGACCGCCGAGTACGGCGCGCCGTCGCAGCTCGAGAAGATCGAGATGCTGGATCTGGCCGACTTCGCCGCGATCAACAAGTTCGAGCGCCGTGGGAGCAAGGACGCGCTGCGGGACGTCCGCAAGCAGTGGCGGCGCAATCGCAAGATCTTCGATCCCGCGATCTCCGACGAGACCCTGCCGGTGTTCGGCACGGTGGCCAGCCGCTTCAACGACAGCGGCGTGAACGGGCTCTACGGCGCGCTGTGTGCCGGGCTGTCGAGCATCGCGGCGCCCCAGTGGCGCTCGAGCTGCCCGCCCGAGCAGGTCGCGGTCGCCTCCGAGACCCGCGATCTGATCCCGGGCGACCGCGCGGGCTACCTCGGCGAGATCACCCGCGCGGTGCGGTCGTACAAGCGCCACGTCGCCCTGCAGGTCGAGGCCGTGCGCCAGGTCGAGGCGCTGCGTCGCGCGGCGTCGGTGGCCCAGGGCGCCGCGCCCGAGATCGCCGCGTGGCTCGACGCCCAGCACGCGCGCGCCGCCGAGCAGATCGCCCCCGACGCGCGTCGGGTGCTGCGCGAGCTGCCGGCGCTGCGCACCGCCTACGCCGCCCCCGAGTACGTGGTCAAGATCCGCGAGGCGACGGTCCGCTACCCGACGTCGGTCGAGACCTTGTCGGAGCTGCGCGTGCCCAGGGTCGCGCTGCCCGCCGACGACGAGCCGGGCGCGCTGGTCCGCTATGGCCTGCTCGAGGGCGCGCCAGGCGAGTTCCCGTTCACGGGCGGTGTGTTCGCGTTCAAGCGCGAGGGCGAGGACCCCAAGCGCATGTTCGCCGGCGAGGGCGGGCCGCGCCGGACCAACGAGCGCTTCCACTACCTGTCGCGGGGCGAGCCGGCCAAGCGCCTGTCGACGGCCTTCGACTCGGTGACGCTCTACGGCCAGGATCCGGGCGAGCGCCCCGACATCTTCGGGAAGATCGGCGAGAGCGGCGTCAGCGTGTGCACGCTCGACGACGCCAAGGAGCTCTACGCCGGCTTCGATCTGTGCGCGCCGAACACCAGCGTCAGCATGACGATCAACGGGCCGGCGCCGATCATCCTGGCGTTCTTCATGAACACCGCGATCGACCAGCAGGTCGAGCGCCGCACCGCCGAGCTCGGCCGCGCGCTGACCCCGGCCGAGTGGGAGGCGGTGCACGACCAGACGCTGCGCCAGGTCCGGGGCACGGTGCAGGCCGACATCCTCAAGGAGGACCAGGCGCAGAACACCTGCATCTTCTCCACCGAGTTCGCGCTGCGGATGATGGGCGACATCCAGGCGTACTTCGTCGACAAGGGCGTGCGCAACTACTACTCGGTGTCGATCAGCGGCTATCACATCGCCGAGGCCGGGGCGAACCCCGTCAGTCAGCTGGCGTTCACGCTGTCGAACGGCTTCACGCTGGTCGAGTACTACCTGGCGCGGGGGCTCGCGATCGACGACTTCGCGCCGAACCTGAGCTTCTTCTTCTCGATGGGCCTCGACGCCGAGTACACGGTCATCGGCCGGGTCGCGCGCAGGATCTGGGCGATCGCGATGCGCGACCGCTACGGCGCGGCCGATCGCAGCCAGAAGCTGAAGTACCACGTGCAGACCAGCGGTCGGTCGCTGCACGCGATGGAGATCGACTTCAACGACATCCGCACCACGCTGCAGGCGCTGTTCGCCTACTACGATCACTGCAACAGCCTGCACACCAACGCCTACGACGAGGCGATCACGACGCCGACCGAGGCGAGCGTCCGCCGGGCGATGGCGATCCAGATGATCATCACGAAGGAGCAGGGCCTCGCCAAGTGCGAGAACGCCTTGCAGGGCTCGTACATCGTCGACACGCTGACGGAGCTCGTCGAGGAGGCGGTGCTCGACGAGTTCATGCGGCTCGACGAGCGCGGCGGGGTCCTCGGCGCGATGGAACGGCAGTACCAGCGCGGCAAGATCCAGGACGAGAGCCTCAAGTACGAGCACCTCAAGCACGACGGCACGCTGCCGATCGTCGGGGTGAACACGTTCCAGAACCCGGACAAGAACGCCAACCAAGAGGCCGCGGCGCTGCAGCTCACGCGGGCGTCGAACGACGAGAAGAACGCCCAGATCGAGCGGCTGCGTGGCTTCTGTGCCCGCAACGCCGAGGCGGCCCCCGCCGCGCTCGCCGAGCTGCGCGCCGTGGCGCTGGCGGGCGGGAACACGTTCGCGCAGCTGATGAAGACGGTGCGGGTCGCGAGCCTCGGGCAGATCAGCGAGGCGCTGTTCGAGGTCGGCGGCGAGTACCGCCGCTCGATGTGATGCGCTCGCCGTTTCGCACTGTTGCGCCGATGCAACACATCGGCGAAGTCCCGCTGTCACCGCCGTAAGCGCGGTGACGACGGATCGGACGATGTGCCGCGGAGCACATCGACGCGCAGGAAATCCAGACGATCGGGCGGCGCATCCCGTACCCTCCGCGAGATGTCCGAGAGCAACGATCGAACGAACGATGTCGTGGGCGCCGGGTTGTCCGGGTTCTCCCTGTACCTGCCGAGGCCGCGCGTCGAGATGCGCGCGTTCGCGGAGTGGACGGGGGCCGACCCCTCGAAGTTGTCGGCGGTCGTCGGCGATGCGTTCCGCATGCCCGGCCCCGACGAAGACGTCTACACGATGGCCGCCGCCGCGGCGCTGCGCCTGATCGAGGCGCAGAACGTCGACCCGAGCACGATCGGCATGATCGCGCTGGGCACCGAATCGAGCCTCGACAACGCCGTCGGTGCGGTGATCGTGCGCGGGATGATCGACGACGCGCTGGTGCGCGCCGGTCGGGCCCCGCTGCCGCGCGCGATCGAGGTGCCCGAGGTCAAGCACGCGTGTCTCGGCGGCATGTATGCGGTCAAGGCCGCGATGCGCTACGTGCAGACCGACGGCGCGGACAAGGTCGCGATCGTCATCGCGGCCGACATCGCCCAGTACGAGCGCGGCAGCTCGGGCGAGCCGACGCAGGGCTCGGGCGCGGTCGCGATGCTCGTCGAGCCGCGCGCGCGGCTGCTCGAGATCGATCTCCGCCGGGCCGGCAGCTCGTCGGACGAGCGGGGCTGGGACTTCCGCAAGCCCGTCGCGCGCCACTTCATGGACGAGTACCCGGCGCAGTGCCGCGGCGAGCACGACTTCCCGGTGTTCAACGGCAAGTACTCGACGGTCTGCTACGTCGAGGCGGTGCTGCGCGCGTTCGAGTCGGCGTCGGCGCGCCACGGCGGTGATCCGCGGGCGCTGCTCCGCGACGCGGCGGCGGTGCTGATGCACCGCCCCTACGATCGCATGCCGCTCGCGGCGCTCGGCGTCATGTGGATCGCCGCGTGCGTCGCGGCGGGCGACGCGGAGTCGCTCGCGGCCGCCTGCGGTGCGACCGACGTCAGCTTCGCCGCGCTGCAGGCCGAGCTCGCCGACGCCAAGCGTCTGCGCGATGGCGTCCGCAACCTGGGTCCCGACTTCGAGCCGCTGCCGCGGACCTCGACGGTGGCCAAGGCCCTCGCGAAGGACCCGCAGTTCGCGGCCGTGCTCGCCGCGACCGCGGCCGGCCGCGCCGAGGTCCGGCAGTTCGGCAACCTCTACACCGCGTCGCTGCCGGCGTGGATCGCCGCGGCGCTGTGGGACGCGAAGGGTCGCGGACTCGCGTGGACGGATCGCACGCTGACCCTGTGCGGCTACGGCAGCGGCGACGCGGCCGAGGTCTGGAGCGCGCGCGTCGTCCCGGGCTGGGAGACCGCGGCCGCGGCGATCGACCTCACCACGGCGATGGCCGATCCCGTGGATCTCGACCGCGACGACTACGCCGCCCTGCACGCCCACGCCGCCCCGGCCCGGCCGCTGCCGCGCGCGCGCCCGTTCGCGGTGGCCGGGCGCGGCCGCAGCTACGACAAGCACTGGCAGGACGTCGGCGTCGTGCACTACGACGTCGTCGGTTGATCGCGGGGTGGAGTCCCGCTCGCGCGGCTTGCTGGCCGCGGGGCGGGGCAGGGTGCTAATGCTCGCGTCGCCATGCGACGCCGCGTCCCCCTCGCGCTCCTCGTCCTGCCCGTGCTCGTCGCCTCCGCGGGATGTGACCGCGGCGCGGCCACGCCCCCGGCGGCGCAGACCGACGCGCCGGTCGTCGTGGCGGCCCCGCCGACCTCGACGCCATCCCCGAGCCCTGCGCCCGCGGCAGCGGTGGACGCGGATCCGGATCCGGCCCCGGCCGTGCCCGCGAAGCCGGCGGTCGTGGCCCCCGACGGCACGCCGGCGCTGCCGTGCAACCAGAAGTCCCCGGCCGACATGGCGTGCATCGACGGCGGCCCGTTCCTGCGCGGCGCGGACGACGGCCCCGAGAACGCGCGCCCGCAATCGACGGTGTGGGTCCAGACGTTCTACATGGACCTGCGCGAGGTGACCTACGCCGAGTACGAGGCGTGCGAGAAGGAGAAGCGCTGCAACGACGCGCGTCCGCGCTACACCGACTACGACCACCCGAACATGCCGATGACCGGCGTCTCGTGGTTCGACGCGGTGAAGTACTGCGAGGCCCACGGCAAGCGCCTGCCCAGCGAGGCGCAGTGGGAGAAGGCCGCGCGCGGCACCGAGGGCGCGCTCTATCCGTGGGGCAACGATCCGATCAGCTGCGAGCGGGCGATCTATCGCGATGCATCGGGCCGCGGCTGCGGCCTGAAGAAACAGTTCAGCAAGCCCGAGACCGGTCGGCCCTGGGACGTGGGCTCGCGGCCGGCGGGCGTGTACGGCCTGTTCGACATGGTCGGCAACTCTTGGGAGTGGGTCGACGACTGGTACAGCAAGAGCTACGCGCACTGCGGTGCGGCGTGCGAGGGCGTCGATCCGCGGGGCCCCTGCGGCGGCGAGCCGACCTGCGCGAGCACCCGCAACAAGATCGTGCGCGGCGGCTCCTGGTACTGGGAGGACGAGAAGGCGACCGGCGTCTATCGGCGCGCGCACGTGCCGAGCAACGACCCGTTCCACCACTTCGGGTTCCGCTGCGCGGCGACGATCGAGCAGGCCGCCGCACTCGCGCCGAAGTGAGCGGCGAACCAACGCGAAACGCCGCGCGCCCAGGTGGGCAGCGCGGCGTCTCGAACCCCGAGCCCGAAGGCTCGAGGCCCCGGGATCACGGCGCGGTCTTGCCGGCCTTGATCACCTCGGCGTACAGCTTGTCCTTGGCGATGCCCTTGGCGAGCAGCGCGTCGGCCTTCTTCATCTCCTCGTCGATCAGCGCCTTGAAGGCGTCGAACGGCTGGGCGCCGCTGAGGTAGCGGCCGTTCACGAAGAACGCCGGGGTGCCGCGGGCGCCGAGGGTCGTGCCCTGCTTCTGGTTGTCGTCGACCTTCTTGCCGATCGCCGGGTCGGCGAGGTCCTTCTTGAACTGCTCGACGTCGAGGCCCATCTCGCCGGCCCACTTCACGAAGTTCTCGTCGGTCAGCTCCTTCGCGTTGGCGAAGAGCTTGTCGTGCATCTCCCAGAACTTCCCCTGCTTGCCCGCGGCCTCGGCGGCGACGGCGGCCGGACGCGCACGGTTGTGCATCGGCAGGGCGTTGTGCTTGAACGCGATCCGGACCTCGTCCCCGTAGGCCTTGTTGATCTCGCCGATGGTCGGGACCACGCGGCTGCAGAACGGGCACTGGAAGTCCGACCACTCGACGATCGTGACCTTGGCGTCGGCTCCGCCCTTGAAGTACGCGTCGCCGACCTCGACCTTGTAGGTCGCCTTCGGATCGGGCGCGCCGGGCTTGGGGCCCTTCGGGTCGGGGGCGCCGGGCTTGGCCGCGGGGGCCTGGCCGACCTTCTGCTCCAACGTGTCGAGCTTCGCCAAGATCGTGTCTTGCTTCTGCTCGATGCCCGCCAACGTCTCCTGCAGCTTCGCGAACGAGCCCGATCCCTGGCAGGACACCATCAGGGAAAGCGCGATGCCGATGCTGACCGCACCGGTGGTGATGTTCTTCTTCATGACGTCATGACTCCTCTGGTTATCGAACTGTGGTGGGTGGGGAACACCCGGGTGGAGAGAAACGAAAAGCCGCGCGCCCGGAGGGACCCGGACACGCGGCAAGCGGGAGATGAACGACGGACGAAGGGGCGATCTACGGCGCGGTCTTGCCGTTCTTGATCGTCTCTTCGTAGACCTTGTCCCTGGAGATGCCCTTTGCGAGCAGTGCGTCGGCCTTCTTCATCTCTTCGTCGATGATGGCCTTGAACGCCTCCTTGGGCTGGGCGCCGCTGAGGTACCGGCCGTTCACGAAGAACGCCGGCGTGCCGCGTGCACCCAAGCTCGTGCCGAGCTTCTGCTGATCCGCGATCTTCTTCTTGAGCGCGGGATCGGTCATGTCCTTCTTGAACTTCTCCAAGTCGAGACCGAGTTCCCCCGCCCACTTGGCGAAGTTCTCGTCGGTCAGCTCCTTGGCGTTCTCGAAGATCTTGTCGTGCATTTCCCAGAACTTGCCCTGGTTGCCTGCGGCTTCGGAGGCCTCGGCGGCTGCCTGCGCACGGTTGTGCATCGGCAGGGGGTTGTGGTGGAAGACAATGCGCAGGTCGTTCTTGTACTCGGCAGACAGTTCCTTG